>Ga0326597_10008278_pt1 | contig 14059 bp, 8 predicted proteins | sample RVTome_12_FD_203789 | JGI IMG/M metagenome (GOLD analysis project Ga0326597, IMG submission 203789) | Soil microbial communities from uranium-contaminated site in the Upper Colorado River Basin, Wyoming, United States - RVT100D185 | ecosystem: Environmental > Terrestrial > Soil > Contaminated >... | reverse complement strand
GCGTCGCGAGCGAGCCGCGCGCGCGCGGTCCGGTCGAGATCGACCTCGACGCGGGTTCTCGCGCCGCGCTCGTCGCCTTCTCGCGTAGAGGGCTCGATTCGCTCGCGCGCCGCGTGCCCGCGGAACACGCGTCGCGGCGCATCGACGCGCTGCGCTGCGGCGCCTGCCACGATATCGATGGCGTTCCGGCCGCGTGGAGTCGCTTCCGCGCCGAGACCGCGGACCTCGCGCCGGTCGTGCCGTCAGCGATCACCGTGCAAAGCCGCCCGTCGCTGACGCAGACCGGTGACAAGTTGCAGAGCGCGTGGATCGAGCGACTGCTCGCGGGAGACCTCGGTTACCGGCTGCGCCCGTGGCTCGACGCGCGCATGCCGTCGTTTCCGGCGGACGCCGCGTTGCTCGCTCAGGGTCTAGCGCGGCAACACGGGCGGTGCGACGACGGAATCGCGATCGATGAGACGCCGCCGGCGGATATCGCCTCCAGGCCGCCCGATGCGCAGAGATTCGCCGCGATCGGTGCGCGGCTCCTCGGCACGCAGGGCGGCTTCCAGTGCGTGACCTGCCACTCGGTCGGCACGCGTCGCGCGCAGATGGACCTCCACTTCGGAGTCGTCGATCTGCTGCGAGCGCGGTCGCGGCTGCGCGAGGAGTTCTACCTGCGCTGGATGCTCGCGCCAGCGCGCGTCGATCCGTCGACGCCGATGCCCGCGTACACCGACCTGCGCGGTGTCTCGGTGCTGACGAGCGTCTTCGAAGGCGATGGGCGCCGCCAGTTCGAGGCGATCTGGGAGTACCTCGGCACGCTTCGCTGAGGCGGAGCGTGCGCCTCGGCTCGATTCACCAGTCGCGCTCGGCCTCCTCGTCGTAGCCGAGCTGGCGATCGTAGCGCTGCATGGTCTCCTGCGTGAAGACGCTCGCGAGCAGCAGTTCGTCGACGGCAAGACCGCGCTCTAGCACGCTGACCTCGTGGGGCACGTGATGCGGCTGGAAGACGAAGATGCCGTCGGGCCAGGCGAGCAGGTCGACGAACAACGAACGGAGGTGCGTCGCGGCTTCTTCCTCGAGTTCGCGGAACGGTGCGAGGCCGAGCTCCGCGACGAGAGACGCGAAGAGGTAGTGACGATGGCGCTCGCGCTGTGCGCGGAGCGTGGTCTCGAGGTCGTCGCGCGAGATGATGTCCTTTTGGACGAGGACCGCGCCGATCGGCGTCGTCGAGCCCGAGCTCGCGCACTCGACGCGGCCGTCGCGGAAGAGAATCGTCGTCGACCGCTCGCCGCTCGTCACCCGGGCGAGGCCGGTGTGCGCGCCGAGCTGGATCGCTTGCAGGAAGTCCGAGAGGCCGAAGCCCTCGACGTGTCCCTCGAAGCTCATCTGGGTGCTCCCCCTGGGTGTTCGGGCGTTGGCGCGGCGGCGGATGCTGCTCGGGCTCCGAGTTCCCATCAAGCGACGTGCCCGCGCGGGGGAGAGTGGCGGAACCGACCCCGTCGACGGCACTTGGCGTTTCGGCGCTCTGGCGCCGTGGGCACGAACCCGTCCACGGAATCGACACGACGTGTCCGTCGAGCGACGCACCGCGTCGCTGGGCCTGTCCCGGCGCGGAACCGCGGGTCGCCACACCGCGAGGCCTTGAAGGCCGCGGCCGGCCCGACGAGAATCTCCCGCGTCCCGCGCGCGGCGTGCCGCTGCTCCCGACGCGCCGGTCCACTTGCGCGCCGAGACCCGGTCCGCCCTATGCACGATTCCCTCGTCGCCGTCGTCCCCGTCCTGGTCGGACCGCTCCAGGTGCTCCTGGTGCTCTTGCCGGCGATCTTGATCGCGCTCGCGACGCTGGTCGTCTCCGCGCTGCGTCCACGTGCGATGGCAGCGACGTGCCGGGTGCTCTGGCGTCTCAAGATCGAGGTCGCCGTGCTCGCGATCGTCGTCGTGGCGGCGGTGTGGGCGATGCGGTCGTGGTGGTCGTCGGCCGCGTCGCCAGGTGGCGAGATCTCCGCCGCGGCCCGCGATGGCGAGGACTGGCCGCTCTTCCGCGGCGGTGTCGAGCGGCTCGGTGTCTCGGGAAGCGCACCCGGTCCGACGGCGGGTGGTGTTCACTGGGCGTTCGCACCGGCCGGCGTCGCGTTCTTCTCGTCGCCGGCGGTCGCCGGCAACCGCGTCTACGCGACCTCGGCCGAAGTCAGCGCGTTCGCGCAGAGCGGCGCGATCTGGTGCCTCGACGCGACCAGCGGCGCGGTCGTCTGGCGCTCCGCGCCGCCGGACTATCGGCCGACGTTCTCGTCACCCGCCGTCGCCGGCGACTACCTCGTCTGCGGCGAGGGGCTCCACGAGACGGACGACGCGCGCGTCGTCTGCGTCGACATCCGCGAGGGCGTGTCCGCGGGTCGCATCGTCTGGACGCACCGCACGCGGAGCCACGTCGAGTGCACGCCGGTCGTCGAGGGCGACCGCGTCTGGGTCGGCGCCGGCGACGACGGCATCTGGTGCCTGGGACTCGCGCCGGCAGAGGACGGCAGCGCGCGAGTCCTGTGGCACGTCGCGGGCGAGCGCTACCTCGACGCGGAGACGGCGCTCCTCGCGCGTGGCGACCGCCTGTGGGCCGGACTCGGCGTCGGCGGCAAGGCGATCTGCCTCCTCGACGCGAACAGCGGCGAGGAACTGCGGCGCGTCGCGACACCGTATCCGGTCTTCGCGCCGCCCGCGCTCGCGGACGGGCGCCTCTTCGTCGGCATGGGCAACGGCGACTACGTCTACCGCGCGGAGGAAATCCGTGACGCGCGCATCGCCGAGCTCGAGGACGCCGGCGCGTCGCGAGAAGAGATCGACGCGACCGCGAGTGCGCTCGCGCCCGGCGGGGCGGTCTGGTGCCTCGACGCAGCGACGCTCGAGCTCGAGTGGACGTTCGAACTGGCGCGGACCGTCCTCGGAGCGATCGCTGTTTCCGATGGCCACGTGTTCTTCGGATGCCGCGACGGGTTGGTGCGCTCGCTCGACATCGAAGGTCGGCTGGTCGCGTCGTGGGACGCGCGTGCGCCGATCGTCGCGTCGCCCGCGGTCGATGCGGAGCACGTCTGGGTGGTCACGACGAGCGGACGGCTCCACGCGCTCGAGCGTCGACGACTCGCGCCGGTGTGGGAGCTCGCGCTGACGAGCGGATCGCTCGCGATCAGCTCGCCGGCCGTGCGCGGCGGGCGCGCGTTCGTCGGCACCGAGCGCAGCGGACTGCTCGCGGTCGGCGAGCCCGCGAGCGCGCGCACCGTGCCGCTTTGGGCCGGGCTGCTCGGCGGGCCCGGAGTCGGCGCGTCGATCGACGATTCCGCGGTTCCCGAGGTCGCGAGCGTCGAGTGGAGCTATCCGCCGATCGATTCCGCGCACGACCACGCCGTGCGCGTCACGTCTCCGCTCGCCGCGACCCGCGGCCGCGTGTTCTGCGGCCTCGAGGCCGGCGGACGGCGCTCGCTCGAGTGCGTCGAGCGCGACGAGACCGGCAGAGCGCGGCGTCGCTGGTCGCATCCGACGCGCAACGCGATCAGCCGTTCGCCGGTCGTCATCGACGAGCGCGTGGTCGTCGTCGAGGGCGCCGTGGGCGACGGCGGTCGACGACTCGTCGCGCTCGACGCCGGCAGCGGCGCGATCGAGTGGTCGCTCGACGTCGCGCGCGCGGCGAGCGGCTTCCTCGCAGCGACGCCTTCGGAGATCGTCGTCGAGCGCGCGAGTGGGGAGCTCGCACGCGTCGACTTCGGCGGCCGCGAGACGTGGACGACGAGGCTCGGTCCGCTCGCCGCCGCGCCGGCGGTCGTCGACTCGCTCGTCGTCGTCGCGACCGCGCAGCCTGCGGCGCTCATCGTGCTCGATCTGCCGACGGGGCGTGTGCTCTGGGACCGCGCGCTCGAGGAGGCGCCGCGCAGCGTGCCGATCGCCGACGAGCGGACGATCTGGTTCGCGACGTCGCGCGGTGTCGCCGCGTTCCGTCTCCTCGACGGTCGACCACGCGAGGGATGGTCCAGCCTCGGCGTCGGCGTCTCGGGCGAGCTCGTGTTCGACGACGACGCGATCGTTTGCGTCGATGACGGCGGTGAGTTGCTGCGGCTCGCGCGCGACGACGGGCGCGCGCTGCGCCGGATCGCCGGGGCGCGTGTCGGCTCGTCGGTGCTCGTCGGGCGCGACGCGCTTCTCTTCGCGGCCGCCGGCGGAATCCGGCGGCTGCGTCGTGGCGACGGCGAAGCGGATCCGGAGCTCTGGGCGAGCGATGACGAGATCGGCGCGCGCGAGACCGCGCTCATCCTCGCCGACTCGCGGGTCTGGGTCGGCGTCGCGGCGCGAGGCCTCCTCTGCTTGCGGGAGTCGCCGTGAGCGATCCGGCGCGCTGGATCGTCCACTTCGGCGACGAGCCGCCGGTCGCTCACGGGCTCCGCGACTTGATCGGCGGCAAGGGCGCAGGTCTGGTCGAGATGACCCGCGACGGCTTGCCGGTGCCTCCCGGCTTCACGATCGCGGTTCCGTGCTGCGAGCGCTTCTTCGCGCTCGGCCGGTGCTGGCCCGAGCGGCTGGAGACCGAGTTGCGTGCAGCGGTCGCTCGCCTCGAGGGAGAGACGGGTCGCGATTTCGGCGGCGACGCACAGCGACTGTTGGTTTCGGTGCGCAGCGGCGCAGCGGTCTCGATGCCGGGGATGATGGACACGCTCCTCGATGTCGGCGCGAGCGCGGACCCGTGGGGCGAGTTGCGCGCCGCGGTGACCGCGGTCTTCGAGTCGTTCGCGAGCGCGCGCGCCGTCGCCTACCGCCGGCAGCGCGGTCTCGACGAGCTTCGCGGCACCGCAGTCACCGTGCAGGCGATGTTCGCGTCGCGGGTCTCGGGCGTGCTCTTCTCGATCGATCCATCGCGGCCGGATTCCGGCTGCCTGGTCGTCGAGGCCGCGCCCGGGCTCGGCGAGGCGGTGGTCTCCGGCGACGTGACGCCGGACCGCTTCCTGGTCGCGCGTGACGGTCTCGCGGTCGTCGAGTCGGTGGTCGAGTCGGTGGTCGTCGCGCGTGGCGCGGCGAGCGCCGGCGCCGGCGTGGACCCTAGGTCGCCCTGTCTCGACGCGACCGAGCTACGCGAGCTCGGCGCGCTCGGGTTGCGGCTCGAGACGCGCTACGGACATCCGGTCGACGTCGAGTGGGGGATCGCGGACGGTCGCATCGCGCTCTTGCAGGTGCGCGCGATCCACGGGCTCGATGTCGCGCGTGCCGTCGAGCCCGCGCGCCTGACGGAGATCGCGCGACTTCGCAAGCTCGCCGCGAGCGGACGCCGCGTCTGGGTGATCCACAACCTGGCCGAGACGCTGCGCGCGCCGACGCCGCTCACGTGGGACATCGTGCGACGGATGATGCGCGGTGACGGCGGATTCGGACGCCTCTACACGCGGCTCGGATACCGTCCGTCCGAGCGCGTGCGCCGCGACGGCTTCCTCGAGCTCATCGCAGGGAGGATCTACTCCGACCCCGAGCGCCTCGCCGAGCTCTTCTGGGACGGCCTGCCGCTCGCGTACGATCTCGACGCGTTGCGCGTCGACCCACGCGTTCTCGATCGCGCACCGGCCGTGTTCCGCGCCGATCGCGCCGACGGTCGCTTCCTGCGGCGGCTTCCGGCGAATCTGTTCGGCATCTGGCGCGCGAGTCGCGCACTGCGTCGCAAGCGGCGCGACGCAGTGCGGGTCTTCGAGGAGCTCGCGCTGCCCGCGTTCCTGCGACAGGTCGAGGCGTCGAGCGCGCGCGATCTCGTGACGCTCGACGATGACGCCGTCGTCGACGAGCTCGAGTCGCGCATCGCGCTCGTCGTCGACCGATTCTCCGCCGACGCGCTCGAGCCCGGGTTTTGCGGTGGGCTCGCATTCGAGTCGCTCACCGCGCGCCTGCGGCTCGTCCTCGGCGATGAGGAGGGTTTCGCGTTGGCGACGCAGCTCGTGCGTGGGCTCGACGGCGACACGACGATCGAGCAGGACGCGCTCCTGTGGGATGTCGCACGATCGCGCGCGACGCTCGGCGAGTTCCTCGCGCGCTACGGCCACCGCGCGGTCGGTGAGATGGAGCTCGCGGAGCCGCGCTGGCGCGAGGATGCGGGCGCGATCGAGCCGCTCGTCGATGCGCTACGGCACGCCGGACGCTCGCCGCGCGAGCTCCACGAGGACAACGTCGCGCGCCGACTCGCGGCGCGGAAGGAGCTGCCGGGGATCCTGCGCGAGCACGGCGCGAGCGCGCTCCGGGAGGACATCGAGCGCGATCTCGTCGACGCGCAGCGGCTGCTGCCGTACCGCGAGTCCGGCAAGCACTGGTGGATGCTCGGATACGAGCTCTTGCGCGGGGCCACGCAGGAGCTCGCGCGTCGCTGGGGGATCGGACGCGGCGTCTACTTCCTCCACGTCGGCGAGTTGCGCGGGTTCGCGCGCGCGCGATCCGCGCGTGAGGAGGCGATCGCGCGACGTCGCGTGCGCTTCGAGGCCTGGAAGCGTCTCGACCTCGCGGACGTCGTCGATTCGGCGTGCCTCGACGACGTCGGACGACCGCGGCCGGTTGCGCACGCACGCGAGCTCCGCGGTTCGGCGGTCGCTGCCGGCGTCGGGGAGGGGATCGTGCGCATCGTCGACGATCCGCGCCGGGCGCGCGCGCTCGGAGCTCGCTACGTGCTCGTCTGTCCGTCGACCGATCCCGGCTGGACGCCGCTCTTCGTGAACGCTGCGGCGCTCGTGGTCGAACGCGGCGGTGTGCTATCTCACGGGGCGATCGTCGCGCGCGACTTCGGTATTCCGGCCGTCGTCTGTCCGCACGCGACAAGGATCCTGCGAGACGGCAGCACGGTGCGCGTCGACGGATCGAGCGGTGTGATCCTCGTGCTCGAGGAGGAGTGAGCGGATGCTCGCGCTCTGGAACGCGCTCGTGAGCTTCGTCTTCGACGCGATCCTCGGCTGGCTGCGAGCGATCTCGCCGGACGCGGCGCTCGTCGCCGTCGCCGTGCTCTCGGCGCTCGCGCTGACCCTCGTGCGACGCTTCACGACCGACCAGGATCTGCTGACTCGCGTCGCGCAGGATCGGCGGCGGCTGCGCGATCTGCGTCGGAGCGCGCGCCGCGCCGGCGACCGCCAGCTCGCCGCGCGGCGGCGGCGCGTGCTCGTCGCGGTCGGCCAGAAAGCGCTGCGCGCCGAGGTGCGCCCGCTCTTCGTTTCGCTGCTGCCGATCGCTGCGCTGGCGACGTGGTCGTTCCTGCGGCTCGAATTCCGTTCGCCTCGTGACGGCGAGCCGGTGACGCTGCGTCTCGTCGCGCCGGTTTCAGCCGCCGGCCGACTCGCGCACGTCGTTCCGGACGCGGGGATCGACGCGAGCGTGTGGATCGTCGAGTTGATGGTCGACACGGCGGACGAGTCCGGCGACGCGCGCGCGGCCGCCGAGTGGACGCTGCGCGGCCGAGCGAGCGAAGCACCCCGAGCGATCACCGTGCGTGCGGGCACCGAGACCTTCGAGCACGCGCTCGGCATCGCACCAGCGCCTCCCGGGCCGGCGCGCAGCGAGCACCGCGATGGCGCGTGGGCACTCGAGACCGACCTCGCGCCGGTCGACCTCTGGGGGCTCGCGCCGCACGCGCTCGCTCCGGTGCTGCCGCCGTGGCTCCTCGGCTACCTCTTCATCGTGATCCCGGCGACGTGGGCCTGCCGGCGGCTCCTGCGCGTGCGTTGAGAGCCGAGCGTCGCCGGCGCCGCGGCCCCGGGAACGCAAAGAGCTCCCCGGCTCGGATCGAGCCGGGGAGCTCTCTCGTCGAGCGGATCGACGCGCGCTGTTCAGCGCCCGCGGCCGCCACGCCCGCCGCCGCCACGACCACCGTCGCGATCGCCGCCACGACCGTCGTCGTCGCCGTCGTCGCCGTCGTCGCCGTCGCCCGCGTTGTTCGGGTTGTCGGTGCCTTCGTTCGGGCTGTTGTCGATACCATCGCCCTGGCCGGGGTTCGTGCCGTCGCCGAGACCCGTGCGGTTGTTGTCGTTGCCGCCGCTCTGGCCATCGTCGTCGCCCCCGGCGCCGCCGAGGTCGTCACCGCCTCCGTCGTCCGCTGCGCTCTGCCACCACGGGGTCGACTCGCCTTGCTGGCCGGACGCACGGGCCTTCGCGACCAGCTGGTCGATGCTGACGCCGTAGTCGTAGCTCGTACCGTTCTGCGCGATGAGCGAGTCGACGTGCGCGACCGCGTCGTCGCCGCTCTGGTCGCCCGAGCCACCGCCGAGCATCTCGAACGCGTAGCTCGCGAGCTGCGCGTTCTCGCGGATCCCGAGGTTGCTCTCGAGCTGGATCATCGACGCGATGCCGGTGGCGACGTTGTCGTCGTCCCAGCGGATGTCGACGTTTCCGCGCATATCGAACAGGAACTCGTCGCTGCGGTGGTTGTCGTCCGCGATGCCGATCGACAGCGATCCCGTGATGTTGTAGCTCGACGCGCTGCCGCTCGCCTCGAGCTCGACGCGAGACCCGAAGAGCGCGACGACGCCGTTGACGTTGAGCGTCGAGCTGCCCTCGGTCTCGATCTCGGCTTCGTGAGATGTCGCCTCGGCGAGCGACAGGAAGACGCCATTGACGGTCACCTGAGCGCTGTCCTTCGACTCGAACGATGCCTCCGTGTCTCCATCGGCGAGCATCACGAAGCTGCCGTTGATCGTGATGTCCGAGTCGCCGCGTGGGTAGAACAGGTCGTCGCCGCCGTTGATCGTGTCGGCGTGGCCGAGCACGAAGACGTCACCGATCCAGTCGAGCGTCAGATTGCTCGGAAGGACCGTGTGATGGATGACCAGGACGCCGGCGCCGGTCACCGTCGCGCCGTCGAACATGTTCTTGTTGTTCTGCGCGTCGACGATGGTTACCTCGGGACTGTCCGCGGTGCCCCAGACGACCGGCGTCGACCCGAGGTCGGTACTCACCGTGCGCACCGCGTGCGCCTCGAGACCGGCGACCGCGTTGCGCAGCGAGATCCGGTAGTCGTTGAGCAGCTGGGAGGATACGAAGTCGTTCGGGTCGATAGCGACCGGGATCTCGAGCGTCGTCCCGTCATCGAACTCGTGCTCGGTCGTGACGCCGCCGCTGAGCGCGTCCGCGCTCATGCTGCCATTGTCGATCCGATTCGCGAGCGACGCGATGAGCGCCGCGAAGGTGTCCGGGTCAGCGGCCATGAACGCCGCGTGGTCGTCGCCGCCGTCGATCGAGACGGTCGAGCCACCGGTGTTCGTCCAGTCCGGCGACGGGGCAAGGCCCGAGATGCCGACCGCTGCCGGCAGGGGGCGCAGGAAGATGTCCGGCGTCGCTTGGACGACTCCCTGCGTCGTGCGCGTGAAGCGCGCGTCCTGGAAGCTCGGCGTCGCGGCGACCGCGAGGATCACGTAGTGCGTATCCTCCTCCTCGACGATCGTCCGCCACTCGCCGGTCTTGTTGCCGCGGCTGTCGAAGAAGTCGACCGGCGTCTCGATGCCGATCGCGCCGAGCCCGTTTCCGGTCGAGTCGTCCTCCGAGGCGATCTCGCCGTACGCCTCGTTGAGGGCGGTGAGCGTCACGTACTCGAGCTGAGTGCTCGACTCGCTGTCGCGCTCCGCCAGGGTGGTCTTCGTCACGATAGCGAGCAACGCGCCGGCGAGCACGACGCACGTGGCTGCGACGACGATGATGGACAGCAGAACCGTTCCGGACCTGGCGTCCGGACGGCCTCTGCACCGATAGCAGTTCATGAGTCCTCCTCTCTCGGCGACCAAAGCGAACAACGAACGCGAGACACGAAGGTCCGGTAGCCTAGCGGGCGTCACGGTTCCGTCGATTGCGCGACGTTGCGGAAAGCGACGAACATCGACCGCGCGACCGTGACCGGCGTGGTCGCCTCCTCCGGAACGCGGCTGATCTCGATCAGGAAGCTGACGCCGGGCTGCTCGACGGCGCGCGAGAACTCGAGACGCGTGACGTCGTGCGAGATGATCTCGGACGTGCCGTCCTGGGAGCGCACGAGCTGTTGCTCGTCGACGACTCCGTCGCCGTCGTCGTCGACCGAGTTTCCCGCGTTCTCGTTGGCGTACGCTGCGAGCGAGTACCGGATCGTCGTGCTCCAGTCGCTGGAATCGCCCGTGAACGCGACGCGCCGTTGGAAGTCGACCCACGCGAGGGTGCTTGCGCGCGACGACGGGTGAGACGGCACGTGTTCGGTGCCGTCCGGATCCGCGCCGGAGTCCTTGAGCTCTTCGGAGATGCGCTCGACTGCCTGGCGCAGACTGCCGTCCATGCCGGTGCTCCAGACGTTGTGGCGCACGACATCCGACGTCTCGCTGAACATCCTCCAGCAGGCGAGGAGGAGGACGCCGGACAGCGTGACCGCGATGACGAGTTCGAGCAGCGAGAATCCTCGACGGCGCGCGGCCGGTGGGCTCGCGGGGTCTTTCATGCCGGAAGCTCCTGAGCGCTGGCCGTGGTCGGGGATCACATCGACGAGCGGTCGGTGAGGACCGTCGCGATCTCGAATCTTTGGACGCCATCGGACTCTGGGCCGACGAGCGTCGAGTCGAACCAGGTGACCACGATGTCGACGCGCCGTCGGTCGGCCAAGGGCGATGTCACCGTGATGCGTCCGGGCACCGAGCCGTCCGGCATAGCGAGGTCGCCGGCGACGAACGTCGTGCCGTCGAAAGTCTGCGCGAGGGTCAGGAACTCGGGCCATGCGAGGACTTGTTCCATCTGCTGGGCGGCTGCGGCGCGCGCGGTGTCGCGATTCTGAGCGCGGAGGTTCGCGCGCATCGCGGACGCGACGGACGCGCTCATGCTGAGCGCGATCACCGCGAAGACCGCGAGCGCGATCACCACCTCGAGCAGCGTGTACGCCGCGTCGCGGCGTCCGCGGCGGTCACTGGACGGACTCATCGCAGATCTCCTCCCGCGGTTCCGGTCGGGCTCGGGTTCGCTCGGACGCGACGCGATGCGACGACGCGCCGAACTGCTCCTGCCTCGATTCGCGCGGCGCCTCCGGCCGTGCGGCCGGATCGTCGGGTGACGACCGGGCAGAGCAGACTACCACCCTTCCGAGAAGTCGTCGAATCGAGCCACCCGAGCCCCTGAACAGGGCGCCCAGGCGTTTACGGAAGCTCCCTGGGCGCAAGAAGTTTCCGGTTGACCCGAGGGGAGCTCGCGGATACCACGTACGCGGATCGAACCCTTCCGGCGGACTGGCGTTTCGGCTCCGGTGCGTGCCGGTTGCGCTGGTGGGCTCGACTCGCACGGTTCGTTCTCGACGCGATTCTGCCAAGGATTCTGCCCGGTCCGGGAAGCCAACATCGCCCGCGACGTGCGTTCGCCGAAGGGGTCCAGGATGCCGTCCGGGGTAGCCAGAATGCGGGAGTTCCTCCCGCGATTGCGAAAGAGGTTCGAGATGTTCCAGCGACCATTCGGCTTCGGAGCGCTTTGCCTCGGAGCTCTCGTCTCGTGCGTGGCGAGTTCGTCGCTGCGCGCGGATCCGGCGTTCGTCTTCGTCTCGCGCTACATGGCAGCCGATCGGAACTTGTCCGCACGCTCCACCGCCATCGAACGCGCGCTCAGCGGGCGCTTGCTGGTGCGCGAAGCCGATGGGACGGTGCGCGCCCTCGTCGACGGCACGATTCCCGGCGCGCCGCGATCGACTCCGATCGACGTGCTCGACCCTGACGTGTCGTGGGACGGAACTCGCGTCGTGTTCGCCGGCTACTCGCGCGTCGACGCCGCGTGGCGCATCTTCGAGGTCGGGGCCGATGGCGCCGGGCTCCGCCAGGTGACGCACAGCGAGGCGCGCAGCGAGCTCGATCTCGCGCGCTTCGGCGCGGCGGCCGCCGCGCTCTCGGGCCACGACGATGTCGACCCTTGCTACCTCCCCGACGGGAGGATCTGCTTCGTCTCGACCCGCTACCCGTCGATCGCGCCGGACGCGCGTCGCCGTGGCACGAACCTCTACGTGGTCAACCTCGACGGCAGCGATGTCCATCGGATCACCAGCGAGCGCTTCGGCGCCGACACGCCGGCCGTCGACCCGACGACCGGCAAGATCGTCTACTCGCGCTGGTGGCGTTCGCCGATCTTCAACAACTCGAACACGGTCCCGGGCGACGACGGTGTCGTCGACGTGCCGCCCGGTTCGCCCGGCTATGGCGGCGTCACGCCGGAGCCGGTGCGCTCCGAGCCGCTGCCTGCGGTGCGCGGCGTGCCCGACGAAAGATTTCCGGGTCTGAACAGCTGGTTCTTCGCGGACATCAACCCGGACGGCACCGGCATGAAGATGTTCTCCGGCGTCGGCATCGATCGAGAGGCGACGCAGGCGCATAGGCCGAGCTTCCTCTCCGACGGCGCGGCAATCGGACTGTTCATCCCGCGCACGCCGATCCTCGGCTTGCCGCGCGGCGACGGGTTGCGGCTCATCCGCGAGGGTGCCGAGCGCCCGGTGCTGCTCGGCGGACCACAAGACTTCGCGGCGGCCAGCCGCATCGACGCCGGCGGCTTCGAGTTCGTCTACGCGAGCGCCGAGCCGATCTCCGACACGAGCTTGCTGGTCTCCGCGGCGCGCGCGGCGAGCCCGTCCGACTACGACATCTACGTGAAGGATCTGCCGTCCGGCACGCCGGTGCTCGTCCACCGTTCCGAGGGCACGGCCGAGTTGCACGCGATGCCACTCGCGCCACGCGCGACGCCGCCGGTCATCGCCGATACGTACACCGGGCGCCGCGCGGCCATCGCGCCGCTCGACGTCGACGACGCGTACCAGACCGGCGGCCGCTTCACGTTCCGCGTCGACAACATCTTCGCCAACGCCCCAGTCGACGATCCGACCGCGACCGCGCCGCCGATGGGTCGCGGGATGACGATCCAGTTCTGGACCAACTTCCAGCGCACCGGGCTCGACACTGCCGACGCGCCGATTCTGATCCACGAGTCGGAGATTCCGCCGGACGGACACGTCGAGGTCGAACTGCCTGCGGGCGTGTCGCTCTTCGAGGTGCTGCGCACGGCCGACGGCGAGATCGCGATGGGTCGCGACGGCCAGATCTTCCACGTCGGCGGTCTCAACTTCGGAACGGCCGCGAGCCGTGCGGAGAGCGGCAGCTGCGTCGGTTGCCACGCCGGTCACTCGATGCAGGACGTGCCGGTGGATCCGACCTGGACGAACGTCGCGCCGAGCGCCGAGATCCTCGCCACCTCGACGCGTTCGGTTCCGGGTGTCGATCGCAACACGGTCCGCTTCCTGCGCGCCGAGAACCTCGTCGATCGCAAGACCGACGCGATCTCCGGTGAGTGGGCGGCCGACCAGAACAACAGGGACAATTCGCTCCATTTCTCGTGGCCGATCACGCTCGAAGCGCGCGAACTGGTCGTCTATGGGCCGCGAACCGGCGCCGGGACCTTCGGCGTACGCAACCAGACCATCCGCTCGCTCGAGGTGGTCACGTTCCGGGACGACGTCTTGCAGCAGAGCATCACGGTCGACCGCCCGATCGAGCCGACCGGCACGCGCATAGGGCTCGACGTCTCGATGCCGTTCGATCGGCTCGAGCTGACGATTCCGACCGGCGCGGCCACGGGCGCCTTCGAGGGCCAGTCCGCGCCGGCGCTCGCCGAGGTCGAAGTGATCGGCCGTGCGTTCGGCGTCGCGACCGGGCCAGCGTTCGTCCGCGGTGACCCGAACCGCGACGGCAGAATCGACATGACCGACCCGATCGCGCTCCTCGGGCGTTTGTTCCTCGGTCAGGGCGCGCTCGAGTGCGATGCGGCCGCCGACGCGGACAGCAACGAGCGCCTCGATCTCACCGACGCGGTCTTCCTGCTCGACTTCCTGTTCCGTGGCGGCGCGAGTCCCGCGGCGCCGTTCCCGAACTGCGCGGTCGGCGCGTCGCCGAGCGACCTGGGATGCGAGCAGAACACGTGCCGTTGATCGGCTGATCTCCGCGGCTGCGTTCGACGCAGCGCGGGACGACAGTTCGCGACACCGCGAGGCGCCCGGATCGTCCGACACGGAAGGTCCGGGCGCCTCGTTGTTTGGGCGGTTTTGGGCGTGGTTCAA
>Ga0326597_10008277_pt1 | contig 14060 bp, 1 predicted proteins | sample RVTome_12_FD_203789 | JGI IMG/M metagenome (GOLD analysis project Ga0326597, IMG submission 203789) | Soil microbial communities from uranium-contaminated site in the Upper Colorado River Basin, Wyoming, United States - RVT100D185 | ecosystem: Environmental > Terrestrial > Soil > Contaminated >... | reverse complement strand
GGAACTCCGAGCGGTTGCCGAGCTCGTCGATGACGGCGCGCAGGTCGCCGCGCACGTCGTACTCGTAGAGGATCTCCGCGCCCGAAGCGTCGAAGACCCGCGCGATGCGTCCCTGGGCGTCGCGATCGAAGCGGATGCTCGTCCCGTCGGAGCGCAGCAGACCTTGGCGCGTCAGGCGGATCGAGGTGCCGTCGGGGTCGGTGACTTCCGACACTTCGTGGCGCAGGCTTCCCGTCGCCACCTCGCGGAAGCGGACGCGGTAGCCGCGCGGGTCAGAGAACACGAACTCCGCGGGATCGTAGTCGCGGAATTCATCGTCGAGGATCTGAGCGGGACCGCTCGTGCCGAGGACGACGAACGGCGCGGGCGTCGCGGCGAGCGACACGCCGGGGCGCCCCGTCGGCGTGTAGAGCATGCCGTCGGGGAACTCGATCGGGTAGAGGACCGACACCGGCGGCAGCACGCGCGCGCGGAACTCGTACGACTCGCGGTCGCTGATCGTGACACGCACACGGTGCGGCACGGTCTCGGTGATCGAATAGGTCGGGAAGAACCCGCGCACGCGCGTCTGTTCCCAGCCGCAGCAGGGGCTGCGATTCTCCTCGAGCTTGGCCGAGGAGAAATCGAGTCGCCAGCCGACGCCGAAGTCTCCCGGGCGCTTGTCGCGGCTGTCGTAGGATCGCGTCACGTCGATCGGGAAGTTGCCGGCGAGGACCTGCTTGTCGACGAAAGCGAGCGTGAACGGGCCGACCTTCGCGCCTTCGACCTCGACGACGGCCGTCGCGCTTGCCAACCCTCCGCCGCGACCGAAGACGGTCAGTCGGAGCGTGTAGAAACCGTCCGGGACGGCGCTGGGGTCGAGGCGCGCGATCTCGCCGCTTCCCGCGTCGTTGCCGCGTGCGATCTCGATGAAAGCGATCGTGCCGACCGGCGCGTAGTCGACGACCCAGTGATCGAAGGTCGCGCCGCCGCGGGTCGCGACGATCCCGGTCGACGCGCGGATCGAAGCGTCGTCGACGGGCGCGTCGATGCGCGAGAGCAGATCGTCGGCGATCGCGCTGTCGAAGGCGAAGACCTCGACCGAGTCGACGAATTCATTGCCGCCGAGGTCGAGCGCAGTCGCCGAGATCGTCGTGACGCCGACCTCGGTCGGCCGGAACACCGCGTCCCACACACCACCGCCGCGGTCCGTCACCGGGAGCGACGTGTCGCCCGCGCGCACCGACACCGACGCGATGCCGAGGTCGTCCTCCGCGAAAACGCGCACGGGCAGCGAGCTGCCGACCGCGACGCTCGTCGACGCGAGGTCGATCCAGATGACCGGCGGCGTGTCGTCCGCGACCGGCTCGCTCACCGTGAAGCGTGCGGTCGCGGCGCCGCTGAGACCGTCGGGATCGGTCGCGGTGAACGTGATCTCCTCGCTGATGCGCGCGCCCGGCGGGTAGCCGATGTGCGCGACACGACTGCCGTCGATCGTCACGTCGAGGACATCCGCGCCGCTAGCCGCCCACACGAGCTGGTCGTCGCGATGGTCGACGTCGCTCGCGAAGTCGTCGAGCGTGATGGCCGCGAACGCGAGCGGTTCGGGCCGCAGCTGGTCAGGGATCGCGGCGACGACCGGCGCGTGCTCGAGGTCGGCGACCGTGATCGTGAAATCCTGCTCGACGATCGCGCCGCCCGCGTCGGTGACGCGGACCCGCACGGGGTGCTCGCCGATCTGCACGATCGCGGGCGTCCAAGTGATCAGCCCACTGGCGGGGTCGATCACCATTCCGGCCGGTGCCACCGGCAGCGAGAACGTGAGCTTGTCGCCCTCTTCGTCGCCGGCCCGAACACCGTAGCGGTACTCGATCCCGGGCTCGGCGATCGCCGGCGGCTCGAGCGAAGTGATCCGCGGTGCATCGTTCACCGGCACGACGGTCAGCGTGAACGCTTGCCCCGACGGCAGACCGAGCGCGTCCTCGGCCTCGATCGACACCGTGTGCTTGCCGGCGTCGGTTCCGCTCGGTGTCCACTGGACGAGCCCCGTGACGCGGTCGATGGTCATTCCCACCGGCGCGGTCACGATGCGGAACGCGATCGCGTCGCCGTCGGGATCGGTCGCTTCGACCTGGTACGCGAAGAGGGCGTCTTCCTCGGCGATCGTGAACGGCACGCTCGAGATCTCGGGCGGGCGGTTCTCCGCGCGCACGACGAGCGTCCAGCTCTGCTCGGCGTCCCCGCCGCGACCGTCGCGCGCGTTGAGAGTGATCGCGTGGGAACCGACGTCCGCCGCCGCCGGCGTCCACGAGACGACGCCCTTCGCCTCGTCGACGCTCATCGCGACCGGCGCGGTGCCGAGCGAGTAGCGGATCGGATCGCCGTCCTCGTCGGTCGCGAGCGCCGCGTAGACGTACCGCGCGTCCTGCTGCGCCTCGAGCGCAGGCGTCGAGACGATCAGCGGCGCGTCGTTGACGTCGATCACCGTCAGCGTGTACGCCTGGCCCGTCCGACCGCCGTTCGAGTCGTCGGCACGGATCGCGACGCTGTGCTCGCCGACGTGCGCTTGCGCCGGCGTGAACGACACCGCGCCGGTCTTCGGGTCGATCGTCATCCCGGCCGGTCCCGCGGTGAGCGCGAACGTCAAGAGGTCGCCGTCCGCGTCGGTGACGCTCGGCGCGTAGCGGTACGGGGTCTCCTCGAGCGCTTCGAGGGGCGGCGTCGAGACGAAGACCGGCGGCGCGTTGACGTGGATCGCGACGCTCGCGGTCCCGGCGCCGCCGTGGTCGTCGCGCGCCGTGAGCGTGAGCGTGAAGTCGCCCGCCGCGCCGTAGCGATGGGTGACGACGAGCCCGGAAGTGCCGGTGCCGTCACCGAAGTCCCAGGTGAGCCGCAGTGGATCGCCGTCCGGGTCGACCGAGCGGGAGCCGTCGAAGGTCCACTCGTCGCCGGGATTGCGTCCCGCGAGCTCGATCTCGATCATCGCGAGCGGCGCGCGGTTGCCGGCACCGACTTCGACGACGAACTCGAGCATGCCGACGCCGCCACGACCGTCGTCGGCGCGCAGGCTTCCCGAGAAGACGCCTTCGCGCGCGTAGGCGTGCGAAGCGCTCGGGCCGCTGTCGGGGTCGGTCGAGTCGCCCCAGTGCCACGTGAACGCCAGCGGATCGCCATCGAAGTCCTCCGAGAGCGACGCATCGAGCGCGAGCACTTCCAGCGCGCGCACCGCGTAACGCGTGCCGTTCGCGAGCTCGACCTGGGGCGCGCGGTTCGGCTCGTCGATGACGACCTCGGCGCTGTCGAACGAGGTGCCGCCACGGCCGTCGGCGACGAAGAGCGTCGCGACGTAGCGACCCGACGCGGTGTAGACGTGCGTTGGGTTCGCCGTGTTCGCGAGGTTGCCGTCGCCGAAGTTCCAGGTGAACGAGAGCAGATCGCCGTCGGGGTCGGAGCTCCCCGCCGAGCTGAACGCGATCGCCTCGCCGCGCAGCGCCGCGTAGGGACCGTTCGCTTCCGCCACCGGCGGCTGCGTGGGTTGCGCGGAGACGACGAGGATCCACAACTGGCTGCCGGCGCCGGTGGTCGGGTCGCGCGCCTCGAGGAAGACCTCGTGCGGACCGATCTGCGCGGCCGTCGGTGCGAAGGTGACCCGACCCGTCGCCGGATCGACGGCCATGCCGAGCGGCGCGGCGGCGAGCACGTACGTGACCTCGGCGCTCTCGGGGTCCTCGGCGACCGCGTCGTAGACGTACGGCACGCCGGCGATCGCTTCGAGCGGCGGACTCGAGAGGAACCGCGGTGCGCGGTTCGGATCGCGCGAGCGTGGACTCGAGGTCACGCCGACCGCGCACGAGGCGCCGATCGGTTCACCGCTCGGCGAGCCGTCCGGCGGCACGTCGAACGCGAGGAGCCGGTAGTAGTAGCGCGTCCCGAGCTCGACCGACTCGTCGACGAAGACCGCGATCGTGCTCTGCGTCGCGCCGACTTGCACGAAGCCGCGGTTGGGACCGAGCACGCTGCGCAGCACTTGCACGTGCCAGAGACGTGAACCACCACGATGGGTCCAGCGGAGCTCGATCTTGTGGTCCTTCGGCCGAGCGGCGAGGTCGTCGATGAGCTTGGCGTGGACGCGGACGGTCGTGAAGTCGTCGTCCGTGAGGTCGGGCGAGCCCGACTCGGGAAAGACTTCGGCGCTGCGATCGGTCACGCGCAGGCCGACGCGCGGTTCGCCCGGCGACGCGAAGCCGCCCGTGATCACCGCGGTCTCGCCCGAGACGCCGTCGTCGAAATCGAGCGGTGGCTCGAAGTCGACTTCCCAGTCCCAGCTCTGGATCTCGTCGCCGAGCGCGACGTCGATGTCGAAGCTCCCCGACCCGTCGAGCGCGATGTCCTCACCCGTCGCGGCGATGTACGGGCCGCCGGCCTGAGCGGTCGGCGGGTGGGGCGGGATGGTGACGTGGACGATGACCGTCGCGGTGTCGAAGCGCGGTGGGAGCGCGTTGTCCTCGACGCGCAGCGTCGCGGTGTAGTCCCGCAGTTCGGGGAACGCGTGCGTGACGACCGGGCCGACCGCGTCCGGAGCGCCGAAGTCTATGCCGTCGGAGTCGTCGAAGTCCCAGCGGTAGTCGACGATCGAGAACGTCGGATCCTGATGGAACGAGCCCGTCGCGTCGAAGCGCACCTCCCGGCCGACGGCGCTCGGGTTCGGGAGCACGTGGACGACGCCGACGGGCGCCTGCTCGAAGAGCGTGCTCGAGAGGATGATCACCGTCCACGCGCTCGTGTACGGTCGGCCGCCTTCCCCGGTCGTCCACGAGTTGCTCAGCCAGCCGCCGGTGGCTGGATCCTGTCGATTGACGAGCGTGCGGGCGAGCCCGTCGGTCGGATCGAGGAACCAGTCCTTGCCGGACGGCAGCCGGAAGACCGGCGGCTGCGCGAGGCGCATCGCTTTGGCGATCGCGAAGTACGCGTAGACGTTGTTGCTGTTGATGATCGTCGTCCAGCGCGCCGAGATCCGGTCCGCGGCGTTGCGCCAGAGCGGGTCGTCCTGCGATACGTCGAGCCACGCGAGCTGCACCATGCCGGACGGCGTCGTCGCGTCGCCGGTGCCAGGCCCGCTGTATCCGAAGCCGATCGCGGAGGAACTGTACTGGAGCCAGACGCGGTTGCGCTCTTTCACCCAGTCCGGCGCGGCTATGCCGAAGAGGCGCTCTGCCGGGATCATGCCGATCGCGCCCCACTGGCACGCTGAGTTGTCGGGCGCCGTGTTCCAGCCGTAGCGCCAGCCGCCTCCTCGCGTCGCGTCGTCGTATTGACCCCACGCGTACGTGTCGACCATGTCCTGGATGATGTCGCCGTAGGGACGACCGCGGACGTTCGCGGGCCCCGAGCGCGTGACGACGTCGAGTCGACCGCCGGCGAGGATCGCGTCCATCACCTGGCCGAGCTGGTACGGCGCGTTGGACTCGGCGACTTCGATGCCGATGCCGTTCTGGTTGCTGTCCGGGTCGCCGTAGGTCTGCGGGCCGATCTCGACGTGGCGCAAGCGCGTGAACAGATCGACGAAGCCGCGCGAGACGGTCTCGACGTACGGATCGCGCGCGCCGTCGTCCGACTCGCGGTGACCGTTGATCTCGAACGCCTGGAGCGCCGACGAGGTCGGCCCGGTGTTGTAGTTGCCGAAGCTCCAGCGTCCGGCGCGCGTCTGCGCATCGACGTCGTAGCGGTTCTGGACGCGGTGCAAGTACCAGAGCCCGCTGTCGATCGCGACGTTGGTCTCGATCTCGAGGCTGCGGTTGCGAATCACCAGCGGGTAGGTGTCCGACGCGCGGCGGCCGCCGGCGTCGATGATGCTGACGGTCGCGGTGAACGGCGTCCCCTCGGAGGCGGTGTACACGTGGCGTGCCTCGATCGCGTACGCTTCGGCCCGGGTGCTGGCAGTGCCGCCGACGGTCGGCGAGCCATCGCCGAAGTCCCACGTGTACTCGACTGGCAGGCTCGCGACGGCGGCGACCGCCTTGAGCACAGCCTCGTTGCCGCTCCACGTCTCGTGCGAGAGCTCGATGTCGCCGATGAAGCGCCAGGGGACGCACTTCACGAGGCCCTCGCCGGAGACGACGACGCGATGCGTCGCGACCGCGAGCTGTCCCGCGTGGTCGCGGATCCGGAGCGTCACCGTGTAATCCCCCGCGGCGGTGTAGAAGTGGCGTGCCGGGCTCCCGAGCGTCGACGTGTACGACGCGCCGTCGCCGAACTCGAAGGCGTAGCTCGCGATGCCGTGGTCGTCGCGCGAGCCCGACGGGTCGAACGACAGCTCGACGCCGACGTCGCCGAGCGCGGGTCCGGAAAGCGCGGCGGTCGGTGGTGCGTCGGTCGAAGTCGCTACCGTCACCGTCGTCGTGTCGGTTTGGAGCGCGTTGTCGATGACTTCGAGCGTGATCTCGCCGCCGGTGTGCGCGGAGCGCGAGATCACCTCGCCGTCCTGGAACGCGGCTTCGAGCCGGAAGTCGTCGAAGCCGAAGACACCGGCGTTCACGTCGGCGGCGAAGCTCATCTCCGCGTGGTTCTGGCGGTCGGATGTGAACAGGAGCGTGAACTCGGCCCCCGTCCCCGACGGGCGCAGCAAGTAGCGCGCTCCGAGCGGTTCGATCGACTCGATGCGCACGTCGTACGAGGTGCCCGGCGAGTACGCGCCGAAGCTCCCACGGCTGGCGCCGAGCTCGTAGATCGCCAGCGTGCCGTTGTTGAAGTAGATCGCGTAGACGAGGCGGTTGTAGTGTCCGGTCGTGAAGTCGAGACGCTTGAGGCCGACCATCGCGTTCGCGGTGCCGCTCGGTGTGTCGACGCGCGCCTCGAGCGCGCCGCCACGCCGCACGAAGGTCCCGAGCGAGTGGAACCAGGTGCGGGCCCAGGCGGACTCGCCGGTGACGAGGAAGCGTCCGTCCTGGCGCACGCCGGTCGCCGAGACTCCCCACTGCGCGGGGTCGATGTACGAGCCGTGGAGCTCGAGGAGCTGCGGCGGCAAGTGCCAGCGCCAGCGGTAGATCCCGAAGTCGTCGCTCGAGGCCGCGCCGTCGAGCCGCACCGGCTGCTCGCCCTCGAGCGCGAGCGGCGCGGCGCTCGCGCGTGCGACCGGCGGATCGCCCCGCGCGACCTCGAGCTCCTGCGTCGCGACCGTCGATTGGGCAGCGTGGTCGGTGATCGTCAGAGAGACCGTGTAGGTGCCGATCGCGGCGAAGGCCTTCGCGGGTGCGGCTGACGTCGACGTCGTGCCATCGCCGAAGTCCCAGCGATAGGTCCAGATCCGGAAGTCATCGCTCGACTGCCGTGCGTCCCACGTCGAGCTCCACAGGCCGGCGTTCGCGACGGACTCGTCGAGGCGCGTCGGACCGACGATGACCGCGACCGGCGGATCGCCATCGGTGATCTCGAGGTCCTCTGCTGCGATGGTCGATTGGCCGGCGTGGTCCCAGACGGTCAGCGTGACGCGGTAGACGCCGGGATCGGCGTAGACGTTCGTTCGCGTCGCCGTCGTCGCCGTCTGGCCGTCGCCGAAGCTCCACTCGTATCTCCAGACCGCGGTGTCGTCGCTCGAGGTGCGCGCGTCGAAGGCGGCGCGCCAGGTGCCGCCGCTCGCGTTCGCCTCGGTGAGCGAGGTCGGTCCGATGATGACCGGGACCGGAGGGCTGCCGGGCGTGAACGTCACCGTCGTCTGCGCGGTCGTGCGCTGACCGATGACGTCGGTGACCGTGAGCGCGACCGTCCACGGGCCGACGCCGTTCCACGTGTGCGAGACCACCGCGCCGGTACCCGTCGTCCCGTCGCCGAAGTCCCACGCGAAGGCGACGATTCCGAAGTCGTCGCTCGACGCCGAGCCGTCGAGACTCGCGGTCCAGCGCTCCTGGTTCGCCGCCGCCTCGCCGAGCGCGTAGGGGCCGCCGTGGTTCGCGATCGGCGCGGTGCCGAGGACGGTCGCGCGCGTCGCGCGGCCGGTGCGCACGCCGCCTGCGCTCGTGTGGACGAGGCGCGCGATGTACGAGCCCTCGGCCGCGTACACGTGCGGTGTCGGCGCGCGGCCGCTCGCGGTGTTGCCATCGCCGTAGCTCCATTCGTAGGTGTCGCCAGCAAGGGCGTCGGAGCCGATTGCTGCGAAGTCGATCGCGGTGCCGATCGTGACCGCCGGACGCACGGGGCTGATCTCGACATCGAGGCCCGGCGCGGGCGCCGGAGGCGCCGCGATGCCGAGCGGGCGAGCGGTCGTCGTGCCGGTGAGGAGCACGGGCGCGAGGAAGCTGCCGTCGCCGGCGCCCGCGCTGAAGCGCGCCTGCCGCGACGTGAAGAGGCACTGGACGATGTCGAGGATGCCGTCGCCGTCGAAGTCGAACGCGTCGAAGCTGTTCCACTGGTTCGGGTCGAGCACCGCGACGGCCGTCGGGGCGTCGAAGGTGCCGTCGCCGTGACCACGCAGCAGGAAGACGTCGCCGGTCGAGCCGTTCGTCGTCAGCGCGTCGAGGTAGCCGTCGCGGTCGAAATCGCCGGCGGCGAGTCCGTACGGATCGGTTCCGACGTCGCCGGCGACGAGCGGCGGCTCGACGAAAGTCCGATCGCCGCGCGACGCGTAGAGCCGCACGATGCCGTCGCTGGCGGTCGAACGCAGGAGGTCGGGGATGCCGTCGCCGTCGAAATCGCCGGCCTCGGTGTCGCGGCCGGTCGCCGGAAGATCGGTGCGCGTCGTCACCGCGAAGGTGCCGTCGCCGTTCCCCCAGTAGTAGCCGACGACGCGGTTGCGCCCGTCGGCGACGAAGTCGAGGTGACCGTCGAGGTCGAAGTCGGCGACCGCGCGCCCCTGGTAGCCGCCGACCGCCGCCGAAGTCGTCGGCAAGAGCTCGGCAGCGGCGAAGCTGCCGTCGCCCGCGCCGCGGTAGAGCCGCGGCTGGAGCCGGTTGCTCGGCCCGCGATGGTTGCCCGAGATGATGTCGAGGTGACCGTCCTCGTCGAAGTCGCCGAGATGGACGCCATACGTGGTGCCGAGGAATGCGTCGAGGAGCGTGATCGGCCCGAAGGTGCCGTCGCCGTTGGAGAGCGCGGTGAAGAGGTTTCCGGACTCGTCGGCGAGCGCGACCAACTCGGCCGAGGCGCCGGCGCCGCGACCGCCGGCGCCGGCGGAACGCTCCGCGCGCACGTCCGGGTCGACGTCCGCGCCAGCGCCGCGCGCGTCCGGAGCGCCGACGCCGCGCGCGTCCGGAGCCCCAGCGCCGCCGCCTCCGCCGTCGCACGCGGTGAGCGCCAAGAGGGTTGCGAGCGCCGACGTTCGGAAGCAAGCGCTGCCGAGTCCGAGGGAGTGGTTCATCTTCTGGGCTCCGGAAACCGGCCGATCGCTGTGCGCTGCGCGCGCGACGCGCACGGGGACGCTGAACACTTGTCGTCAACGGGAAAGAGACCGCTCCTCGGCGCAGGCGGGACCGCAGGCGGGATCACCGTGCATGGGTTTTCCCTCCCGGAATCGCCGCAGGCGCGACCGTGCCAAGAACGCATGCGGCAGTTCGCCGGAACGCGGCGTGCGCAACGCTCTCGAGCGCTCACGCGTTGACTGTGCCCGCGTCGATCGACCCGCAAAGGAGATGTCGAAGGCAGAGTCTCCCGCTCCGCATACGGAGCGTCAACGTGTTTCGACCCGGACAACGGCCGCGGCAGGGAATCTGGCACGAGCACCGGGCGCGCGATTCTGAGCTTGCGCGCGCAGGATTCGGGCCGGAGGATCGACAGCCCACCGCCGCTTCCGCGCCGCGGCGGCACGTCGTCGGAAAAAAGGCTCGTCTGCGATGAGAAGCGTCACTGGTTTCTGCGTGCTCTTCGTCGCGGTGCTCGTCGTCTCACCGAGCGCGCGCGCGATCACCGTCAGCGGTTTCGGCCCCTTCGGTGAGGCGGGTTCGCGTCATGGTCGCGAGCTCGGCGTCGGTGACGGCGGCGAGGTCTTCGAGCTCGACTTCTTCCTGAAACTCCCGGGCGGCGATTCCCTGCAGCTCTCCGACGGCAACCTGCCCGCGGAGATCGAGTTCGCGTTCGCGTACGAGGTCGCCGGCGGCTCGACCGACCTGCTGCTGCGCTATTCGTTCACCAACCGCACCGGAGCGCCGATCGACGACGTCGTCGCGCTGAGCTTCCTCGACGTCGAGATCGACGAGGCGACGAATTCGTTCTCGAACGAGTACGCGGAGGTCGCCGGGAGCCTCGGCTCCGGCGCGGCCGACGGCGATCCCGACCATTTCGAGGTCGACGAGGCCGGCTTCGTGTTCGGCGACATCTTCGAGCACCTCTTCACGGCGGAGCTCGACGACACCAACGCGGTCGCCGCCGGCACGCCGGAGTGCGTGTCGATGGCGCTCGCGTTCGAGCTCGGGCGCTTCGAGCCCCTCGAGCGCATCGATGTCGAGATCCTGATCTCGTCCGACGGCGACACCCTCGGATCGTTCTCGATCACCCAGCGCGACAGCGATCCGGACTCGCCGACTGCGATCACGTATTCGGGGAGGGTCGCGCGCACGATCGACGCGCCGGCGGGAAGTCTGCGCCGCGGCGACGCCGATGGCGACGCGGCGCTCGACGCCGATGACGCGGCGCGCATCCTCGAGAACCTCTTCCACGGCGGTCTCGCCGCGGTCGATTGCTTCGGTGTGCCGAGCGCGGACGCCGGGGACGCCAACGACAACGAGTGGATCACCATCGCCGACTACCTCGCGGCGCGTGCGGCGGCGACCTCGGGTTTCGCGCTGCCGCCACCCGCGGCCATCTGCGGCGAGGATCCCGACGACGACCAGCGCGGTTTCGACGTCGTCGACGCGGCGTTCTCCGTCGAGCTCGGACCGATCGAGATCGATCCGCCGCGCGGACCGACCGATCGCGACGTCTTCGTGCCGGTCCTCGTCGACACGCCGCGCGCGTTGACGGGGTTGACGCTCATCCTCGAGTTCGACGCCGTGAACCTGACGCCGTTCGATCCGTCGCAGGGCGACTTCCCGCTCTTCGACTCGACGCTCGGGCGCACGCTCGCGCGCGTCGTCGACGGCTCGGTGGCGGGCGGCGCGATCGTGCTCGCGCTCTGGGCCGAGTCCGACGGCGGCGTCTTGGTCCCGGGAGACGCCGGCAACCCGCAGGAGATCGGCCGCGTCGGCTTCCACCTCGAGGACTTCGCGATCGTCCGTCCCTTCGGCTGGGCCGAGGACGTCGAGTCGGCGGGCCAAGTGCTCCGCGCGACGCTCGTCGACGAGAGCTTCGCCGACCATCATCCGGCGAGCAGCGCCGACGAGTTCGCGTTCGTGCGCGGCAATTCGAACACCGACGGCCGCGTCGACATCTCCGATTCGGTGTTCACGCTCAACTGGCTCTTCCTCGGCGGCCCGGATCCGCTCTGCATGGACGCGCTCGACGCGAACAACAGTTCGCTGATCGACATCACCGATCCGATCTTCACGCTCAACTTCCTCTTCCTCGGCGGGCCGACGATTCCACCGCCCTTCCCGGAGTGCGGTTTCGACCGCGGGCCGCCGGACCTCCTCGGCTGCACGCCGTGCGCGTGTCCGCCGTACCCTGCCGGCGATCCGTGCGCGGGCGGGTGAGGGGCGGGCCGGCGCTTTCGAGCTCGCTACTCTGCGGCCTGCGGCCGCGCCTCCGCATCGACGAGATGCAAGCCCGTCGCGGCCGCGGTGTCTTCGATGAGCTCGGCAGGCGAGGCGCCGGCGATGCGAGCGAGGCGCGCGAAGTCCTCGAGCCGCACCGCGCCGTCCCCGCACGCGATCGCGAGCACGCCGTGCGGGTCGGCGAGTGCGAGAGCGAAGCGCGCACCGCCGCGAAGCTCCACGCGCACGCGCTCCTCGAGTGATTCAGCGTTCCAGATCCGCAGCGTCGCGTCGCTCGATGCCGAGATCAACCAGCGACCGTCGTCGCTGAAGACCACGGCGTCGACGGACTTCGAGCGCGTCTCGAGCCGAGCGACGAGGCGTGCATCGGTGATGCTCCTAACGCGGATGCTTCCGCCGGCGCCTGCGGACGCGAGCCGCTCGCCGTCGGGATGGAACGCGACGGCGTTGGCTGCTCCGTCGTCTACGACGAACGCCGCGATCTCGTCGCCGTCGTCGATGTCGTGCACACGAACGCTGCCGTCGTGCGACGCCGATGCCAGACGCCGGCCGTCGCGCGAGATCGCGACCGCGTTCACCGCGCTGGTGATTCCGGCGATCGGTCGCGGCGTCGGTGCATCGTCGGTGTCGAGTCGCCACGTCGCGAGCCGCGCTCCGCCCGGCGGCGCGTCGCCGCCGGCCACGAGAGTCGACGCGTCCGGAGTGAACGCTAGCGCGAGCACCTCGCCACCGAGCGCTCGGAGGACGAGCGGCCGCGTGACATCCGCGACGGTCCACATCCGGATGCGCCCATCGCGCGTCCCTGCGGCGACGCGATCGCCCGCGGGTGAGAACGCGAGCGCGTGGACTTCGCGGCCCTCTGGGCGCAGCACCGAGCGCTCGGCTCCCGACGCGAGGTCCCGAAGGCGGACGCTGTGGTCGTCGCCGCCCGTCGCGATGACTCCGCCGGCCGCGTCGATCGCGACGCACCGCACGCGTCCCTCGTGGCCCGCGAGCACCGCCGGGCGCTTCGCGTCCGGTACACGCCAGCCGCGCACCGTCCCGTCGCGCGAGCCCGAGACGAGCAGCGCGCCCTCCGCGTCGAACGAGAGCGCGGTGACTCCGTCCGCATGCCCGATGAGACGGCCGATCTCCTCGCCGCGGTCCGCATCCCAGAATCGGATCACGCCGTCGGCGCCCGCGGCAGCGACACGCCGCGTGCCGGGTTCGAACACGACCGCGTGCACGGCCGCGACACCGGCGCGGAAGGCGCGCAGCTCGCGTCGCGTCGCGACGTCCTGGATGCGCACGCTGCCGTCGAGGGACGCGCTCGCGACGAGCGCGCCGTCGTGCGAGAACGCGAGAGCTCCGACGTCGTCGCGATGTCCATCCAGGCGCAGCGGAGTTCCGGCCGCGACCGGTCCGGCGGCGTCGAGCGGCCACACCCGGACCGCGCCATCCTTCGAGCCGGCCGCGATCAGCCGGTTGTCCGGGGAGAACGCGACGCAGAGAATCTTGCTGGTGCGGGTCCAGTCGAAGAACGTCATCGCGAGCTCGCGCCGCGCAAGATCGAAGATCTGCACCCGTTCGTCGGTCGATCCCGAAGCGGCGAGGCGTACGCCGTCGGGGCTGAAGGCGACGCAGTGGATGCTCGCGCGGTGCCCCGAGAGCGCGAAGAGATGCTCGCCGGTGTCCGCATCGCCGACATGGACGAGCGAGCTGCCGACCGTGCCCCAGGCGACGTGCGCGCGGCTGGCGCTCCACGCGACGCACGACGCGACCGCGCCAGGGCCGGCGAGCGTGCGGAGCTCGGCACCTGTCGTCGCGTCGCCGATCCGCACCCGGCCATCTTCCGAGGCCGCGATGAAACGCCGGCCGTCCGGGCTCGCGGCGACCGCGCGGACGCCGCTCGCCGGTGACGTGTCGCCGGCGCCCGACGAAGTCCACAGCGGCGTCGCGACGATGTCCCGGAGCGCCTCGTAGAGCTTGCCGCGTGCCTGCGGCGAGTCGACCTCGCCGAGCGAAGCCGCTGCGTACGTCGCGGCCTCCTGCGCGGCGCCGCGAGCGAGCGCGTCGAGCGATTTCTGCAAGTAGAGCTTGGCGAGGCTGCGCTCCGCGGCATCGAGCGCCAGAGTCTTCTCCCGGCGCTCGAGGTCGATCCGCTCGCGCGCCGAGCGCTCGAAGAGCGCGTACGCGAGAGGTCCGCCGCCGGCGACCAGCACCGCGAGCGCGAGTGCGACCGCGCGCGCCGGGCTGCGATGCACGAAGCGCAGCGCGCGGGTCGCGAGTCCCGGCGGACGCGCCTGGATCGGCCGCAACTCGAGGAAGCGCCGCAAGTCGTCGGCGAGCGCGCCCGCGGTCGGGTAGCGCCGCGCTCGCTCCTTCTCGATCGCCGTCATCACGATGGTCTCGAGGTCGCGGGGCACTGCGGGGTTGGCGCGGCGAAGCGGCATAGGCTCCTTCGAG
>Ga0326597_10008276_pt1 | contig 14062 bp, 11 predicted proteins | sample RVTome_12_FD_203789 | JGI IMG/M metagenome (GOLD analysis project Ga0326597, IMG submission 203789) | Soil microbial communities from uranium-contaminated site in the Upper Colorado River Basin, Wyoming, United States - RVT100D185 | ecosystem: Environmental > Terrestrial > Soil > Contaminated >... | reverse complement strand
CCTCACAGTGATAGTGTTCTTTAAGCCAGATCAGGATGACGGAAGTATCCAGTCCGCCGGAATAGGCCAGTACCACTTTCTTGATCTTGTTCCTGGACATCGGTGAATTCTCATGTGGATGAAAAAAGGTGGACAATTGTAACCGGGGAGTACGTTTACGTGAAGTGGAACAGTGTGTTTTCCACTCCGTCATTAATCGATAAATCCGCTAATTGCTAATGAACTGCCGAATTCTCTCCACCAAAACCTCCGGTTGCTCGATATGCAGCATATGTCCTGCATTTTCGATTAATTCAATACTGGCCCTGGGGAAATAGTCCCGAATAACGTTGTGATACTCGGCCTGTATGAAGTGCGAGTTTTTGCCACCAAGAAACAGGGCGGGCCTGCTGTATTGTGTATCAGGTCCGATGTCAGGGAAACCGCTGATAAATTCAATATTATCCAGTATGGCCGGCAGGTTGAGTCGCCATTGAAAACCATTATCTGCCCGGTTCAGGTTCTGCAGCAGAAAATCGCTGAGAAAAGTATCATTGATCTGGTTGTTCAGGATTGTTCCTGCCTCAATCCTGTTTTTGACCTGATCCAGCGGAAGGTCCTGCATGGCCTGGAATAATTTTCCGTAGCGATGTTCATAACTGACTGGCGCAATATCCAGTACAACCAGTTTTTCTATCAATAAAGGATGCAGCAGGGCAATGACCATGGCCACCTTGCCACCCATGCTGTGACCCATGAGGAATAAATTTTCAAGCGATAGTTCCTTGATTAAACCCAGTACATCTTCCGCCATTTCCGTGTAAGTCATGGATTCGGCGTGTCCAGACTGGCCGTGGTTACGCAAATCCAGCGTAATCACCCGGTAGTTTTCCGCAAGCACCTTCGCGATGGATTGCCAGTTCCGTGAAGAACCAAACAACCCATGCAGGATCATGATGGGCTGACCTTTCCCGAGTATCTTGTAATGCAGCTTAACTGCCATTCAGGAATACAGAGATTGGTTTATTTTTGTCATTTCGACCGAAGGGAGAAATCCGCCGTAGGTGTCCAGAACGCAAGTGATGGATTTTAATGATATCTCTGCCTCTGGTCGGGACATGGATTTCTCGCTATGCTCGAAATGACATAGTGTTTATTTACTTATTGCAAGTGTACAGGAAGTTTATTTTTATCAAGATATTTTTTCGGCCAGATATTGAGATACGCGATGTCTTCATCAAGTCCGTCCATGACGTCGAAATCTTTATAATCTTCGGCGCTGACCCAGGCGTAATCCGTGTGTTCGTGGTTCAATATGATGTTGCCTCCGCTCCAGCGAAAGTGAAACAGGTAGATCTGATAGACGCCGCCATAGAAGGTATCCCTGACGGGACCCAGCTGCTGCAGCAGAACTACTTTATGATCGGGGCCGATTTCCTCGGCGAGTTCACGCCGGGCACATTGCTCAGGCGTTTCATGTTCATTGATATGTCCGGCCGGAAAACCCCACAGACCGGGACCAAGTTCGGCTGTGTGCGCGCGTTTCAACAACAGGATTTCGTTCTGTTTGTTCTCGAGTACATTGGTGGAGAAGCGGGCCTTGATCATGGGCAAATGTAATCTGGTATTTGGCAGGTGGCAGGTGGCAGGTGGTAGTTGGGGTTGTCATTCCCATATTCTATCTGCCAAATGCCCGCTACCATCTACTGTTTTTTGGGTATATAAAGGTCGGTAATCGTTCCTGCATATGCCTCGGCGGCCATACCGATGGTCTCGGACAATGTCGGGTGCGGATGTATGGTCAGTCCGATATCATCAGCATCTGCTCCCATCTCAATCGCCAGTGTACATTCGGCGATCAAGTCTCCTGCATTGGGTCCAACGATGGCTGCACCTATGATGCGATTATTTGTTTTATCAAAAAGGATCTTGGTAACTCCTTCATCACGGCCCAGCGATAATGATCGTCCGCTGGCCGCCCAGGGAAATATTCCCTTGCCGTATTCAATCCCTTTGGCTTTTGCTTCCGTTTCATTCAGGCCCACCCAGGCAATTTCCGGATCAGTGTAGGCAACTGAAGGTATAACACGGTTGAGAAAGCCCGTTTTATGCCCTGCGATTACTTCAGCGGCGACCTTGCCTTCATGGGATGCCTTGTGTGCCAGCATGGGTTGTCCCACGATATCGCCGATGGCGTAAATGTGTGGAACGTTGGTGCGCATCTGGTCATCCACCGGGATAAAACCTCGTTCATCTACCGACACACCGGCGGCGTCTGCGCCGATATGCCTGCCGTTAGGTTTGCGTCCAACGGCCACAAGTATGGCATCAAAAGTATCAGTTGCCGGAACATCCTTGCCGGAAAATGAAACAGCCAACCCGGCCCCGGTCGCTTCGACTTTTGTGACTGAAGTTTTTAGATAAATATTTTCGTAACGTCTGGAAATACGTTTCTGCAAGGGGCGGACGATGTCCTTGTCACAACCTGCAAGCAATGTATCCAGCATTTCCACTACAGTGATTTTTGCTCCGAGCGCATCATAAACCGTGGCCAATTCCAGACCGATGATGCCGCCGCCGATAACCAGCATTCGTTTGGGAATTTCATCAAGCAGCAGTGCACTGGTGGAATCGAGTATGCGTGGATCGTCCGGCAAACCAGGAATCATGGCGGACTGTGAACCGGCAGCAATAATTGCATTTTCGAACGAGACAGTCGTCGTCTTATCACCCTCTTTCACTTCAATGGTATCTGGTGTAGTGAAACGTCCGGTCCCCTGTACAACCTGGACCTTGCGTTGTTTGGCCATTTGTTTGAGACCCCCGGTGAGTTTGCTGACGATATTCACGGCAAAGTCGCGCACCGGTTTCTTACCAGCCTTGCTGTTGCCCAGGTCTATTCCCAGTTCTTTCAGTTCCTCGATCTCACTGATTACTTTTGCGATATGCAGCAGGGCCTTGGACGGTATACAGCCGACATTCAGGCAAACTCCCCCGAGGGTGGAATAACGTTCGATCAATACGGTTTTTTTACCAAGATCAGCCGACCGGAAGGCGGCGGTGTATCCGCCAGGTCCGGAGCCCAACACGACAACCTCGGCATGGAGGTCAGCGGCGGCGCCAAGCTTTCCCTCCCCCTCGCGGGGGGACGCCTGCATGGATGCAGGCGGTAGAGCGACGCCGGAAGCCAAAGCTGAGGGTGAGGGAGGGGGTGTAATTTCACCCTCCCCTTTGTCCCCTCCCGTCAAGGGAGTGGAAGCAGAAGATGGGTGCATTTCCTGCACCGTTGCTGCTTCAAGGGTCAGGATTAATGAACCTTCAGAAACCTTGTCGCCCACCCTGACCTTGATGTCTTGAACGGTGCCTGCTGCGGGCGAAGGGATATCCAGCGTGGCTTTGTCACTCTCAAGCGTGATCAAGGTATCTTCTTGGTTAACGTGGTCGCCGGGTTTGACTACGACATCGATTATATCGACGTTTTTGAAATCACCGATGTCAGGGATTTTTACTTGAATGTCATTTGACAAAGTGTTTCTTCCGTACTTTATTTATTGTCATTAAATCGTATCTCGATCTGTAATTTCGCTTCACTCTTCACGAGATACGAGTCCCGCATCAAAGTAGTATATGCCTGATATCAGAGAGCACAGTGCTCAGAAAATGCGTAAACTGCGCACCGGCCACACCATCTATAACCCGATGATCATAGGAAAGTGCATAAGGGAGGACCAGGCGCGGTAAAAATTCTCCGTCCTGATATACAGGTTTCATAATGGAACGTGATACTCCCAGTATGGCTACTTCCGGTGCATTCACTATCGGCGTGAAACTGGTTCCACCCACGCTGCCGAGGCTGGAGATGGTAAAACAACCGCCCTGCATTTCACCCGGAGAGAGTTTTCCCTTTTTGGCCTTGTCCGCGAGACGGGTCAGTTCCGCAGCAATATCAAACAGACCTTTCTGATCGGTGTCCCTGATCACCGGCACAACCAGACCATTTTCAGTATTTACCGCGATTCCGATATGAAAATATTTTTTCAGGATAATGTTCTCCCCATCCGGGCTCAGTGATGAATTGAATTCCGGATATTGTTGCAGGACATCGACAACCGCCTTGACCAGGAAGGCTGTCAGTGTGAGCTTGACACCCTTTTTCTTCGCTGTTTCGAGTTTTGATTTGCGGAACTCTTCAAGATTAGTGATATCGGCCTCATCGAACTGGGTCACGTGCGGTATGGTAATCCAGCTCCGGTGCAGGCTCTGTCCACCGAGCCGTTTCAACCGGCTGAGTGGTTTTGATTCGACTTCACCGAATTTTGAAAAATCTACCGGCTCCACTTCAGGCAATGCAAAAGCTCCCTTGCTGCTGAGCTTGTTACCCGACAACATGCTTTTAACAAAGGCCTTGATGTCTTCCTTGAGTATCCGGCCCTTGGGCCCGCTGCCGTAAACAATACCGAGATCAACACCCAACTCCCTTGCAAAACGGCGTACGGAAGGACTCGCATGTGCTTTGGCGGAAAGACTGGCCCCTGCTATCTGTGCGCCAATGGGAGCGGCCGGCGCGGGCCTGGGTACAGCTTGTGTTTGACTGGAATCTTTTGCAGGGGTTTTATCCGCCGCTGGCGCATGTTTTTGTTCAGTCGTACTGGCTTCAGTTTTTTCACTTGTTGATCTGTCTGTATCTTCTTCCAGTATCAGTATGGGTGCACCTTCACCGATTTTATCGCCGCTTTTCAGCAGTAATTTTTTAACGACACCGGCAGCAGGTGAGGGGATGTCCATGGTGGCCTTCTCGCTTTCCAGCGTGATGAGCGTATCTTCCTTGTTGACATGGTCGCCGGGCCTGACCGCAACCTCGATCACATCGACACTTTTGAAATCACCGATGTCGGGGAGTGTTATTTGTGTTTCGGTTGACAACTTATGTTTATCCTGTTTCTATTGTTTCGTGATTCGTGTTTCGTGATTCGTGATTCGTGATTTGTCAATTCGTTACCAATCACTATTCACCAATTACCAGTCACGGTTTTTTTATACTGTCACCGGATTCGGTTTTTCCGGGTCGATTCCATATTTCTTTATTGCAGCCGTGACAGTCTTCGCCGGGACAGTACCATCATCAGCCAGCGCTTTTAATGCAGCTATGACAATATAATAACGATTGACCTCGAAAAACTTGCGTAATTGCATGCGTGTATCACTGCGGCCAAATCCATCTGTGCCGAGCACAGCATAACGGACCGGCACAAATTCGCGGATTTGATCTGCATGTATCTTCATGTAATCCGTTGCGGCGATTGTTGGGCTCATTGCGTCCTTGAGGTTTTCAGCTACATAACTCGATCGTGGTTTCTGGTCAGGATGCAACATGTTCCAGCGCTGTACATCCAGTCCTTCACGGCGCAGTTCATTGAAACTGGTGACACTCCAGACATCGGATGACACAGCAAAATCCTGTTCCAGCAACTCGCCGGCGGCAATGACCTCGCGCAATATCGTACCGGAGCCCAGCAATTGCACATGCAATTTTCTGTGTTTGTCCGCGGCCTTGAATCTATACATGCCTCGCAGGATGCCTTGCTCTGTATTTTTCGGCATGGGCGGATGGATATAGTTTTCATTCATCACCGTGATGTAATAGAAGACATCATGGTTCTGTTCGTACATGCGTTTCATACCATCCTGGATAATCACAGCGAGTTCATAGGCAAATGCCGGATCATAGGCCACACAGTTGGGGATCATGGAGGCCTGGAGATGGCTGTGACCATCCTGGTGTTGCAGTCCTTCACCGGCCAGGGTGGTCCTGCCGGCCGTACCGCCGAGTAAAAACCCGCGTGAACGCATGTCACCCGAGGCCCAGGCCAGATCACCGATACGCTGGAAACCGAACATGGAGTAATAGATATAGAACGGGATCATGTAAATACCGTTATTACGATAGGAAGTTGCGGCAGCGATCCATGATGAATAGGCGCCTGCTTCATTAATACCTTCTTCCAGGATCTGGCCCTTGATGTCTTCGCGGTAATAACTGACCTGGTCCTGGTCCACTGGTTTGTAGAGCTGGCCCACAGAAGAATAAATGCCAAGTTGCCGGAACATGCCCTCCATGCCGAAGGTGCGTGCCTCATCCGGTACGATTGGCACGATGCGCGGTCCGATGTTTTTGTCTTTTAACAGGGCATTTAATATCCTGACGAATGCCATGGTGGTGGAAATCTCCCGGTCGCCGGTGCCGTCCAGCAGTTTCTGGTGTATATCAATCGACGGGATCCGTAGTAGTTCCGGCGTTCTTTTATTGCCAAAGAAGAAACCACCCAGTTTTTCGCGTTGTTCTATCATGTACTTCATTTCCGGGCTGTCATCCGGCGGGCGGTAAAACGGTGCATCGGCAATGTCCTTGTCCGAGATCGGGATGTTGAACCGGTCTCTGAATTTCTTCAGGGCTTCCTCACCCATCTTTTTTTGCTGATGGGTTATGTTCTGGCCCTCACCGGCCTCGCCCATGCCATAACCCTTGACGGTCTTGGCCAGTATCACGGTCGGCTGGCCTTTATGTTTCACGGCGGCTGCATAGGCGGCATACACCTTGTGCGGATCATGTCCGCCGCGGTTCAGGCGCCAGATGTCTTCATCCGACATATTTGCCACCATGGCCCTGAGTTCAGGGTATTTGCCGAAGAAATATTCACGTACAAAGGCGCCGTCATTGGCCTTGAACGCCTGGTATTCGCCGTCCACACATTCTTCCATGCGCTTGTACAGCAGGCCGCTGGTATCGCGCGCGATTAACGGGTCCCAGTACGAACCCCAGATGACCTTGATCACATTCCAGCCGGCGCCGCGGAAGGCCCCCTCCAGTTCCTGGATTATCTTGCTGTTGCCGCGTACCGGCCCGTCCAGGCGTTGCAGGTTGCAGTTAATCACAAAGATCAGGTTGTCCAGTCCTTCGCGTGCCGCCAGATCGATGGCGCCCATGGATTCGGGCTCATCCATCTCACCGTCACCCATGAAGGCCCAGACCTTGCGGTCACTGTGCGGTTGCAGTTCGCGGTTTTCCAGATAACGCATGAAACGCGCCTGATAAATCGCCATCAATGGCCCGAGTCCCATGGATACAGTGGGGAATTGCCAGTAATCCGGCATCAGCCAGGGATGTGGATAGGAAGACAGTCCATTGCCGTCCACCTCCTGGCGGAAATTATTCATTTGTTCTTCGGTAATGCGGCCAGTCAGGTATGCGCGGGCATAAATACCGGGTGCAGAGTGGCCCTGTACAAATACCATGTCGCCGCCGTGTTTTTCAGTTGGTGCCCGGAAGAAATGGTTGAACCCCACGTCATACAAGGTGGCGGACGAACCAAAACTCGCGATGTGACCGCCCAGCTCACTGCTTATCCGGTTGGCCTTGATGACCATCGCCATGGCATTCCAGCGCACCAGCGAACGGATCCGCCATTCTATGCCCGGATCACCGGGAGAACGTTCTTCCCTGGCAGGGGGGATCGTATTGAGATAAGCCGTGGTGGCCGAATAGGGCAAGTAAGCCCCGGATTTTCGGGCCTTGGCAACCAGATGTTCAAGGATGAAATGAGCGCGTTCCACACCTTCGTGCTCCAGGATGGATTCCAGTGCATCCAGCCATTCCTGGGTTTCCTGCGGATCAATGTCTTTTTCTTGTTCTGTCATGATCTGGGTCAGACTTTAGAGCTTCTCTTTACTATATAGCAGTGTAAAGGGCGGTGGAATCCTTATGTATCTATTACAGTATGTTCCCCTGAGTAATGTTTAGTAGTTTCAGACACGGGTATTCGTCGTTTTATCCCCGGATCAATTACAATGGCAACCCATACGAAAATCATAACCAGGGATTTAAGCCGCCAATGAACATCAAATTGCAGCAACAGGCCAACCTGCCGGGCAAACAACAGGTTGATAAAATCACCAACTGGATTTTGATTTTGCCATTCCCGCTCAAAACTGCAGTACTGAAACAGGTTCCCTACGGTGATATTCTGCAGGCACGCCGCAAACGGCTCGACAACAATACGGCGGACAAATCAGCAGTCAAATTCGATTTGCCAAACAAGACTGGCAGTCACGTATCTTCAGCCTGCATTAAACCGGATATCAGCACATTTAATCTTCTGACCCTCGCCAGAAAACTGGTGGCGGCACATCACGATCACCATGCCAAAGAACTGGGCATCATCGTCCATGGTTTTAATACAAAAACTGCAGAGCGAATGGCCGAGGCATTACTTGCAGCGATTCTGGCAGCGGTTGCCGAGATGCCGAAATTCAAGGAGAAAGAGAAGTCCCGGGCCAAATTACAGAAGATATATCAGTATGGCATCAATGCAGCGCATGGGTACAAGCGTACCTTTGCAGAAGCAGAAGGTAATGCCCTGGCACGTAGTCTCAGCATGTTGCCGCCCAATATGCTTACCCCTGCTGATTACCTTGGGTGCATCAGGCAACTTGTAAAAGAAAATAAATGGAAACTTGAGTTCTATGATGTCAAGGCATTAACAAGGAAAAAGGCCGGTGCGTTTCTGGCGGTAGCGCAAGGCAGTCCCACAGAAGATGCTGGTATTGTACGTTTAAGTTATACCCCGACTGCAAAGATTGCCCGCAGGGACAAACTCACACTGGTTGGCAAGGGGATCTGTTATGACACCGGTGGCACCAACCTGAAACCGGCCAATTCCATGTTCGGTATGCATGAAGACATGCAGGGCAGTGCAGTTGCACTGGGGACATTGCTCGCACTGACAAAGTTAAAGGTCAATTTCCCGGTGGAATGCTGGATGGCACTGGCAATGAATCATATCGGGCCGAAGTCTTACAAACCCAATGATGTTGTAACAGCAAGCGATGGTACCACCATTGAAGTTGTGCACACGGATGCAGAAGGCCGTATGGTGTTGGCCGATACACTGGCAATGGCCTCGAAAGAAAATCCAAAACTTATAATTGATTATGCCACTCTGACAGGGGCCTGTGTGTATAGTATCGGCACGGCCTACAGCGGTATTTTCACCAACAAGGAAGAACTGTTGCCCACACTGATTGCAGCAGGACGTGACAGTGGTGAACGCGTATGGTCATTTCCGCTGGATGAAGATTACGACAAGATGCTGGAAAGTGACATTGCCGATATCAAACAATGTTCACGTGAAAGCGGGGTGGATCACATCCTTGCTTCACGTTTCCTGATGCGGTTTGTCAAGAATAACGTGAAGTGGATACATATCGATCTATCCAGCAGCACCCGCAAGGGTGGTTTGGCGCATATACCAACCAATACCACGGGGTTTGGAATTCGTTACACATTGAACCTGTTGCTGGACAAGAAAATTTTGTAAGGATAAATCACCGCAGATCAAATTCTGCTTTTCTATTAATCAATTTAAAATCAGATTAACTGGCGACATGGTCATTGCGAGCGTAGCGAAGCAATCCTGGCCAGATTCAACAGGAGAGCCACCATTAGCACAACATCAATCATATTATTCATCATTGGTCTCATTTTATTAACCGGTGGTGCGGAAATTCTCGTGCGTGGTGCGTCCAGGATCGCCGTCACCGCCGGAATTACACCCCTGGTTGTTGGATTGACTGTCGTTGCCTTCGGTACCAGTTCGCCGGAAATGGCCGTCAGTATCATGGCTGCATTTTCCGGTGGTGCAGGCTCCGACATTGCTCTCGGTAATGTGGTGGGCAGCAATATCTTCAACATACTATTTATCCTCGGTCTCTCGGCCATCATCACACCATTAGTAGTTTCCCTGCAGTTATTACGCCTGGATGTCCCGGTCATGATCGGCGCCTCCATACTGATGTTGCTGCTGGCAGTGGATGGCAGGGTTGGTCGCATGGATGGGATCATTTTATTTTCCGGCGTGATCATCTATACCATTTTTGTTATCTACCAGGGACGCAAGGAAGCGAAACAGAATATCGAAGAATTCGATCTTGAATACGGACAACCGGCACAAAATAAATTCCAGATCGTGCTGGATCTGAGCTTGATATTTGCCGGCCTTGGATTACTGGTCCTCGGTTCAAACTGGCTGGTGAAAGGTGCTATCGAAATAGCGCAATTCCTGGGGATGAGTGAACTTATTATCAGTTTGACCATCGTTGCCGCGGGTACATCATTACCTGAAGTAGCCACCTCAGTTATTGCCAGTCTGCGCGGTGAACGTGATATCGCCGTCGGCAATATTATCGGCAGCAATATATTCAACATCCTCGCCGTACTCGGTCTCAGCGCAGGCGTCAGTCCGGCAGGCATCGGTGTTTCACCCATTGCACTTGGATTTGATATTCCGGTCATGCTGGCTGTTGCAGTCATCTGCCTGCCGATCCTTTTTTCCGGATTTCACATCACCCGTCTGGAAGGATTCATATTGCTGTCCTTGTACGTAATATACATCAGCTTTATCGTGCTCGATGCAACAGGTAACCCGTACCTTCCACAATTCACCATGGTCATAATGTATCTCGTTATACCCCTGACACTCCTGACACTGACCCTGGCGGTGTATCAGCATTTCATGGCCAGAAAAAGGTAATAAAATTGGGGGATTGTGCTTAAATTCATGCTGACCTGCTGCCACAGGAGCCTTACTGGAAGTTATCTTATCGGGCATAATATCAACGAAGAAATAACCGTGCTTGTATGAATTACCTGGTTATTATCGTTGTTTCATCGGGGAACTACTCGGGGGAGGCATTATGGATATAGGTTACCTTATTGCAGGACTCGACCTGGTTATAGGGATCGTAGTGGTCATTCTTTCAATCATCTCAACTGTACGTCTTAAAGGCGGCTTGTTAGCCTGGGTATCAAAGGCATTCATGATCCTTGCGTTATTATTTGTGACACATGCGGGGATTGAAATATTTGGCTTCGGTAAAGAATTGTATGCAATCAGTGCATTGGTCGCGACACTGGTATTGGCATTTTGTATGGTCATTATCGATATTGCCACTGAACAATTAGGTGTAAAAAATAATGGAAAATAGCGAACTCGTTGTTAATGTTTGTTTCTGGGCCGCTTTTATTATTGATATATTGATCGTTGTATATGCTTTTTCTCTCATGAAAAGGATGGGCGTGGGAAGTTTGTTAAGCAAGACCACTCTCTATGCTGCCTTGTCGGCACTGGTCTTTGGCATTCACCATCTTATGGAAGTATTCCTGGAAGATTTCGAACACGGTATCGCCGTTGCCGAATCTGTTGAAGGAATCGCAGCGATATTGATGGGTATAGCCGTCTTTCAACTTTTTAAGTTGACGAGGAGTTAATCATGCCCAGTGAACTGGCAACGAAAGCCATTAACTTACTCTCACCTACTATTGGAGAATTTCTGGCAAGGGCCAAAGTGCAGGCCGCATGCAATATGGCCGACTTGAATATAGAAACACTTGATAAAACCCAGCTTGATCCATTTCTGGAAAAATTTATGGCTGTTTGTGTTTTTGATCTGGGCGCAAACGTAAGCCAGAGCCTCGCGACACGATTGCGAGAATAAATTTCCAGAATTCTTCTGCTTTAAAACCAATAAAAAAATCTCTTTCCATGGCCTGCTCAAGACCATAAAAGATTGTTTCAATATCAATCTGAAAGTTTATAAATAAAGTGATTAGTCAATATCTGCACATAAAAAAAGCTAGCAATCACCTGTCATTTTTTTTAATAATTCTGTTCGGGTTTTGTCTTGATATTCCACAGGCTATTGCTGAATCCTTATTTATGGAGGACCGCGACTACCAGTGTGGTGGTTATGCCCGTGCAGGTTATATTAATACGGATATCGAGAATACAAGCTTTGAGCAGGCTGGCGCTATTGGAGCCAGCCTCGCTTGCAGCATAACATTCCAGGAGTTTCTTACACTTAATCTGGGTGGCTTTACTAGTATAGACCCGGGCATTAACAGTAATAATGATGATCGGGTTCATGGTGATTTTTTTGATGCAGATAAAGATAGCTACGCGCTGTTGGGTCTTGCATACATAAGTGTTCATTATGGAAATTTTGATACCCATTTAGGCCGACAGGCTTTTGATTCGCCGCATATGGATAGTGATGATTTACGTATGGTCCCCAATTTATTTCAAGCCTATCTGGTTAATTATCAATACACCGATCAAATTGATTTTGGTGCTGGTTATATCCATAAAGCTTCCGGTTGGGAAAATGGCGCCGATCAATCTGAATTTAATAATGTCGGCAGGGCCTTTAGCGGCAGAGGAGAGGGTGCGTGGGTTGCTTGGAGCAACTACGAACACAATAATTTTTCAGGCTCGACCTGGTTCTATAACATAAAAGACAATGTCAATATTCTTTACACGGAACTTTTTTACGGACAAGAACTGGGTGAAACTTTTTCCTACGAATTCGGTTTCCAGTATGAAACAGGGTGGGAAACCGGTGCTGAATATTTTGGTAAAGTCGATGCAGATACCTTCGGTATTACAGGTGCTGTCACCTGGAAAGATCTGACTGTCATTGCAGGATATAGCCATAACTTTGGTGATACTGGTGCGCTACCCAGTCTGGGCGGCGGACCGTTCTTTACCTCAATGGAAGACCAGACACTGGATGCTGTTGATGTCGGCGAGGATGCAAGGGCTGTGATATTACGTCTGGAGTATGGCCTGCTTGACGGATTGACCGTGGGTACCGCAGTTGCCGACTTTAGTGCCAGCAGTAACAGTGACTACCACAAGGTACAACATGACATTTATGCTTATTATGAACTGGTTGACAAGTTCACGCTTGAATCAATTATTGCACACACTTATGACAAAGTTGCAGGCGATGATCTGCAACAGTATCGAATCATACTCACTTATTATTTCTAGATAGCGCGACACACGATTGCATGGCCTGCAGTTGCCTACAGGACATGGGTACGGCCGTGAGCAGGAGCGGAAGCTTACAACCTCAGAAAGTGTTATCATTCCCCACCTGTTTCATAATTTAATAATGATATGGGAAATCCACTGAGAAATAACAATCCCGTTGTCACGACCAGCGTCTATACTGGCAATAAACAACAAGTTGCGCTGGACATGCTGATCGAAAAATACCAGACCACACGGAAGTTGTCGGAACAAATTGCCAGTCTGATGACGGCTGAGGACATGCAGTTGCAGTCCATGCCGGATGCCAGTCCCGTGAAATGGCACCTCGCCCATACCACCTGGTTTTTCGAGACCTTTATCCTGATGAAAGTGAAAGGCTATCAGGTGTTTCACGAACATTTCAATGTGCTGTTCAACTCCTATTACAACAGTGTCGGTGAACAGTTCAGGCGCCCGTCCCGCGGCGTATTGTCACGACCGACGGTGGATGAAATCCTTGCCTATCGCCATTACGTCGATGATGCCATGTGTAAATATCTCGAAGAAGATATTTCCGGGGATGCTGCTTCGATAATTACCCTTGGTATTAATCACGAGCAGCAGCACCAGGAACTTATTCTCACCGATATCAAGCACGCGTACTCCCTGAACCCCATGTTTCCTGCCCTGATACAGCGCCAATATACTGATGGACCTGCACAACCTTTGAAATATATTTCATTTGATGGTGGGCTCTGTGAATGCGGGGCTGATGCGGAGGGCGAATTTTGTTTTGATAATGAAACGCCACGCCATTCAGTTTATGTTGCGCCGTTCAAACTGGCTTCGCGGCCGGTGACCAACCGCGAATATGCAGAATTTATTTCTGCTGGTGGATATGAAGACCCGTTGTTGTGGTTATCCGATGGCTGGGCAAGGATGAAGGAAAAAGGGAACACTGGCCCTGCTTACTGGAAACAGCAGGACGGGAAATGGTTTGAATTTACCCTGGCCGGATTGCAATCCCTGCAACCTAATGCTCCAGTCTGCCATGTCAATAATTTCGAGGCCTGTGCCTATGCAAGCTGGGCGGGTAAACGACTGTCCACGGAATACGAATGGGAACTGGTGGCCAGAGATCAATTACCGGAGGGAAACTTGCTGGATTTGAAAGTATTACATCCGCAGGCTGCAAAACATACCGGGATTACACAGTT
>Ga0326597_10008275_pt1 | contig 14062 bp, 11 predicted proteins | sample RVTome_12_FD_203789 | JGI IMG/M metagenome (GOLD analysis project Ga0326597, IMG submission 203789) | Soil microbial communities from uranium-contaminated site in the Upper Colorado River Basin, Wyoming, United States - RVT100D185 | ecosystem: Environmental > Terrestrial > Soil > Contaminated >... | reverse complement strand
GTTTACTATCAATTACGCCTAACACCGTCATGTCTTGGCGCGGCCACTCGATTTGGGTTGCGGACTTTTGCCCATCGTGTTCAACGTTTGTTCGGACTGGAGAGATGTGCCGCGATCGCTGAAGCGCCAACGCTCCATATTTGGCGTAGTCCGCCGGGTGTCCACGCAGCTTTGGGTGGTTCAAATACAAATCGTGAAGTCGCAATGTCATTTTATGCGTGCCCGATAGCGATAGCAGATAGAAGGCAAATCAATCCGAGGCTGCCCGCGCGGAATGCCGCCTTCGCGCGCCGTCGCCCCGGCGCAGCGTCGCACAATCGGCGTTTTGTTGAATGTTGCCCGCATTTGCCCCGCTTGGTCAGAGTGACCGGCTTGCCGCGCGGCACCCGTTCCACCAGAGCGCTCAGGCTGTCCATTGGAAAACGACGGGCTTCCTGGGCTTGTAGGCTACGACCTTTCTCGTCGGGCGCAAATTGCGCTGCTGGCGGAGCATGGCGGCCAGCCCATCCAGCGTGCCCCCGGCTTGTTTGAGCATTTCGGCGCGCACGGCACGCACTTCTTCGACAATCGGATCTTTCATCATTTCAATCTCCCATCAATTCCTCCGGCATGCAAATCACCGGCGGTTCGTATCCTGCGTCGCGGCATACCGCGCCGATCTTGGCGCGCATCTCTTCAAGTCTAGCCTGAATTTCCAGTGCGCCGTGACAAGGCGCAGTTTCTCAGTGGGCGGTGATGCCCACCCGGCAACTTTCGCTCCAGCCGGTAGCAGTCGGAGCAGTCGTGATTTGACCAGCTTGACTTAGCCAGAGGCACCGGGCTTGAGCGGGGCCAGGCTCTTGCGGAGGTTCCCGACGCAAGGGAGCGAACTGAGGGGAACGACGAGTTGGGCGATAGCGACTGGGGCGAGCCCTCCGATGTAAGAGGGTCACGGTAGGTGACTCAGCGAGTGCGCAGGCCGTAACGCGAGTGAACGTTGAGCAGGCCTCGAAAAGGGCAATGCGGAAGCCGACCCGCCTGGAATACGGGGAAGGCTGTCATGGCTGGAGAAGTGAGCGAAGCATGCATCCAGCCGTTCCGCCGGGGTAGTGACGATGGCATGTGCACAAGGGGAGACTGACGCAACACGGGAAGTGCCATCGCGTGGTCGGTCGTGACGACCAACCGGAGTCCGGTGACGGACAGACCGGGCGCGATGGGATGGCGGAGAGGCCCGTAGTATCCGATGAAGCCGGTGTAATGCCGGTGGAGGGAAGGGGCCTTGGTTCAAGACAGACGTTGAAAGTGGAAAGGGAGTGGAGATTGGGAAACCTAGCAACTCCGAGCAATCTTCAGAAACTACAGACAGCGTTACATGCGAAAGCGAAGGCAGAAGCCGAGTTTCGCTTCTACGCGCTGTACGACAAGATTTACCGCGAGGACATTTTGGCACACGCCTACGCCTGCTGCCGCGCCAACAAGGGGGCAGCGGGGGTGGATAGCCAAAGCTTCGAGGAAGTCGACGCGTATGGTGTGGAGCGGTGGCTCGGGGAATTGGCGCAAGCCCTCCAAGAGGGGAGCTATCGACCGGAAGCGGTAAGAAGAGTTTATATCCTCAAGCCCAATGGGAAATATCGGCCGTTGGGCATTCCTTGTTTGCGCGACAGAGTGTGCCAGACGGCGGCAATGTTGGTCCTGGGTCCGATATTCGAGGCCGATCTGCCGCCCGAACAGTATGCGTACCGCGCGGGCAGGAACGCACTGGACGCCGTCAAGGCGGTGCACAGCCTGCTAAACACCGGGCATCGGGAAGTCGTTGACGCCGACCTGTCAGCCTATTTTGACAGCATTCCGATCGCAGATCTCATGAAATCGGTGGCCCGGCGGGTAGTAGACCGGCGGGTGCTGCATCTGATCAAGATGTGGCTGGATGCGCCGGTGGAAGAGACGGACGAGCGGGGCCGGAAGAGGCGAACGACCCCAAACCGGGACAGTGGGCGGGGCATTCCTCAGGGTTCACCGATTTCACCTTTGTTGGCCAATCTGTACATGCGCCGATTCATACTGGGGTGGAAGAAGCTGGGCCTCGAAAGCCGGTTTGGTGCGAGGATCGTCACCTACGCCGACGATCTGGTGATCTGCTGCAAGCGTGGAGCCGATGAGGCGTTGTCGGCGATGCGCGAGATCATGGACAAGGTGGGATTGACGGTCAACGAGGAAAAGACTCGAACCTGCCGCGTACCGGAAGGAAGCTTCGACTTTCTGGGGTACACGTTTGGCCGGTGTTACTCGACCAACACGGGGCGGGCCTATATCGGCACGCGTCCGTCGAAGAAGAGTGTCAAGCGCATGATCGACTCGATCCGGACGGACACCGACCGCAAGTTGTGTTGGCTTGAGGCCACGGAGGTGGTGGAGCGACTGAACCTAAGGCTGGAAGGCTGGGCCAACTATTTTTACTTGGGCCCGGTTAGCAAAGCCTACAAGGCCATTGACGCCTACACCATCACGCGGCTGCGCCAGTGGCTATGTGATAAGCACAAGGTACAGGGCGGGGGCCGCACACGCTACCCCGACGAGTATTTCCAGGAACAGCTGGGACTCACCCGCCTATGGAAGTCTACACAGCGCCTGCCGTGGGCGAAGGCATGATGACTTGTCCGAGAGCCCGGTGCCTTAATAGGGCACGCCGGGTTCGATGAGAGGGATGTGGAAACGGAGGTTTGGTGCAGCTAGTAGGGCACCGGCAACCGAAAGGGCCGGCAACAGCGATGCCATACCTACACCCACCGCGCCACATCCCGACTCTACCGCCCGTAGATATTAGCCTAACGCGGCCCGCGCTCGGGCCGCCCTGCCAGTACCTCCACCCGCATCGAGTTCCGGCTTTAAGTTGTTAGGTAAAGTGTGCGCCTATGGGCGACCGTTGGCGGATCGTATTCCTTGGCTACGCTGTTTGCAGGTGTGCAGGCCCGTGGCGGCGACAATCCATTTTACATAGAGCCTGGAGACCACAAGGGATTGTGGTCGCGCTGTAGCTTGACAACTGCATCTTGTATGTAGCAGTATGCAGATATGGGTATAGAGGCACCTAAAGACATAACGGACTGCCGCCGGTTCTTCGCGCAGCCGTCCACCCCGCGCCAGCGCATGTACGAGGCCTTGCGCGCCTACTTCCTCGAAGGCCGTCCGTCCCAGGAGGCCGCCCGCGCCTTCGGCTACAGCCCCGGGGCGTTCCGGGTGCTGTGTCATCAGTTCCGCCACGACCCGCACCCCCAGTTCTTCGTGTCCGCGGCGCGCGGCCCACGCACGCAACCGAAGAAGTCCAAGGCACGCGAGGTGGCGCTGGTGCTGCGCAAGCAGAACCATTCGGTGTACGAGATTAGTGAGGCGCTCAAGGACCGGGGGATGCCGCTGAGCCCCACTGCGGTGCGCGAGGTGCTGCGCGCCGAAGGCTTTGCGCCCCTGCCGCGGCGTCTGGACGAGGAGCGCCCGGCCCGGGTGGGACCGACGGTAGAGCCGGTGGCCGATGCGTGTACGTTTGCCCTGCGCCCGGGAACCCAGTTCGTGACCCGCTGCGGCGGGCTGTTTTTGTTCCTGCCCGAGCTGGTGCGGCTTCAGGTGGAGGGCTTGGCGAACGCATCCAAGCTGCCGGGCTCGGTGATGATCCCGGCCGGGCACGCGCTACGCGCCGCGCTCGCGCTCAAGCTCTGGTCGATCGAGCGCAAGAGCCATGTCATGGCGCTGGTGGCCGACCCGGGCCTGGCGCTGTTCTGCGGGCTCAACGCGATCCCGAAGAAGAGTTACCTGTGCGAGTATTCCTCGCGCCTGGATCACGCGCGCACCACGCGCCTGCTCGCGGCCTGGCACCGCGCGGTGGCCAAGGAGGCGCTGTTCGCCGGAGATTCCTTCAATCTCGATTTCCATTCGGTGCCCTACTACGGCGAGGACCCCCAAGTCGAGCGCCACTACGTGTCGATGCGCAGCCGCCAACAACCGAGCGTGCTCGCCTTCCTCGCGCAAGACGCCCAGGGGCGAGCGTTTTGCTACTCGAACGCCGATTTGCGCAAGGGCGAGGAAGCCGAGGAGATCTTCCGCTTCATCGCCTTCTGGAACAAACACCACGGCGCTTATCCCCGGCACCTGGTGTTCGATTCACGCCTCACCACCTACGCCCATCTCGCGCGACTCGATCAACTAGGTATCGCCTTCATCACGCTGCGGCGCCGATCGCCGGCGCTGCTCAGCGAGATCGAGCAGCTGGCCCCATCGGCCTGGCGCCGCGTGACCCTCGATGTGCCCGCGCGCAAGTTCAAGACACCGCGCGTGTTCGAGCAGCCCGTGGCGCTGGCCGGCGCCACCTTCCGCCAGCTCTTCGTGATGGACTTGGGCCACGAGGAACCGACGATCCTCATCACCAATGACCGCCAAACCACGCCCGCCAAGCTCATCACCCGTTACGCCCAGCGCATGCTCATCGAGAACGCCCTGTCGGACGCGGTGCGATTCTTCCACATGGATGCGCTTTCCTCCACCGTCGGCCTCAAGGTGGATTTCGACATGGCGCTGCTGGTAATCGCAAGCGGACTGTACCGCCTGCTCGCCCGGCGCATGCGCGGCTACGCCGATGCGCAGGCCCGCAACATCTTCCGTGATCTCATCGATACTCCCGCCGACGTGAGCGTCTCAGAGCGCGAGGTCCACGTGCACTTCCATCGCCGCGCCCATCTACCCATCATCATCGCCTCGGGACTCTTGGACTCCCCGACAAAGGTGCCTTGGTGGCACAATCACAGGCTACGCATGAGTGCGTAGCCGCGACGACTAAAAACTGCTCCGGTGTTAGCTCAATACCGGCGCGTGGAAATCCAGGCTAGCGGAATCCCTCAAGCCGCTTGCTCCTGCTGCCTTCGCATCAGTTCCAGCAGAAATTCCGGGGCCAGGTCGGCCCCGTTGGCCCACGCCACAGTCCGCATCACAGGATGCTGATACGCGGTCGCAAACTGCGCCGGGTCGCGCAACGACTCGAACACTTCCCCGTCCAGTTCGCCGGACAAGTCAACCTCGCCCGCGTCACCGTTGTTGAAACGCAGAAACAGCCGATGATCGGACAGCGGGGTTACCTCGGTCGTATGCAGAATCATGGCATTCACTCCAGCGGGTTGATCGGGTTGAGCGGTTTTTTCTGCTGTGCCAGTTGCCAGTCGGCTTCGAGTTCCGCCCGATGCAGGGCCAGCCATTCGCGCACCATCGACAGCGCCCGGCCCGGCAGCGAACCGGCATAGACGGCCCCATCCAATGTTATCAGGGCTTCATGCTCGGCATAGACGGCATGGAAGTGCATCGGCGGATGCTCGCGCCAGTTCATGTAGATCACGATGCCGAAAAAGCGCGCGATCTCGGGCATTACGCGGCCCCTCGCAGCGGTATCACTTCGGCACCGGCCTTCAACGTGTCCAGATAGTCCGCCCATTGCTGCATCATCTTCCGCCGTTCGGGAAGGTGCGCCGTGCGGTTGTAGGCTCGCCCGTTCGGGTCTTTCACCGCATGGGCTAACTGGTGTTCGATCAGGTCAGGGCGTACCCCCAGCACTTCATCAAGGATCGTCCGCGCCATCGCCCGGAAGCCGTGCCCGCTCATTTCATCCTTGCCGATGCCCATGCGGCGCATCGCCGCAAGGATGGCGTTATCGCTCATCGGTCGCCCATTGGTGCGCGCTCCCGGAAATACATAGCGCCCGGTGCCGGTCAGGGCGTGAAGATCGCGCAGGATCGCCACCGCTTGCGTAGCCAGCGGGACAATGTGCGCCGTGTCAGTCTTGGTCACGGTGTAGCGCCATTGCGCCGCGTCAACATCGATGTCCGCCCATTCCGCTTTGCGAAGCTCGCCAGGGCGCACGAATACCAAGGGCGCAAGGCGCAGCGCACAGGCAACAGTGAATGTGCCTTGATAGCTGTCGAGTGTGCGCAGCAATTCCGCTGCCTGTTTCGGTTCAGTTACCGCCGCGAAGTGTTCACCCTTTACCGGGGGGAGTGCCCCGCGCAGATCGCCGGATGGATCGCGCGTTGCCCGACCGGTCGCCACCGCGTAGCGGAATACCTGCCCGCAGTTACCGAGCGCCCGGTGTGCGGTTTCCAGTGCGCCCCGGCTTTCAATCCGGCGCACCGCAGCCAGCAATTCGGGGGCGGTCACGTCGGCAGTCGGTCGCCCGCCAATCAACGGGAAAATATCCCGTTCAAAGCGCCGGATGATCCGGTCGCCATGGTGCTCTGCCCAATTCGGGGAGTGCTTTGCGTACCACTCCCGCGCTACGACTTCAAAGCTGTTCGCCGCTCGATCCTGTTTCGTTGCCTTTTGCGCCTTACGATTTTCACCGGGGTCAATGCCTTCCGCGAGTAGCTTGCGGGCAGTGTCCCGGCGCGCACGGGCGTCTTTCAGCCCGATGTCGGGATAGACCCCAAGGGATAGCAGCTTTTCCTTGCCGTCGGCTTTGTAGCGGAATCGCCACCACTTACCCCCGCCAGGGGTAACGATCAGAAACAGGCCGCGCTCATCAAACAACTTGGCAGGCTTCCCGCCGGGCTTGGCGTTGCGGATTGCGGTATCGGTCAGGGCCATTATGGGGTAACTCCTTTTCAGATTTTTGGGTTACCCCGTAGAGTTACCCCTATCTAAAACCGGATGCTACCGGACAATGTTACCCCTTAATGGACGATAAATGCAATAAAAAACCCGCACTTAGGCGGGTTAAAGGATCTTGATGGATCTACTCGGATGCTTTAATGGTGGAGGCGGCGGGAATCGAACCCGCGTCCGCAAGTACTCTACAGGCAGTTCTACATACTTAGCCTGACCAATTTACGCATTTAACCCGTGGTCCGCCGGCCCGGCGGGCTGACAACAGGCGAGTCACCTTGGATTTGGCATTCTGCAAAGTGACCCTGCAGAACGCGAGCTCATGTAAATGACTCTGCTGTAACTTGCATTACCCGGCCCATGAACCAACCGGTGCAGAGCTCGCCGGTATTAGGCGGCGAGAGCGAAACGTTCGTCGTTCGCAGTTATTGCGTTTCCAGATGGATTTACGAGGTGACTGGTCCTCGGTATGCCCTGCTTTGCTTCGCAACCCACGTCGAAACCAGGTCGCCCCCATTTCTTCAGATATGGACCCGGCATGCGGCGCAAAGTTCAGTATTCCGCATGCCCGATCGCGCAGATTATCCCACAGGGCTGCTGCGGGCGGATATCCCGTAGTAGCCCATCCCGTGATAACGCTGCCGTCAATCAAGAAAGCCCAGGATCTCCTCAGGGCGTTCAAGTACGGCATCGGCGCCCCAGGTCCGAGGGTCTGCCTGCTCCCCAAGATAGCCCCAGCCGGCTGCGATGACGGGCATGGCGGCGGCGCGCGCGCCTTGGACATCGCGCAGGTCGTCTCCGACATACAGGCATGCGGCCGGCGGGATGCCGAGCAGCGTTGCAGCGTGCTGCAGCGGATCCGGGGCGGGTTTTGGCCTCGACGTGGTGTCTCCGCTTACCACGCAGGCGGCGCGTGTGTGCAGGCCCAATTGCCGAATCAGGGGATCGGTGAATCGCCTTGGTTTGTTGGTGACTATGCCCCAACGGATGCCCCGGCGCTCCAACTCGGCCAGCAATTCAGCCATCCCCTCGTACAGCCGCGTGTGCACGCACAGTGCCTGTTCGTACAATTCGAGAAAGCGGTCGCGCATCGGAATGTAGCTCGGCTGGTCGGGACCGAGGTCGAAGCCGACCTTGAGCAGGCCCCGCGCGCCGCCGGAGGTGTGCGGTCGCATCAATTCCAGCGGCAGTGGGTCCCACAGGTGCTCTTTTCGCAGACGGTTGAGAGCGCCCGCGAGATCCGCTGCCGTGTCGGCAAGAGTGCCGTCCAAATCGAACAGTACCGCCCGTATCATCGGTGCGCGGGGTGCGGAAGCAGCCGCCGCAGGGGGCTCGCTGTCAAGCCGGTTTGACGGCGTGAACGAGGAAGTTCACGTCCGTATCGTCTCCCAGCGAGTAGACCTTCGTGAACGGGTTATAGGACATACCGATAATGGCGCGCACTTCGAGGCCGGCATTGCGGCAATAGCGCGACAGTTCAGAGGGCCGGACAAATTTTGCGTAGTTGTGCGTGCCCTTGGGCAGGAGTTTTAGCACGTACTCGGCCCCGACTATCGCGAGTAAATAGGCTTTTGGATTGCGGTTGATGGTGGAGAAAAACAACTGCGCGCCCGGACGCGCGAGTGCGGCGCAGGCCCCTACCGTGCTCGCAGGGTCGGGCACGTGCTCGAGCATTTCCATGCAGGTCACGATGTCGAATCGGCCGGGCTCCCGTGCCGCGAGCCCTTCCGCCGGGCATAACTCATAGTCGATCGCGAGCCCGCCCTCAAGTAAATGGAGCCTGGCCACTTTGAGCGCCTTTTCCGACAGGTCGATGCCTTTTACCTGCGCTCCGCGGCGCGCCATCGCCTCGGTCAGAATGCCGCCACCGCATCCCACGTCCAGAACGTGCCGGGTATTGAGCGGCGCAATGCTCTCGATCCACTCCAGACGCAACGGATTGATCTGGTGCAGCGGCCTGAATTCGCTCTGCGGATCCCACCAGCGATGTGCCAGGGCACTGAACTTCGCCAGTTCGGCCTGGTCGGCATTAGCTGCATCCTGCGGCGCAGTTTCTTCGCGCGCCGGCCGCGGTGGCATTGGAGCCTCGAGGGTGGCTTGATCGATGGTATCCATGGCGGGATTTTACCCGTTTGGCGGTCGCAAAAAAAAGCCCCGCAAACGCAGGGCTTTTCTAAGCAAATGCAGCAGCTATCGCTTGGTCTGCGTGCCGATGACTTCGACTTCGACGCGGCGGTTTGGCTGCAAGCAGGCGATCAACTTCTTCGTGTCGCGCATCCTCGGGCAATCCTTGACCGGCTGCCTCTCGCCCTTGCCTTCGGCGTAAATGCGATTGGCAGGGATGCCCTTGCCGATCAAGTAGGACTTCACGGCGTTCGCGCGGCGCAGCGACAGCTTGTCGTTGTAGGCGTGGCTGCCGATGCGGTCCGCGTGGCCGATTGCAATCACGACTTCAAGGTTGACGTCCTTGATTTTGCCGACGAGGTCGTCGAGGCTGCTCTTGGCCGCAGGTTTGATGACGGTCTTGTCGAAGTCGAACAGCGCGTCGGCGGACAATGTCACCTTTTGCATGGTCGGGCGCATGGCAGGCTTGGGTATGGGCTTGGGCATGGGCATGGCCTTGGGCATTGGCATAGGCTTGGGCATGGCCTTGGGCTTGGGCTTGGGAACCAAGTCGGGGTCGCATTCCGCGATTGCCAGTGCGGGAGACCAGTAACCCGTGCGCCAGCACAGATTGTACGGGTTCTTCACCACGGCCCCACGAGTGTCCACGACATAGCCTGAGGTGCTGGTGTTCTGGGCGGACACGTTTGCCGCAAGCGCACTCAATGCGATAGCGGATACCGCCATAAGCGTGCTCGGTTTCAACAGGTTCATGGTCATAGTATTCCTTCTGTATTGTTTGTACGGCGCACGAGAACCACAATGCGGTAGCCGGCCGCGACCAAAACTCCAGATTAAGGTCTTATTTCCGCGGTCAAGTTATTCTGCCATAAAGCAACACGATTGTCCAAATCACCAACATCGATGGTCGTAAAGGCGCCAGCGTCGATCAGCAGCCTGCCCGCAACCCATACGTGGGTGACGTTCTCGCGCCCGGCTGCGTAGACCAATTGGGACAACAAATTGTATTGCGGCGTCAGTTCCGGACCGCTGACGGACAGGGCGCACAGATCGGCGGCTTTGCCGGGCTCGATCGAGCCGGTCACGGCGTCGATCCCCAGGGCGCGGGCGCCGTTGATTGTGGCCGCTCGCAGCGCCTGATAGGAGGGCATCGCCTCGGGATTGCCGCTCACGGCCTTGGCGAGCAGGGCCGCAGTGCGCATTTCCTGAATCAGGTCGAGCCGGTTGTTGCTCGCCGCGCCGTCGGTGCCCAGGCCGACGTTGACGGCCTGCGAGAGCATCGATGCGACCGGCGCAAAGCCGCTGGCCAATTTCAGGTTGGACGACGGGCAGTGCGCGACCGAGCAACCGAATTTCGCCAGCATGTCGAGTTCGGCTCCATTCAGGTGCACGCCGTGCACTGCTATCAGCCGCGGCCCGACTATCCCCAGCGCGCGCAGCCGCTCCAGCGGCCGGGCCTTGTATTGCGCAATACTGGTTTCGATCTCCTCGCGCGTTTCGTGCAGGTGGATGTGGATTGGAAGGTCGAGTTCGTCGGCCATGGTCAGGATGCGCCCGAACAGCCTGTCGCTCACCGTGTACGGAGCGTGAGGCGCCATGCAGAAGGAAAGCAGTGGCTGGTCCCGAAAGGCGTCGCGCACGGCCAGCCCTTTGGCCAGATAGTCGTCCGGGTCGGAGGCGTATTTGGTCGGGAAATCGATCGCGATCAGTCCGATTGCCGCGCGCATACCGCAGGCGAGGGCGGCGCGCGCCGATGACTCCGGAAAGTAATACATGTCGCTGAAGCAGGTGATGCCACCGGCGAGCATCTCCGCGCAGGCCAGCAGCGTGCCGTCGTAGACGAAATCCGGCGAGACGTGTTTCACTTCCGCAGGCCAGATGTGGTGCTTGAGCCATGTCATGAGGGGCAGGTCGTCCGCGAGACCTCGCATGAGCGACATGGCCGCATGGGTATGCAGGTTGACCAGGCCGGGGATCAGCACGTGTCGCGGCAGGGATACCTGCCGAAGCGGGGCATAGCGCGGCTCAATCTCGCTGGTGGGCAGCACCGCTTCGATCATGCCGTTTTTGAGCACGACACTGTGGTTGGCGAGCACCTCCGGACCGGGCTCCACCGGAATGACCCAGCGTGCATCGATAACGCAGTCAACGTTCTTCATGCTGATTCACACCCGGTCAAAAAAAGCCCCAGCGCACGCGGGGCCGATACCCTTGGACCGAGCTACTTTCCCGGATCCCTGAAGAACACGAACGCTTGCCTGCTGGTCGCGAGGCGAGCGATCAGAACCGTCCGAATCTTGATTTTGGGGCAGAACATCGCCCGGCTAATTTGGCCCGTGCGGCGTGGTCCTCCGGGCAGGGAGGATACACCGATTCCGGAACCGGCCAAAAGGCCGGGACCGCACCTGGAAGGCATTGCGGCAGGTCTCAATCGGCTCGCTGTGTGCAAACGTAGCGCCGGTTGCAGGACGACCCGGCACGCAGGAATACGAGTGGTTTGGGGCACGCAAAACTGTTAAAATCAAAGACTTTTTTGCGGGGCTTTTCGCCGCCTTCTGATTACATGGAACAGTTCGCCAAGGAAACACTGCTGATCAGTCTCGAGGAGGAGATGCGGCGCTCCTACCTCGATTACGCGATGAGCGTTATCGTCGGACGCGCGCTTCCCGACGTTCGCGACGGGCTCAAGCCCGTGCATCGGCGTGTGTTATTTGCGATGCACGAGACAAACACGGTCTGGAATCGCTCCTACGTCAAGTGCGCGCGCGTGGTCGGCGATGTGCTCGGCAAATACCATCCCCACGGCGATTCGGCCACCTATGAGGCGTTGGTGCGCATGGCGCAGGATTTCTCCATGCGTTACATGCTCATCGACGGGCAGGGCAACTTCGGCTCGATTGACGGCGATTCGGCCGCCGCGTATCGATACACCGAATGCCGCCTGGAGCGAATCTCCTCGGAATTGCTGGCGGATATCGACAAGGAAACGGTCGATTTCGTTCCGAACTACGACGCCAAGGAGCAGGAACCCACCGCGCTGCCCGCCAGGATCCCCAACCTTCTGATAAATGGCTCCTCGGGTATTGCCGTTGGCATGGCGACCAACATTCCGCCGCACAACCTGGGCGAGATCGTCGATGCCTGCCACGCGGTACTGGCGCATCCGGACATCACAATCGATGAGCTGATCGGCATCGTGCCGGCGCCGGATTTTCCAACCGCAGGAATCATATACGGCATACAGGGCGTGCGTGAAGGCTATCGCACCGGACGCGGTCGGATCGTCATGCGCGCCCGCACCCATTTCGAAGACCTGGAGAAAGGAAATCGGGAGGCGATCATCGTCGACGAACTGCCTTACCAGGTTAACAAGAAGACCCTGCTCGAGCGCATCGGCGAACTGGTCCGCGAAAAGAAGATCGACGGCATCGCACACGTCCAGGACGAATCCGACAAGTCCGGTATGAGGGTGGTGATCGAGCTCAAACGCGGCGAATTGCCCGACGTCGTGCTCAACAACCTCTACAAGCAGAGCCAGTTGCAGGACAGCTTCGGCGTCAACATGGTGGCGCTGGTCGACGGCCAGCCGCGCTTGCTGAATCTCAAGCAGATGCTCGATGCGTTCCTCGCACACCGCCGCGAGGTGGTGACGCGGCGCACCGTATTCGATCTGCGCCGTGCGCGCGAACGCGCGCACATTCAGGAGGGGCTTGCCGTCGCGCTGTCAAACGTGGACGAAATGATCGATCTCATCAAGCGTTCCGCGTCACCGGCCGAGGCCAAGGCCGGCCTGTTGGCCAAAGCCTGGAAATCGCAAGTCGTCACCGACATGTTGTCCCGCGCCTCGGCCGAGGCATCGCGGCCCGAAGGGCTGTCGATGCAATATGGTCTGGGCGAGGAGGGCTACCGGCTGTCCGAGGCGCAGGCGCAGGCCATCCTTGAACTGCGCCTGCAGCGGTTGACCGGCCTGGAGCAGGACAAGATCGTCGCCGAGTACAGGGAACTGATCGAGAATATCGCTGATCTGATTGACATCCTCGCCAGTCCGGAGCGCATCCGCAGCATCATCGCCGGGGAACTCTCGGCTATCAAGGCGCAATATGGCGACAAGCGCCGAAGCGAGATCGTCCTTCAGGCCGAGGACCTTTCCATGGCGGATCTGATCGCGCCTGAGGACGTGGTCGTGACCTTTTCCCACACCGGCTACATAAAGGCGCAGCCGCTTGCGGATTACCGGGCCCAGCGCCGCGGCGGCCGCGGCAGGCAGGCCGCCGCGACTCGGGAAGACGATTTCATCGAGCGCCTGTTCATCGCCAACACGCACGACACGATGTTGTGCTTTTCGTCGCTCGGCAAACTGTATTGGCTCCGGGTTTGGCAGGTGCCACAAGGTGCGAGCGGGAGCCGTGGCAAGCCGATCGTCAACCTGTTCCCGCTGGCCGAGGGCGAACGCATCAGCGCCGTGCTGCCGATCAAGGATTACGACGATGCGCATTACGTGTTCATGGCGACTTCGATGGGCACGGTGAAAAAGACCCCGCTGACGGCGTTCGCCAACCAGCGCGAAAAAGGGATCATCGCAGCGGAACTGGACGAGGGCGATCACGTCATCGGCGTGGCCATTACCGATGGCAAGCACGACGTGATGCTGTTTTCGGATGCCGGCAAGGCCGTGCGCTTCGAGGAGGAGGACGTTCGGCCGATGGGCAGAACCGCGCGTGGCGTGCGCGGCATGCTGCTTGATAACGGGCAGAAGGTGATTGCCATGCTGGTTGCAGGCAGCGAGGCGCAGACGGTGCTCACCGCAACCGAAAACGGCTACGGCAAGCGCACGTCGATCGCCGAATACACCCGACATGGCCGAGGTACCAAAGGCATGATTGCCATCCAGAGTTCCGATCGCAACGGCAGACTGGTCGGTGCCGTGCTGGTCGATGACCGCGACGAGATCATGCTGATTTCCACGGGCGGCGTGCTGATTCGCACGCCGGTCGCCCAGATCCGCGAGATGGGGCGCTCTACGCAGGGAGTGACCCTGATCAGCCTGGATGCGGGCGAAAGGCTGGCCGGCATCGAGAAGATTGTCGATGCGGAGGCGGACACCGCCAATGGAAACGGGGAAGGCGGCGACGGGCCGGCCGAAGGCGCAACCGATGCGCCGAAGTCGTAGCGTACTACTCAATGGCTTGCGCGCGCGTCAAAGAATCAGGACGGTCCAGGGTGCGTATTTCGTGAGCACGTGGATTCTGCGCGTATGGTTTTCATCCGTGCACAATTCCCGATCGGCGCGGACGGATTCTCGTCCGCGAAAACGTGCGACGCA
>Ga0326597_10008274_pt1 | contig 14063 bp, 12 predicted proteins | sample RVTome_12_FD_203789 | JGI IMG/M metagenome (GOLD analysis project Ga0326597, IMG submission 203789) | Soil microbial communities from uranium-contaminated site in the Upper Colorado River Basin, Wyoming, United States - RVT100D185 | ecosystem: Environmental > Terrestrial > Soil > Contaminated >... | reverse complement strand
GAGCTGCGGCGCCGGGGACTCCGGGTCTGGCGGGTGGTGCGGATCGCCGAGCCAGGGGATCTGGATGCGCTGGATGCCGCCGCGCTCGACGCCGATGCCGTCCTGGTCGAGCCGCGAGTTCTCCACGCGGCGGGCGGGACGGGGGTTCCCCTGGATATGTCGGTGGCGCGCGAAGCACGATCGCGTCTTGCCGGACGCACCATGGTGCTGGCGGGCGGGCTCACCCCGGCGACGGTCGGCGAGGCGCTGGCCCTCGTTCGGCCGGAGGTAGTGGATGTAAGTTCAGGGGTCGAAAGCCTGCCCGGGAAGAAGGACCCCGAAAAAATCGCGCGATTCATGGAGGCGGTGTTTGGCCATAGCGCTATCTCCTGAGCGAGCGGTCGGTGGACGTTTCGGGCCCTATGGCGGCCGCTACGTGCCCGAAACGTTGGTCGCGGCGTTGGATGAGCTCGCCGCGTTGTATGACACCGCGCGGACCGACCCGGCGTTCTGGGCCGAGTTCGAAGGCTTGCTCGCCGACTTTGTCGGGCGACCGACGCCGATCTCCGAGGCCCCCAGGCTGGGCCGGGAGGTGGGCGCGACGGTCGCGCTGAAGCGCGAGGACCTGAACCACACCGGCGCCCACAAGATCAACAACACGGTCGGGCAGGCGCTGCTCGCCTTGCGGATGGGCAAGCGCCGGATCATCGCGGAGACCGGGGCGGGGCAGCACGGCGTGGCCACGGCGACGGTGTGCGCCCGCTTCGGGCTCGAGTGCGTGGTGTACATGGGGGCGGAGGATGTGGTGCGGCAACGGCTCAACGTCTACCGGATGGAGCTGCTCGGGGCCACGGTGGTGCCCGTCGAGTCCGGCACCCGTACGCTGAAGGATGCCACCAACGAAGCGCTCCGCGATTGGGTCACCAACGTCCCCACGACCCATTACATCATCGGCTCGGTCGTCGGGCCCGATCCCTACCCGCGCATGGTGAGAGACTTTCAGTCGGTCATCGGGCGGGAGGCGCGTGGGCAGATGCTGTCGCGCTACGGCCGGCTCCCGCACACCGTCGTCGCCTGCGTGGGCGGCGGCTCGAACGCGATAGGCATCTTCGCCGGCTTCCTCGACGACCGGGACGTTCGTCTCGTCGGCGTCGAAGCGGCGGGCCAAGGCATCGCCTCCGGGCACCACAGCGCCACGCTGGGCGCGGGATCCCCCGGCGTGCTGCATGGCAGCCTGAGCTACCTCCTGCAGGACGCCGACGGCCAGGTGGCGCCGGCGCACTCGATTTCCGCCGGCCTCGACTACCCCGGCGTGGGGCCCGAGCACAGCTTTCTCCGCGACAGCGGCCGGGTTGCCTACGAGTCGGCCACCGACGCCGAGGCGCTCGACGCCTTCGGGGCGGTCTGCCGAATGGAGGGGATCATTCCAGCGCTCGAGACCGCCCACGCCTTCGCCTGGGTGCGCCGCATGGCGGGCCGCTGGCCGGGCGACGCGATCGTGCTCGTCTGCCTGAGCGGGCGAGGCGACAAGGACGTGGCGCACGTGGCCGCGCTCACGGGGAAGGCCGTGTGACCCGGCCCGATCCGGCCACCGAGGTCCTCCCGGCGACGCACGTCACCGAGCTGGTGAACAGCCTGGTGAAAGCGCTCCGGGCCTACCACATGTATCTCCCGAACAATCCGATCCACCAGCGCGCCACCGACAATCTCCGCGCCGCCTTCGGACCGGTCTGGGAGGTAACCGACGAGCTGGTCCTCACCGTCGCCGAGACCGATTTCCTGTGGGACGACCAGGTGGTCTATCACCAGCCCAACAAGAGCGAGAGCGTGGCGTGGGGAGTCTTCAAGGACGGCATGCGCTCACTCACGATCCGTCGCGGTGCCGAGAGCGAGGAGCTGCCGCGCTTCCTCGAGCTGATCAACCAGGCGCGCTTTCTCACCGCCGACGCCGGGGATGACCTGCTGACGCTGCTCTGGGAGAAGGAATACGAGTACATCCAGTACAAGTTCATCGAGTTCTTCGGCGAGGGAGGCGGCTCGCTGCCCGAGCAAACGGGCAGCTACAACATGGGCGGGCCGGAGGAGAGCGCGGCGGCCGATCAGCGTCATGCCCAGGCGGTGGAAGAAGCGCCGCCCCGGCCGAAGGGCGTGGTGGACGTCGAGGATTTCGACTCCACGCTCTACTTCCTCGACGAGCGTGAGATCAACACGATCGCCACCGAGCTGGAAGAGGAGTATCGGCGCGACGTGCGCGGCTCGGCGCTGAGCGCGCTCTTCGATCTCTTCGAGCTGGAGCAGGCGGAGGAGAGCCGGGAGGAGATTCTCGGCATTCTCGAGCAGCTCTTTCCCAATCTCCTCAACGCCCGGGACTTCCGCGCCGCCGCCACGATCATCCGGGAATGCCGGGTGCTGGCCAAGCGCGGGGCGGGCATCCTCCCGGCGCACGTCGGGCGCCTCGAGGGATTCGTGAGCCGGTTGAGCGAGCCGGCCATCGTCAGCCAACTCATCCAGTCGCTGGACGAATCGGCCGGAATGGCGGCGGACGCGCAGGTGGCGGAGGTGCTCAACGAGCTCCGCGCGTCGGCGCTCGAGCCGGTCCTGGCCTGGCTTCCCAACCTCTCGTCGCCGCCCCTGCGCGGCGTGCTCGAAGGGGTGGCCGACCGGTTGGCCGAGGCCCACACCGCCGAGGTGGTGCGGATCCTTCGCGATCCGGAGTCGGCGGCGCTCGTGGCGGTCATCGGCGTGTGCGGCCGGCTCAACCTCCATCAGACCGTGCCCGGGCTCGGCGAGACGGTCAACCACGCCGACCCCGCGGTGCGCCTCGCGTCGGTCCAGACGCTCGCCCAGCTGGGAACCCCGTCGGCGCTCGCGCTGGTGGACAAGGCCCTCGAGGACGGCGATCGCAGCGTGCGCCTCGCCGCGGTGCGCGTCGTGTCGGGGCGCGGCTACAAGGGGGCGCAGCGCCGGGTGGAGGCGGTCGTGCTCGGCAAGGCGGTCAAGGAAATGGATCTCACCGAGAAGATGGCGTTCTTCGAGGCCTACGGCGCGATCGCCGGCGCCACCGGTCTCAAGGCGATGAGCGGGATCCTCCTTCCCCGCGGCCTGCTCCGAATGAAGGAATCCTCGGAGACCCGGGCCTGCGCCGCGATCGCGATCGGGAAGATTCGGACCGCCGAGGCGCGCGACGTGCTGCAGCGCGCCGCCGACGACAAGGACCTGGTGGTGCGGAACGCCGTCAGCCGGGCGCTGCGGGAGGGCGCGTCGTGAGTCACGCCGACGAGGTCGCTTCGCGCGCGTCGGACGGCCAGCTCCGGCAGGGGGGGCGCACCTTCCTGCTGGCCCTCTACACGGCGCTCAGGAGTCTCAAGCTCTATCCGGTCGAGAACGCCACGGTGCAGAAGGCGCTCGACGATCTGGACGTCGCCGCCCGCTCGCTGCTTGCCATCGAGGCCGACCTCGAGCTCCGGCTGGCCGGCGACTTCATCTTCGTCAACGCCACGCGCTTGCGCCTCGAGCTCGACAACTACGCGTCGTTCAGTCACATCCTCACCATGCTTCGCGCCTTCGACGTCGGCGCTCTCCGGGTGCTGCCGGCGGTCAACCGGCGCGAATGGCAGATCTTCCTGAGCCTCCTGCTCAGCCTGTCGGAACGGGCCGAGCCGGACACCAGGTTCGACGAGCTCGACCAGCGCCTCGGCGCGGGCAACGTCCAGGGGATCGGCCTCGAGCGGGCGACCCACCACGATCACGATGTCGAGTCGGAGGAGCAGCGACAGGCCGCCAAGCGGGTGTATTCCCAGGGCGTGGCCGTCACGAAGGACGTGATGACCGGAGTGCGGCTGGGCCGCACGAGCAGCGTCAAGCGGGTGAAGCGTGCGGTGCAGCTGATCGTGGACCAGGTGCTCAACAACGAGACCTCGCTCGTCGGCCTCACGACGATCAGGGACTACGACGAATACACGTTCACCCACTCGGTGAACGTCTGCATCTTCTCGGTCGCGCTGGGGAAGAAGCTCGGCCTTTCCCGGCTGCAACTCTACGACCTCGGCATGACGGCGCTGCTGCACGACGTGGGGAAGGCACGCGTGCCGCTCTCGATCCTGCACAAGACGACGGGCCTCGACGACCAGGAGTGGCGGGTGATGCAGGGCCACCCCTGGCTCGGGGCGCTGGCGCTCTTCCACCTGAAGACGCACGAGGAAGTGCCCTTCCGGGCCATCCTGGTCGCCCACGAGCATCACATGAAGACCGACCTGACCGGCTACCCGAAGGCGATCCGCCCCCGGAAGCTGCACATCTTCTCCCGCCTCGTCGCCGTGGCCGACGGGTTCGACGCCGCCACCACGCGGCGGACCTACCAGACGGTGCCGATCGAGCCCGACCAGGTGCTGCGGGAAATGCTGGAGAACCCCAAGCGCGGGTACGACACTCTGCTGGTCAAGGGCCTCGTGAATCTGATCGGGGTCTATCCGGTGGGAACCTGCGTCATCCTCGACACGCTCGAGATCGGCCTCGTGGCCGCGCCCGATCCGGAGGGGCAGCAGCTCAACCGGCCCCTCGTCCGTATCGCGGTGGACGTGAACGGCGGCACCGTCCCTCCCCCGGGCACGCTGGTGAGTCTCAGCGAGAAGGACGAGTCGGGTGCCTTCCGCCGCTCCATCGTCAAGGTCACCAACCCCGGCCGCTACGGCCTGACCGTCGGCGACTACTTTGTCTGAGTCCCGGCTCTCGGCCGCCTGGGCGAGGCTCAGCGCGGCCCGGCGCACCGCCCTCATCCCGTACCTCACCGCCGGCTATCCCTCGGCGCAAGTCAGCCTCGACGCGCTCCGCGCCGCCGACGAGGTCGCCGACATCATCGAGGTGGGGGTGCCTTTCAGCGATCCCCTCGCCGACGGCCCCACCATCCAGCGTTCCACCTTCGAGGCGCTGCAGGCGGGCATGACGCTCGCCGGCACCCTTGAGCTGATCTCGCGGGCACGGCTCGCGCGGCCGGTGGTCGTCTTCAGCTATCTCAATCCGATTCTGCGCTACGGCGTGGAGCGCTTTCTCCGGGAGGCCGATCAGCTCGGGGTGGGAGGGCTCCTCCTGACCGATCTTCCCGCGGGGAACGATCCGGGGGTGGAGTCGGCGGTGCAGGCGAGCCCGCTCGATCTGATCCGCCTGGTCGCCCCCACCACCCGGCCCGACCGGCTCAGGGTGGCGGTGGCGGGGGCGGAGGGTTTCGTCTATCTCGTCGCCCGCCTGGGCGTGACCGGCGCCACGGCGTCGCTCGCCAAGGGATTGGGCGATTCCATCGGAGAGCTCCGCCGCGCGACGAGGCTGCCGATCGCGGTGGGATTCGGGATCAGCACGCCGGCACAGGCGTTCGAGGTCGCGCAACTGGCCGACGGCGTGGTGGTCGGAAGCGCGCTCGTGGACGTGCTCGGACGCGAGGGCGTGGCGGGCGCCGGCGGCTTCCTCCGATCGCTCCGCGAGGCCATCGATCGCCAGCCGGCACTGCGATGACCGCGGACATACAGCGGCTGCTCGACCGCTACGCGAAGGTGTTGTGGATCGGCGGCCTCGCGACGGCCATCGCGGCGATGGCGCTCGACCTCCGCTGGCTGCTTCAGCCGGTCACGACGGTGATCCTGGCGAGTGCGGTGGTCGCGCTGCGGGCGGTGCCCGTCCGGCTGAGCAAGTACTCGTACCTCACCCAGTCGTCGATCCCCGCGCTGGTGGGCGCCGTCTGTGTGGGGCCTTCGTCCGTCGTCGTGGCGCTGTGGGCCGGCGTCTTCGTCTCCGACGTGCTCTGGCTTCGCAAGCTCGCGCGCGCGGGTCTCGTCAACGCCGGCCGGGAAGTCCTCGCCTTTGTCGCCGCGTACGGTCCGTACGCGGCGGTGCTGTCGCTGAGCGGCGCGCCCGAGCTGTCGCTTGATTTGCTCCCCGCCGCCGCCATTCTGGTCTGCCTCTATTTCTTCATCGGCCGGGCACTCTTCTATTTCACCCTGCTGGTCCGGGACAAGCTCGAATACGTTGAAAAGATCCTGATTCTCCGCTGGGAGATCATCTCCTACCTCCTCACGCTCATCGCCACCGTCGTCATCGTGGCGGCGGTACGCACTCTCGCCCCCGTCGGGTGGATCGCGGTCAGCCTTGCCCTCGGCGTGCTTGGCGTGCTCACCCAACGGATCCTCGAAGAGGCGATCGGGGCGGAAGACCTGAACAAAGTCCACCTGATGGAAGCGTCGATCGCCAGCAACGCGACGCTCCAGGGATCGTTCAGCCAGATCGAGCGGCTCGCCTATCGCCTCCTGGATTGGGCGGACTTCCGGGTGTACCGGATCGGGGCCGACGGTCCCGCGCTGGCCTACCGGGGCACCCTGGCGCGTCTTTCGGGCGAGCCTCCCGACGGCGCGGCGCCGTTCCGGCTCGAGGCCCTTGCCCGCGGGGTTACCGTGGTCGTCAAGGACGTTCGGCGGGATCCGCGAGTCACGCCGCCGATGCCGGGGGTGGGAAGCCTGGTGGTCCACCCGATTCGCTTCGGCGAGGAGCTGCTCGGAACGGTGGAGGTGGACCATCCGAAGCGGCACGCCTACGGCGCCAAGGACCTCCTGGCGCTGACGACGCTCGCCAACCAGATGGCGACCGCGATCCACATCGCCGAGTTGCGGCGCCCTCTGCTCAGCACGGTGGACCAGATCGGGCATCAGGTGACCGCGCTCGCCCGGGTGACCGAGTCGCTGCGGGCCTCCGCCGTCGCCCTCGCGGAGGCATCGCAGGGCATGCGGCAGGGCGCCAGCGAGCTCGAGAGCTTCGTCACGGGCGGGCTCCGCGCCACCGATCTCCTCGCCGCGGCCAGCCGCGCGATGGCGTCGCAGGGAGCCCAGGCGGCCGAGGCCAGTGGCACGGCGGCGGCGGTGGCGGGGCGGAACCGGGTCATCATCGGCCAGGCGATCGATCGGCTGGTCGGTCTCAAGGGATTCGTCTCCGCCAGCGCCGATCAGGTCGCCGCCCTGGGGGCCCTGACAGACCGGATCACCGGCTTCATCGGGACGATCAGGGAGATCGCCGATCTCACCAGCCTCATCGCCCTCAACGCCGCGATCGAGGCGGCGCGCGCCGGGGCCGAGGGGAGAGGGTTCGCCGTGGTCGCCGACGAGGTGCGCGACCTCGCGGCGCAGAGCCTCCACGCGGCGGGGGAGGCGCGCACGCTGCTGGAGGAGATCGGGACCCAGGTGTCCAAGGTCTCGAAGACGATGGACCGGGGCAGGGAGGCGGTCGCGGGCGTGGAGGAGCTGAGCGCCGGCGCCGCCCAGGCGCTCGAGGCGATCGTGGGCACCACCGGCGAGGCGGGTCGCCACGCGCAGGCCATTGCCGTGACGGCCGCGGAGCAGCTCGACGCCGTGAGCGGATTGACCGGACAGATCGAGCGGGTCGCCGCCGGCTCCACCCGGACGCGAAGCGACACCGATGCCCTGGCGCGGCGTGCGGCGGAGGCGGCGTCGGGTCAGTCCGACCTCGAGCGCGCCATCCGCGAGCTGGGCGAGGTCGCGGCCGACCTCCAACGGATCGCCCGCCACTTCGCGGTCGAGACCTGACGTGGCGGAAGGACCGCGCGAGCGCGCGTTCGTGGCGCTCGGCAGCAATCTCGGTGATCGGGAGGACCATCTGCGCGCGGCCCGCGCGGCGCTGGGACACCTCCCGGGGACGGACCTGGTCGCGGCGTCAGCGATCGAGGAGACGGAGCCACTCGGGGGGATGTCCCAGCCGCCTTACCTCAACCAGATGGTCGTGCTGGAGACGACCCTCTCCCCCCGGGCCCTGCTCGATGCTCTGCACGCCATCGAACAGCAGGCGGGCCGGGTGCGCACCTCCCGGTGGGGGGCCCGGACCCTGGACCTCGACATCGTGCGGTACGGCGATCAGCGCGTCGACGAGCCTGACCTTATCATTCCCCATCCCGAGCTGCCCAACCGCGACTTCTGGCTGCGCGAGCTGGCGGAGCTGCGATCCCATGAGCACCGATGACTGCTGAACCGCGTGCCCTGACCGTGCTCGACCTCCCGGCCATGAAAGCCGCGGGCCGCCGCGTGGTGGTGCTCACCTGCTACGATGCGGCCTTCGCGCGCCTGCTCGAAGACGCGGGCGTGGACGTGCTCCTCGTGGGCGACTCGCTGAATCAGGTGCTGGCCGGCCACGAAACGACGCTCAGCGCCACGCTCGACCAGATGATCTATCACGCGGCCTCGGTCCGGCGCGGCGCCCGGCGGGCGCTGATCTTCGTGGATCTTCCCTTCCTCACGTATCAGGTCTCCATCGAGGATGCCATTCGCAACGCCGGACGGGTCTTGCAGGAAAGCGGTGCCCACGGGGTCAAGCTCGAAGGGGGCCGCCACATGGGTGAGACGGTGCGCGCCCTGGTCGACCGGGGCATACCCGTGATGGGGCACCTCGGCCTCACTCCGCAGTCGGTGCACGCGCTGGGCGGGTATCGGGTGCAGGGGCGAGAGCCGGAGGCCGCAGGCCGCCTTCTCGCCGATGCCAAGGTCCTCGAAGACGCCGGCGCGTGCGCCATCGTCCTTGAATTGCTGCCGGCCGACGTGGCCGCGAAGATCTCCGCCTCGCTGACGATCCCCACGATCGGCATCGGTGCGGGGCCGGGCTGCGACGGCCAGGTGCTGGTGCTGCACGACATGTTGGGCCTCAACGACCGCTTCAATCCGAAATTCCTCAAGCGCTTCGCCGAGCTTGGCGAGGCGGTGCGGTCGGCGGTGCGGGCGTACGCCACCGAAGTCCGGGACGGTCGCTATCCAGGCTCCGAGCACAGCTTCTAACTCCCCGATGGTCGATCTCGACGCGATTCCCGATCTGCGCCGCTGGCTGCGCGGCCAGCGTGCGGCGCGTCGCCGCATCGGCCTGGTGCCGACCATGGGCTATCTCCACGAGGGCCACCTCAGCCTCGTGGACGAGGCCCGGCGGCGCGCGGACACCGTAGTGATGAGCATCTTCGTCAACCCGCTGCAGTTCGGTCCCACGGAAGACTTCTCGCGCTACCCGCGTGACCTCGATCGCGACCGCGCGCTCGCGGCCGCCCGCGGGGTGGACGGGCTCTTCGTTCCCTCCGCCGAGACGATGTACCCGCCCGGAGCGGAGATTCGCATCGCCCCGGGCGCCACCGCCGACCGGTGGGAAGGCGCGGCCCGCCCCGGGCATTTCACCGGCGTGTTGACGGTGGTGGCCAAGCTGCTCCATCTGGTGGAGCCCGACACGGCGTTCTTCGGGCGGAAGGACGTGCAGCAGGCGGTCCTGATCGGCCAGATGGTGCGCGACCTCGACTGGCCGCTCGAGGTGGTCGTGATCCCCACCGTCCGCGAGCCCGATGGGCTCGCCCTCAGCAGCCGCAACGCCTATCTCGATCCGGAGGAGCGACGGCAGGCGACCGGGTTGAGCGGAGCGCTTCGCGCGGCGCACGAGGCGTGGCGCGCCGGGCAGACCAGCGCCGCCGCGCTCGAGGTGACGATGCGGGCCAGCCTGGGCATGTTCCCGGGTGTCTGCGTCGAGTACATCGCGATCGCGGAGCCCCGCACCCTGGCTCCGGTCGCCACCGCGACCGCCGAGACGATCGTGGCGCTCGCCGCCCGGCTCGGCCGCACCCGGCTGATCGACAACATCGTGCTCGGCGACGGCCTCGATCGGTGACCGGCCCGCCTTCTCCCGCCCCCGGGCTCCGCCCGACCCTCCCGGTGTGGGCGGTCGTTTCGCCCCAACGGCTGGACCACATCGGGCGGGTGGCGGCGCTGGTCTCGTCGTGGGCCGAAGAGATGGGGATACCGGCCAACGAGCGCCACCGCTGGCTCCGTGCCGTGTGGCTGCACGACGCGCTGCGGGACGCACCGGCCGAGGAGCTGGAGAAGTGGGCGTCGAGCATCTCCGGGCCCGCCGAGCTGCGTCACGGCCCCGCGAGCGCGGCCCGCGCCAAGGCGGAGGGGGAGGTCGACCGCGGCGTCCTGGACGCCGTGCGCTATCACTCGCTCGGACTCGCCGAGTGGGACATGGTGGGACGGAGCCTCTACTGCGCCGACTACCTGGAGCCGGGCCGGCCCGGCGACCGGGCACGCCGGGCCGAGCTGGCGGCACGATTCCCGGACGACCCCGGCGGCGTGTTGCGCGAGGTGGCGCAAAAACGAGTTTCCCGCCTGGTGGCCTCGGGATGGACGCTGCCCGAACCGACGGTCCGCTTCTGGAACAGCCTCGTCGCGTCGCACTCCGCATCGCGCTGAGCGCGGCGGTCGTGCTCCTGGCGGTCGGCGGCGTCTGGCTCCTCTGGCCGGCGCCCCGCGAGCACGTCCAGGGGCACGCCTATGCGGTCCCCTCGCCCGACCGACGGGTCACTGTGGAAGTGCTGAACGGGACCAAGCGTCAGGGGTTGGCCAGGGTGGCCACCCGGGCGCTCAGGCAACAGGGCATCGACGTGGTCTTCTTCGGCAACGCGGACGCCGCCGCCGATTCGACCCGTGTGCTGGTTCGCCGGGGCGACCCCGGGCGGGGGAAGGACGTAGTGGAGGCGCTTGGCGCAGGGCGGCTGCGCATCGAGCCAGACACCCTCCGCCGGGTCGATGCGACGGTCATTCTCGGTGAGGACTACCGTCCGAAGCTCGAGCTCCATCCGTAGCACCCATGACCTTCCGGCGCATCCGAAGCGCCGCGCTCCCGACGGGTGCCTCGAGGATCGAGCAGTGGCTGCGGGCGCCCGCCGTCAGCAGATCCCGATGACCACGTCCATGACGTTGGTCCCGGTGAGCCCTGGGCGGAGCAGGGTTCCCGCCGCGTCGAGCGAGCGGTAGGCGTCGTGTTGCCGCAGGTCGCGCGCGGGATCCCGCCCCGCGCCGGCGGCGGCGGCCCAGGTGGCGCCGTCCACGATGGCCCCGGCGGCGTCGGTGGGCCCGTCGCGCCCGTCGGTGCCGGCGGCCAGGAGCGCGACCTCCGGCCCGGCGCCGGCCAGCGTTCTGGCGGCGGCGAGCGCCAGCTCCTGGCACCGTCCGCCGAGGCCGGGTGGCTCCGCGCCGAGGGTCACCGTCGTCTCTCCACCCCAGATGAAGCACCGGCGCGGAGGGCGCACGGTATCCCGTTGCGGGATATCCGAACGACCGCAATGTTGTAGGAGAAACGCGGCCAGACTCGTCCCGGCCGCCGCCGCCTCCCCGGCCAGCGGTTCCGCGGCCACCTCCGGCTCCAGGCCCACCGCCGCCGCGTGACGGGCAGCGGCCTCCAGGGCCAGCCGGTTACTGGCGATCAACTCGAGGGACACTCGCGCGAAGGCGTCATCGCCTGGCTTCGGCGTTTCGGGCAGGTTCCCCGCTTCCGTCGCCGCCAGCAGCGATCGGGCCGACGACGGGATGCGGTCCCAGAGCGCGGCGCGTTCCAGGAGCCGGCGCACCTCCGGGGCCGTCGCCGGATCGGGGACGCAGGGGCCGGACCCGATCGAGGCGAGGTCGTCGCCGATCACATCCGACACGACGTAGACCCGGACGGTCGCGGGAGCGAGCGCCCGGGCCAGCTTGCCGCCGCCCCAGCGGGAGAACCGCTTCCGGATCCGGTTCATGGCGGTGATGTCGAGGCCGGAGCCGAGGAGAAGAGTGTAGAGCGCGGTGAGGTCGCGGGGGGAGATCCCGGTTTCCGGTGCCCCGATGAGGCTGGTGGTCCCCCCCGACAGCAGCACCCACACCTCGTCGCCCTCGCCGATTCGTGCCGCCATCTCGCCCAACGCCTCCGCGGCCGCGAGCGAGCCGGGTCCCGGCTCCGGATGATCTCCGGCAACGACGGTGAGACGCGGGTGAGGAGAATCGTCGGCGTGGGGCGCCACGATCAATCCTCCGGCGGGCTCCGTCCCGCTGCCATGCAGCGCGTCGACCGCGGCTCGGGCCATCGGCATCGCCGCCTTGCCGAGGCCGAGGATCCACGGGCCCTTCCCACCGACGGGGGCGCGCCGTCGAAGCCGGGCGGCGAGCGCCGGGCCGGGATTAACCGCCTCCGTGGCAACGCGATACAACTCCACGAGGAGCGCGTTGGTGGGGCCGAACGGGGTGGAATGGGCACCGGTTTGGGGCACGGAAGGGAGCCTTGTGAAAAAAAGCACAAAGTGCTATATCAGGACTGGTCGCATAAATATTCGGGGGCCCGCGCCTCCAATGTAGTCACCAGCGGCGGCGGCGTCCCGCCCCGCCAGGGTCTCATCTTCCACAGAGAGGTTTCGCGATGGCCGGCCGCAACTTCCTCTTCGTCCCGGGCCCCACCAACGTGCCCGATCGGGTGCTCCGCGCCATGCACGTGGCGATGGAGGACCACCGCTCCTCGTCGTTCCCGGCTCTCGCGGCGCCCGTGCTCGAGGACCTGAAGAAGGTCTTCAAGACCTCGTCCGGCCAGGCGTTCATCTTCCCCGCGAGCGGCACCGGCGCGTGGGAGGCGTCGCTCTCGAATACCCTGTCGCCCGGCGACCGCGTCATCGCCGCCCGGTTCGGCATGTTCAGCCACCTCTGGATCGACATGGCGCAGCGCCTCGGCCTCCAGGTCGATGTTCTGGACGCCGAATGGGGGGAGGGCGCACCGGTCGAGCGCTATCGCGAGGCGCTCGCCGCGGACAAGGCCCATCAGATCAAGGCCGTGCTCTTCACCCACAACGAGACCGCGACGGGTGTCACCAGCGACGTCGCGGGGATGCGCAAGGCGCTCAACGACACGAAGCATCCGGCGCTTCTCATGGTGGACGGCGTCAGCTCCATCGCGAGCATCGACTTCCGGATGGACGAGTGGGGGGTGGACCTCGCCGTCACCGGCTCCCAGAAGGGGTTCATGCTTCCGGCGGGCCTCGGCATCGTCTGCGCGAGTCAGAAGGCGCTCGCCTTGTACGACCAGGCGAAGCTGCCGAGGGTCTTCTTCGACTTCGGCGACATGCGGAAGCACAACGCGACGGGCTATTTCCCCTACACGCCGTCGCTCCCGATGCTGTACGGCCTCCGCGAGTCGCTCGCGGTCCTCTTCGAGGAGGGACTGGAGAACGTTTTCGCCCGCCATCACCGCCTCGCCGAGGGCACCCGCCAGGCGGTGAAGGCATGGGGGCTGGAGCTCTGCGCGCGCGATCCCAAGTGGAACTCGGATACCGTGAGCGCGATCCTGGTGCCCGCCGGCTTCAATGGCGCCGAGGTGATCGATGTCGCCTACCGTCGCTACAACCTCGCCCTCGGCGCCGGACTCGCGCGGATGGCCGGCAAGCTCTTCCGGATCGGCCACCTCGGTGATCTCAACGAGCTGATGCTCCTCGGCGGCATCGCCGGCGCGGAGATGGCCATGCGCGATGTCGGTATCAAGGTGGCGCCGGGAAGCGGGGTGGCCGCGGCGCAGGAGTACTGGCGCAGCACGGCGGCGCCGCTGGCCAAGCGCGAGCTCCCGCCGCGCGCTCCGGATGCCCAGCCGGCCGCGGGGCCGGCCAAGGAGAAGGCGACCGCCGGCGCGGGACGATGAGCCATACGCGCTACGAGCCGGCGCGGCAGCGGCTGCAGCGGAGCGAGCTGGCCGTCCCGGGCTCGCAGCCGGCGATGTTCCCCAAGGCGCTGGAAGGCGGGGCCGACTACGTCTTCCTCGATCTGGAGGACGCGGTCGCCCCCGGAGACAAGGAGCAGGCGCGAAAGAACGTGATCGCCGCGCTGCGGGAGCACGACTGGCGCGGGCGCGGGAAGACCATCTGCGTCCGCATCAACGGCATCGACACCCACTACATGTACCGGGACGTGGTGGACGTGGTCGAGCAGGCCGGCCACCGTCTCGACACGATCCTCATTCCCAAGGTCGGTGTGCCGGCGGATGTCTACCTGGTGGATGCGCTCCTGACCCAGATCGAGGAAGCACAGGGGATCCCCCACCGCATCGGCATCGACGTGCTCATCGAGACGGCGCTGGGGATGGCCAACGTCGAGGCCATCGCCCAGTCGAGCCGCCGGCTGGAGGCGATGCACTTTGGCGTCGCCGACTACGCCGCCAGCTGCCGGGCGCGCACGGTCAGCATCGGCGGCCTCAATCCCGACTATCCGGGAGACCAGTGGCACGCG
>Ga0326597_10008273_pt1 | contig 14064 bp, 8 predicted proteins | sample RVTome_12_FD_203789 | JGI IMG/M metagenome (GOLD analysis project Ga0326597, IMG submission 203789) | Soil microbial communities from uranium-contaminated site in the Upper Colorado River Basin, Wyoming, United States - RVT100D185 | ecosystem: Environmental > Terrestrial > Soil > Contaminated >... | reverse complement strand
GGCGGAGCGGAAGCTGTAGACCACGGCGTCGGCCCCGGCCGCAAGCACCTGGTAGCCGCCCGGCTCCACGTCGGGGAAACGCGCTTGCCCCTGCGCGTTGGTCTGGGCGAAGTAGCGATCCACGCCGTTTTGGCGCAGGATCACGTCCACAAACGGAACCCCGTGCTGCTGGCCGCTCTCGTCGGCGTTTCGCGTGACCACCTTGACCAGCACGACGGCCCCGTCGGCGGGCAGTTGCGTCGTTTGCAGCGCGCGCGGCAGGTTGATGCGCCCCCAGCCCGTGCGGCGGTCAAAGCCCGGCGTTTCGACGTCGTCGGCCGTCTGCTCGAGCACCTTTTGCAGCTGATACGCCGTGGCGTCCGGGAAGCGCTCCTTGAGCAGCGCGATGGCCCCGCTCACCTGCGGCGCCGCCATCGAGGTGCCGCTGAAGTATTGGTAGCCGTACGAGTCGTCCGTGGGGCGCGTCAGCCACAGGGGGACGGAGGACAAGATGTCCTGGCCGGGCGCTCCTACCGAGATGAGGCTGCCCATGGTGGAGAAATCCACTTTTTGGTCCTTGGGGTCCGTCGCCCCCACGCCCAGCACGCCGGGATATCCTTTGGGATAAAGCACCTCGTCTTCGCTCGAGTTGCCCATGGAGTTGACGAACACCACGCCCGCCTCCACCACCTTGTCGATGGCTTCCTTGAGCGTCTGGCCGTAGCCGCGCCCGCCCCAGCTGTTGTTGAGCACGTCGGCTTCATCGCCTGAGTTCTGGGCGCCGTCCGGTCCGACCAACGAAGCCCACAGGATGCAGCGGGCTACGTTGGCGTCGCCTACGTAGCCGGAGGAGTTGCCCCGCCCCACCCGCTCCAGGTTGAAGATGGGCAGGATCATGAGCTTGGCATCCGGCGCCACGCCCACGATGCCCTCGCCGTTGTCCCCCGACGCGGCCGCGATGCCGGCCACGTGCGTGCCGTGGGTAAACGCCTCCTGGGTTGAATCCGTGTTTGGAGGAATGCTCTCCCCGGTGAGGCAATCATAGCCGCCCACCTGTTTGCCGCGCAGGTCTGGATGCGTTCCATCCACGCCGGTGTCCACGATGCCGATCACGGTGCCGCGCCCGGTGGCGATCTGCCACGCGCTTTCCGCTTGCATGAGATCCAGCGCCCACTGACGGATGCGCAAGGGATCTCCCCCTCCCGGCGCCTGGCTGGGCCGCGCGGCGCCCTCCGTGGCTTGCGAAGGGTCTAAGAAGCGGCCGTCCGATGGATCGGGATCGATGCGCTGGCGCACGTAGTTGGGCTCTGCAAAGCGCAGGCCAGCAGGGCGCTGGTTCAAGGCCGTGACCGCGCCCGCCACATCGCCGCCGGGCAACTCCAGCAGCGCCACGCGGATGGCGGGCAACGTGAACTTGACCTGGCCATTGACCCTTGAGGCGATGTGCGCCAAGTCAGCCTCGGTTTCATAGCCCACCAGCAGTTCCCCTTCGACCCATTGCGACGCTGCGGACTCGACCGCACCCTGCTCGGGCGCGCTTGGATCGAGTTGAACCCACGGCATCGCGCAGCTGCCAAGCGCGATCAAGAGCAAGCAGCTCAGGCTCAATACCCCTGCAAAAGTAGTCAATCGTTTCATCGAAAATCCTCCTCAGTTCCCGGTGGTGAAGCTGAAGTTGTCGCTGGCCGGAACGCCGATCGGCGCGATCGGGATGTTGGGATGCTCCAGGCCAAGGCGGTCCACCGCGATCGACACTGCCGTGGGCTTCGTCAGGTCGTCCACGGCGACGGCATAGACGATTTGCCACTCGTACAGGCGCTGGGATTGCAGCGTTTCCCACGGCGTGCCGCTCATGCGCCCATCCTGATTCCAGCGCCAGGAGCGCTGGTTGTTCAAGAAGTCCGGCGGCTCGGGCGTGATCCAGAAGAATTGCTCGCCCAGCACCGTATCCCACAGGATCGCGGCGTAGATCTGATGCTTGCCCACTTGGCGCGTCGGCTGCCAGCGGAACATCGGCGTGCGCGACACCTCGATGGCGTCATCCGCCGGGGAGATCAGCTCCACGTCGAAGGGGGCAAGCGGCGTGGCCGAGACCAGCTCGGACCAGGCGCTTTCATCCCCGCCGCGGAAGGCGGCCACGCGATAGTAGACGGGCTGGCCGACCGACAGCGACGCGTTGCCGTCGCGATAATTGGTTTGATCCGGGTTGAGCGTGACCACGCGCGAGTACGCCGCGCCGTTGAAGCTGCGATACACGCGATAGCCCTCGATGTTTCGCGTCGCAGAAGGCCCCCAGCTCAGCTCCACGTACAAATTTCCCGCCTGGGGCGCGGCCTCGACGGTGGGATTGGGACCCGGATTTGAGAAAAACGCGATCTGCTTGCCCAGGGTGACGGCCACGGCCTTGGGAGATTGCGGCGGCAACAGGTCCCCTTCGTCGGGCAGCACGGTGATGTTACGGATCAGGTGCGTGCGGTTGCCGTTCAGGTCGTAGACCACCACCTCAAAGGTGGTCTCCCCGCGCACGCCGTACTCCTTGGGGTTGATGGCCTGCTCGCCGGTCAGCGGCGTCTCCTCAAAGATCTGGCGCGGGGCGGTGAGGAAGGAAGAGCCTGGCGTCTTGCCCAGGGCCACGTAGATGTACTGGACGTCGTTGTCGGCCTCCACGCTCACGCGATAGGGGATCTCGCCCCGGAGACGATCGTTCTCATCCACCCCCCACAACGTCACTACCGGCACGCGCGTGGACCAGCGCGGGTTAAAGACTTCGCGCTGGATGATCTGCACGGCCGTCGGCCCCTGGACGCTCAGGCCCAGCACGTGGCTTGAGCCGTACCCCGCTTTGGATAGTTTCAGCTCGTAGCGGCCGGCGGGGACGCCGACGCCAAAGCGCCCGAAGCCGTCCGTGCGCGCGGTGGCGGTGAAGCTGGACGTCAGGCTGTGAACCCAGACGTAGTTGTCGGCCACCGGTTGACCTCCGGTGGCGTTGACCACCGTGCCCATGATGCGCGCGTCGTACGACGGCAGAAACCACGAACACCCCGAAAGGGACAACACAACACCCAATAATGCAAAAGCCATGTACCTAGCAATCCACTGCACGAGCGCCAGCGCTCCTTTCCCTATGCTTTCGATGCGGTTATTTGGTCTGATTATAGAGCAGTTTCCCCAAAAGGTGAAACCAAGTCCGTCACACCCCGCCAAACCTTGCTCCCCTTCGTCAGCAGTCATGGTATAAGTGTCCAAAAAGACTATTTGAGTGAAATTGCTGAAACGACCCTTACAAACTTACTTTCTCTCTTAGAGTCTGTCTTCAAAGTGGGGGACAAACTCATCTGCTCCCCCTTCTCCCCTGCTGGGAGAAGGCCGGGATGAAGGGAAAGTCAGCACTACCGATCAACCCTCACCCCAACCCTCTCCCAACGGGAGAGGGAGATTGCTATAAAGCATGGATCCCCCTTGCAGTTGGATGGTGTCCCTTTTGAAGACGGACTCTTAGGAATTGTAGATTCTTCCATTCTGGTTTTCCCAAGAAAATACCATCTAGAAGAGGCTGGGTTATGCCTCGGTCCCTTTTGAACCAGTCATTTATCTCATTGCACTCTAGTATCGTTTTTTCAAAACAGGAGCCGTATATTCTGAGCCGTATACTAGGTTGATACTTTGGAAGAGCTAGCCTTTCCAGGTTTGTTCGATGATAGCCAAATCCTAGAAACACTATTCTCTCTGCCTCATGTAAAGCTTTTCTGGCTTGTGTAACCTTTTCACTAACTTGACCTTCTGCTTCATGAATAACAGTTATGAATAGGCTGGCAGTGTCAATCGCGCGGATGTCGTTATTTCGATGGTACTCGCGTGAATCGTGTTGGGTTTGCCATGGTAGATATCCCAGCCGACCATAGAAGTGAATTATCGGAATCGAACGAAGTGCCTCGGTAACTGCCGCATCATCTTTACCAAAGGAGTTCTTGAGAGTAGTAAAAAGAAAGTGTTCGAGAGATCTGTCATAGTTGAAGGTAATCACACTTAACCGGTTATTCTTGAAAGCTGCAAACTCTGTCATCATTTTTCCAAAGAGGTATTTGTACCAGTTGTTCTCTAGCCTAAACAGTACTTCAGGTCGTTCATACCGAACGAGCGTCTGAGCAATCGCCGTCTTCCCTATTCGTATGAATTCATGGTTGTGTTCCAAGAAATCATCTATAGATGGCATTGCCGCCTGTGATAGTTGGCTATGAAATCTGTTGATTTGATCCACCTTAAATCCAAGTTCGATCAACTGACCTCGCGCGCGCCCATCTCCATCGGGGTTTGTTGATTTGAGTATCCCTTCAATCAGTCCGGTGCCAGAGGGAAATCCAAAATCCATGCTGGCCCCTGCACCCAGAATCAATACGGTTGGAACGGTGATCATCTGGCATTACCTCAACAGATCAAGTCTTTTTTCATCTCAGCATGGCTAACTAACTCACCCAGGTCAAACTCAAGTGTCTCCTAAGCGTCATAGAGTCTAAGCACGACAAGGCCACCTTCTACACGGCCTACATCTACGGCCTGCGTGCCAGTAAACTTAGTTAGGGCGGCACAATCACCTAGGGCGCGATGGCGCGGAGCGCATTCTTGAGCAAGAAAATTGTTTAGCACCCTAGCTGCGCAATGTCAACAGGAATTATAAGGCTGGCGCTTTGCGAGAATGAACTGAATGAATCACTTGTTCCTTCCATCGTCATATCCACCCGAATGCGAAACCCATCGGCAGGACCCATAACGGAGAGTCCTGTAAAGCGGCCGGCCTGATCCCTGAACCTCCAAGCATATTCTGCGTTCAAACGCTCCCGCACCCACGTACAAATATTTATCAGGATTGAGAAGGGACCCACATTTTATAGTTGAAGTTGTGTTGTAACAGGAAGTTCAAAGTTCTTTATAGGCACATTAGTTGTACGGCTCATAAAGTAGTAGGAAATATCATCCACAATTGCGTTCTTGTATGCTTCGAAATCCGCAGTGAGGGAGACGTTGGTAATCGTTGCGGATGCAGGCGATACCACCGAGGCAGAAAAATCAAGAAACGCCAGTAGATTGTTTTGGGGTTCAGTAATGATCGTTCGCACATTCGAGACTCCCATTTTCACCTCAACGATCTGTGCTTCTGCCGTGGTGACTTGATTCTGCGCATCCGTGGGGATCCCGCTTATCACCAATGAGCCGATCAGCATATAGAGCACGTGAAGACTGCGCATTGAAGCCTCCTAAGCATTGGGAGATACCTAAAGTGTATTGCATGGGCCATTGCCAGGGCAAACGTGGGGCAACCATTGACAGCTTCCACATTGTCTTCTACACTAAATCTACGTTCATGCGGCACCATACGCACCAGTTCAAAGGAGGGGTTGCCATGGCACTCAGGAAACTGGAGCTAGAGGTTCCCGAGGACCTCTTGGCCATCTTGGGCAAAACCTCAAAGGACGTTCGTACCGAGGCGCTGGAGCGCTTGGTATTGAGCTTGGTGCGGGAGAGCGAGATAACAGCGTCAAAGGGCGCTGAACTCTTGGGTATACCGTACCGCACCATGCTGGAACTTATGGCAGCGCATGATGTGCCCCTCTTACGTTTGTCAGCTGAAGAAGTGGCTCAGGACGTCAAGACGCTTAATAAGCTGTTGGGGTAAGCTGACCCTTCATGATTGTTGTTTCCAACGCAAGCCCACTCATTGTATTAGCTGGAGCGGGGCTTTTGCATTTGGTTAAAGCCAGGTTTGAGACCCTCCACGTCACAGAAGCCATCTTTCAGGAGGTTGTGCAGGCGGGTGCAGGGAAGCCTGGGAGTGGCGAGGTAGAGCGCTCGGTCGGTTCCTGGATTACGGCACATGCCACACCCCCAGGACGGGAGCTGCACGCATATCGGCGCACGCTGCGGCTGTCTGATGCTGACCTCTCAGTCATCGCGTTGGCTGTGGAGCTCAACGCTGATTTGGTGTTGGTTGATGAGCAGCTGTTACGACGGGCAGTTATAGAACGAGGGCTCACTGTTGCGGGCTCTGGAGGCGTGCTGGTGCAACTCAAACACGCGAGGCTTATTACAGAGGTGAAGCCCCACCTCATGCAGGCCCTCGCGGCAGGCTTACGGCTCGATGATGACACCCTTACTGCCATACTTGCGCTTGCCGGTGAGCATTGACTCTTTGCCGCAATCTGCTACGCTGAAAGCGTCATGGGATTTACTGCCCTGCAGCCAAAGACAAAGAGTCAAACCATTCGCACCCACACTGCTAACGCCACAACAGCAATGCGCCCAGCGCTGCTACAGCCGCAACCGCAAGCAGGTGCGCCCGGTCTAGGTTCAGCCACGGCAGGCCTGAAAGAAACTGGGCCTCTTGGCCGCAGTGCGTGGGCTTGGAGATCAGCGCCTGACAACGCGCGCATTGATAACGCGCCTTGAGCGTCACGCCCAGCCCGCCCTTGAGCGCCACCCCCAGCATACTACACAACACGATGGCGATGACCGACCAGAATTCCAGCGGATAAGGGTCGGGCAGGAACAACAAGGGAACAAGCGGCAGGGCTGCACCCATCAGGGTCACCAATGCTTCGACTCCTCCACCGAAATGCCGCGCAGGCTCATGCGGGGGCAACACTTCCCGCAACCCGCGAAAGAACGTGGAGGGCAGCAAGGTGGCCCAGGAAATGGCCGAGCTGGCCCCCACCGAAACCAAGTATGCCATGAACAACCCCTTCCAGGGCCAGACGTTGTGCAGAAAAACCAGCGCTACACTCGTGATCGAGATGTAAAAGATCGCCGAGATCTCATAGACTTGGCGCTCTTGGGTTGTTGAAGCTTCTCCAGGCTCAGCTACCCTCACCAGCAAGCGGCTCAGCAGGTTGTACGTCAGGTAGAACACCGCCATGGGAAAGAAGAAAGCCAAACCTCCCAATGCCCAGCAGGCGTAGCCCACCAGCAAGGCGCCGATGGCGCCACTGGTGCTCAATTGTTGAATGTGGGAGGAGATCAGGATCAGCACGATCAAGACCGCCAGAGCCAGGGCTTGGATTTCCAGAGCCGACGCATCCAACGCCAGCAGGCGGTTCAACGCAAAATACGCACCGAAAGGGATCAGCACGTTGTCGCTGCCGCCCAACGAGATGGCCTCAAAACAGGTGACCAGGAGCGCCAGGATGACGCCGATCAACACCGCTTCCAACCGACCCGTCTGGCCGGACAGCAACAGCGGGAGGTGGGTCACCAGAAAGGCCACCACGAAGAACGCCGTAGAGCCCTCCAGCGAGCGCAGCTGGTCCATCACCTTGTATTTGACCAATCCGTAGGTCTTGCCTACGATCGCCCCGAAGGCGTCTGAAAACGCCAGGATCAAGATCGGGATTTGAAACAGCAGCGCGTCCCCCCGCGCCAGGGCGAACAGGACGTAGACGCTGATGGGATAGACCCAGGCGCCCACGCTGGTCCGCTCGACGCCGTGGACGGAGCTCAGCTTGCCCAAGCGCTGCGACAGCGCCGTAATCGTCAGGAACACCAGAGCCAGCACCAGGACCGGCCAATGAGAACTAAACACATGGGGCAGAAAATACACCACCACCCCGCCGCCCAGGTGCACGAGCTTGCGCGTGTACTCAACCTCCACCCACCCGCGCTTGCGCAGCCACTCGGCCAGCAGCAACAGAGCTCCCAGGGGGAGCAGGACAACGGCAAGGCCCAGCGCGTCAGACCAAGTCATGAAAAGTACCTCTCAAATTGCCAAAACCAGCGCCCTTTTTCCCTCCCCCTCTCCCATGAATGGGAGAGGGTTGGGGTGAGGGTTGATCTGCGTTTCCTACCCCTCATCCCAGCCTTCTCCCCAGGGGAGAAGGAGAATGCCTTCAGCTCTATTTGGGAACCAAGCGCAGTACGCCCTCGCTGTTGTCCGTGATGCTCTCCCGCTCCCAGAGCATGGGGTGCGGCTGCACCGTGCGCCATGCCTGCAGCTGATCGCCATAGTGCTCGGCAAACGGGTGGCCGGCCTGGCCGCTGGTCAGGCCGCTGCGCGAGCGGTCGAAGTTGGAAAGATCCACGATTTGCCGGTAGGACGTCGTGTTGCGGTTGACCGTGACCCGCCCGCCGGCGGTGGGCGTTGTGCGGTCAAACAGGACGTTCAGCCCGGCGATGCGCGTGAAGGCGTGGGTGAACTTCTGCGGCAGCACCTTCCCGTACGTCCAGCCCTCCAACGCAGGGCCGTACGCCTTAGCCAACTCAGCCAGCGCCTCGTGCAGGCTCTTTGAAAGGAGGTCGTCGAGCGCTTCGATCTGCTTGGTGGCTAGATCATCAAACCAGGGGGAGTAGGGGTTTTCCGCGGCAAACTCAAGCAACAGATAAAGCCCTCGATAGAAGCTGACCATCTCAGCGCCGGAACCCAGCTTGCTCTGGAACATGGACCAAACCAGCTTTTCTGCGGTCTTTTCCACGACCACAGGGGCCACGCTGCTTTCGGTTACTACACCGTCCCACGCCTTCAGAACCCTTAAGACTTGTCCTTCGAGCGACGTGGCGGGTTGAACGCGCTCGGCCAACAGCTTGCCCAACTCACGATACGGCGATGCGTAGCTGTCGGCCTGGATGGCGCGCATGTCCTCGAGCGTGAAACGGGGTTTGGATTGCAGCAACTCCACAATGCGCTGAGAGCGATAGGGCGTGGCCCACTCACCGGGGATGGACGGTTGGTAGTCCGCGCTCACCGGGCGCTGATTGGCGGTGGCGACGAAGTGCGCCTCGGCGTTGAGCGCGTGCGGCATCTGCTCAAAGGGGATTACGCCCTGCCAGTCGTACTCCCCCGTCCAGCCGGGCACGGGCACGCCGGCGAATCCTTGGGGCCGCTGGGGCAGCTGCCCGGTGAGCTGGTAGCCGATATTGCCGTCCACGTCGGCGTAGACGAAGTTGAAGTCGAAGTTCCAGACGGAAAGCGCTTGTCGGAACGACGGCCAGTCCTTTGCCTGGTTCAGGTGCAGGATGCCCTCCAGCGTGTTGTCCTGTGCAAGGAAGGACCATCCCAAGGCGACCGCCTCGGTCTGACCTTCGAACAGCTCGGTCACCACCGGACCGTGATGCGTGACCAAAACGCGGTGGATGATCGGGTCTTTCAAACCCTTTACGATAATGGATTCCTCGATCACTTGGGCTTCCCGCCATTGATCCTGGAAACGGTATTGCGCCGGATTGTCAGGGTTGAACTGCTCGACGAACAGATCCTGAACCGCGAGGTTGGCGTTGGTGATGCCCCAGGCGATGCGCTCGTTGTGGCCGATGCTCACGCCCAGAATGCCGGGCAAGGACACACCCGACACATCCCAGTCGGGAGCGCTCAAGTGCACTTCGTACCACACCGGCGGCATGCGCGTGGGCAGGTGCGGATCGTTGGCCAGATACGGCTTTCCCGTGTCGGTGAGCGTCCCGTCCACGGCCCAGTTGTTGCTGCCCAGCTCGCCATACTCCCCCGGCACAAAGCCCACCGCCTCGCTGTAATGGGCCGCAAACATCTCCAACCCGTTCAGCGTCTGCGGCTGCGCCGCCGCAAGCGTTGTGGGCCGCGCGGCCGCTGAGGCTGAAGCCACCACGCCCTTGCCCTGCGCGTCGATCAGAAACACGCCGTCGGTGTCGAAATCCACGTTGAGCTCCCGGTACTGCACCTCAGTGAGAGCGGCCTGCGCGCGCGCCCGCCAGATCTGGTCGTAGAAGTAGTTTTGCAGCGTCTGGGCGATCGTGGCCGCGACCGAGAACATGTCCTCCACGGTCCAAGGCTCGGGCGCATAGCCCAGGATGGAAAATTCTACGGGCAGTCGGTCGCGATGGCCTTCGATGAAGGCGTTCACCCCGTCGGCGTAGGCTTGGGCCAACGCTCGCCCGCGCTCGCTGAGCACGGCCACGTTGGACTGGGCCATGCGGTTGAAGCCCAGGGCGCGGATCGCCTTGTCGGCGTTCAGGGCCACCTCCCCAAAGATCTCGGAGAGCCTGCCGGAGCCGGCGCGGCGGGTGAGGTCCATCTGCCACAGGCGATCCTGCGCGGTCACGTACCCCTGCGCGAAGAACAGGTCCGCTTCGCTTTGCGCGTAAACGTGGGGCACGCCCCAGCGGTCGCGGATCACGTCCACCGGCTGCTCAAGTCCCATCACCTCGAAGGTTGCGGATTCCTGCGCCGCGGGCCGCTCCACCACCGCGTAATACCCACAGGCCACCACCGCCATGACCGCAAACGCAATCAAACGCCACATGTTACGCACGCCCTCCTTTGAGATGTTTCGCTTCCTCCACGGGCCGACATTTTTCCAGCACATACGACGCCAGCGCCGGCACCAGCATCAGGTCCATGACCAGGGCGACAACCACCGCCACCGCCGTGAGCAAACCCACGTAAGCCACCGATTTGACCTGCGCAAGCGCGATCACGCCAAAGCCCGCGCAGAAGATGAAACTGGTGGACACCACCGCCACGCCGCTGGAGCGCGCGATCGCGCGAAAGGCGGCTTCCAACGAAAGCCCTTCGCTTATGGCGCGCTTCAAGCGATAGAGGATGTGCACGGTGTCGTCCACCACGATCCCCAGCACGGCGGCCGCAATCGTCACCGTGGCCACGTCCAAGCGAATGCCCCAAAATCCCATCGCGCCCAACACCATGGCCACCGGCATCAGGTTGGGAGGGATGGCCAGCAGCGTAAAGCGCCACGAGCGCAGCACCATGCCCACCAGCAGGAAAACCACCACAAAGGCCAAGGCAAAGCTGCTCAGCTGATCCTGCAACAGTTGTTGCACGATCTGGCTGTAGAGCGGTAGGTAGCCGCTGACCTCGACGACGGCCCGATCCGACATCGCCTGTTGCACAAGGCTTTGAGCGCGCCCGGCCAAATCGTCCATCGTGCGGGCGCTTGCCATGGGAACGGTGGCCGTCAGGCGCACGGTTCGCCCATCGGCGGAGACCAGAGCCTCTACGTCGAGCGCGGCAAGTGCGCTGGACTGCAAGGTTGCATCAGCTGCAGCGGGGAGCTGTCGTTGCAGGTCTTGCAGCAGGGTGACCACACTCAAGGTCGAGCCCACCTGCGGCAGCGTGCGCAGTTCAACTTCAGCGAGGCTCAAGGCCTCGAGAAAATCGGGCGTCTTCCAACCGCCCTCCGTGGGCACACGAAGCAACAACTCCAAGGGCAGATAGGGCCCAAGGTGCTCCTCGATGACCTCGCTGTCGCGCCGCACCTGGTCTTCTTTGGGCAGAAAATCGATGGTATAAGTATCCACCACGATGCGGCTTACGCCCCAGCCCGCCAGCGCAAACAGCAGCGCCGTCAGCACGATCACCCAACGTCGCCGCCGCAGCGAAAGGACCATCAGCGCTTCCACAATGGCGTTCAAAGCGACTTTGAAGCGCGAGGTTCTTTCCACGTTGCTTTTCGGCAGCAACGTCGCCACCCCAACCAGTGAGAGAACAAAGGCCGCAAGCACCCCCAGCGCGGCGAACAAGCCGTAGTCGCGCGTCACCGCCATACTGGCCGTGCCCAACGACAAAAACCCGCCTCCGGTGGTCAGCGCGTTGAACAAACAGGGGACGGCGGCCACGGCCAGGGCTGCGCTCAAGCGGCTCTTGTCAAGCGAAATATCCAGATGGGTAGTCAGATGAATCACGTTGGCCACCCCGAGCACCATCACCAGCGCGGGCAGCGCCACGGTCACCAGGTTCAGCGGACGCCCCAGCAGGCCCATGGCCCCGAACAGCGTCAGGTCCGCCAAGGTCACGACCACCAGCGCCAGCGCGGTCCAGCGCCAGCGCCCGGTGACCAGATACAGCGCTACGGCAATCACCAAATAGGATAGCCCGATGAACATGCCGCCCTGCCCAAACGTCGCGCGGTTGAGCGCGTCGTAGACCACGCCAAACCCGCCGAAGTGCGCGGTTTCCTGACTCGCCAGCGAAGCTTCGACCGCCTTGCGCACGCCATCGAGAATCGAACCGCGCTTCTGCTCCAGGTCCGGCGCCGCGGTCAGCCAGGCATACAGCGCCAAGGTGTGCTCGTCTTTGCCGATGAAACGCGCACTGAGCGCGCTGAGTTGCGACCAAGCGCGCACGCGCTCGACGTCGCTTGCATCCACAGGCTCATCCAGCAGGGGCATCCACGTCGTGCTCTCGCGGCTGGGGACGGCCAAACTGGCCAGACTCCACACGCGCAGAACTCCCTCAAGGTGCGACACTTCAAGGGTCAGACTCGACAAGCGCGCCAAGCGGTCGGGATCGAAAACCGCGCCAGGGCCCGTCAGAGCGATGACCACTACTTCATCCCCGCCGAATTCCTGCAAAAACTGCCGGTAGGAAACCAGCGCAGGATCATCGTCTACAAACCAGGCTTGCAGCGAGTTGTCCACCTCCAACCGCAAGGCGAAACTCCCCACCACGGCAACGAGGCCTAAGGTCAGAAACAGCGCCAGTGCTCGATGTGTGGTCAACCACTCAACCAGCGGTCGCATCGCCCCTCACCTCATCCAGCAACGCATAGAGCGCAGGGTAGTCCACCTTGGCGTTATGGCGCTTGTCCACCGGGATTTTCTCAAACACCACTTCGTCCAGGTGAGCCCATCCCAGCTGCGCTTCGAGTTCCTGAGCATCTGTTGTATTTGCACCCTTTGACTCCAGCACCAGCACGCGCGCTCCCCGGTGGCGCACCAGGGCGCTGCGGCGCACGCGGGGATCTTCGCAGAGCGCGCACTCCACGGCGAACGGATAGATCACACCGTGCTGATCCTGGATGCGGGCAGCGCAGCGGCCCAGCAGCCACAGTCGCCCCTGCTCGTCCAGATATCCGGCATCGCCGGTGCGGTGCCAGGTCATCCCGTCCACTTTGAACTTGGTCTCTGCGTCGCCTTGCCCGTGCAGGTATCCCTGTAACACGTGCGCGCCGCTGACCACGATTTCCCCAAAATCTCCAGAGGGCAGGCAAGATGCCGCAAACTCCCCTTGTGTGAGTGGCTCAATCGGAGATCCCCAGCGCTCCGGCAGAATGCGCAGGGCAATGTCCTCGATGGGCTCTCCCGCCAACAACCCTGCACCGCTGCGCATGGCCTGCAAATCCTTCTGGCTCATCTCGTCGTAAGCGATCTCGGCGATGGGCTCGGCTTCGGTGGAGCCGTAGACTGCGATCAACCGGGCGCAGGGCGCAAGTTCATGAAAATCCTTGAGCAGGTGCGGGAACACCGGCGCGCCGCCCGTGAACACCCTGCGGATGCTTCGCATGGGCTGGCTTGCCTGAAGCAGGCATTCCAGAAACGCAGGCGACGCTTCAATCGCGGTGGCTTGATGAGCCTCGATCTGCTCCAGCACCGGCTTGGGGTTGATCGAGCCCACGCGGCGCAGGTCCGCACGAGGGAGCAGGCTGGTCACCCCGCAACCCAGGTGGGAGAGCACGAAGACCGGCAGCGTGGAGAGCACGACGTCTTGCGCGTCAAAGCCGAGGCTGCGTTGGAGCACGCGGTGCTGCTCCAGCAAAAGTGAGTGCGTGCGCACGGCGGCCTTGGGCTGACCCGTGCTGCCGCTGGTGAACGTGATCAACGCAGGGGTTTCTCCAGAAACCGGCGCAATGGCGTCTGGCGGTTGCAGGCGGTCGCGAAGCTCCAAGGAGTGTGCGCCCGGCATCCAGCCGCGGGTCACACACTGGATGGGGATGCGCCGCAACGCCGGGCAAGTCAGGCGCAGCAAGTGCGCCTTGGGCGTGCCGATGAAGCCGCGCGGCGGATAGAGGTTCAAACAGCGCTCGATGTGGGCCTTGCCGGCGGACGGATCGAGAAACACGCCGACCAGCCCCAGGCGAAACAGGGCGATCAGGGCCACGTACAGCTCGATGGACATGGGGACGAACACCAAGACCGCATCGCCGCGCTGAAGCCCCAATTGTTTTAGGCGTGAGCCCGTCCGCGCTGAATCCCTCTCCAGCTGTGCAAACGTCAGCGAACGCGGCCTCCCGGCGCGCGTTTCGATCAACGCGGGCTTGTCGGGGTGCGTTTGAGCTTGAGCGCACAGGACCTCGGCGATGTTGAGCATCTCAACCATGCGAAAGTTCCTTGGCA
>Ga0326597_10008272_pt1 | contig 14064 bp, 11 predicted proteins | sample RVTome_12_FD_203789 | JGI IMG/M metagenome (GOLD analysis project Ga0326597, IMG submission 203789) | Soil microbial communities from uranium-contaminated site in the Upper Colorado River Basin, Wyoming, United States - RVT100D185 | ecosystem: Environmental > Terrestrial > Soil > Contaminated >... | reverse complement strand
CATTTTCCTGCGCAGCCTCGAAGAATCCTATATGCGACATCTGCCGGCGTTCCGCCGGGCGATGGACGAGTTGAGCTATGTCGACTCGGTGTTTCATCCGCAGATATTCACCGAGGAGCAGATCGGCGAAATTCCCCGCTATGCCGAGGAGTTTGGCATCCGCTCGTTCAAGTTCTACATGTCGGGGATGCCCGGCATCGTCAAATCGGTGCCGGACGACGTGTTGCTGGACGGCTTTCGCACGGTCGCAAGCCTCGGGCCTGACGCGATCGCCTGCGTGCATTGCGAGACCGGTGCGCTGATCGACCAGGCGCGCCGCGAGTTGACGAAGAAGAAGGACGGCACGCTGGCGGACTGGGAACACGCCCATCCGGCGGACGCCGAGGCTTTGGCAATCCAGACCGCGCTTTACCTGTCGAAGATCGCTGGCGCGCACCTCTACGTGGTGCACCTGTCGAGCCGGCAGGGGCTCGACGTGGTGCGCAACGCGCGCCGGCAAGGCTTGCGCTTCACCGTGGAAACGACGACGCCGTATCTGGGCATCGCCAGCGACGACCCGAACGGCTTTCTGGTGAAGATGGTGCCGCCGGTCCGCACCGGGGACCACCACGACGCGCTGTGGCAAGGCGTGCTCGAAGGCTCGATCAACACCATCGGCACCGACAACACCTCGCGCAACCGCGCCACCAAGAACCCGGGCGGCGGCCTGCACGGCTCGCGGCCCGGCCTGCCGGCGCTCGGCACCCATCTGCCGGCGCTGCTGCACTACGGCCGGCTGCGCGGCATTCCGCTCGAACTGCTGGTCGATCGGGCGACCCGCGCGCCGGCCAAGGTCTACGGCATCTATCCGCAGAAGGGCACGATCGCGGTCGGCTCCGACGCCGATCTTGCGATCGTCGATTTCGACCTGGAGCGCGTGGTGCGAGCCGAGGACCTGCAAGGCATGTCGGACTTCTCGCCGTTCGAAGGCAAGACGCTGCGCGGCTGGCCGGTCGCCACCGTCAAGGCCGGCCGGATCGTGGCGCGCGACGGCAGGATCGTCGGCAAGCCGACCGGCCGCTACCTGCCGCGCACACCGACCGGCGTTGCGCCCGACCTGGAGTGGCTGCGCCGCGCGGTGTGAGTTGCACATCAAAGCTTTAGCAGCTTGCGGGCGTTGCCGCCGAACACCTTGGCCTTGTCCTCGGCGGAGAGCGCGGCGTTTCCCAGCCAACGCGTGGCGAGGTCGTTGCCGATGAACGGCCAGTCGACCGAGAACAGCACGCGGTCGATGCCCATTTCCGCGACGCTGCAGGCCAGCGCGGTGTCGGAGAAATTGCCGCTGGTGGTGAGATAGAAATGCGCGCGGAACGCGTCGCGAAACGAGCCGCCGACGTTGCCCGGCCGCGACAGCGACTGGTCGATCCGCCAAAGCAGGAACGGGATGCCCTCGCCAAGATGGCCGAGGATCAGTTTGAGCTTTGGGTATTCATCAAGAAGGCCGCTCAGGACGAGGCGCACCGCTTGGGTCGCGGCCTCTACGGTGAAGCCGAGTGCGGGGCCGAGCAGTTCCGGATATTTCTCGACATAGTCGTTGTAGTAGGCGGCGGCGACGGCAGCGTTCGGGAACGACGGGTGAATGTAGAGCGGAACGTCCAGCATCTCGGCGCGTTCGAAGATCGGCCAGAACCGCTTGTCGTCGATGAAGCGATTGTTGGTCAGGCCGTGGATCATCGCGCCCCTGAAGCCGAGCCGGGTCACCACGCGCTCCAGTTCGTCGGCCGCGGCCTTCGGGTCGGGTGTCGGCAGGATGGCGAACGCGGCAAAGCGGTCAGGCCGGGTCTGCACGAATTCGTGCAGACGGTCGTTGGTCTGGCGGTTGAGCCGCACCGCGGTCTCGGCGTCGAGTTTCTGCGTGCCCGGCGCGCCGTGCGAGAGCACCTGCATGTCGATGCCGGCCTCGTCCATCTCGCGCAGCCGCAGTTCGCCGAGATCCAGCAGGCGCTTTTCGACATCCGACACGCGCCGGCCCTCGCGGCCGGGATAGAGCGCCACCAGTTCGGGGTCCCAATAGTGCTCCTCGAGCGCGACGACGAATGGCCTGTCCTGCGTTGCCATGAACTTTCTCCTGCGTGGGCGTAGATACTATCAAGCCGGGGCTTGAACCCAGGAGCTAATTTGTCGAGCACGCTGGGCTGATCTGCAGCCAGCGAAGAGTGAACGACCGTGGACGATCGCACCGTATCCATTGCCAAGCCGGGACGGCGCGGCGGCGCTAAGGCGCAGCCGGCGGCCGCGAAACAGCCCGCGGGACACCCCAACTGGACAGCCGTCCCGGCCGACGAGCGCGGCGACGCGATCGTCGCTGCCATGGGGCTCGGCGGCGTCGACTACATGTTCTTCAACTCGGGCTCCGAGATCATGTTCATGCAGGAGGCGATCGCCAAGGCGAACGCGCTCGGCCGCCCCGCGCCCAAGCTGATCATGATGACCCACGAGTACCCGACCCTGAATGCCGCGCTGGGCTATGCGGCGGCGTCCGGGCGGATGGCGGCGACCGCGGTGCATGTCGACGTCGGCACGCAGCATTACGGCTGCGCTATCCACACCGCCCGGCACTCCGGCCTGCCGGTGCTGATCACCGCCGGGGCGCCGCCGGTCTCCTATCCCGGCTCGATGCGGGGAGCGCGCGACGGCAGCCATTTCTGGGTGCAGCAGACCCCCGACCAGGCCGGCATCGTGCGCCAGTACATGAAATGGGACCACCGCCTCGAATACCAGGACAACCCAGGAATGGTGGTGAGCCGCGCGATCCAGATCGCCCGCTCGGAGCCGCGCGGCCCGGTCTATCTTGTGCTGCCGCGCGAGATCGCGTTCCTGCCGAGCGAGGGCGAGCGTTTCCCGACCGCGCAGCAGCTTGGCATCGCGCGGGCGCCGGCGCCCGACCCGGATGCGATCCGCGAGCTTGCCATGCGGCTCGTGCAGGCGCGCAACCCGGCGATCGTGGTGCAGCGCTCCGGCCGCAACCCCGCCACCGTGCCGGCGCTGGTGCGCCTCGCCGAATTCCTCGGCGCGCCGGTCGGCGAGGCCGCGGCGCGCACCTACCAGTGCTTCCCGATGGACCACCCGCTCTACCAGAGCATCCACCTCGACCTGCCCAAGGCCGACGTGGTGCTCGTGATCGAGTGCGACGTGCCGTGGATTCCGGGGCCGCAGCAGCCGGGTTCCGACGGCTATGTCGCGGTCGTCGACATCGACCCGGTCAAGGCGTACATCGGCACCTACGAATTCAGCGCCGACATGCGGCTGATTGGCGACACCGAGATCGCGCTGCGCGAACTGCTCGTCGCGGTCGAGAAGCTCGCGGGCGCGAGCGACCGCACGCGCTTTGCCGACCGCGCCGCGGCCTGGGCCGACGTCGCGCGCGAGCGGTTCCGTAACGCGGTGCAAGCCGCGCAGAAAGCGGCGAACAAGTCGCCGATCTCGCCGCTGTGGCTGTCGTACCAGATCGGCGAGGCGATGGACGCCAACTGCCTGATGATCGACGAGACGCTGATGCTCAGCCCGCTGCCGCCTTATCTGCGCTTCGCCGAACCGGGGACCTATTTCCGCAATCCCGGCAGCGGCGGCGGCTGGTGCGCAGGTGCGGCGCTCGGCGCCAAGCTCGCGCGGCCGGACAAGGACGTGGTCGCGGTCAGCGGCGACGGCTTCTATATGTATTCGGTCGCGAACGCCGCGATCACGTCGGCGGTGCGCTACCGCGCGCCGTTCATGTCGGTGATCTACCAGAACCGCAGCTACAGCACCGGCACGAAAGCGACCGCGCAGTTCTATCCGGACGGCTATGCGGTGCGCGGCGGGCTTGAGGCCGGCTACTTCGATCCACCGATCGACTTTGCCAAGGAGGCGGAGGCCGCCGGCGCCTACGGGGAGAACGTCACCGACCCCGCCGAGGTCGGCCCGGCATTGCAGCGCGGGCTCAAGCAGATCCGCTCCGGCACGCCCTCGGTGATCGCGGTTTGGCTGCCGCGCATCATGCAGGAAAGTTGACCGGTCGCGCGGAAAGCGGAGCCCGCATTTCAAACTCGATGCGAACTGCTTGCTCGATCAACCTCCCCCTGGTGGGAAAGTGAGCCGAGTTTTCTGTTCGCTTTGCACCGAGATTCGGGGCCGTCAATCGACCCTTGCGCCGGAGGCCTCGACCAGCTTGGCCCACTTGTCCACTTCAGCGCGGATGAAGTCGGTAAGCTGCTCCGTGGTCATCGACACGCCCTCGATGCCGGATTTGGCAAGCTGGGCGCGGCCCTCCTCCGTGCCGGGTACGTCCTTCATGATGTTGTAGATCGCGGACACGATCGGCTTCGGCAGATCCTTAGGACCCCAGATCGCGAACCACAGCGCCGTGTCGAAGCCCGGAAATCCGGATTCTGCAATCGTCGGAATATCGGGATAGAGCGTCGAACGCTTCGCGGTCGTGACGGCCAGGGTCTTGAACTTGCCTTGTCCCATCGTCGGAACGATGGTGGGCGCGGGCGCAAACATCAGCGACAACCGGTCGCCGAGGAAATCGACGATCACCTGGTTGGTCCCGCGGTAGGGGACATGCGCGAGCTTGACGCCCATGGTGCCGAGCAGTTCGCCCGACAGGTGCTGGATGCTGCCGATGCCGGCGGACCCATGCGTAAGCACGCCGGGCCGAGCCTTGGCAGCCGCGGCCAGGTCCTGCATCGAAGCGATTCCGGTGCTGTTGGCGGCCGACAGGATGATCGGGATATTGCCCATGAAGCCTATCGGCGTGAGATCCTTCTGCACATCGAATGAAATCCTTTTGAACAGCTTCATGCTGATCGGCAGCGTTACGCCGTTGCTGAGAAGGGTGTAACCGTCGGGCGCGGACCGGATCACCGCCTCGCTGGCGAGATTGCCGGACATGCCGACGCGGTTTTCGACCAGCACCGGCTGGCCGAGCGCCCTTTCCAGCCGCCCCGCGTAGATGCGGGTGAGGACATCGAGCGAGGAACCAGCAGGGAAACCGCAGACGATGCGGATTGACCGGCTCGGGTAGGTCTCCTGGGCGCCGACCTGCGTGGCAGCCGCCACGAGCCCGAGAACCAAGGCCGCCCATGCAAAGCATCGCTTCATCCGAATCTCCCTTGGAGGCTTGATCGCAAGATGTCGAACTTTCGCACCGAACGAGCAACGATGGTGGGGGCGCGACAGGCAGTCAACCATAAAGTGCGAGGCGTGCAGTCGCACTGGGCGAGGCACGAAACCGATGCCGACATCGCCAAGTGCTTCGATCAAATCGATCAGGCGGCGCTGCTCGGTCGTCTGCCCGTTTTCACCATCACGATCCGGCGCTGGCTCAAGGTCAGCCCTTCTGGCAACGCATCCGAGCGGGTGCGGGTCTCAAGGATGTCCGCATCCATGACCTGCGACACACTTTCGCGTCGACGGCGGTTGGCACGGGTCCGGGGTAATGGCGGGGCCGAACGCTTCTTCCGGACCCTCAAGGAGCAGGTCGTCCATGGCCGCATCTACCAGACCATCGACGACGTCCGCGTCGCGGCACGGAAGTTCTTCGAACTCTCTCATGCCGAGTGGCTGATCATCGAGAAAAATGGGCTCCGCAGCCCGCGCCAAACCCGTTTCACCTGGAAGCAAGCCAACATGAAGCACGCCGCTCAGCTCAAACTTGTGTCCGAAGTGCCGGGCGCGGTACCCGCTCAGTGCTTGTGACCGCCGTCCGGCGCCCAGGGCATGAATATTTTTTCTGCCAGCACGACCGCGCCGTACAAGACCATTCCGAGCACGCTGAGCACGACCAGCGACGCCCATACCAACGGCGTATTGAGCTGCGAGTTGGCCGTCAGCAACAGGTTGCCGAGCCCTTCGTTCGAACCGATGAATTCGCCGATTACCGCGCCAATCACCGCCAACGTTACGGCGATTTTCGCTCCGGAGAACATCGACGGAAGAGCGGACGGAAGCTGAATCTTGAAAAAGGTCTGAAGCCGAGAAGCTTGCAGCGACCGCGCAAGTTCCAGAAGTTCGGGAGACGTCGAGCGCAAGCCGGTCACGGTATCGACGACGATCGGAAAGAAGGCAATGACAAATGCCATTGCCAGTTTGGACTGCATCCCGGTGCCAAACCAGACCAGCAGGATCGGCGCGATGGCGATTTTCGGTATCGACTGGCTGGCGACCAGCAGCGGGTAAAACATCAGATTTGCAATGCGGGAATAGGTCATGACGACGGCGATCGGGATGCCGATCGCCAACGACAGCAGGAACCCGTAGACGCATTCGAGCGCGGTTATCCACGCTTCGTCGGCCAGGATTTTGGACTGGTACACAAGCGATTCGGCGACCTGGAGCGGGGTCGGCAGCAGGACGAGCGGCACCTGCAAGAGAACGACGTAATAGTGCCAAGCGACGACAATAATCGCCGTGCCGACCAGCGGGTAAACGATTCGCAGAAGATTCCTTAGCATCATTTCAAGACTCCCAGCGCGATGCCGGCTTGTCGCTCCAACTCGGTAAATTCCTCGAGGTAGCGCGTTCGCGACGAGCGTGGGTAGGGAATGTCAACCTTGAGCTCCAGCGTAATCACGGCCGGGCGCTTCGAAAACACGACCACGTGATCGGATAGGTAGACCGCTTCGGAGATGCTGTGAGTCACGAATAGCACGGTTGCGCCGGTTACCCGCCGAATCTCCAGCAGAAGATCGTTCATCTCCAGTCTGGTCAATTCGTCGAGCGCACCGAACGGCTCGTCCATCAGGAGAATGGACGGTTCGTGAATGATGGCCCGGCACAGGGCGACGCGCTGCTGCATGCCCCCGGACAGTTGCCGCGGATAGGCGTGCTCGAATTCGTCCAGGCCGACCAGCGTGAGGATCTCTCGCGCGCGCGCCATGGCCCCCGCGTCGTTCCTGCCGAGGACTTCCATCGGGAATAGCACGTTGCCGAGTACGCTGCGCCACGGCATCAGCGTCGGCGCCTGGAAGGCGACGCCGACCCCGGGATAGGGCCGAGTGATCGCTTTTCCGTCGATCTCGATCAGCCCGCCGCTCGCCGGGATCAATCCGCCCACCATCTTCAGAACGGTGGTCTTGCCGCATCCGCTCGGGCCCAGCAGGGAAATCAGGTTGCCCTTGGGGAACTGAAACGACACATCCTTGACCGCCTGAACGGACTGGGTACCGGTTTCGAATGTCTTGGTGACGTTGACGAGGCGCCCGAAGGGAGGCTGCGCTCCGGCCTGGCCCCCCTTCGGGTCGATGTCTTCACGGGCTTTCACGATCGTCGAACGTCTTTTGCAGCCTGGCCTCAGGGCATGATCGGCTTCGACGGCAGGAAGCCGGTGGCGTAAACGTCTTCCACCTTCGGAGCTTTATCCTTGGGGAAGCCGCCGTTTTCAACCATCCAATCGACCGAAGTCTTCATGCGTTCGACGGTAAAGGAGCCGAGCCCGCTCTTCTTCACGTCGGGTGTCACCGCGAGGTCCTCGACGATCTTCAACTCCTCGACGGTGATGTCATTCTTCAACGCCTTGGCGTGTTTCTGGATGATTTCCGCTGCTTCTTGCGGATGCTTGAAGGAATATTGGTAACCCTTCAACGCCGCCCGCACGAAGGCTTTCATCACCTCGGGATTCTCCTTCAGGAAGGACTCCTTTGCGCCGATGCCGTTCGAATAGAGGTCAAGGCCGTGATCGGCGAAGAGGAATGTAACCACCTTGGCGTCCTTCACCGCCCGCTCCATCGCCGGTTTGGTGATGATGAAGAAGTCGATCGCCGGAATCTTGCGCGTGGCGAGCATGGCAATGCGTGCCGACGGTTCGATATTCTCGACCGTCAGCTTGTTGGGGTCGAGGTTGGCCTTGCGCATCATCGCCTTGGCGATGTTTGAGATGTGACTGCCGCTGTGCGAACCGACCGTCAGGCCCTCGAAATCCCGAATCGAGCGGACATTGGCGCCCGGGTCGAGCGAGAAGAAGCAGAACGGTGCCTTCTGATAGACCACCGACACGACCTTGACGGTCGAACCTGCGGCGCGGGCGACCACGAGGCTCGCCACGTCAATGAAGCCGATTTGCGCGAGGCCGCTTTCGACGTTCTGAATACCCTGCGCGGTTCCCTTGGCCGATATGATATTGACGTTCAGGCCCTCGTCTTTGAAGAAGCCCTTGTCGATGGCGACGTAAAACGGCGCGTGCCGTCCCAGCACGATAAAATCGAGCGAAAAAGTGATGTCGGTCATTTTCTTCGGCGCCTGGCCCTGAGCGGTGTCAGTGCCGCCGGCAACTCCGCCGAGCAGAAGCCACGTCGAGCAAAGGACGATAGTCATCATTCGGTACATGTTGAGCCTCCTATTCGATCTGTATTTGCCGCCAATTCCGTACAGTGTGACCTAGGTTCAGAATTATGCAATCCGCTTGCCAGCCGGCAGAATCCGGTGCTCGATGACGACGCCGGTGAGGTTCGCCGAGGCGTCCGATATCAGATACAGCAGCGTAGGGATGACCCCCTCCGGTTCGCCGATCCCGATCGACTTGCGATAATGGTCCCGTTCCTCCTCCGTGCTCACGTTCAGGAAGATTGGGGTTGCACGCACACCGGGCGAGAGTATGTTCGCGCGTACGTTGTATTCCTTGAGTTCATGCGCGGCCGACTTGATCATGCCGATCAGCGCCGCCTTGCTCGCCGCGTAGGCGCTCGCGCCGGCCCAACCGGTCAGGGCGAGCCCCGAGGTGAAGGCGACAATTGCGCCGTATTTTTGCGCCTTCAGCAACGGAACGATGCCTCGCAGGCAATAGAAAACGCCGTTCAGATTGATGTCGATAACCTCGCGCCACTGCGCCGGGCTCATTTCATCGATGTCGGTGCGAATCTGGATGGCTGCGCCGAGCACAGCCGCATCGAGCCGCGGGTATTTTCGCATGACGTCTTCGAGCATCGTCGACACGGCCGTCTCATTCGCAACGTCGAGTTCGCGAACGTCGATCCGGCTGCGCGCGCCGGCGTCCAGATCGCGAACGAGCCCGTCGTGGCGCCGGTCGGCGGCGATGACCGTGGCGCCTTCGCGCGCGCAGTGGCGCGCGAGCGCGGCGCCGATTCCGCTCCCGGCGCCGGTGATCAGAACGACCGAATTGTCGAAACGGTATGAGACCGATATCGTCATGCCGGCACAGCCTCGCGGCGCGGAATTGAGAGTGCCGCCCGATACGCCGTCTCGGCCAGGCTCGGAGTCATCGGTTCGATCGCCGCGATATGGTCGTCCGGCCGCACGAGGACCATTGTATTGGCCGCGCAGCCGTATCTCTGTGTGATGAGGTTGCCGGAATCGAGCAGAGCACGTTCGCGGATCGGCGAATCGCGGGTGGCGTCCCAACGCGACACCGCGTAGTGCGTGAGCCAAGGGAACTTGTTTTCCGGGATATCGGGGCGCCGGCGGACATCGGTGAAATAGAGCGCGACAAAAGAGTGGCCGAACAGGTCATGCAGTCTGACCTGGTGGCCGTTGCTGTCGTGCACCAGCCCGTCCGGCGCGCGGTCGCCGACCACGACCGGAGGTGGCTCGGCGTAAGGCTTTGCCATCGACCAGTCGCCCGTCTGGTCGAGCCCGAGCCGCACGCCCAGCAGGGATCGCGTATAGGCATTGCCCCAGGCATGACTCGACATGGCTTTCACGTCGGCGGCACGCCTTGCCATATAGGCCCTGGCGGCTTCGGCCATTTCGCCGGAGCCCTGTTCGGCGACCGGTTTCTGCTCCCGCTCGTAGCAATCGAACAACGTGTCGTTCGCCCAGCCGCGCAATACCCAGGCCACGCGCCACGCGAGGTTGTTGGCGTCGAGGATCCCGGTGTTGAGCCCCAGAGCCCACATCGGCGTGATTAGATGCGCCGCATCGCCCAGCAGCAGGACGCGGCCGACCCGCCACTTGCTTGCGACTCGATGATGAATGTTGAAAAGATTGGTACCCAGCACTTCGACGTTTTGCACGTCGCCGATAAAGTGCACCGCTTTCTCGCGCAATTCGTCGATCGTGAATTCCTTCTGTCCCTCGAACACGGGATACAGGAATCGCCAGCATTTCGGCTGGCGGACCAGGATCATCCACTCCTTGGCGTCGCTGAAATAGGCGAGATGGGGATAGTCGCGTGGGTTCTCGATATCGAGATCGACGTTGAGATCGACCAGGGCGTAGCGCTCCGGCATCGAGCGGCCCTCGACCGACACGCCAAGCCGATCGCGAACCGTGCTGCGCCCGCCGTCGCATCCGAGCAGATAGCACGCCGCGAACGTCCTGGCGCCGTCGGGCGTTTCAACCTCGAGCTTGACCTTGTCCGAGTATTGCGTGAACGACGTCAACCGATGGCGATACAGGAGCTTCCCCTGCCTGGAGCCGTACAGGCAGTCGCGTAGCGCGGGCTCCATGTCGTATTGCGGAATATTGGCCACGAACGGAAACCGCGTCTCGTCCCCCAGCAGGTGGAGCTTGATGGTGTTGCGGCTTCTGTTGGTCGCGCGCTCGATGTCGCCGATTTCATCGACGCGCATCGCCCTTCGCAGGACGGCGCCCGCCGCGCCGAAACGCTGCCAGATTTCGAGCGTGCGCGTGAGCGTGGTGCCTGCCTTGGTTTCGGTCGAGTGATCGGCGTTAGCTTCCAGGACGATGAATGGGATTTCGTAATACGAGAGCGCGAGCGCGGTCGTCAGTCCGACCGGGCCAGCTCCCACGATTGCGACGGGAAGGTCGGTGATCAAAGGGAATGCGCCATTGCTCATCGTCGCGCCACGCCGAAGTCGATTGCCGGATCGTATGGACAGATACTCTTGCTCAAGCCGCAACCTGCAAGCAGACCAAACCGCGCATTCTAAGTCGTGTGCGGCGATATGTCCGCGTTGTCTGGCTTTTGCCGGCCAAAAATCATCGCATTCGAAGTTTCCACATGTCAATCTATTGTGAGGAGGACGAGATGGCGGACGATGTCCTGTCCCGTGCACGTTGCAGCGAGGCCTTCTGGCGGGCGGACCATGAGGCGTAGCGCCGGATTGAGTTGAATCAGCGAGAATATTGCGAGGCGCAGGGGATTTCGCTCAAGGCGTTCGGCAACTGGTGGGCGATGAATTCTCCGCTGAACGTGCATGCACCTCCTAAACGTGCATGCACCTGCTCGTCCAGCTAATCAATGCGGATGAGGTTTTCGGAACACACGGGTGAAATAAAGCCGTTCCGCACCGTACCGGTGCAACAGCCATCCGAGGCGAGATCGGCTTCAATGTCGGCCATGCGGAACGCCGAATACGCGATCTTCTTGCCTGCGACATCGGCGGGCGCGAGTGCATCAATGAACTGTTGGCCTCATTCGCCGGGTACAAAATCGCCCTGCTTCAAGAACGCCAGCAATGACTTCAAATGCGGTGAGATGAAAGGTTCGCCCGCGGCACCGGCGTGAACAGCGTTGCGACGATCAGCATGCCGCGATTGCGGGCGGCGCCAACCAGCGGCGCAAGCTTGTCCGGCTGCGCAGCGATGGCACGGCTGGTCTGGCCGGCGCGGCCATAGGCGCCATCGCAGTGCAGGAAATCGTTCTGCAGATCGCCGAGAATGAGCGCGTTTGAAGCCCGGCTCATCGCGCAGGCTCCACCACGAGGTTGCCAAGCGGATCGATCCGTCCGACATGCCCCGGTTCGATCACGGTGGTTGCGTCCGGCTGCTCCAGGATGGCCGGCCCGTTGACGACGGCATTCACCGGCAGGTCGAGGCGCGCCCACACGCCGGTGTCATGCCATCCGCCGTCGAACCAAACCGGTCGCGATCCCGATCGTGCCTTTTCAAGTGATGCCGAAGGGCCGGGGGCAAACACCGAAAAGTCGAATGCCGGACGGCGACCGATCGCAGCCACGCGCAGCGACACGATCCGAATCTCAAGACCGGACAGAAGGCGGCTGAACGACACGAGGTATGCAGTTTCAAATGCAGAATGGATCATGTCCTCGGAGATGCCGAGATATTCGCCTTGCCGCGCAACGGGCAGCGGGACGGCGATGGTGTGGGTCTGCCCCAGGTAATGCATATCCAATTCATAAAGCACGTCGATCCGCTCAACCGCGATGCCCGCGGCGGCGATGACCGCGCTAGCGTCCTGCCCTGCGGCACCCATGCGCCGTTCGAGCGCCGCGGCGTCGAGCCCGTCGAGCATGAGATTGAGCGTCTGCACCATGTCATGCCGCAAATCGGCGAGCACGCAGCCGAGCGCCGATGTGATGCCTGGGAATCGAGGAACCAACGCGCATTTCAGGCCGATCTGGCGGATCAGCGCGCCGGCGTGCAATGCCCCACCGCCGCCGAACGGCATCGCGACGAAGCGGGCCGGATCGTGGCCGCGCTCGATCGAGACAAGCCGGATCGCGCCCGCAAGGCGCGCTTCAGCCACCTGCACGATTGCCGCCGCCGCCGCTATCGCATCGAGGCCGAGCGGAGTGCCGACATGTGCCGCGATGGCCTGCGTCGCCGCTTCGAGGTCGAGCGATTTCAGTTCGCCGCCGAGCGGTCGGGCGGCGTTGATGCGGCCGAGCACGACCTGGGCGTCCGTCAGGGTCGGCCGGGTGTTGCCCTGGCCGTAGCACGCCGGGCCCGGCGCCGAGCCGGCGCTCTCCGGGCCAACCTGCAACAGCCCGCCGCGGTCGACCGAGGCGATCGAGCCGCCACCGGCGCCGATCGTCGTGATTTCGATCATCGGCGTGCGAATGACCAGACCAAAATCGATGGTGGTCTGGGCGGCGACCGAAACCCTGCCGCCCGCGATCACCGAGACGTCGAACGACGTGCCGCCGAGGTCACAGGTGATGAGATTGTCGAAACCCGATGCCTTGGCGATCGCCGCGCCCGCGACCACGCCGGCGGCGGGGCCGGACAGCGCGGTGCGCGCCGGGAGCTTGCGCGCCGTCGCAGTCGACATGATCCCGCCATTCGATTGCACGATATGGAGTTGGCCGAGGAACTTTTGTGCCGCCAGCGCCGTTTCGAGCTTGGCGATATAGGACGCGACGACCGGCTGAAGATAGGCGTTGATCGCCGCCGTCGATGAGCGCTCGAACTCGCGGATCTCGGACAGCACCTCGTGCGAGGCCGTGACGAATTCGTTGGGCCACGCCGCGCGCAACGCTTCGAGCGCAATCCGTTCGTTGTCGGCGTTGGCATAGGCGTTAATGAAAATGATCGCGGCGCTCGCCGCACCCTGTTCCAGTAGCTGCTTCGCCGCCGCGCGGATATCCGCGATGTCGACCGCGGTCCGAACGCTTCCGTCGGCGAGCGTCCGCTCGTTGACTTCGATTCGCATGTCGCGGTCGGCGATCGGAATGAAATCTCCCCACAGGCCCCATGTGCGGCGGCGGTCCCGCCGGCGCATTTCGAGCACGTCACGGAAACCGCGCGTGGTGATGATGCCAATTTTCGGACCGCGGCGTTCGAGCAGCGTGTTGGTCCCGACCGTGGTGCCGTGCACGATCGAATCGATGGTCGCGACGCCCCCGAGCGCCTTCAAGCCGTTCAGGAAACCCTGCGCTTCGTCGTCGCGATGCGATGGCACCTTGGCGGTCAGGAACCGGCCAGCGGGCGAATCCAGCAGGAATAGATCGGTGAAGGTGCCGCCGACATCGACACCGACGATGACGCGGCGACCGCTCATGCCTTTGTTCCGGCGCGAACCATTGCGGTGGCGTCGGCGTCGAGCGATCCGTCGTCGCGCAGCACGACCTGGTAGTCGCGGCGGGCGGCCTCCCGGGAAATGTAGCCGAGCCGCAGGTCGCGCATGACACGCTCCGGCTCACGCGTGGCCGGATCGCCAAAGCCGCCGCCGCCCGGCGTCTCCAGCCGCACCTTCTGGCCACGGCGAATCTTGATCTCTGTGACTTTTGAAACCAGCGGCGGAGTCTTTTCTCCTTGATCGGTTTCGTGGACAAATCGATTGAGTGCCGCCGATTTCCCCCCATTGACGCCGAACGGCGGATACTTGCCGCGTTCGCCCAGCAGAAACACTTCGGCGCCGTCCTCGGCCAGCGCCTCGATCTCATA
>Ga0326597_10008271_pt1 | contig 14064 bp, 9 predicted proteins | sample RVTome_12_FD_203789 | JGI IMG/M metagenome (GOLD analysis project Ga0326597, IMG submission 203789) | Soil microbial communities from uranium-contaminated site in the Upper Colorado River Basin, Wyoming, United States - RVT100D185 | ecosystem: Environmental > Terrestrial > Soil > Contaminated >... | reverse complement strand
CCACGACCTGGCGGGCTCGTCCCCGGTAGGTGTAGGTCGCGAGCCAGAGGGGGGCCAGGATGTGCTTGAAGGTCTGCCCGGCGTAGGACGCGCGCACGGCGAGGTTGCGCTGGGTGTCGCCTGGCACCTGCCCCGCGCACAGCTCGCGCAGCCGCGCGTCCATCTGGCGGCGGGAGCGCTCGGCGGCGGCGACAAGGTCGATCTGGTACCGCTCCACGACCCACCCGGCGAGGTAGCCGGGGTCGTAGGGGACGAGAGCGTCCGTGGGGAAGGGCTCGACGGCCCGGAGGAGGGCGGGCGTGACTCCTCGCGAGGCGCACACGAGCTCGTCGTCGAAGGAGTGCGACAGCGACCCTGACGCCGGCGTCCAGCGAGTCCGCTGCTCTCTCCTCCCGCCGACTTCGACAAAGTAGTGGTGACCGGCCTCCGCGGTCCACGTGGCGTCGGCGCGGGCGTCGAACGTCCAGTACGGGACGTAGACGCCCTGGAGCGTGTCGGTCAGCGCCCGCTTCGCGAAGCGCCCGGGGGCGAACCAGAGGCTCCCGAACCAGGAACGGATGCGGTCGCGGGCCTGGGGCTCGGAGATCCGGAGGGGCAAGAGCGACTCGGGGCGGAACGCGTCCTTGACCTGCTCGTAGGGCACGAGGGCGGCCGACCCGCAGAAGTCGCAGCGCTGGCCGACCTTGTCCGCGTCGAAGACCGAGATGGCCTGGCAGCTCTGGCAGCGGACGGAGGTCTTCGCCGCCTGCCATCCGCGCGCGGATTCGGGGAGGCCGCGCAGGGCGGCGCCGAGGTCGTGCTCGACGACCACGGTCTCCCCCCCGCGGGTCTCGAGCGTGGCCTTGGACTCGGTGCCGCAGTAGGAGCAGACGAGCGCGCCGCGGGCCGGGCTCCAGTGGGCCTCGGCCCCGCACGCCGGGCAGTGGTACTCGCCGCGCGCGGTGACGGCCGCGCCCGGCGCCTCCTGCTCTCCCACCGCCGAGCTACGCCTGGAGGAACTGGGCGAGCGCGGCCTTCGTGATCCGCCACTGGCTGCCGATGCGCTTGCCCTTGAGGTCCCCCGACTCGAGGCTGGCGATCACGTCGGCCTCGGACACACCGAGAGCCTTCGCCGCTTCGGCCGGCCCCACCGTCTCCGGGATGCCGGCGGTGACGGGCGAGGCGCCCGCCGCCGGCGTCGACTGGGCGGCGATGCCTCCCTGCTGGCTCATCATCTGCTGCGCCATCGCGAGGCCGACCGCCATCTCGGCGCCGATCCCGCCCACCCCGGATCCACCGGTCTCGAAGCCCTTGGCCATCTGGTACTTCACGAAGTCGTTCAGGTTGCCGACTGCGGCCATGCTCGAGCGCTTGTCGATCGCCTCCTCCACCTCGGGCGGGACCGAGACGTTCTCGACGATGAAGCTCGTCATCTCGATGCCGTACTTCACCCCGACGACGGGGTTGATGAGGGGCAGGAGCGCCTCGCCGAGCTCGGTGTAGCGGCGCGCCACGTCGAGCACCGGCACCTCGGCGGTGGCGAGGGCGTCGGAGAAGATGCTCACGATGCGCGAGCGCATCGTGTCCGCGAACTCGTCGAGCCGGAAGTGATCGTCGGTGCCCGCCACCTCCTTCAGGAAGAGCGGCGCGTCCACGATGCGGAAGTCGTATGTGCCGAAGGCGCGCAGGCGCACGATGCCGAAGTCGGCGTCGCGGGCCATGACCGGGTTCGACGTGCCCCACTTGTTGCCGGTGAAGAGGCGGGTGATCACGTAGTAGACGTCGGCCTTGAACGGCGACTCGAGGCCGTACTTCCAGCTCTTGAGGCGCGTCAGGATCGGGATGTTGTCGGTCGTAAGGGTGTGCTTGCCCGGCCCGAACTGGTCGCCGAACTGGCCCAGGTACACGAACTGGACGAGCTGCGACTCGCGCACGATGAGCTGGGCCCCGCGCTTGACCGCCTTGTCCTCGTCCGGGAAGCGGTAGGACAGCGTGTCCCGCGAATCGTCCGTCCACTCGATGATCTCGAGCAGCTCACCCCGGACGAAGTCCATGAGACCCATGGTCACCTCCCGTCGTATTGTTTCACGCCGTGGTCGTTCCTGCCGACAACCCGGCTTCCCGGCGGATCGAGCGTCGATCTCGCCCGCGGTCGTACGGCTCGGGGGCGTCCGAGCGCGCGCCGGACCTCGGCGTCATCCTCGGGGTCGAGGGGCGCGCTCCCTGTGCTCGTGAGCGGGACTGGTCTCCCCGCGACGCCTGTTGTCCAATACCCGCAGCTCGCGGGCCCCGGACGGCCCGCGGCGGCGCGGTTGAAAGGAGGCCCGGCGTGGCAAGCCATGACTACCCCAGGCGGAGATTCCTGAGCCATGCGTTGGCGGTGTGCGCGCTGCCCTCGCGGGCCCGTGCCTCGAGGGCGGGGCCTCGGGGCCATGGTGTCCGGCTCGCGGTCCGCGGCCCCTTCCCGCAACGCGACCTGAGGGCTCGGGCGGAGCTGCTGTCGCGGCTGGGATACCAGGGTATCGAGCTCGGCCCGGAATACCTGGACCAGAGCCCCGATCAGATACTCGAGCAACTCAGCGGCACGGAAGTCCAGGTGAGCGCGATCGTCGGGTCGATCCAGCTGCTGGACCCCGATCCCGAGGTTCGCGCCTCGGCCATCGCTCTCGACCGGGAGCGCCTGGAGATGGCGCGGCGGCTTGGCGCGATGGGAGTCATCGAGGTCCCCATCTTCGGCCCCTGTCGATTCGACCAGGGGACCGACCCGGATCTCGAAGACGGACTGCTCACCTCAGGCCTTGGGCAGCTCGGGCCGGATGTCCGCCGCACGGGCGTGAAGATCCTGCTCGAACCCCTGACGCGCAAGGAGACCCACTACATGAACCGGCAGGGTCACGGGGCCCGGATCATCGAAGCGGTGGGACAGCCCGGCTTCGCGCTGCTTTCGGACTTCTACCACATGCAGATGGAAGAGGAGGACATCTCCCGGACCCTGAAGCGGTTCGGAGGGCACACCGGCTACGTTCACATGGCCGACGGCGAGAAGCGGACCGAACCCGGGTCCCTCCCCTTCGACTACAGGCCCGGCTTCCGGGCACTGAAGAGCCATCAGTACTCGGGCTGGCTCACGGTGGAGTCCGGCGCCACCGACAGCCCCGAAGCGGCACTGGCCAGGGCAAGGGAGTACGTTCTCACGCAGTGGCGGGAGGCCTGAGAGCAGGCAATGATGGCCGCAGGCTCAGCCGCGCTCGAGTCGTCGCCGACCCTGAGGGCCGTCACCGAGGTGGGGCCCTTCATCCGGTAGCGGTTCAACCCATCCCGGCTGGCCTCGGCGTACGCGCTCGACCCGTCGTAAGACGCCTCGAGCCCGCGCGAGTGACCTCGCGGCTCGGACGGTTGAATCGAGCGCCTCGCCGAGGGCGGCGGAGACGGCGTCGTGATGCCGTCGGGTTCCTCGAGGCGCCCGGCCGCGGCCCGGTGGAGCTCGCCCATCACATGGTCCGAAATCCAGCGGAAGACCACCCGCGCCAGCATGACGGAGGGACGACGTTGAGATCACGCGCGTGATCGAGGTCGCCTCCGTCTCTGGGGCGGCACGTACAGCGTCGCCATGACCGAGACGTCCTCCTCGGAGAGTCGTCGCAAGGGGAGGCGTTCAACGACAGGATCGCACACGGGATAGCTGGAAGCCTCGTACACCACGACTCGATGATCGCGCGAGTAGTGGCGCAGCAACGCGCGTACGAGCTCGCGCAGGCCCTCGCGATTGGCGGTCTGCGCGATGCTGCCCTCGCCGATGACCCCGATCTGCCAGAGGACCAGCCCGCAGCGCGGATCGAAGCGGGGCCTGCGGTTCAGGAAGTCGGTCGCCTCGTAGCTCTGCCACCCCCGATCCGCGGGATCCAGATCGAGGTCCGCGAAGAGACAGTCCTCCGCCGAGATGCCCGGAAGCAGGACCGCCCGGTAACCCTGCTTCCGGGCGAGACGGATCGCCGTGTGTGTCGGATCGGCGAAGATCCCGGGGTGTCCGTAGAAGGCGGCGGTCACGTCGAGCCCCTGACGGACGTAACCGAGAACGCGCTCGACCATCTCCCGGTACGACACCTCTCGCGGCTTCCCCTTCGCGTAGCAGTCCTCGAGGGACTCGGCGGTGCCGTTGAGGTCTCGGATCCACGTCTCGGAGACCGGATCCCCCACGAGATAGAGGAGCTTGTCCGCCTGCTCCATGTGCGCGCGGGCTTCGAGCGTCACATGGCCCGCGACCCGATACCCCGTGCCGACGACGGTGAGAGAGCCCGGGGGCATGTCCAGGATCGTTCCGGTAGACCTACTTCTTCTTGGCGGCCTTCTTCTTGGCGGCCTTCTTCTTGGCGGCCTTCTTCTTGTACATAGGCCGCGCCGCCATGTAAGTCGGTCGGCTGCTCGTGAACATGGCCCGACCACCGCCCGCCAGCGCGGCAATCGTGTTTCGATCGCCGCTCATCACGGCGCGCTTCGCCTCGTCGGAGAGGCCTGTCCCATCGAGGTAGGTCTCGCGGTCGGTCATGAACGCCGCCAGTGCGCGTGGGCTGGTCGCGAGCTCAACGAGAAAGGACATCAATGCTCTGTCCATAGTGACTCCTCGTCCAACCTTGCCCGAAAGGCTGTCGGACGCGACGCTATCCGCGGCACGGGCGGGTGTCAATGCTCTTCTTGGGGTGACTGCTCGAGTCCCACCTTCCGCAGAAGCTCCCCGAACCGGGGGTCGGAGCGAAGACCATCGAAGAGGGGATCGACCTTCAGCTGCGCGATCCAGGCGTCGTGCTCCCGGCAGGCCTTCTCGAGCCATTCGAGGGCCCGGTCCCGGTTTCCGAGACCGGCGTAGACGACGGCGATCCTTCCCGGCGACCCGCTCCCCTGCTCCCAGAGATGGACGAGCGTGTCGAGCACGACGCGGGCCTCCTGGGCCTTGCCGCTCGAGGCGAGGACGTATCCGAGCCCCGGCGTCGGTCCGCCGGCGAGGTCTGCCCCCCGACGGGCCGCCTGGAGGGCCCGCTCGGGCGCGCCTCCCGCGGCGTAGACGTAGGCCAGCGTTTCGTAGGCGGGAGTGGACTCGGGGTTCATCTCGAGCGTCGTCTCGAGCTGGCGCGCGGCCTCGTCGTAGCGTCGCGCCAGGTAGAGGGTCGTGCCATAGGCCACGTTGACATAGGGTGAGAGAGGGTCCAGATCCCGGGCGTGTCGGATCTGGACGAGGGCCTCGTCGGCCTGTCCGCGTTCGACGAGCAGCAACGCGTACCAGCACCTCGCAGTGGCGTAGCCGGGCTTGAGCTCCAGGGCACGGCGATACTCGTCCTCGGCCGCCGCCCAGTTCCACTCCATGGCCTGGAGAAGCCCGAAGGACGCGTGAGCCTCGGCCAGCGTGTCGTCGAGGGCCAGGGCCTTCGCCACGGCCGCTCGTGCCTTCGTCCGAGCCTCGGCGGGCCTCATGTTTCCGTAGACCCCGAGCAGGGTGTACGCGTCGGCGAGGCCGACGTGGGCCAGGGCAAACCGCGGATCGCGCGCCAGCGCCTGCTCAAAGTAACCGATGGCCGCCGCGAGCGACTCCGGGGTCCTCTTGTTCCAGAGGAACCGTCCCCGCAGGTACAGATGATAGGCCTCGGGGTCCACGGTCGCGCGCGCCGCCGGCAGGGCCCAGGGTGCCCCCGCGAGCCCGATCTCGAGCGCCCGCGCCACGTCGCGTGCGATCTCCTCCTGGACCTCCAGCGCGTCGGCAAGGTCGGGATCGTAGCTCTTCGACCAGACCTGGAAGCCATCGGAGGTGTTCACGAGCTGCACCGTGACGCGCAGCCTGTCGCCGACCTTCCGCATGCTGCCCTCGACGAGCTGCTTCGCGCCGAGTCTCTGACCGATCTCGCGGGCGTCGACGTTCCTCCCCTTGAATGCGAACGCCGACGTGCGCGCCGTGACCCGCAGTCCCTCGACCTCGGTCAGGCTGCTGATGATCTGCTCCGTGATGCCGTCGCAGAAGTACTCGAGGTCTCCCCCGGAGCTCATGTCGGCGAAGGGAAGCACGGCGACGGAGGCCTCCGAGCGAGGCGCCCCGGTCTCGGGTTTGTCGGCGTGCCGAAGCCCCGTGAAGACCCCGCCCACCAGTGCCACGACCACCACACCCGCGCCCACGACGCCCAGGGCCCAATCGTGGGGCCGGCGAAGGCGAGAGCGCTTGCGCTGTGCGGTAGGGGGGGGCGCGATCGAGGTCCCTCCGATCGGTTCCAGCAACCTGGTCAAATCGGTGTGCACTTCGTGAACGGACTGGTACCGGAGCTTCGGGTCCTTGGCCAGCATCTTCTTCAGGACGTGCTCGAGGAGCTCGGGAAGCTCCCGGTACCGGGAGAGGGAGGGCTCGGTCTCGCGGAGGATGGCCTCCGCGGTCTCAATGGTGGACTTCCGGCGGAATGGGTGAGCGCCGCTGAGCATCTCGTAGAGCACGATGCCAAAGGAGAAGATGTCCGACTGGCGGGTCGCCGGCTGTTCCATCAATTGCTCCGGGGACATGTAGGCCGGCGTTCCCAGGAGGCCCTGGGTCGGGGTTTCCGCCGCCGCGGCGTCGCTCGACGGCTGCCTGAACAGGGCCAGCCCGAAGTCGAGGATCTTCAGCCGGCCGTCGGGCATCACGCGCAGGTTGGTCGGCTTCAGATCGCGGTGCAGGATTCCCACGTTGTGGGCCACGGCCAGGCCCTCCGCGAGCTGCACCCCGAGGCGCAACGCCTCCGCCTCCGGCAGTGCCCCTCGCATCAGCATGCAATGCAGCGTGGTGCCCGGGATGTGCTCCATGACGAGGAAGTCGACGCCACTCTGGCTGTCGAAGTCGTGTATGACGGCGATGCTGGGGTGGCTGAGCTTCGAGAGGAGGAGTGCTTCCTTGCGGAATCGTCTGCGGGCCCTCTCGTCCGTCAGCGTACCCGGCCGCAGGACCTTGACGGCGACGTCCCGATCCAGATGCTCGTCCCAGGCCTGGTAGACGACACCCATGCCCCCCGCCCCGAGGATCTGGCGAAGGTGATAATGCGACAGCCGCTGGCCCACCGACGGCGGAGCGATTCCGGCGCTCGTTTCGTCGTTCCCACCGCGTGGGGTAGACGCGCCGGCCATGGCGACGACCTCGTGCCCGGCGCTCTCTCGGCCTTCGGGGATTCGGCGGACGAGGTGGGCCGGTTGAAGCTGTAGCCTCACGGCCACTGGGCTCGAGCCGGACGGACGACGGCTATCCCTACAGAATGCCGGAGCGCCATCTCGGCCACACAGGGTGAGGCAACTTCCCTTGGCCGTGATCCTCCGGAGATTCTAGCGGGTCGCGTCAGGCATTGCCACTGCCGAGGTAGCCGTTCTTTGACCGTCCGAACGCACGCCAACCCTCGCCGTGCTCGGTGACCCGTGCGAGGTCCCTCACGCGACCGCCGCCGGCCTGGTCGGGGCCAGGTAGCGGAGGACGCCCGTGCACAGAAGCCCCAGCAGGCTGCGCTCCACGTCTTCGGCCGGCAGCGGCGCGGTCTCGATCATGGAGAGCGCGGACGCCGAGCCGTCGACACGGGAGAGCAGGTAGTCCTCGGCCGGACCGAGAAGGGTGCGGCCGTCCTGGGAGGGCGGGTTCTCCCCGGCGACGAGGGGGCGATCGAGGTTGCCGAGACCCTGGCGCACCGTCTCCGGACCGGGGATGCGCCGCACGAGCTCGAGGATCAGCTCCGCCGTCGAGCAGCGCAGCGTGAGGTCTTCGGCCGGAGCTTCGGGGAGCTCCTGGTCCTCGAAGAGCAGCGAGGCCTTCTCCCACTGCAGGGCGAAGAGCAGCATCTCGCGGATGTGAAGCGCCAGGGCCTGCTCGAGCCCGGGGGTGTCGACGAGATCGAGATCCCGCAGGACCGGGGCGAGACGCCGGCCCTGCCGGCTCACGATCACCAGCGCCTGCTCCAGGTCCGCCCTCGAGATGAGCCCGCGACGGACCATGCTCTCGCCGAGACGTCCCCGCTCCTCGCTCGACGAGCCGCTCACGATCTGTCCGTTGACGGAGCGGAAGCTCACTCCCGCGTTCTCGCCGCGGGTGACGTGCAGCAGCCCCGTGCGCTGTCCCACGTAGACTTCCTTCAAGAACTCCGGCAGGAGCAGGGCGGACGCTCCCCTCTTGTGGAGCAGCATCATCGTCGCGGCGGCGGACCGAGCACTCATACCGCGTCGGACGAGCAAGACGTGTGCCGGAGGGAGCGCTTCCGGAAACGACTGATTCTGCGGCGCTCCGGACCGGCCGCGGCCCTCGACGACGACAGGTGGCGTGTCCGAAGTGCGGACACTGCTCCCCGGATGATCCTGATCGCGCGCGCTGCCGCCCGCCGGAAGAGCTGTCGGCCCCCCCGGGCCGGGACCGACCCACCGGGTCGGCGGCCCGGGCAGCCCCTACCGATCCGTGACGCCGACGCCGAGCCAGGTCCCGTCCTTCATGTAGCGGATCGAGCCCCTTCCCGCCATCAGCTCGGGCACGACGTCGATCGCCATCTCGATGCACTCGTTCATGTTGCAGTAGCGAAACAGCCCCTGGCGTCCGATCGTGACCACGTTCGTCACCCCGGCGAGCGCGTCGAGAAGGCGCTGCGCCTTCTCGATGAATCCGACCACCTGGATCGGGTAGGCGTGCCGCTGGCGCACGACGTCGTAGCCGAGCAGCTCGTCCCGCCGGACGAGGCCGAGCAACTCGAGCCCGTGGATCGCGCGTTCGGCGATCTCCTCGTCGCTCGCCTCCCAGACGCCGTCACCGGGCACGCACGAGATCTCGAGCGCGAGTCCGGTCGTGCCCGACGGCGACATCTCGGCGTCGAAGTGCACGAACTCCGTCATGCGCTGGAAGGGGACCCGGGGGTCGGAGTAGTAGACCCAATGGTAGTCGAGCACCTTCGGCTTGTTCACGCGAAGGAACACGAACGCCATCGCCCGGAACGGAAGCGAGCTCTCGCGCAGGAGCGTCTCGGCGCGCTCGGGCAGCGCGAGCGTGACGAGCTGCGAGAGCGGGATCGTCGAGACGACGTAGTCGAACCCGTCCACGACCTCCCCGTCCGCGAATCGCAGCGCGCGCGCCCGATCGCCTTCGCGATCGATCCCGACGAGCGATTTCCCGAAGCGGAACGTGGCTCCGCGCTCCTGGGCGAGCCGACGCAGGTGCGCCTGCAAGGTCCCCACGCCTCGTCGCACGTACAGGAAGCCGCGGTGCAGCTCGCTGTGGGTGTGCTCGAAGTCCTCGGCCCCGAGCCAGTTGTAGGCGAGCGTCTTCTTGACGAGGTCCCAGACCGAGCTGACCGTGATCCGTTGCGAGGCGGTGCGCGGGTCGAGCAGCGTCGGTTCCACCCCCCACACCTTCCTCGTGTAGGGGCCGAAGTAGATCCCGTACAGCGTCCGGCCGAAGCGGGCGTTCGTCCAGGTCTCGAACGAATCGTCGAGGGGGCGGCGCAGCCGGTTCTTCAGCTGACACGACGCGACCTCCACGATCGCGCGCGCGCTCAGGCCGAGGCCGATGTTCCTGAGCATGTCGGCGATCTGGAACGGGTACTTCACGTAGCGCCCGAGGAAGTGGTGCGCGGTGCGCTTGTTGACTCCGATCAGGTCGTCGCCGCAGACCTCCCGGACCAGCGCGACCAGCTCGGGGTTGTCGGTGCACAGCTCGTGCGGGCCAAAGTCGAAGGAGAACCCGTCGCGTCGGAACGAGCCGGCAAGGCCGCCCTCGTGCGTTCCCGCCTCGAACACCGTCACGCCCACACCCCGCCCCGCCAGCAGGTAGGCGGTGGCGAGGCCCGTCACGCCCGCGCCGACGATCGCGACCTTCATGGATTTCCGCGGTCCTTTCCGCGACGGCCCTGGCGACGGCGCCTTTGGCCGGTCCCGGCCGATGGTCCGGACTTGTCAAGGTCGGACCTCTCGTTCAGGGAGATCGATGCTTCCCGGCTCCGCAGGAGCCACCATCCTTCGACGGGTGGCGGGATGGGTGCATCGTCGTCGGGCATCCCGACCACGCACAGGGCGTGGACCCCGGCGGCCAGACGGTACCAGATCTCCTGACCCTCGGCGATCGGCTCGCCGTCGCACGGCGTTCCCGCGCGGTAGCGTCCGAGCGTCAGCGGGCCGTGCGCCGCCCGCAGGCCGAGGTCCGCACCTCGCCCGGCGGCGACACAGACGAGCCAGCCCTTCGTGTCTCTTGGGGGCTCCGGAGAAAGGAGGTTCAGCTGCGAGCCCGGGGCGAGCACCCGGTAGGCGAGATCGGGAGGGCAGGCCTGCGCGTCTTCCGGCCTCGGCGTGAGCTGCCTTTCCGCGTCCAGGAAGCGGTCGAACAGACCCTCGCTCACGTCGAACCAGATGTGGGTGTGGCCCAGGTGACCCCCGGGGTCGGCATGCTCGCGGAGGAAGCGGTACCTGTCGAAGTCGGTCATGCCGGCGACCTCGTTCACGCTGAAGACGTTCCGTCCGGGAAGGATGTGCGGCGGCTCGAAGCGCGCCCGCAGCCCGGGATGCTCGTCGAGCCAGCGCCCGATTTGCCCGGAGTGCTGGCCCCAGTCCAGGTTGGAGTCCGCGACCAGGCGGAAAGCCTGCCGCTTGGGCCAGACGGCGGCGTTGGTGAAGGAGAGGGGATTGCCAAAGTAGAGGGCGTTCTCGAGGACCGCGACCGAGACGACCGCCGCCACCGCCGCCGGCGCCCACCGGCGGGCCGCGAGCGGGGCGAGCCCGGCCGCCGCCAGCAGGTAGGCGAGCGGGACGCACATCAGCACGAAGCGGTAGCCGACCTGGGTGCGAAACAGAAAGGAGAAGTAGCCCAGGTGGAGCAGCAAGGTCAACACGAGGAGCTGGGCTCCAAGCGACGCGCGAGAGATGTGCTCGCGGGCGAACCAGAACAGCCCACACAGCTCGGCGAGCAGGACCAGCAGGGGTGTCTTGAGCAGCCACAGCACGGCAAAGTAGAACCAGACCCCGTGGGGGTACGCGCGACCGAGGATGACGACGTTCCAGTCTCCCCGCTCGGCGGCCAGCGAGGCGTCATAGCCGGTCAGGAAGGCGACGGGGAGCGGCAGCCGGAGCCAGGGAACCTGGCGCGCCAGCTTCTGCAGCGGCACCGACTCCCAGGGTTGCCCTCCGAGCGGCGTCGCCACGTCGACGAAGAGGTAGGCCGCGCAGACGGTCGCCGCGGCGACGGCGCCCGCGCCGAGCGCGCCCCCGATCCACCGGAGCCAGACGCGACGGGGCGGTCGCTTCAGCGCCGGGAACAGGAGCAGGACCGGCAGCAGCAGGATGGCGCTGTACTTCGCCGTGAGGGCGAAGCCAAACGCCAGCCCCAGCTTCGTGGCGCGCCATGGCGAGGGGCCGTCGGCAAAGCGGGTGGCGGCCGCCACCGTCAGCAGCGTGCCGAGCGCGTAGGAGGCGTCGGTGGTTGCGAGGCTGCCATGGGCGACGAGGTTGGGGTCCAGGGCAGCGGCCGTCGTGGCGATGTGGGCGGCCAAGGACCCGAACAGCCGTCGGCCGAGCACGAAGGTCGTCCCGAGGATGGCGGCCAGCCAGAGAACGGAGGGCAAGCGCGCCGCGAACCGCAGCGCCGGCTCCGGCGCGGAGGCTCGCGGGAGGGCCATCCGTGCCACCACGTTGGGAAGCATCACGGGGGTCTTGGAGTTGAAGTGCTCGCTGGGGCGCTCCACGATCCGGCTCGTGAGGAGCTGTTCCGACCAGGCGAGATGGGCCGGCTCGTCGTAGGTCCAGCTCTGGTCCCCGGCCGAGTGGAGCGCGTTGGCGAGGGCGAAGAGGACCACCGCCACCGTCACGAGGGAGAAGCGCCGCCCGGATCGACCGGGGCTCAACGGCTGCACAGGATCGGAGATTGTCCCTTGCTGGCCGTTCACGGTGGTTCTGCGCGCAGGCTACACACGCGGGACGAGAGCTGTCAAGCAGCGAGCGGCAGCGGGCTCGCGCCGGCGTGACCTCGTGTTCAGTTTCTTGGGCGCGCCGCGGAGATGCCCGGCGCGGAATCGGGCCGCCGGCGTGTCAGAATCGGGCAGGGGGCTTTGGAGACCGCTTGGGACGAACAAGGGCAGCGGGCGGCGGGGGCGCCCGCGCGCGCCGGGCTCGCGCCATCCCGCTCGCCCTCGCGGCGGCGTTGCTCGCCGGCGTCGTCGTCCTCGCGGTGCGCGCCCGCTGGTCGAGCCAGGTGCGGCGCGACCCGGGACTCTCCGTCCTGCTGATCTCCGTCGACACGCTGCGCGCCGACGCGCTGGGCTGCTACGCAAACCGGGACGCGGCCACGCCGTGGATCGACCGGCTGGCCGCGGAGGGCGTGCGCTTCGAGACGGCCCACGCGCACAACGTCGTCACCCTGCCCTCCCACGCCAACATCCTCTCGGGCCTGTTGCCGCTGCGCCACGGCGTCCGCGACAACACCGGATTTCGCTTCCCCACCGACCGAAAGACGCTCGCCACGATCCTCCGGGAGAAGGGGTGGCGCACGGGCGCCTTCGTGAGCGCGTTCGTCCTCGACTCCCGCTTCGGCCTCGACCGGGGCTTCGAGGTGTACGACGACCGCCTGGGGAGCCAGGAGACGAGCACCGCGTTCGTGGTTCCGGAGAGGCGGGGGACGCAGACGGTCAGCGCGGCGCGGCAGTGGCTCGAGAAGGTGCGGGGCGAGCGGTGGTTCGCCTTCGTCCACCTCTACGAGCCCCACTTCCCCTACGATCCGGGCGAGCCCTTCTCCTCGCTCTTCCCCCAAGAGCCCTACGCGGGCGAGGTCGCGGCCGCGGACGCGGCCCTGGGACCTCTCCTCCAGCCGCTACTGGCGGCGGGAGCGAGAGGTCGCACCCTCGTCGTCTTCACGTCGGACCACGGCGAGTCCCTCGGCGAGCACGGCGAGACGACGCACGGCATCTTCGGCTACGAAGCGACGCTGCGCGTGCCCTTGATCCTGAGCGCACCCGGCCTTCTTGCTCCCCGGGTCGTGCGCCGCCCGGTCCGGCACGTGGACGTGGCTCCGACGATCCTCGACGCGCTGGGAATCGACGTGCCCTCCGACCTGCCGGGGAGGAGCCTCCTCCCCCTGATCGCGGGACGGCAGGACGAGACGCCCGAGAGCTACTTCGAGTCCCTGAGCCCGTCGCTCAATCGCGGGTGGGCGCCGCTCCACGGTGTCGTGACCGGCGGGCTCAAGTACGTCGACCTGCCCATCCCCGAGCTCTACGACCTCCGCGCCGACCCCGGGGAGCGGGAGAACCTCGCCGCCTCCCGGCCGGCGGACCTCGCGCGCCTGCGCGAGCGCCTCGCTCGGCTGCGGACGGGGGACGTGGGGGTGGGCGCCCGCGTCGAGGAGGAGCAGGCGACGCTCGAGCGGCTGCGGGCCCTCGGCTACGTCGCGGGCGGAGGGGTCGAGCCGAGGGGGAGCTACTCGGAGGAGGACGATCCGAAGAACCTCGTCGAGCTGGACACACGGATCCGGGACGTCGTCACCCTCTACCGCGCGGGAGACCTCGCGGGGGCCATCGCGGTGTGCGAGGAGAACATCCGGCGTCGCCCGCAGATGCCCCTCTCGTACCTGCAGCTCGCGCACCTCGAGCGCGGGCGAGGACGCCTCGACGCCGCGATCGCCGCCTCGCGCCGGGCGGTGGACCTGCGCCCCATCGATGCCGAGAGCGTCTCGCTCCACGCCGTCTACCTGACCGAGGCGGGGCGCGCCCGCGAGGCGGTCGAGTTCCTGGAGCCCTACGCGAAGACCGTGGAGCCCGACATCGACGTGCTCACCGCGCTCGGCATGGCCCAGGCCCGCGTCGGCCGGACGCCGGACGCCCTCGCCACGTTCGCCCGCGCGCGCGAGCTCGACCCGACGAACGCCATGGCCCTCGTCAACGTCGGCACCGTCTACCTGATGGGCGACGACCGCACGCGGGCACGCCAGGCCTTCGAGGCCGCCCTCGACATCGACGACACGGTGGCCCGCGCCCACAACAGCCTCGGCGTCATCGCCGCCGAGGAAGGCCGCTGGCCCGAGGCCGTCGGGCGCTGGCAGCGAGCGGTCGACCTCGACCCACGCGACTACCAGACCCTCTT
>Ga0326597_10008270_pt1 | contig 14065 bp, 12 predicted proteins | sample RVTome_12_FD_203789 | JGI IMG/M metagenome (GOLD analysis project Ga0326597, IMG submission 203789) | Soil microbial communities from uranium-contaminated site in the Upper Colorado River Basin, Wyoming, United States - RVT100D185 | ecosystem: Environmental > Terrestrial > Soil > Contaminated >... | reverse complement strand
CGTCGCCGTCCCCGTCTTCGCTGTCGTCCGCCACCCACGCCGCGAGCACCTCTCCGTCATCCTCCCCGTTGCCGGACACATCGGACAGCCGACACTCGAGCACCAGGCGCCACGGGCCGCCAGGGGACTCGAGCGCCACTCTCGGGTCCCCCGCCTGCCGGTTGGCCCTCAACACGAGATCCCACTCGGCAGCGGTCGCCAGCGTCTGCGTCGCCAGCTCGAGGGCGGCGTCGGACGCGTACCGAAGACGTCTGGCGGCATAGAAATGCTGGGCGATGGCACTCTCGGTGGACACCACGATCGCCAATCCCGCGCCGAGCGCGCCGAGGACGGCGACGAGCGACAGCGCCACGACCAGCGCGCTGCCTCGAGCGGAGCCGGCGCGCGAGATCGATGTCGCTGGTGCTGGACGGAGGTCTGGCTCGCGTGACCGTCGAGCTCGCACGCGGTGAACCGTAGCAACGGCCGCGCCACGATCACAGCGACGCACCGCGAGGAGGAAAAAGCGGTGAGACGCGCGCTCGACGTCAGCGCGCAGCGGCGATCAATGCACTTTCTGCGTGCGGATTGCCGATCGTCGGGGAGCAAGAATAGCGAGCCCGACGATCGGCGGCCAACCAGCGACGGCGGCTACCGGATCTCGCGCCAGGACAGGAGCCGCGCGGCGCCCTTGCCAAGGCCGGTATTGAAGTTCTCCGGATCGCCGAAAACCTCCAGCTTCTCGTCGACGCCGACATACAGGTGCCCGTCGGCCACGAACGGTCCCGTGGCCCGGCCGAACGCTGTCCGCACGACCAGGCTGTCCTTACTGTCGGCCTTCCCGTCTCCCGTCGTGTCGTACGCGGGGCCGCCGAGGAAGGTCATCGCGTAGAGCGTCGCTTCTGGTGACGCGCACGGGTCGTCGGCCATTTCCGTCGTCGTGGTGAAGAAAACCACGCCTCCCGCGATGGCAGGCCCGGACGTCGGCCGCTCATCACCGCCCTCGGCATCGGCCATCATGAGTTTGATCTCGAATTTTTCGCAGCTCTTGTCCTTCTTGACGCACTGGGCACTCCCGCCCTTGTCGAGCACGCCAGCGAGGACGAACTTGTCGAGCTTCTTGACGTAGCCGAGCATGTCGCTCCCCGTCGAGAAGAAGACGTGCGCCTGGCCAGCCCCCGCATCGGCGACGCCCGCCGAGGCGAAGATCGGGTGCTCCTTCGCCGCATCGTATACGAGCACCGGTGGAGACAGCAGCGTCGACGTGCTGATCCGGAAGCGCCACATGTGGCCACGCGTATCACCAATGAAGATTCGGTCGAAGAAATCCGACCCGCCGGCACCGATCAGCGCCGGGTCGGCCGTGAGCGAATTCTTCAGGCCGTTCTTGAACTTCTCGCTCTTGTACTTCTCACTCTTGGCGCTCTTGGCGCTCTTCGACTTGTCGCCGTCGTCCGAATAGCCGACATCGATGCTCGAGCGCACGGCGCCGGTCCCCGCATCGAGCACGTAGAGGGCGTGCCCCGCGCTGACACCATTGCGGCCGGTCTGCCGCTCGATCATGCGGTCGAGGTAGCCCGAGCCCATCACGACGACGAACGGCGCGGTGACGTCACCAGGCTGACCGATGGCGGGTGTGGACCAGGTCTCGCCCACGGACTTCTCGACGAGCGACGCACCGGCGCTGATGTCCCCGTAGGGCGTCACGTCGGTGCTGACGGCATAGTCGAACTTCGCGTAGTCTGGGAACGACCACTTCAAGGAGACGACGCTCGGGTTCGTGAAGGCCCCGACGACGGCCGCTTCCGAGTCCGAGGTCGCCTCCACCCCCAGACCCGCGTCGCTGACGTCGAGCGCCTGATAGAACGTGCCGCCAGGCCCCTGGCCGACAACCAGATACGTTCGCCAGGCACCGTTGACCTTGACGTCGGCCACCTTCGGCGACGCCGCCACGAAATACTCGAACTCGACGACGCCCTGGCCGTCCACCAGCGTCTGCAGCTTCGGCAACAGATTGAACGGCACGAACGACCAGACCTCGACACCGAGTCGAGCGTCGAGCGCGTGCAGCATTCCGTCGCTCCCGCCGAAGAACACGAGGGATCGTCGGTTGGCGCGCGCCGACTTGAACGACTCGTAGTCTTCATCGGGTGCCGGGTCGAGCGACGGCGGGTTCATGATCACCGGGGTCGAATTGAGCGCGGCTCCGAGCGGCAGCTGCCGCACGAACTCGATGAGTTCTGCCGCTCCCTCGGCCGTGTCTCGGCGGAGATACGGCGCCAACGTCGCTGCGTTGTCCGCCGTCAAGGCGAGCATGCCCATGCCCGGCAGATACGTGTAGATGTTCCGCGATGTCGCGGCGTGGGGGCCGCTGCCGTTCTTCGCGGACCCCTTGATGTGGCCGACCCAGAGCGGCGTGCCGTCCTTGACGAACCTGTAGCCGGAAGCCTGCGACGAGTCGGCCACGGGCTTGAACACCCGGAACGCCTTGATCGCGGCATCGAACCCTGGCAACGTGAATCCCGTCGTCAGGAGCACGTTGTCGTGCTGCTCGAGCACGGAACCACCACTCGAAACGCTGCTGCCGGGCAGCGCGTTCCCGGTGATGTCGGTCGCGCCACTGAGGTTCACGGTGCCGACCACCGGACTGGCCGACTGGAACTCGCTCGTCAATCCGCTGTCGAACTCGAACGAACGGCCGTGTAGCGCCTGCACGACCCGGTTGGCGGCACGGGCCACCGCGTCGGCGTCGGCGGCCTCGATGTACTCACCACCGCTGGCCGCCGCGATGTTCTGCAGTTCGTTGACGTCGCCTGGCGCCGGCCCCATCGCGATCACGTAAATGGGAACCCGCCTCGTCAGGCCCTTGACCGTGACCGTCTTGAACGTCGCGGCGACGGCGACCGGATCGGGCTTCTTGCCCGACGTCGTGCCGTCGGTCCCTCCGACGACCAGAATGACGGCCGTGTTCCGGCAACCGAGGAAATCCTTGTCCTTGTCCAGCACCCGCACGACTTCGGCCCTGGTGTCCGTGAGCAGGTTCGTGATCGGAGAATCTTGTTTCGGTCCGTCATCGAGCCCGAATGGTTTCAGGCCATCCGTCTCGGCGGGATCGCTCTGCATGATCACGAGCGCCTTTGGCGAGGAATCCGGGTCCTCGGCCTTCACCAGCACGTCGGCGCTCTCAGCCTTGGCGTCCATGTTGGCGTTCTTTGGCGTCGGATACGTCACCTTCCACTTCTTGCCCTGGAGGTCGCCCTCGAGTTCGGCTTGGCTCCCGCCTTTCAGATCGACCGGCTGGCCGTTGCCAACCTTCGGCCAGGAGGGATCGTCACCCTGACGCGAGGCGACGATGCCGAAGCGGACGTAGAACATGTTCTCCTCGATTGCCTGCGCCAGACCGTCACGGGCCATCCCGAGCCGGCTCGCAAGATAGAACGTGCCGTAATCCGGATTGAGCTCGTCGACGACGCCGATCGCGTCGGCATCGAACGACTGGTCGGCGCCCTTGTCCTTCCTCGTCAGGCCGCCATACGTCCGTCGGTAGTAGCGAGCGTCCGTGCTGACGCCGAGGCCCGCCGCGACGACCTTCGGGTCGGTCTCCTTCTTGCTGTCGTAGGAGGCGTTCTTGTCCCACCGTTCGGGGTCGTAGTACAAGCCATTGACGTCGTACGACATCCGCGTCGACCGATCGATGGCGATGATCACGTTTGGACCGACCTGCTCGAGCCGCTTCTTGCCCTTGAAGAACTTGATCTGGCGGAGCGGGTCGAGCTCGGTGCTCCCCTGGTTCTTCGGCCGCGGGCGCGGCTCGACCTTGGACGACTTGCCGGACTTGGACGACTTGCCGGACTTGGCGAAGGCGACGTACGAGGTCCGCAGGGGCAGGTGGCTCTCGAAGGCGGACGCGGCGACCATCGCCGCGACGAGAAACAGCAGACGGCGTCGTATCGTCATGGCATCTTCCTACTGAACGACCATTCCACCGGTGGCCAGATCCATTTGCATCCGGGTGAGCGCCTGGCCGGGCGTCTGGACGTCGTGAAGCCTCGACCGCCGGTTCTGTTCCCCGAGTCCGCGCTGGCCGGTATAGCCGTCGTCGTTCGATGCCGTGGACCCGCTCTTGCTCACCGTCGCCTCGACGGCCTTGCGGCTACCCCCTTCACCGAGCGCCTCGGCGTGCAGGAGGAGGATGCCGTTCGTGTCCGATTTCTGGTCACCATCGACTTCGGCCGAGTCGTCGGCCACCCACACCACCACGTAGCCACGGGTCAGGATGGCGTCGCCGGGAAGCAGCTGCGACAGCGTGGCGTGCGCATACGGCGTCCACATCGGTCGATTCGGATCCGCACCGTAGCGTGCGTCGCTGTCGCCCTGCACCGCGGCCGTCAGTGCGACCAGGTCGACGGGGCTCCCGTCCGGCGCTCTGCGATCCTGGTCGCCATCGACGAACGTGGACTTCTCGCTGCCGGCGAGCACCGCGTTCCAGTCGCCGGCGCGCAGCAGGTCCTGGATGCTGCGCTCGAGACCGGCGTCGGCGCCGTACATCGCTTCCTGGGCCGTCCGGTAGTTGGCCGAGATCATCGTCTCGGTGGTGGCGTTCAGCAGGAGCGCCACGCCCAGCACGGTGAGCAGCACCGTACCCATGAGGGTGATTACGAGCGCCGAGCCGCGTTCGTCAGTGATGCACATCATCGGATTAGATTCAGGTTGCGAGGGGACACGTCGAAATTCATCGAATAGTCGGGCACGTAGCGGCGACCGTCGGTCGCTGCGCCCGCCGAGGCGAACGTCTTCGAGTCCTTGCCGCGCAGGTCCGCCGTGGAGGCCTGAATCCGGATCGAGACCCGGACCTTGCGGATCCGCATCAGGTCGCCGTCGAACTGGTTGCCACCGAGCCCACACACCGGCCCGTCGCTGAGTTGCGAGAGCGTCAACGGCTGCAACGCGGTGCCGCCGAGCGGTGCCAGGAGCGGCTTCGGTGGATCACCCGGGTCGTAGAGGCAGCTCGACATGCCCGGCGGCGGCTCCGGCACCCTCGAGGGATCGGGGTCGGCGAAATAGGTGAACGTCAGGCCCACCACGTTGTCGACGAGCACCTCGTCGGTGTCCCGCCCGTCGTAGTGCATGAGCTGTCGGGCCGTCGAATCGAGATAGTAGACGTGCTGCTCGACCTCGCTGAGTTGCCCGGCATTCTGCAGGTAGGCCTTCGTGAACGTCGGGTTGGGTGCCGCGTGCTGGATCGTGCTGGCCCCGGTCCCCGTGACCTGGAACAACTCGTAGCCGGCGCCGACTCCCGAGCTGTCGACCAGCAGCACGGGCATCCCGGCCGAGAAGCCGCATGGTCCCCCGCCCGGGCAGCCAGGGGCCGTCGGGCTGACCGTGAGGTCGGTCGCCGGGGAGCTCATGTCGCCAGCGAGCCCCGTCTGGGCACGCGTCTGCGGGACGAACAAGATGCTGATGCGATCAGCCGCCGCCGCGAGCGGCGCGTCGGGCTTGGAGAGGCCGCGTCGGCTTGGCCGAATCGCCGGCAGGAACCGGTTCAGCGAACCGCTCGCCGGGCCGCGCTCGAGGCCCGCGCCGGCCATCAACAGGTCTCGGTAGATCATGTCGGCCGCGATCCGCAGGCGCTGGTGCATGTCGGCCACCTCGGGTTGCGTCCGCATTCCGCCTTGTGTCGTATCGGCCAGCTTGAAGATGCCACCGGTGACGACCAGCATGATGGCCAGCGACACCAGCATCTCGAGCACGGTGAAGCCGCGCTCGTCGCGCCGGCCAGCCCGCTGGAAGCGATCATCGCGAGTCGAGGTCGTCACAGCGCCTTCCTCGTCTTGACACTGACCAGCCGGGTTTCATCGGCCAGCGGTCCCGTCGCCTGACCGACCCGCCGGGCCTCGCGCCGGAGCGGGACGACCACGACCTGGAACACCAGCGTCTCGCCGGGGTTCGACGGGAGTGGCGACACCGACCACCGGCGCACGTAGGCCGATCCGACCGGCGCCTGGGCGCCCGTGCCGACCCAGGATCCGGCGGCATCGAGATAATCGACGTAGCCCGGCGTGCTGCTGTCGAGTGTGCCGGCCGGTGATGGGTTGAGCCCTGCCCCGTCCGACGTCGGAGGATCCATGGAGAGATTCGTCGTCAGATCCGCGATGGACGCTCCGAGCGTGCCACCCGGTCCCTCGAGGTAGCCCCACGCCAGCCCTCGCAACTGTTCCATCTTCTGGACCGCGAGAACGGTCGTCGACGTCTGGCCCGTGGCGCTGAGGTTGGCGTAGGTCGCCAGCGCGAAGAGCTGCGCGACACCGGCGACCGCCACCCCGAGAAGGAACACCGCTACGGTGACCTCGATCAGGCTGAAGCCTGCGTCACTTGATCGTGATTCTGCCAAGTCCATTGATCGTCACCGTCGCTGTATCCGTCTTCCGCGTGAGGGTCAGACTGGTCGAGCCAGCGATCGCCTTGGCGGTCCCACCCGACAGCGTCATGGCCGTGCCGCGCGTCGAGAACTGCAGGTCGGGTCCGCTCACGGTCGCCAGCAAGGGGAGCCGCGTGATCGGCCCATCGTGAGCCGGCGTCGCCGGATTGCTGTCGGCAGGTCCGGGGTACGGAAATACCGATTCGTCACACCGATTCGACGCCGAATCCGTGGCCGTGACGCCCGTCACCTCGATGATGCGCACCTGACCAGGACCGGGGCAGTTGAAGCGAACCCGCATGGGTCTGTTCTTCGACACGGCCTTCAAGCGGGCGGTCTGCAGCTCGCGCTCGACGACCCGAGTCGTCGTGGCCATCTGCGTCGATTCCACCATGCGGGACGCGACCGGCACCGACACGGCGGTCATGACCGCCCCGATGGCGGTCGCCACGACGACGTCCGCTAGGGAGAAGCCTTCCGCCCGTCGTAGTCGAGTCATCGCAGCATCCATTCAGGGACCTTGGAGAGGCAAGGAGGCTGCCATCCGAATTCGACTGGGGAGATCGAATGAAGTTACGTGTTGTCAGTAACTTACAGATGCGAAGGAAAAGATCGTCGGTGCCCGAATTCGGAACGGCTCTGTTCCGGTTCGAGACAGCCGTAACACTTTGGTCAGTGGGACGGGAGTGGCCAGGCTCGAGGACTCGGCGGCAGCGCTAGGCGCTGAGAATCGGAATCGCGACGACGAATCTGGCCCCACCCGAGGACGAGGGGACGAGCGTGACCCGGCCGTTGTGGATCACGACTATCTTCTGCACGATGGCGAGGCCGAGGCCCGTCCCTTGCTTGCGGGTCGTGAAGAACGGATGAAAGACACGATCCTGCGCGGCCGGCTTGACGCCAGGGCCGTTGTCGGACACGGTCAGGAGGGCCAATCGCGACTCCTGGTCGATCGCGCCCTGGAGGATGATCGTCGGCACGATCCCGTCGTCGACGCACGCCTCGAGCGCGTTCCGGCACAGGTTGATCAGCGCCTGCCGCAGGAGCCCTTCGTCGCCGTCCACCCGACCGAACTCGCCCAGCACGCGCACGCTGCCACCGCGGGCCCGCACCTCGGGACGCACGTCCTCCGCGGCACGATCCGCCAGCGCGCGCAACTCGACGGGCGCCAGGTGCAACTCGGCCGGCTTGGCGAAGTTGAGGAAGTTCATGACGACGTTCCGGAGCGCTTCGGTCTCTTCGCGAATGCCGACGACGTACGGGTGGAGGGACTCGGGCAGCAGGGCCGGGTCCAGCAGCCTCGCATACCCATGGATTGTGGCGAGCCCGTTACGGAACTCGTGGGCGATCCCGGCGGTCAACTCGCCGACCGTCGCCAGGCTCTCCTTCAGCCGCAGGCGCTCCTCCAGATCGACGACGGCCGTCAGGTCCGTGAACAGGCAGATCGCGCCGCCTCGACCACCCTCCGCCTCGAGGATCGGCGAGACGGTCACACCCAGGTGCGTTGTCCCGATCGACTGACCATCGGCGGGCTCGAGCGTGATGGAGCGCCGGACGAGCGGCTGGGCCGTCACCAGGCACTCCTCGATGACTTCCACCAGCGCCGGCGCCCCGGCCAGCACGTCGCGTAACGTGGAGCGCGCCGAGTCGGTCCCCGCCGTCTCCGGCAGCCGCAACAGACTGCGGGCGGCTGGGTTGAGCGTCCGCACGACGCCATCCGCATGCACGACGAGCAGTCCGGACGTCATGCCGGCGATGATCTCGCTCGCCAAGCGTTCCGATGCCTCGGCTCGCGCCTGCATCGCCTGCTCCTGCTCGCGGAGCCGGCCGACGGTTTCCTGCATGGCCGTCGCCATGAACGCCGCTTCGCGCGCGGGCTCATCGCGCACGCCTGGGCGCGCGAGCCGCTTCGCCGATCGCATTCGGAGGACGGACCACGCCAGGAGTCCCGCGAGTATCGCCAGCAGGAGTGTCAACCCGAAGAGCGCGGACACAGAGGAGGTCATGTGATCAGTAGAACGTCAGGTACCAGGCCAGGATCGCCTCTCCGACGAGGGCGGACACGACCGCGGCCACGGCCAGGAACGTCCCGAACGGCAGGGCGTACTTCATCGAGCCCCGACCGGTCGCGATCAAACCGAGACCAACGGCCGATCCCAGGAACGACGAGAAGACCAGCGTCACGATCGTCAGGCGCCAGCCGAGGAAGGCCCCGATCATGGCGAGCATCTTGACGTCGCCCATACCCAACCCTTCCTCCCCGCGGATGCGGTAATAGAGTTCGCCGATCGCCAGCAGCACGCCGCCGCCGAGGGCCAGGCCCACGAGCGATGACCACCAGCCTGGCGGCAGGAACACGCTGCAGACGAACCCGACCGCAATGCCTGGCAACGTGATGCCGTTCGGCAGGATCCGGTGATGGAGATCGATCATGAAGAGCACGATCATCGCCGCCGAGAACAGCCAGCGAGTCGCGAGGAGCGGCTGCCAGCCGTACCACCAGTACAACAGGAGGAACGTCGCCGCTGTCGCCGCCTCGACGAGCGGATATTCCACGGAGAACCGCGTGCCGCAGTCCCGGCAGCGTCCGCGCAGGAGGATGTAGCCCAGCACCGGAAGGTTGTCGTGCCACCTGACGGGCTGTCGGCATGCCGGGCACCGCGAACCGGGCGAGACGACGGATTCGCCGCGCGGTATCCGATGGATGCAGACGTTCAAGAAACTTCCGATCGCCAGTCCAAGCGCGAGCGTCACGATGATCGAAAGAGGCTCCGGCATCTCGTCGTCAGGGGACGGGTGGCAGCGTTGGCGGCGCGCCCGGCAGCGGAAACAGCGGTGAGGAACTGGACACGTCGATGGACCGAGTCGGCGCCTCGAGGGCATACGGCACGCCGGCGGGGTCCACGGGCGTCCCCGGCAGGAGCCCAGCCGCCACCATCTCGTCCCACGACGCCGGGAATCCGACGCGCGCCGCGTACGCGTCGACGATCGAGCCGAGCCGATCGACATCGTCGAGTGCGTCGAGCTGGGCGAGGCGACGGCTGGCCTCCTGGCGCATCCAGTCGTGATCGGCATCGGCTCCGAGTTGCTGCCACAGCTGGCGCGACGCGTCGCGATTGCCTCCCTGGGTCAACGTCGTGGCGGCGAGCGTCTCGAGCCACCAGGAGGCTCCCGGCACCTGGCTGGCGCGCAGAAACCAGCCGGCCGCCGCCTCGTAGTCCTGCAGCCACCAGTAGTGGATGAATCCGATGTCCTGGAGGTACTGCCAGCGATCGGGTCTGGCTGCGAAACCCTTCTCGAGCAGCGCCAAGGCCTGATCGGGACGGCCCGGACCCTCGGGGTAGATCTCCGCCAGGAAGATGGCGCCGAAGCGATACGCGATGTTGAAGTCCGGATCGAGGGTCGTGACGAGATCCAGCAGCGGATAGAGCTGATCGTACTGCTTGCCCGGATCGCGGGAGCGACGCGTACTCCCGAAGTGTTGAATCGCTCGAATCCAGTAGATGTCCGCGACGAGCGCATCGAATGAGAGGGCCAGGCGCTGGACGAGCGGCCCCGAGGTCACGTACAAGGGCGACGGGGGCACGTCGGCCGAGGCGCTCGGGCGCGCGCCCTGCAACCCGACGACCAGCACGGTGCAGCCTGCGGCCACGACACCGGGCCAGCCGCCCCAGCGGCGGCCGCTCACGCGTGCGTACCTCGACGGCTCACTTGAAGTCCCGCCTGTTGAAGATGAGGATCGACACCGCCAGGAGGCCGACGATGTAGACCAGGCCGTATCCCACCGCCCACGCCACCTCATCGAATGGCACGGGGAGACCGTGCACCACCCGCGCCTTGACATCGAACACCGACAGGTCCGGCAGCAGGTAGGACAGCAGTCGGCCCAGCACGCCGGCCACCCGCGAATCGACCGATTGGTCGAGGTGCCGCAGGTCGTCGCTGAAATGTCCGGCGACGTAGAGACCCAGCGTCGTGGCCGCCGACACCATGGGGCTCGAGAACGTCGAGAACAGGAGCGCAATCGCGGTGACCAGCATCAGGCCGAGCAGGATCAAGCCGATCGCCACGATCAGCATCGGGTCGAGCGCGGGCGCCTCCCATCCTCGCTTGAAGTCCTCGCTCTCCGTCACCGCCATGTAGCCGAGTACGGCGTAGAGCGCCACGCTCATGACGCCGACATTGACCACCAGCGTCACGACCAGACCGACGTACTTGCCGAGCAGGAACTGCGCTCGACTGATCGGCTTCGACAGGAGGCCATAGATGCTGCGCCGCTCGACCTCCTTGGACACGAGCCCGATCCCGATGAACAACGCGATGAAGAGGCCGAACATCGACATCGCGGCCAGTCCGAGATCCTTGATGATCTTCAACTCCTGCCCGGCCGTGAGCTGTCCCAGCAGGTAGGACGCACCCATGAGCAGGATGGCGAAGATCACCAAGTTGTAGGGCACGCGGTCGCGGACGGACTCCCTGAAGACACTCGCCGCGATCGGGAACACGGGACTTGGGCTCATGCGTCGAACCGGTCGGCGGTGTCATCCGTGTTCGCGCGCCCGACGGTCTTGAAGAAATAATCCTCGAGCGTGTCTCGCAGCGGGTTCATGGCGAGGAGGCTGGCGCCGGCGGCCACCAGTTCGCTCGCAATCTGCTCGGGGCGCGTCTCGAGCCCGAGATCGATGGCCACCCGATCGTCGGCGATGGGCCTGACCGACACACCCTCGGTGCGGAATCGATCCAGGCGTACCGGGTCCACGTTCGCGACGACCAGCTCCCATCCGCGGATGCCGAAGACGTCCGTGTCCCCAATGCGGCCAGTGGACATCAATCGCCCGCGCGCGAGTACCGCGACCCGGCTACACAACCGCTCGGCATCCGTCAGGATGTGTGAGCTGAAGAAGACCGTTCGTCCCTCGGTCCGCAGACCCAGGATGAGGTCGCTCACCTGGCGGCGACCAATCGGGTCGAGCCCGGACATCGGCTCGTCGAGGACGACCACCTCCGGGTCATTGACCAAGGCCTGCGCCAGGCCCACGCGCTGCAGCATCCCCTTGGAGTAACGCCGGAGCGGTAACCGTCGCTCGGATTCGATACCGACCGTGTCCAGGAGACGCGCGACGCGGCGGGTTCGTTCGGCGCCCTGGTACCCGAACACGCCGGCGAAATAGCTCAGCAGTTCCTCAGCGGTCAAGTAATCGTAGAAAGATGGATTCTCCGGAAGGTATCCGATGCGCCGCTTCACCGCGATGTCACCGGCCGGACGCCCGAGAATCTCGGCCCTCCCCGCGGTCGGAAACACGAGCTGAAAGAGGAGCTTGAGTGTCGTGGTCTTGCCGGCGCCATTCGGCCCGAGCAGGCCGAATGCTTCGCCACGCGCCACGTCGAGGCTCACATCGTCGAGCGCTCGATAGCGCCGCGTGCGCCAGAAACCAACAGGGTAGTCCTTCGTCAGTTCCTGGGTGCGAATCGCGGCTGTCACGGTGTGGACTTCTCGAGCTCGTACGCGATGGCGGCGTCGAAGAATGGTATTTGCAGCCCGCCGGGAACCCTCACGCCGTTGATGAAGAACGTCGGCGTGGAGGTCACGCCGAGGCTCTGGCCAAGGGCCACATCCTGCTTCACGAACTCCAGCGTCCGCGCGTACTGCTCGCCGAAATCCTGGACGCCGGCCTCGTCGAGCGCGGCCTGACGCACCCAGTCGGGCGTCAGCGTCTCCTGATTCGCGAAGATGCGCTCCTCGAGCCGTTCGGCCGTCCCGCGCGGGCGGGCCAATCGGACGGCGACCGCCGCCTCGCAGGCCGCCAGGTGTACGCCGTTCGGGGCGTTCACGTTGCACTCGGGATCGAGGGGATAGTCCTTCGTGACGAAACGAACCTGGCCCGGCGCCTGTCGCTCGTACTTGGCCAGCACCCCCTTGTACTCCATGTACGTCTGACGGCACGGTGGACACTGATAGTCGTTGAACTTGACGATCAGGACCTTCTCGCCTTCGTGCGCCACGGGTACGTCCATCCGAGGCTGCGCCTCGTACCACCGCTGGAACTCGGAGCGCGTGTCTTCGGAGACCGTCGCCACGGCTTGGCTGCCATCCGCGGTCGATTCGGGCGTCTCTCGCGGGAACATGGCGGCCGCGAGACCGCTGACGAGGAGGCAGGCCATCGCGACGGCCATCGCTCCGGGGTTCTTGGTCAAGTGTCGGAGATCGACCAACGCACGGCGTGGAATGCTCGTCATGGGAATCGAAGTCGCGCCACCGGAAAGCGCAAACAGGCCGATGACGGCGACGTACGTGGCCACGCACAGCACGCATACCGTCTGCAGCACGAACAACGACACGTAGGCGAGATAGAGGCTTGCCGCCAGGGCCAGCGTCGAGCCCGCGAACAGGTAGGCCGGCACCGACTGACGGAACTCGCGAGAACCCCGATTGGCCGCCACGGTCATCAGGGCCGCGAAGCCGAACCATCCCATCCCGAACAGGGCAACCGGGATGCCGGCGAAGGAACCGAAGCGGCTCAGATACGCCTGCGTGCAGCTGATCGTCGAGCTGACGTCGCAAAAACTGAGGTACCCCGCATCACGAAGCAGCCGGTAGTGCACGTAGGTCGAGGCGGCGCTGGCACCCAGGCCGAGCACCGCGAACACCAGCATCCAGCGACGGGTCGCACTGGTCATGGTCGTTTGATCGGCTCCAGATCCGAGAACGTCTGGCGATTGTAACAGGCTTCAGAGCCGGTACGCGAACGTGCCGGGACTCCACCTCGACGGTGGGGTCCCGGCACACGTGGCGTTCCGATGGGCCGTTGGGTCGGTCCGACTACTGAATCGGCGTGGCACCAGCCGGCGCACCGTTCTGGGTCACCACGACGGCCGCCGTGCTCTGGTAGATCGTGCCGCCCTGGTTCGTCCCGAAGAACCGGGCTCCGGCGCCGGCCGTCGGGCTGGCGCCCACGAAATACGTGCCGACCACCGTGCCGGCCGCCGCGCCGTTGCACGAGGCCGGCGCACCGGCCGCGGCCGCACCTGCGGTCTGCGTCACGGTGTAGCCGCTCTTCACGGACGGGTCCGTGGCCAGATCCGGCCCGATGAACCCGTCGCCGCCGCCCACCGTCGGGGGCGTCGCCAGCCGTACGAGCGATGGCGAGTAGAACCCGCTACCGCAGCTCGACGCGAACGTCGACTGCGCGCTGTTGACCGCCCGGAGCGAGCCGATGGCCGAGGCCTCATTGCCCGCCATCCGCGCCCGGAGCAGACCGGGGACCGCGATGGCGGCGATGATGCCGATGATGGCCACGACGATGAGCAGTTCGATCAGCGTGAAACCCTGGTCGTTGCTACGATTCCGCATGAAGTGTTCCTCCCCGTCCCGATGTGTGGTCCCGCCGACGGGTCGTCGATCGGGCCGTTCCTGTCGCGCCCGCTCACCCGTTCCGCGTTCTCACCATCGCAATTCGGAGACCATCGTGCCCGTTCTCGGCACCGACGTCGCAACTCGCTGCCAACACGCCAGTTAGCGTGTTGAGGCTCAGCCGGAAACGGTCGCGCGCCGTCCCGGACCGGGTGGCGACACCGGCGTTTGCGTCACGGCGATCACAGATTTCGTACCCGGCCCCACCGCGATCACCCGGTGAGCTTGCCGATCAGGTCGAAGATCGGCAGGTACAT
>Ga0326597_10008269_pt1 | contig 14065 bp, 16 predicted proteins | sample RVTome_12_FD_203789 | JGI IMG/M metagenome (GOLD analysis project Ga0326597, IMG submission 203789) | Soil microbial communities from uranium-contaminated site in the Upper Colorado River Basin, Wyoming, United States - RVT100D185 | ecosystem: Environmental > Terrestrial > Soil > Contaminated >... | reverse complement strand
ACACCAAACGGGATTAACGTCACGCTACAGACCACCGGTCTGCCCGAGGGCCACGCCTTCACGATGTGGGCCCTCATCTTCAACGACCCGAACGCCTGCAGCGCCGGCGGCTGCCACGAGTCGAAGGGTGACCTGAACATCGAGGAGGTTCAGGGATCCGTCTATCGCGTCGCCGGTCACATCGTCGGCGAACCCAGCAGCTTCGGCGGCCAGATCAAGCTCGGCGACGCGGAGAACGCGCGCCGTGGCCCCGGGCTCCTCGATCCGTACGGCGCGGAGGTCCACCTGATCGTCCGAGACCACGGCGTCGCGGGCACGGGCGACCTGTTGCAGCTCCAGTTCAACAACATCTCCCCGCAGTTCTGCAACGTCGCCTGCGCCGACGTCCAGGAGTCGATCCACCTCGCGCACGAGTAACCGGGCGCCGCGCATCACGCGCGGAGGACTGAGCGGCCTCCATCGGGCGGGCGAGCGAGCCGTCGCTCGCCCGCCCGCCCGGCTGACCCGTCGCTTACTGGGCGAACAGACCCACGTCGTCGAAGGTCACCGATCCGGCCGTCGCGGTATCCTTCGGGCTGAAGCCGCTCAGCACGATCCGCAGCCCGGACACGCCGGGGCGCGAGGCGCGCGCTCGCCGGCACTTCGTGGCGATCCGGACTACTCCGCGCGGACGGGCCCCTGATCGACGGTCGAGCGGCGCCGGATCGCGAGCCACGCGGTAGCCGCGATGACGATCAAGCCGCCCACCGCGCCAAGCGCGACTGGGAGACTCGTCGACGTGGTCGACGCGGTCGGCGCACTGGCGGCTGATGCGTCAGTCGTGGTCGAGCCTTGGTCGGTCGATGCCTCGGTCGTGCCGACCGACAGGGCTTGGGTCAGGTCACCCACCACGATCGCCCCGGACATGCCGGGGTGGAGGGCACAGGCGTACGGGTAGATCCCCGCTTTGTCGAAGGTGTAGGAGATCGAATCGCCGGGTCGAAGCTCGACCTCGGGCGATCCCCACGCCTGGCCGGCCCCGGTGATCAGGTGCGTGAAGTCCGGACCGTTGAAGAAAGTGACCGCCGAACCGACGGCAACGGTGGTGACGGTCGGTTCGAAGGCGCAAGGCAGGAGCTTGACGTCGCTCCCCGAGCCGGTCGAGGTCGGCGGCATGCTGAAGCCATGGAAGCACGGGTTTCCCGCGGACACCGCGGGTGCGGCGGCTGCCCCCAGCGCGGCGAGCGAGACGAGAATCGCCAGTCGAGCGAACTGTGCAATGGGACGGCGCATGGTGGTGCCTCCGAGCGGGTCGTGCGCGTGATGCCCTCCGTACACCGCTCGAAGGCAACGGGTTCCGATGCCGGTCGCGTTACTCGGTCAGTCCCAGGACGTGCCCTTCCGGATCGGCGACCAGACCAAGCTGGGCGACCCCGTCCGGGCTGAACCTGGGCATGATCACCGAGCCGCCAAGCTCGACGGCTCGAGCGAGCACCGCATCGATGTCGGCCACCCGAACGTAGCCGGTGACATGGCCGGCGGAGCCGTCCGGCGTGGCGCCGATGCCGACCACGAGTCCGGTTTGCGCTGGATCCGTCATGCCATATCCGCCCGGGTTGCTCGTATCGAGCTTCCAGCCCAGCAGCTCGCCGTAGTAGCGCTGCAGGGCTGCCTGATCGCGCCCGACGATCTCGAAATGAATGATCCGCGGCTCTGTCATGCTGGCCATCTCCTCATCCGGGACCGAGGTCACAGGTGCCTCACGTGCCCCACATCCGAACGACGAACGGCGACGGGGCGGATCGACACAGGGACGGGCCGTCGGAACCGAGGGTGGGAATGCGCCGTCATTGGGCCATGCTCGGCTCCCTGGGTCCTCGCTCGGCAGTCGTCGGCGTCCTCCTGCTGGCCGTCCTCGCCGGGTGCGCGGGCGCAGCATCCGGGACGTCGCCGAGCCCCACTTCCGGACCGGTGACCACCCCAACCGGGGCACTGGCGCGTGTCGTGGCGCACGAGCCACGTCTCGCCGGCGTCAAGCCGTTCGACACCGGGCTGATCGGCCAGGCCAGCTGGTACACGGCCGAGCCGGCCTCGGGGGTCGGGGCATTCGTGGTCACGGTTCGGGTCGGCTGGGGCGATTGCGAGTCCGGCTGCATCGACGAGCACAGTTGGGTCTTCGCCGTCGGACCCGATGGCACGGTCTCCGTGGTCTCCGAATCCGGTCCGGCAGTCCCGGCCGAGGCGTGGCCGAGCCCGATCGGTGCCGGACGAACCGGGGTCGGCGGGATCGCCCTGGCAGGCCCCGTGTGCCCGGTCGAACGCATACCGCCCGATCCCGCCTGCGCGGCGCGGCCTGTCACGGGTGCGACGGTGGTGATCCGCGATGCGTCGGGCGCGGAGATCGCCAGGACCGTGACGGCGGCCGACGGGTCGTTCCTCGTGGAGCTGCGAGCTGGGGAGTACGTGGTCGAGCCGCAGCCCGCCGAGGGGTTGCTCGGCACGGCGGCTCCCCAGAACGTCACGGTCGCCGACGGGGCGGTCGCGGCCGTGCAACTGGACTACGACACAGGCATCCGCTAGCGAGTCATCGGCATACGATGCATGCGTGCATCTGCCCGTCGCCCTCGTTCAGCTCGACGCGACCGGTGACTGCGCGGCCAACATCGCCACCGCGGTCGCGCTTGCCGACGAGGCCGCCGCGAGTGGGGCCCGGCTCGTCGCCCTGCCGGAATACCTCGACTACCGGGGCCCGGACGACGGCTTTCGGGCATCCGCGAGAACCATCCCGGGGCCGCACACCGATCCCTTCGCCGAGGTCGCCAGGCGGCGCGACGCGTGGATCCTGGTTGGCAGCACGGTCGAGACGTCGCCGGATCCGGACCGGCCGTTCAACACCTCGACGCTGATCGCGCCCGATGGGTCGATCGCCGCGCGCTATCGCAAGGTGCACCTGTTCGACGTGGCGGTGGACGCCGGGCCAGTCGACACCGAATCGGCGCGCGTAACCGCGGGTGACACGCTGGTCACCGCCGACGTCGACGGCGCAACGGTCGGACTCTCGATCTGCTACGACCTGCGGTTCCCGGAGCTGTATCGCGCCCTGGCACTGGCCGGCGCGGAGATCCTGACCGTCCCGGCCAACTTTACCGAGCGCACGGGCCGCGACCACTGGGAGGTGCTGCTCCGCGCCCGCGCGATCGAGAACGGCGCGTACGTCCTGGCGCCTTCACAGATCGGCGGTCCACCGGGCCAGCCGGCGTTCGGCCGGTCGATGGTGATCGACCCGTGGGGGACGGTCATCGCCCAGGCGTCGGACCAGGTCGGAATCATTCGGGCGGACGTGGAGACGGACCGCGTTGCCGCGGTCCGTCGTCAGATTCCAGTACTGGCCAATCGCCGGCCGGAGGCGTACTCGGGCTAGTTGATGAGCTTTAGGTCGTAGGAGCCGCCGTAGGTGGAGGTACCGAAACCGGCCCCGACCACGTCGAGCTGCTGATTCTGGGCTCCAGTCATGAAGTACCCGCCGATCGTTCCATTTCGACCATCGGGCTGCGCATTGGTTACCACGAACGTGGCCCAACCGACGTATTTGCCCTCTGGGTCCACGATCGGCACGGGGAACGTAATCGGGACCAGGGCTTCAATACGGGCGACGATGTTGTTCATAACGCCATCGTTGTGCTGTGCGATGTAGCAGCCGAAATCGAGCGTGACCGAGAAGTCGGCCTGCCCGTCCATGTAATTCTGGAGATCATTGTCGTTTACGTTGCCCGTGTCCTCGCACTCCTTGTCGTACCCGAAGTCGGTCCACGTGAATTCTGTTGGATTAGTCGGCGTGTCGTCCACCGGATGCAATAGGGCGCACTCGTTGTCCTCCCCCGTGCAAATCAACGGCTGCCCAGTGTCGGGGTCAAAGGCCGTAATCGACACAATGAATGGCCCCGGCCCGTGGGCTGTGTTCGGCCAGCCAGTCTTTGACGTCGCCGTCGTGCTCACATCCCACGTCGGCATGCCGACGACACCAGCGAAGTTGTTCGCATGCGGGGCGGTGATGTCGACCGTGACCTGGACTCCGTCAACCAGTGGATCGAGCGCTTGACCGGGACAGTTGACGCACGTGACCGTCACCGACGCCCCGTCGACACCATCCTCGTATCCGTTTTCGAGGGCGATCGTGCGGGCGGTGGCCTGCCAGTCCGCACTTCCCTCATTGACGATGAGGTCATTCGCCGCAGCCAATGCGGCGACATCCGCCGCGTTCTGCTCCAAGCGACGTTGAGCGAATGCCCCGCCACCATCGAGCACGAGGCCCACCATTGCGACGATGGCCACCAAGGCGAGTGCGAAGAGAACGAGGATCTGGCCGTGCTGGCCGGTCGGCTGATGACGCTTCATGGCTGGATGGGTCCTTTTCATTGAAGTTGGACGCTCGTCGAGGCAGAGAAGAGGTTCCAGGTGCCGGTCAGGCCGAGGAGAGGCGTGATGGGCGTGTACGGAGCCACGATCGCGACGTTGATCCACTCTCCCCGGATGCAACGATCAGCGATCACGGTGCCGTCGATCTTGACGCACTTGATCGTTGGCTCCTGGAGGTTCGGGATCAGGCTCTTCTGGGTTGCGATGACACCCCTGGTTTCCGTGCTTTGACCGGCGACCGTCGTGAAGTCGGATCCCGAGTGGACCGCCGTGACGCGGGCGATCTCGCGGGCCGCCTGGGCGACGCCGTTGTATTGATAGATCGCTCGCCCGAAGTCGAAGACGGCCATCATGAGAAACAGGAAGACAAAGATCGCCAAGGAGAACTCGACGAGGGCCTGGCCGTCGTCCTCCCGCGCGCCGCGCATCTTCATGGATTGACCCTCACCGTCTTCGTGTCCGTCCAGGACTCCGGGACAGCGGTCGCCGAAATCACGAGGGTGACCGTGTACTCCTTGGTCGAACCGGTTCCCTGGTTGTCATACGAATGGGTCACGCTTGCCCCTGACCCGACCGAGCCGTCACCGAAGCTCCACGTGTAGGTGAACGAACACCCAGGCTGCGGATCCACGTTCGGTGCGGTCATCGAGAACAACGTTGCCGGGCCAGGCGAGGCGCTCCGTCCGCTCCCTGGGCTGATCCCGATGCTGCCGGTCGCCGTTGGCACGACGCACACAGGTGTGGGGGTTGGCTCTGGGGTGGGCGCTGGCGTGGCGTCCGGATCCGGGGTCGGCGATGGGGCCGGCGTGGGAGTTGGTGTCGGAGTGGCCGCTGCACCACCGGGCCGCGGCACCACGCCGAGTTGCGCCGTCGCGGAGGATGAGATCGGAAACGTCTGCCCACCGAAGAAGACAGAAAGGAGCGGGCTGATCAGGGAGAAGTCGGCCGTCACTTTGATGTCAACGGTGTTGCCGATGGCCGGCGATGCAGGGCATGGGCTGGGATCGCAGGCAAGGGCCACGTCCTCCGGTGCGATCGAGATGAGCGAACCTTTGGCCTCGTTGATCACGAGGCAGATGACCCGGTTGGTGTCCGCGTCACAGCCCTTGGTGTTGTCGAAGCTCGTTGGATTCCGCGACGCCTCGAGGGCGCCTTCCTTGGCAGCGTTGTTGATCGTGATCTGGCTGTAGTAGAGGCGGCCAAGGTCCAGGGCCGAGGCGAACAACGTGAGCAGGATCGGCAGGATGAGGGCGAGTTCCACCAGCGCCTGCCCGTGTGGCCGCCCACGTCTCAGGGACGGCGTTCGGCGCCGATGCGCCGCGAGGTCTGTGCGGCCGGGTGGTGCCGCTAGGAGGCGATTCATCAAGGGATCCCCAGAGGAGTTGGGTTGTCAGGCTTCGACTCTCGGTCGACCGACTTGCAGGCTCCCTTGAATTGGTGCGCGGATGCATAGCCCGGATGGGGTAGACGGGGCAGTCGATGGTCCCGCGGTGCTGCCCCGCTGACCGTTGAGCCGAAGTCGAGTCGGTGAACCCGCCTGTGGCCCTCGTCACATAAGGTCGGAGGTGCTCCGACGCGCCCAACGGATCGTGGCGGCGCCCTGTAGAACTGACGGACAATGCCGGGTGGACACGGGAACGCGTGGGTGAACTGGAACCAGCAATTCCGTCAGCCGCCCTCAGGTCGCGGCTTACGACTTCCACACACAGGCAAGCCACCTTCGCGTGACTTCAAGCTGACGGTTGCCAGAAATCGGTTACGTCGTTCCGGCGTCTTCCGGCTCGGGGCGATTCCGAAGAATATGTTGATGCAGGCGTCGACTACTTGATGAGCTGGACGCCGGTTGGCGTGGCTGGGCCACCCGGGCCCGGTCCAACGACGACCTCACCGGGGCCAACGATCTTTGTGAACCAGCCCTTGAAACAACCGTTAGCCCCGTTACCGCCGACGAGGGGAGCGCCAGGGGTCGAGTTGCACTCGTTCGTGTTGCTCCCGGATGTGTACGTTCGATCGAGAAGGAATCCGACCAGGAACGGCATGCGGAAGTAGGTATTGTTCCCATTGGGGGGTTTCGAGCACACCTGTGGCGTTGGATATTCGCAGTCCGTGCCGAATGCCGGGCTCCAACACGTTTCGTCGAACATAGGAATGAGCACTACCACGTCGCCCGCGTCGACCTTGCCGAGCACGTCGCCCCAGTACTCGCTCAACTCATCGTCGAGGTTGTTCGGGTTTCCCGGCTGAGTCTGGAACCATGTCGGGAGGACAACGCTGCCCTGCTGTGGGTCCTCGATCATGCATGCGAGGTTACAACCGGTAACCCCGAAGTCGAGCCAACCAACGGCGCCGGGGCTTTGTTTGCAGAGCGAAAGGATGACTTCGTTCCGCTCGTCGTATGGGTCCCCCGTCGAGTTCTTCGTCGTCGGGATCACCCACGGCAGTCCGTTCACCGTGTCGCCGCTGTTGTCGCATGTGTTCGCGGTGAGCGCGAACGTCACCGGCAGCAAGACACATCCCTCGTCGGAGTCGCACCGGTTGGGGAGATAGCCGGCGACGGCGGTCGCCTCGGCAGACGCGGTCAATGTCGAGATGCCGACCACACCAGCGAAGAATGTATTGAACGGCTTGGTGGCGAGCGCTCTCACCCCGCTCGCGAGACCCCCGACACACTTTGCAGGGTCGACGCAGGGCGGAATGACATTGCCCGCGCTTGAGCCGACCTGGACCGCGGAGCCCAGACTCGCAGTGGTGGTGCCTGCGGCCGTGAGCATGCTCCCTTCGATATCCGTGTAGTAGGCAACGACCGGACCCGATCCGTTCGAAATAGCCGCGGCGGTGACCGCCGTCGCGACGTCCGTGTCGGTCTTCGTGTTGGCGTTGATGTTCACCGACAGAATGGTTGCGCCCGCGTCGGCTGCCGAGTCCGAGGTGTTCTGTGCAGAGCGTTGATTCACATACGCGTTCCCCCCGTCGACGATGAGGGCAACCATGGCAAGGATCGCTGTGAGGGCGCCGATAACCAGGACAAGGGCCTGCCCACCCTCACCCCGCTGCAGAGCACGATTGCTCATGGATCATGACCTCCGTTGCAAAGGAGTTGTGGTCAGCGTCACGGGAGTGGGCATGCCGGCGTGGGCGTACCGGTGCAGACGCTTTCGACTGGCACTGTGCTCGTTGAGCTGAGCGTGATCGGACCGATGATGTTGCTGATGATTGGCGTGATCGCCGTGAAGGTGTACTGAACCTGGATCTCGTAGATACAGGTGATCTTCGGGCAGTCACTTTCGCCAGTAACACCCACCGATCCTGGGGCGATCCCGAGTGCCACCGCGCGGCTGGCGGCGACATTCTGGATGTCGGCGACATTCTGGTTGACGATGGCCACGCGCCCACCATTGCGGGCCGCTTCGGACACCGTGTTGTAGGCGTAGATCGCGCGCCCGAAGTCGAAGATCGCCAGGAACAGCAGGACAATCAACGGTGCGACGAGGGCGAACTCAACCAGCCCTTGCCCGCGGTTCCGGGTCCGGGAGGGGAGCACTGGCGCGATCACTCCGCCACCCCTATCCGGATCTGGAAGGTAGAGCTCGCGGCGATGTCGACGTTCGATCCGACGATGCCTGAGATGATCGGCGTGAGGATCCGAAACGTGCAGGCGACCCGGACGGTCGCGTCGTCGCTGACGTCGGTGGAGATGCCATTGCCATCACGATCGTCGAATACAGGGGCAGGCGCAGTTGGCACTGAGCACGTGGGGTTCCGCGCTTCGTCGGTGACAAGAGAATCGTAGGTGCTTCCTACGGAGAAGTCTCCAGTTGGGTGAAGCGAGGCGTAGTTCGCAGCCACGCGAGCCGCGTTGGTCACGGTCACCCAGCTGTAGAACAGTCGGCCAAAGTCGAGGCCAACCAGGACGATCAGTAATACGACTGGCACGATGAGCGCAAACTCAGCCACGCTCTGGCCGCGGGACCGCGACCGAGGGGTCGGACCGTGCCTAGATGAACCGAACATGAATGCGTCTTCCCCCGGTGATCCCCACGGTAGGTGATAAGTACTGGCGCATCATGTCCGCGCCACCTTGCGGGTGACCTTTCCGAGTGCCTCGACTCTCCGGGGACTCCCGTGAGTGACAGGAAACCCGGGTACGATCGGGTCATCGTCATCGACGGTGCGCGCTTGCAAGATGAGGACGTGAAGAAACGACTTCTGGCTGGCCCCCTCTGGTTAATGGCTGGTTGGTACGCGGGCTTGATGATCGCGACGTATGTCGGCCTTTCTGAAGCTCTTGGGCCGATCCTGGGCGTGGCTGCCGCAGGCATCGTCGTTGCCGATCCGCGTCGGATCATCTGGGAATAGGCAAGGCACTCCGAGCCACTGGCTGGAAGCAACGGACGTCCTCTGGCAACTTTGGACAGCACGAAGAGACCGGGCGCCCCGTCGGGGTGCCCGGTCCGTTTGTTCCACGAGTATTAAGCGAGAGGCGAAGAGCCGCGCCCCAGTCGGGACGCGGCTCTTCCGGGTCCCCCGTCCCCGGCTATCGGTTTAGCGAACTAGCTGGACGCCGAGCGGTTCCGGCACCCCGGGTGTAGATGGCGTCGACGTGGTTGGCCCGGTGAAGAAGGCCTTCCGCCAGACACCCTCGATATCCTTGCCGCCGAAGCACTCGGTGATCTGGAACCCTGCGAAACCGACAATGTGATACCAGGCGTTCTGGCCGGTGCCGCCGGCCGTATCCCAGATCGGGACCGTGACCGTGATCTCGTTGTCGATGTAGTACGAGCAGTCAGCGCTGGCCTTATTGCCGGGCAGGCTCCCAATCTGATCCAGGCTGCCCGAGACGCCCACGACCGTGCAGCAGCCGTAACTCTTGGATGGCGGGCCGATCTCCTCCTGGAGGAACGGCTTGTCGTTCCGACACCCGCCAGCGTTCTGGGGCGGATCCTGACCTAGGCCGTAGCCGTCGCAGCCGAACTTGAGCCACCCGAAGCCGCCAGGGACGTTGAGGTTCCCCGGCGTGAGGTGCTGTGGGTAGCACGGGTCCGACGGGTCAGTGCTCACGGGACCAGCGCAGTACGGGTAGGTCTGAAAGAACGCCGTCGAAATGCCTGCCGGAAAGAGGGTTCCCGGAGGCGGCGCGCAGCCGTTGCAGAACCCGCCGGTGGCGGTTGCCTCAGCGGAGGCCGTCCAGCTGTTGACGCCGATGATGCCCAGGAAGTACGGCTTCCATGTTCGCCCCGAGCCGACCTTGACTCCGGCTGCCGTTGCCGGAATCGAGCCGGCACCGACGTAGCCGAGCATGGCCCCGTTACCGTCGACATACCGGGGGCCGTTTGGGGCACCGAACGTGGCAGCGCTACCGCCGTTCGCCCCGATCGCATTCGCGATCGCCTCCCGAACATAGGCATCTGTGCCATTGACGATGTCGCCGCCGATCTTCTCAGCGATGATCCGAGCTCCGGCCAGGGCGGCGAAGTCGGCGGCGTTCTGAGACGCGCGACGCTGGGCGAGGGCGTTCCCTCCGTCGACCACCAGGCCGACCGCGAGGACCAACACCGTCAGAACGACGGCGAAGAGGACGATCATCTGCCCACGCGATGTACCGGCAGAGCGAGATTCGGTGTTCATCTGGTCTCCTAGTTGATGACCATCGACGCGGAGCCCGAGGTCGTGATCGACGAGAAGATCGAGCTGATCACGGGGGTCAACGGGCGAAAGACCAGTACCGCTCGAACCGACGCCACGTTCCCTGGCGCCCCGGAGATGCAGTCCTGGGTCGTGACTGGCGTTGGCGCGGTGGTCCCGCAATTGGTGTAGAGGTCGGCCAGGGCAATCGAACCGAAGGGCGACATCATTCGATTCGCCGCCGTGAGCACGTCGGTCCTGAACGCCGGCACGCTGGCGGGACAGACGGGGCCGCCTGTCTGATTGCAGTTCGGAGCCGTAACGTTTATCCAGGAGGCCTCGACGGCCGCGACGCGCGTGGCCTCGCGCGCTGCCTGAGAGAGCGTGCTGTTCAGGTAGACGAATCTGCCCATGTCGATCAGACCGAAGATGATCAGCAGGAAGATGGGCAGGATGAGGGCGAACTCGACAAGCGATTGACCGCGGGACTTCGGGCGGCGGGTCAATGCGCGCATCACGTGTTCTTGGTGACGGAGGACGTCCCGCCGGCATTGGTGACGCTCAGGGTCACGGGGTGATTGCTGTTGTTTCCGTAGGAGAACGGCGCTGGGTTCGGGCTGTTCGACTGCGCCCCGCCATCGAATATCCATGCCCAGTTCGTGATTGGGCAGTTGACCGGGTCCGCGACGGCAGAGGTATCGGTGTAGGTGTAGACCTTGTTGGCGCCGTTTCCGGACGTTGTCCAGGTGAAGTTCGCTGTCGGCGCGGTGCAGGACGGCGGCGGTGGTCCTGCCGGGACCGTCACGTCGTGGGTCTCCGTGTCTGACCCAGCCTGATTGGTGACCTCGAGTTCGATCGTGTAGGTACCGGCAGATCCGTACGTATGGTCGTCGCCAGTCGCCTGCCCTGGAGTGTCATTGAGCGGGTTGGCGTCCCACTTCCAGTTGTAGCCGGAAATCGCACAGATTCCGCTGTCGGGCGTTGACGCCGACGGATCTGCGAAGACGCTGAGCCCTGATGTGACGATAACCGTGAAGTCCGCGCTGGGCAGGGCACACGGTCCGGGCGGCGTCCCGCTCGACGGCGCGTAATCCGTCACGACCGATGTCGCGGCCGCATTCATCTGCACCGAGCCGCCAAAGAACCCACCGACCATCGGCGTGAGGAAGTTGAACGCCTCATTGACATTGACCGTTATGCGGTTGCCAGCACCCGCACCCCCGGTCGCGGCGGAACAGGCGATCGTCGTCCCAGCTGGATCGGCGCACGAGGTGGTGACCGTGATGGCGCTCTCGCCGCGTTGCGCCTGGGCATTCGTTTCCTGCTGCGCCCGAGACGTGATGGTCACCGTGTTGGTGGGTTCGTACGCGGCGAAGGCAGCACCCTCGCGCGCTGCGTTGTTGATCTGGATGTAGGAGAAGAAGAGCCGGCCGAAGTCGATCGCAATGACCAGCAAGAACAACAGGACGGGAAGGATGAGTGCGAGCTCAACGAGCGCCTGGCCGCGGCGGCGGGGTCGTCGGGTGCGACCGGACGGCGGTCGCGAGCGCGCGTGGGCGCGCTGCCCCGAAGGTGGTGTCATCGTATGGGTCCCCGGCGGTTCGTGAGACGGATAGACGTCTCGTCCAAGGCGGAGTCTACCGGACGCAACCTTGCAAGCAACCTTGCAGCCGTGCGCGAGTGCACCGCTGGACCGCCAGTGGCCCGCCTCCGGCGTTCTGGATGTCGGGGCGGTCAGCCCTCCTCGGCGAACTCCGCGGCGAGCTGGACGATGAAGGAGGCACCACCGCCGGCCGCCGGCGGTTCGAGGAACAGATCGCCGCCCATAGCTCGGCAGAGCTCCCGGGCGACATACAAGCCGAGCCCGCTGCCCTCGTCGGGCGACCGCTCCGACCCGCGGACGAAGCGGCCGAAGAGCCGCGACCGATCCGCTTCGGCGATGCCGGGGCCCCGATCGGCCACGGTCATCCGCAGGCGCGAGGCGCGGTCATCGACATCGATTCCCACGGCGACCGGCGTCCGTCCGCCGTACTTGACCGCGTTGTCGAGGAGGGCCCAGAGGACCTGGTCGAGCTGGTCGGCGTCGGCGACCGCGAGCCAGCTTCCGGCTCGGTCGTCGAGGGTGAACGGGACATCCGTGGCCCCGAGGGCCTCCCAGGCCTTGCGCACACGGGTCGCCAGCGAGACGACTTCGGAGCGCGGGTGGAGTGCGCCTGACTCGAGGCGGGTCACGGTCAGGAGCTGGCGGACCATGCGTGACAGCCGCTCGGATTGCTCGCCGATGATGCCCAGGCGCGGATCCGGCCGGTCGATCTCCAGCTGCTCGGCGTAGGCCCGGATGCTGGTCAGCGGCGTCTGCAGATTGTGGCTGACGCCGCGCAGGAAGTCGTCCTTCGCCGCGTCGAGCTCGAGCAGCTGGACGTTCTGCGCCTCCACCTGGCCGAACAGCTGCGCGTTGCGGATCGCCACCGCGATCTCGCTGGCGAACAGCTCGAAGAGGTCCTGATCGGCGCGCTCCCAGGTCCGGGTGGCCGGCAGGCGTCCAACCAGGACGCCCAACGCGTCGCTCCCGACCCGGAGCTCGGCCCGCAACGGGCGCGCTTCGCCGGGGATCACCTCCTCGGTCGGGATCTCCGCCGGGTCCACGAGGATCACCTCGGCGTCGAGCATGTCGAAGGCCGTCCGGGCATCGAGCGCGGCTTTGCTGGCGAGGAATTCGACGCCGTCGCGCGGGGACGCGCCCTCGATCGCGGCGAGGATCCGGCCGAGCTCGCGGTTGCGCCGCTCGAGGTCGGCGGCGAGCCGGTTGTGGCTCTCGGCCAGGCGTGCCAGCTCGTCGTCGCCGCCGACGCGGATCGGCGTCGACAGGTCCCCCGCCGACACCCGGTCGACGGCGGCCGCGATGGCCCGCAGCGGACGGGTCAGGTCGGCGGCCAGCAGGTACGAGATGAAAACCGCCAGCAGGACCGCGATCGCCAGCCCGAACAGCAGGACCCGGGCGACGTTCGGATCGGCGGCCGGACCGCCGGCGATGACGCCGATCGCGAGGACGAGCAGCCCGAAGGCGGTCATCGGCAGGACCGCAGCCAGGATGAGCGCGAGCGTCAGGCGGGTGCGAAAGCCCATCCCCAGCGGTGGATCGTCGCCCGCGCGACGATCGATCGCGCGGTCGAAGTCGTCAAGCGGGTCCGCCACGGTGTCGGCCAGGTTGGGTTCAGTCACGTTGGGCGCCTGGTGCCGTCGGCGGCGCGGCGCTGTCGTTGCCGGTGACCGTGACGAGCCGGTAGCCGATGCCACGGACGGTCTGGAGATGCACCGGGCGGTTCGGTTCGCGCTCGACTTTCTGACGGAGGCGGCGCATCGTGACCCAGACATAGGACGGGTCGGCATCCTCGGTCTCGGCCCAGCCGCGCGCCAGGAGCGTCTCGGTCGTGACGGTCTGACCGAGGTTCGCGGCCAGCGCGTAGAGGAGCCGCGATTCGGTCGGGGTCAGGGCCACCGTCGTGCCGGCGACCGTCGCCTCGCGACGATGGAGGTCGAGCGTGAGGTCCGGCCCGAGGACCAGGCTCTGGCGCGGGACTTTATCGCCGAGCCGGCGCAGGACTCGGTTGATCCGCGCCCGCAGCTCCGGGTAGTGGTAGGGCTTGGTGACGTAGTCCTCGGCCACCTCTTCGAGCAGGTCCGCCTTCGAATCGCCGGCGTCGATGGCCGACAGGACGATGATCGGCAGGTCGGCCCGGGCCTTGATCTCTCGCGCGAGGGAGAGCCCGTCCATGCGCGGCATCATCATGTCGATGATCAGGAGGTCGGGCCAGGAGGCCTGGAGCCGCCTGAGCGCCTCGACCCCGTCACGCGCGGTCGCCGTCTCGAAGCCGTCGGCCCGCAGCTGGTCGGCCAGCAGCACCAGAAGGTTCGGGTCGTCATCCACGATCAGGATGCGCGGCGCCTGCACCCCGTAGCCGCCCGCCGCTCCGCCGCTCAGCATGCGTTTCTCCTATGTCAAGCGGCGACGGCCAGGCCGGCCGAACCGGCGGCCTCGTCCGCTCGC
>Ga0326597_10008268_pt1 | contig 14065 bp, 12 predicted proteins | sample RVTome_12_FD_203789 | JGI IMG/M metagenome (GOLD analysis project Ga0326597, IMG submission 203789) | Soil microbial communities from uranium-contaminated site in the Upper Colorado River Basin, Wyoming, United States - RVT100D185 | ecosystem: Environmental > Terrestrial > Soil > Contaminated >... | reverse complement strand
CGTTCCGACCGCCTGGCCGCGGCCCGATGGACTCACCGCCCTCGACATCGACAAGACCACCGGCTACAAGGCGACGCCGTTCTGTCCCAAGGAAGTGCACTACATCGAATCGTTCATCCCGGGGACCGAGCCGACCGATTTCTGCCCGATTCACTCCCCGTTCGGGGCGGTGGGCACGGGAGTGATGGGCACCGGCACCGCGCCCGCCACGGCTCCGGGGCCGGCGCCGCAGGCGCAGCCGCCGGGCGCACCGGTCACCCAGGGCGCCGCGCCGCCCGGCGCTACCTCGGGGGTCATGGGCGGGGCCGGTCCCTCACCGACCACGCAGCGGTAGTCATGCCGGGGCGCCGGCTCGCGGCACGCTGGCTCCTCCCCGTCGAGGGACCCGCGGTCGAGCGGGGGGCGATCCTGATCGGGTCGGATGGAAGAATCGAGGCGGTCGGTGCCGACGCGACGGTGCCGCATCCGCCGGGCGTGGTGGCCGAATCGTTCGGCGACGCCATCCTGCTCCCGGGCCTGGTCAACACTCATACCCATCTGGAACTGACCGGGCTCGCCGAAGGCGTACCCGGCCACGATTTCCCCGCGTGGGTCCGACGACTACGGTCCCGCAAGGCGGAGCGGTCGCCCGAGGAATTTCTGGCGGCGGCGCGGGGCGGGCTGGCCGACTGCTGGGCGGCCGGGGTAACGACCATCGGGGACACCGGCGACTCCGGCGCGGTGATCGAGGCGCTGTCCACCGCCGGCGGATGCGGGGTCGCCTATCAGGAAGTCTTCGGGCCGCACCCGGCGCAGTGCGAGGAGAGCCTCGCCGGGCTTCAAGGGCGGGTCGAAGCGCTCGGAAGGTTCGTTGGTGGGCGGGTGGCGATCGGCGTCTCACCCCACGCTCCCTACACGGTGAGCGGCCGGCTCTACGCGGTCACGGCGGCATGGGCGGACGAAGAGGCGCTGCCGGTCGCGGTGCACCTCGCTGAATCGCCCGCGGAAACGGAGCTTCTCACGCACGGGGAAGGCGGGTTCGCCGAGGCGTGGCGAGGGCGGGGCATCCCCCCGCCCGCGCCGCTGGGGCGCTCGCCGGTCGAATGGCTGGACTGTCACGGCGTCCTCGGCGAACGTACCCTCTGCATCCATCTGGTGCAGGTGACATCCGGCGACATCGGATTGCTGTCGCGCGCGGGGGTGGCCGTCGCCCACTGCCCGCTATCCAATCGGGCGCACCGGCACGGGGCGGCTCCACTGGACGTCCTCCTGTCGGTGGGGTTGCGGGTGGGGCTCGGGACCGATTCCGTCGTGAGCGGGGGAACGCTCGATCTGCTTGCGGAGGCCAGGGCGGCGGCGGTCCTGGGCGGTCTCGACGCGGAGGCGGCACTGGCCCTCTGTACCGTCTCGGGCGCGCGCGCCCTCGGCCTCGAACGGGAGATCGGGGGCCTCCGGGTGGGAAAGTGGGGCGACTGCGCCGTGATTCGCCCGGGACGAGCAACGGCAGGGCTGGCGCCGGCGGCACGCGTCCTCGCCAGCGGTCCGCACGACGTAGTGGCCACCTTCGTTGGAGGAAGGGACGTGCACCGAGCCGAGCCGATGTCATGAAAATCCAACGCCACGCCGTCATCCTGCGCGTCGTCCGGGACCGGCGGATCGAGAGTCAGGACGAGCTGCGCGAGGCGCTCGCGGCCGAAGGGGTGGTCGTGACCCAGGCCACGCTGTCCCGGGATATCCGCGAGCTGGGCCTCGCCAAACTGGCCGATCCCCAGGGCGGGGCCTATTACGCCCACCCCCATCGTGCCGCGGTCCGCCCCGATCTGGGGCAGGTGCTCCCGACGCTCCTCGTGAGCGTGGACGGGGTGGGACCCTTGCTGGTGCTCAAGACCGCGAGCGGGTCGGCCGGGGCGATTACCGAGGCCCTGGACCAGGCGGGGTGGGCCGAGATCATCGGGACTATCGCCGGCGACGACACGGTGCTCGTGATCACCCGGAGCCAGCGGATGCGGGAGGCGATCGCCAATCGGATCAAGGGGTTCGTCAAGAAATAGCGTCTGCCGCCTTCAGCTTGCCCCCTCGCGGGGGGCCGCATTACGATTCAAAGGGGTGGCGGCGCGGTCTTTGCGTGTCGTCAAACCCCTCCCGTCAGCCCCAACCCGAGGCCGGGCAGGCTGGACGGGATTCGTGCATCCACCGTCCGATCGCTGCGGAGAATCGCGTGCGCTGCCTGGCGTTGAACGCCTCTTTCGAACCGCTCACCATGGTGCCGGTCCGGCGCGCCCTGCGTCTGGTCATCGAGGGCAAAGCCGAGATCGTCGAAGCCGACGCCGGGGAGAGCGTTCGCAGCGAGCGACTGACACTCCCGAAACCCGCGATCATCCGGCTCGTCAAGTTCGTCCACGTTCCCCGCCGCTTCCGCCGCCAAGTCACCAACACCTTCCTCTTCGCTCGCGACGGCTACCGCTGCCAGTACTGCCATCGGGGGCAAACCGACCTGCGGCACCGCGAATGCCTCACCCGGGATCACCTGGTGCCGCTCTCGCGGGGCGGCGACAACGAGTGGTCGAACGTGGTGACCGCGTGCAGTGCCTGCAACACCCGGAAAGGCAATCACCTTCCGGAGGAATGCGGCATGCGTCCGCTCGCCGCGCCTCGCGAGCCGCATTTCGTCCATCTCTCGTGGGCGGTCCGCCGCCTCTCCACCACGCAGGCCAAGTACATCCGCCTCTTCTATGGCGAGCAAGCGCTCCGCGCGCTCGGCGGCACCGTTACGGTCTGATCTCGAACCCCTCGCTCCGGGCCTCGAGCCGGAGGGTGGGCAGCCCGGCGATGCGGAGGAGCAGGCGGGTGGCGCCGCGGCCCAGCACGTCTCCCACCTTTCCCTTTCCACCCGGGTCGTCCGGATCTCCTTCCAGAAAGCGCCGCAGCTCGTCCAGGTCGGAGTCCGACAGCGTCGAGATCTCCAGCGTCGCGGCGTAGTAGTACCGTCCCGAAAGTCCCGGCTGGACCTTCACCTGGAAGGAGAACCCGAGCGCGGCGCTGAGTGCGTCGAGCGTCGCATAGCGACGCTCCTGGCCGCGGCCCCCGACGATGGTGAGCAGGCTGTACTGGTCGAGGAGCGGCTCGTGCCGCACCACGACATCCCACTGGGTCTGCCGCTCGAAATTGTCGAACCACCCATCGCGGGATCGCCAAACCTCCAGCCGGTAGTGCAGGCGGACCGGAAGCCCCGAGCGCAATGCGGAGACCCATCGCTCGTCACCCAGCAGGTTCTTCGATTGGACGATCGGCGTGCGCGATCCCGACGGCGACGGGACGGTGAGCCGGACCTCGAGCCGCACCGGCGGTGCCGCCTGGGCGGCCACACCCGCCGGCGCGAGTGCGGCGGCGGCAGTGACGAACGCTGCCCAGGCGCGGCGGGCACCGGGGGCGGAGCGTCGGCGGAGCGGCACTAGAATCGGCGCTGAAGACGGACGAGGAGCTTGACCGGCTCGCCGCCGGACAGTCCCTTGGCGACGTAGACGCCGATCTCGCCCGCGTCGAGGCCGACCCCGATGTCCGCCTTCCACTCATCGAGCGATGGAATCCGGTTGACCGGCACCTGTGCCGGCCCGTCTCCGGCCAGCCACCCCTTGCCGAGGTCGCCAAGAAAGACGAGGTCGGCTTCCTCGATGCCGATGAATCGGCCGTTCGACTCGCCGTCCTTCCCCCGCAGGCGATATCCGAGATTGAGCCCCAGCCTCGTGCGCACCTCGATCTGTGCCACGATGCTGCGGTCACAGAGGGCCGGCTCCGAGGAGTCGTTGTACCCTCGTGGCGCGCAGGTGAAGGCCCGGAAGTCGTATCCAGGGAGAAGGTCCGGACCGCCGAGGGATACGCGGCGCTGGACGGGGAGGCGGTCGCCGCCGACCCAGCCGTCGGCCCGGAGCCGCCCATTGACGCGCAGCGACGGCGTGAGCCGCGAATAGCGGCGGAAATCGAGCGACAGCCTGTCGAAAGCATAGCCGCCTCCGGCGGGCACCTGTGGCCGGATCACGTCGGGCAGCGTCACCGGGGCCACGTCGTCGCTCGTGCCGTGTTCGTACCGGGCCCGGAGGGACCACCCGGTGGTCGGCAGATCGCGCTGGTTGCGGGTGTCGAAGGCGAGCTCGACGCCGGTGATGAAATAGTGCCCGTCATCGATCAGCGGGTTTCGGCGCCAGCGGTCGTTGTTTCTCAGAAGCGACCACGGGTCGGTGGCGCGTACCGACCGCTCATGATCGCGACGCAGCGACACCTCCAGCCTGAGTGGACGGGTGGGTTGCACCCACGCGTATCCCCCGCCGCCCAGGCGCTGGAGATAGTCGTGGTAGTCCCGCTGCAGCAGGAACGCCGACCAGCCGCTCTCGGCCGCCGACAGCGGCTGGTCCTCGATGGCGGCAACCTCACTGTAGACCCGGCCGCCGATCCCGGCCGAGGAGGCGCGCAGCTCGCCGCGTATGGCGTAGCCGAAGTCGCTGGTCAGGCGCGACCCCTTGCCCGCCGTTCTCAGGATGCCCCGCACATCGAGCCTGGCGAGCGTGCCCTTGGTGAGCCGGAGCTCGAAGAGCGGGCCGAACACGATGGGGAGTCCCTCCACCCGGTTGTAGGTCCCCCCGGTGGCGAGCGACAGCGTCGTGCGTACCCGGCCCGTCTGAAAGCTCGTCTTCGCGGTCGCGAGGTCGCCGAGCGGCCGCCAGCGGTCCCGGAGCACAAGGGTGCCCTCCGGACTTCTGAGGACGGGGGCCGCATCCCAGAAGATCCGCTCCGCCCCGTCGTGCCGGACGCCCGCGCTCCGGATCAGCCGCCCTCCGACGACGAGGATGTCGCCCCTCACGTCGGCGCCGGGAAGGAGATAGAGCGTGGCGTTGACCACCGTGATCGGGCCCGAGATCCGCCCGGCGAGCCGGAGCGATCCGCGGAAATGGGCCAGCCGGCCGGTAAAGCTGCTGCCCTCGGGAAAGCTGACGTCGCCCTGGGTCCTCGTCGCGGCCGAGTCGTTGAACGCCGCGATCAGTTCCGCGATCACCTCGGGTGGCGGCCCTCCCCGCACGACCGTGGAGTCGCCGGGAGGGGCGTCGGGATCGATGACGATGACGCTGTCCTGCGCCTGAACCGCGGGGGCGAGGATGAGCGCGAGGCTGGCGAGGAGGAGTCGCATGCGACTCTCGGGGCGGGAGGGCAATCGTTCACGCTTCACGTTTGTCGAGTCCCAGGCGTCGCATGCGCCGGTAGAGATTCGCGCGGTCGGTACGGAGAGCCCGGGCCGCTTCGGCCACGTTTCCCCGCGCCTGAGTGAGCGCGGCGGCGATGACCGCGCGCTCGAAGTCGTCGAGCGCGTCGTTGAGCGGGCGTCCCGCGGCCGCGACGGCAGCCGGCAGCGGCGGCCCGTCGCGCAGCACGGCCCGAACGTCGTGGGCGTCCACCGTGGGTCCGCTGAGGATGCTGAGCCGCTCGACCAGATTGGCCAGCTCGCGAACGTTGCCCGGCCAGTTGTAGGCCGCCAGGGCCTCGAGGGCCGCGGGGGTGAACACCGAGGCCTGGCGTGGCCGGACCCGCTCGGCGAGATAGGCCACCAGCACCGGCAGGTCCTCGAGGTGCGCCCGCAGCGGCGGCAGGTGGATCGGAAAGACGTGGAGGCGGAAGTAGAGATCTTCCCGGAAGTTGCCCTCGTTGACCTCGTCGTCCAGCCGGCGGTTCGTCGCCGCCACCACCCGCACGTCCACCTTTACCGTCCCCTCGGCGCCGATCCGCTGGAGCTCGCCGGTCTCGAGGGTCCGGAGGAGTTTGGCCTGCGCGTCGGCGCTGAGATCGCCGATCTCGTCGAGGAACAGCGTGCCGGCGTGCGCCAGCTCGAACCGTCCCAGGCGCCGTTCGGTCGCGCCGGTGAACGAGCCCCGCTCGTGTCCGAACATCTCCGACTCGACCAGGTCTCGCGGGATCGCCGCGCAGTTCACCGTCACGAACGCGCGATTCGAGCGCCGGCTGGAGGCGTGGATCGCCGTCGCCACCAGCTCCTTGCCGGTGCCCGATTCGCCGGTGATCAGGACCCGTGCCTCGGTGGGAGCGACCCGCGCCACCAGCGCCCGCACCTCCTGCATGGCCCCGCCCTCGCCGATCAGCGTGCCGCGGCGGGACAGCTCCGCCTGCAGGGTCCGATTCTCCGCCCGCGCGCGGTTGAGCTCCAGCGCGGCGCGCACGGTCACGAGCACCGACTCGGGCGTCAGCGGCTTCTCGAGAAACTGGAACGCGCCGAGCTTGACGGCGCGCACCGCGTCGTTGAGCTGTGCCTTGCCGCTCATCATGATCACCGGCGTCGCGCGGCCCTGTTCCCGCATCCGCACCAGGGTCTCGAGCCCGTCGGGTCCGGGGGGCATGAGGAGGTCGAGAAGGATGACGTCGGGATCGACGTCCTTGAGTTGCAGCAACGCGGCGTTGCCGTTCGGCGCCTCCGCCACCGACATCCCCTCTTCGCGGAGGAGGGCGCCGAGCATCCGCCGGATGTTCACTTCGTCGTCCACCAGGAGGATCTGGGCGGACATCGGGGTCAGAGCCCCCGCAGCCGCACGGAGAAGGTGGCCCCTCCCCCCGGGGTGTCCCCGACCTCGATCGTCCCCCCGTGCATGTCCACCGTCTGCTTGGCGAGCGCCAGCCCAAGGCCGGTGCCGCCGCTCTTCGCGGTGGTGTAGGGATCGAAAATCCGTCGCCGGATCTCGGCTGGAATGCCGGGGCCGTGGTCTCTGATCTCGACCCTGACGCCGGGACGGGCGCCGTCGGGCCCCGCTGCGATCTCGAGTTCGCCGACGCCCTCACATGCCTCAACGGCGTTCCGGATGATGTTGCTGAAGGCGCGCCGGAGAGGGTCGTAGTGCCCGAGGAGCGGAAGCGTGGCGGGATCGAGCGTCAGCCGGGTGGTCATCGAGGGAGGGAGGGTGGTGCGGGCAAGCTCCGCGAGCAGCTCCGGAATGTCCACTGGCGCCGCGGGGCCCTCGGGCAGGCGGCCGAACTCGGTGAACTCGCGCGCGAGCTGCTCCAGCCGCCCCGATTCGGCGATCAGCACATCGATGGCCTCCCGCTGGCCGGGCGACGGGGCGCGAGAGAGCTGCGAGACCGCGAGCCGGATCGGCGTGAGTGGGTTTCGCATCTCATGGGCAACTCGTCGCGCCGTTTCCCGGAACGCGCGCAGCCGTTCGGATTCGATCTCCTGGGCGCGGGCGCGCCCCAGCGATTCGGCCATCTCGCGGAGCGCCGTGCGGAGCGCCTCGAACTCGGGCGCCCCGCGGCGCGGGCGATCGGGAGGGAGCGGTTCGCTCCGGCGGAGGTTGCCGGTCCAGCCGATGAGCTCCTCGATCGGCCGGCTGAGCTGCCGGGAGAGGTGGCCGCCGAGCCGCACCGAGGCGTAGAGGAACCCGGCCCCGGCGAGAAAGACCACGAGGCCGAGACCGGCGTAGTAGTACCGGCCGAATGTCTCCGCGCGCTGGAAGCTGGTGAGCGCGGCGTTCAACTTGCGGGCGTGGTCCCGGAGCGCCCGGCGCTCGCGCAAGGTGAGCCGTGTCGAGTCGAGTGTTTGCAGCAGCACCCGCCCCGACGTCCCCACCGCTTCCATCGACCCTCGGGCACCCGCCGCAGGTGAGGTGGATCGAATCGTGTAGACCCAGCCGAGAACCGCCACGGCGGTCGGAATCGCGCCGAGGCAGATCAGGATGAGAAGGATTCGCTGGCGGAAGGAGAGCCGCATCGCGATGCAAGATAAGCCGCGGGAGCCCGGGCGGCCCACCCGGCGGCCACGCCCGCCGCGGCGGCCAGCCATTCGCGCGGCGGGATCGGCCCCGTCTGGGAGAGCCAGGGGATCACCCCGAGTCCGAGCGCGATGGCGGCCGCGAGAATCGCGATGGCCGCCGCGGGGCGTTCCGCATGCGCCCCCCAGAATCCCAGCGGTGCCATCAGCCCCGCGACCCAGAGCATCGCGAGCAGCCTCGCCTCGGGGCCGAACCCATAGTCGAAGGGGATGACCAGCCCCCACACCATCGTGGGCGTGAGGACCAGGTCGGCACGCCGGGCTCTGCCCTCGCTCGTCGTCTCGAGCCAGAGATGCTGGCCCCGCTCCCCGGCGGAGATCGTGAAGGGGACGCCCTGACGCGCTGGTGCCCCTCCGGGTAGGTGAAGCCGGGGGTGGTTGAGGCGCAGGAAGCCGAGCCGGCGCGGCACCTCCCACCCCAGGGTCGTGCCCCTCTGGGTCACCGCGAGGTGGACCTTGCCGACGCGAAGCCGATAGATCCACTCCCGGCGAGGTGGCGGCGCCGCGGAGATGCCGGCGAGCCGGACCTCGAGGGCGTTGCGCGCCATCAGATCGACAATGCGCGCCACCTCGCTCCGGTCGAGGCGCCCGCGCGGCATCACCGTCCCCGCCACGGCCACGCTGGACAGCGTCCCCTCGAATGCGCCGGCGTCTTTGGTGAGGTCCGGCCACTCGCTCAGGCCCCGCCCCGCTTTCACCCACGGCTGGAACCCCCAGGCGCCGAACGCGCAGAGGCCGACCCAGAGCGCCACACCGAGCCAGAGCAGCCTTTGCGCGTCCCGCCTGGCCGGGGTGAGCGCGGAACGAATGAGCGGCGCAACCGCCGCGGCGACGGATCCCCCGCCGGTGTTGGTGAGAACGTCGCTGAGGCTGGCGTCCCTGCCCGGGACGAAGAGATACTGGCAGAGCTCCACCGTGAACGACAGCAGGAAGCAGCTGACGACGGTCCGTCGCCAGGACCAGCCGGAGAGCCGGAGCGCGGCCGCGAGGGGCGCGAAGAGGAGGAGGTTGAGGATGACGTCGGTCCCGCCGTTCTCTCCGCAGACGAGGCAGAGCAACGGCGTATTGGCCGCTATCGGTGCGGCCGAGGGTGTGGGATAGAGGGTCAGCGCCAGGATCGTGGCCAGCATGATCGCCGCCGCCAGCCGCCAGATCCGTCGCTCATCGAAACGAGGGTGCGGCAAACTACCCCGGCCGATCCGCGCCCACGATCACGGGGGAGCCGAGCCAGTGGGTCAGCCCCGCCAGGCGCATGGGGGTTTCGAGCGCGCGGCTCATGGTCGAGGAACCCAACGCCCGGTGGAGCACCATGGGGAAGAAGAATTGCGGCGCGTGGGTCGCGACGGTGAATCGGAGCTTCTCGAACTCGGCCCGGATCTCGCGGGGCGAAAACAGGAGGAACCGCCGGGTGCTGCCGCCCTCCATTTGACGCTTCGCGACGAACAGCGAGTCCGAGATCACGTTGACGCTTCGGGTGCTGGGATAGTCGATCAGGACCCGGCGTCGCGTCACCCGGCACAGCTCCGCGAGCAGCCGCTTCCAGTCGATGCTGTGCGCCACCAGTCGATAGCAGAGGACCGCGTCGAAGTGGCGATCCTCGTAGGGAAGCGCGAGCAGATCGGCCGTGACGTACCGGCACTCCGCGCGGTCGAGCCATGGCCGCAGGCGGTGGGCGCAGGAGGGATCGCTGCCGGCGACGGTCACGTCGAATCCGGCGCGGATGAGAGCGGGAGTGACCTGGGCGTGCCCGCCGCCCACCTCGAGGACGGTGGCGCCGGCGCCAAGACCGGAGAGTGTGTGGAGGGTGATGTCGGCTTGGACCTGGAGGAACCACTCACCGACCGGCCCGGCGAAACGCTCGGCGTAACGGTCGGAGGAGGACTCGATGTCCGCATCCTCTCTGATCGGTGCCTGCTCGGGCGTCATCGAGTTGAAGCTAGCCCCCGGTTTGACTACAGTCCACTGCGGCCAAGGAGGGCCACCGCGCCGCGCGGCTCGCCCGGCTCGTACTCCACCCTGATTGGGAGAACCAATGCGAATTCTCGTGACCGGCGGAACCGGATTCACCGGCACGGCGCTGGTGGAGCGCCTGTGCCAGGCAGGTCATTCCGTCGTCGCGCTGGACTACAAGGAGGGGCTGGCCTGCGAGGCCCTCCGCGCGATGGGAGCGGAGGTGATCATCGGCTCCGTGACGGACCAGGCCGCGGTGGAGCGCAGCATGAAGGGTGTGGAGTTCGTGTTTCACCTGGCGGCCGCGTTCCGGGAGCTCAACGTGCCCAACGCCTTCTACGACGAGGTCAACGTGGGGGGCACTCGCATCGTGATGGAGGCGGCGCTGCGCGCGGGCGCCCGAAAGTTCCTCTACTGCAGTACCTGCGGCGTCCATGGCAACATCGATCGGCCGCCGGCGGGCGAGGACGCCCCGATTCGTCCGGCGGACTACTACCAGCGCACGAAGTACGAGGCGGAGCCGCTCGTCAAGCAGCTCGGCGCCGGCCGGATCGAGACCGTCATCATCCGCCCGGCCGCCATCTACGGTCCCGGGGACCCGGAACGGTTCTTCATGATCTTCAAGCGCGTCGCCAAGGGCACCTTCCCGATGTTCGGCAACGGGCGCACGCTCTACCATCCTCTGTACATCGACAATCTGGTCGACTCGTTCCTGCTCTGCATGCCGCCCGGCGCGGGAAACGGACGGGAGTACCTGATCGCCGACGAAGACTACTATCCGATCGAGCACATCGTCCGGGAGGTCGCCAACGCGCTGGGCGTGTCGGTGAAGATTCCCCACTACCCGGTGTGGCCGGTGGTGGCGGTCGGACACGTGGTCGAAAAGCTCTGCCGTCCCTTCGGCCTGACGCCGCCGATCTTTCCCCGCCGTGTGGACTGGTACCGGCAGAACCGCGCCTTCGATATCACCCGGGCAAAGCGGGAGTTGGGGTACGCACCCAAGATTCCTCTCCCGGAGGGGTTGCGGCGCACCGGCCAATGGTACCGGGAGAAGGGGTATCTCTGATCGTCTCCGATGGCACCGGCGCGCCCTTAGGGGTGCGCCGCGACTCGGTCCGCTTCGGCCGCGGGGTGGTGAGGCTCGTGGCGCGAATCGAGGTGGCGGACCGGCGGCGGAGGGGTTGACGGAGCCTCCCCCCGCCGGTCGACGAATGTTCGGGTCCACAGCTCGGTCAGGAGCAGGGTCCAGAGCCGGTAGGCTGGTTCCTGGCCGTACGGCGTCCCCGCTCGGCGGTGACGAAGCCGGCTCACGTACGCGGGGTCGAACAAGCCCCGGTCCCTGACGAGGGCCGGGGCCAGCAGATCGTCCGCCATTCGGTCGAGCACGTCGCTCATGTGGGTGTCGTGCTTCAGCCGATTGAAGCTCTTGCCGGTCGCCAGGATGGAGTCCGAGATCAGCCCCGCGCAGGCCTTCCGCAAGATGTACTTCTGGGTTTTACCGTGAATCTTCAAGCTATCGGGAATCGAAAATGCCGCCGCCAGGAACCGCGGGTCGGTGTGGTGCGCGTTCATCCGTATCCCCTCGCCGGCGTACAGCCGTTCCACCGGCGACTGATACGGCGAGATCATGAAGCCGGCCCGGAGGAAGCTCGTAAGCGGCTGGTCGCCACCGGTGGGAAAGCCGGAGAACGGCGCGGGATCGCCGGCGCCGAGCACCCGAGGGGCGGGAAACTCCCCTCCGCGGAAATAGGCGTTCCGCAGCGCCCGGCCCACGAGTGAGCGAGGCTCGATGCTCCGGTGGACGTAGTCGTAGAACTCGCCGAGCGGTCCCCGCAGAAAGGGGTACTTGATGCTCATGTTGACCAGGCGATGCCGCGGCTGTCCCGCGAAGAGGCCGTCGAATCCGAACCCGGTGACGATCAGATCGACGAAGCGTGAGGCCTCCCTTGCCGCGACGTACAGGTAGGCGATGTCCTCCCGCCCGATGGGCTCCTCCGTGTGCCAGATCATCCATGGCAGCAACCCGGGGAGATCGTCGGGATCCAATACCAACGGATGGTGTGTCGTCCCCAGCTCGGCCGCGACACGGCCGGCATTGACGAGCTCCCGATCGTCCGCGCCGTACCCGGCGGAAAAGGTATGTACCTCGCGGTCGCCGGCGACGTGGCGGACCCCCGCGGCCATGATCGCGGAATCGAGACCGCCGCTCAATGACACGCCGATGCGGGAGTAGGGCGCGAGCTGGTCCCGCAGGATGTCGAGGAAGACCTCCCGCAGTCGTCCCGCGTGCTTCTCCTCGTCCTCGTGCTCGACCCGCACGGGGATGTCCCAGTAGCGGAAGCTTCGCAGCCCTCCCGGCTCGAGCTCCAGGCAGCTGCCCGGAGCGACGGGGTAGACACCCTGGAGGCAGGTGGCCCCCGGTTTGAGCCACTTGGTGAACTGGAACGCCTGCAGGGTCTCGCGGTTGGGAACGGCGGGAACGGAATCGAGCCCCAGGAGCGCCTTGTACTCGCTGGCGAAGATCACCCGGCCCTGGTCGAGCGTGAAGTACACCGGCGCATAGCCGATCCGGTCACGCATCAACAGGAGGCGGCGGGCCGAGGGCACCCAGACCGCGGCGGCGAACTGGCCGGCCACCCGCGCAACGCTCTCCGTCCCCAGGGTTCCGATCAGCTCGGCCAGCAATGCCGCGTCCTGAGCCGGCCCCAGGTCGTCAGACCGGGGACGGCCCAGCAGCCGTCCCAGCTCGCGGCGGTTGTCGATGGCGCCATCGAAGACCAGCGCGCCTCCCTGCTGGGCCTGAACGCTCCAGGCGGGACCCCGGACGCCCAGGTGCAGGCCCGGCGCCGGCGACCAGATCGCACTCGCCGACCCACGGTGGGCCAGGCGATCGCCGATGGCGGCGAGATCGGACGGGGAGGCATCACCGAGAATGCCGAAAATCGCGCCCATCAGAACACCAGCAAGTGTGAACGGTGGCAGAACATGCACGACCCTTTCCGAGACTGTTGCGCGCTGCGGGAGGAACGACTCAACGCTACGGCACCGTCACCGACGGATGACTCGCGGAGGCGTCGGGAAGTCGCAGGTGCTTGACGATGGGATATGCGGCCGTCGCCGCCCGGACCAGCCAGCCCAACGCCACGCCGTAGATGACGCCGGTGAGGCCCCAGCGCGCCCCGAAAACGGATGCCGCAACCGCAAGCACGACCGAGGCCCATCCCAGCAGGTTGACCACGGCCAGCTCGTGCTGAGTGGCCAGGGCCGAGACGGCCGCCTTGGTGAATGCATTGGCGATCTTGACGACGCCGCTCGCGAGCGCCGCGACGATCAGCGAGCCGGTCAAGTGGTACTTGTCCGCGAGCAAGGCCCGCTCCACCAGCGGGGTCACCATCCAGATCAGGGCCGAGCCGATGACCACGATCCACCCGACGAGCCAGACCTCGTGCGCGATGAGCCGCCGGCGTTCCTGAACGGTGGTGGCGGCGCGCAAGCGCGGGAGGAGGGTGTATCCGACGCCCATTTGCATCACCCGAAAGAGGGAGCCCACGATCGCGGCCAGAACACCGTAGGTCGCCAGCTCGGAGATCGGCAGTACATGCGGGATGACGAGACGGTCGAGCTGAACCAGCGTCAGGCCGGCGATGTCGAGCCCCACAAAGGCCAGGGCCTCCCTCCACGGAAAGGAGCTGTCCCGGTGCGCCTTCTCGTGGCGTTCCCGGAAAAGTATGACCCAACCGACCGCCGCCGCGACGACGAGCCCGATCGAGGAGATCAGGATCGCGAGCCAGGCGTCCCGCCCGTGGGACGCGACCACCGCAAGCGCGGCGAAGAGGAGCACGATGTTCGGGCTCTGGATCAGTGACAACGAGAGGCCGAATCGGTGCTCGCTCTGAAACTTGGCGCCGGCGACCATCATCGCTCCGCCCGCCGCGGTGCTGACGAAGAGAAGCGTCGCCATGAGCGGGTTGAGCTGGTACGCGAACAGTCCGATCGCCGTGAAGATGACGCCGACGATGGACGAAGCCGTCAAGACCCTCCGGAGCAGGCTGGGGCCGGCCTCGAGGTGGCGGCGGTTGACGATGCTGTCGACGCCGGACGGCGCGACGGAGAATCCAAGATTTCCGAGGGCGATGAGGAGGGTAAAGAGCGCGTACTCATCCTTGGGCAGGACGCGAGCCAACAGCAGGTTCGCACCGGCGAACCCGGTGCCCGCCGCCCCGTACACCACCATGCTGCGGAGTGTCGGTGACCGCCACAAACGCCTCACGCGCGGAGGTCGGCCGTCTGCGCCTCGATGAGAATGTAGAAGTTGCCCAG
>Ga0326597_10008265_pt1 | contig 14067 bp, 10 predicted proteins | sample RVTome_12_FD_203789 | JGI IMG/M metagenome (GOLD analysis project Ga0326597, IMG submission 203789) | Soil microbial communities from uranium-contaminated site in the Upper Colorado River Basin, Wyoming, United States - RVT100D185 | ecosystem: Environmental > Terrestrial > Soil > Contaminated >... | reverse complement strand
GGCGGGTTCTGCGCGAGCGGAATATAGAAACCGTCCGGGTCCCGGTTTTCGAGGCCGCCGACGTACATGTCGGGCGCGATGCCCACGATCGTGATCCACGGCGCCTCGCCCTCGAGCTGGCGGACGCGGATGCGCAGGCCGACCGGGTCTTCGCCCTCGAAGAACTCTGCCGCGAAGCTCTCGTTCACGATCGCCACGCGGGGCGCGTCGACGCCGTCGGCGTCGGTGAAGTCCCGGCCCCGCAGGAGGCGGCGGCCGAACGTGTCGAAGAACCCGGGGCCGGCGCTCACCCGGCGCGTACCGGGGTAGGACTCCTCGTCCGGATACGTCCTGCCGTCCACCTCGAACCGCACGCCGTCCGACCCGCTCGACGGCAAATTGGCGGTGACGGTCGAGGCTTGAGCGCCCGGGATGGCGCGCAGCCGGCGCTGGAGCTCCTCGAAGAACCGCGCGCGCGCCGCCTCGTCCGGATAGACGCTTTCGAACAGCCCCAGGCGCGCGGTGAAGACGCCGTCCGTCGCGAATCCGTAGTCGGTGGTCTTCAGATTGACGATGCTCTTGATGGCGAGGCCCGAGGCGACGAGCAGGCCGCACGACACCGCGATCTCGGCGACGACGAGCGCGCGGGTGAGCCGGCCCATGCGGAGGCTCGACGATCCGCGCGATTCGTCTTTCAGAATCTCGTTCACGTCGGCGCGCGAGGCCTGCAGCGCCGGCAGGAGGCCCGAGGCCACCGTCGCGACGAACGTCAGGCCAGCCGTGAACAGGAGTACCGTCGGGTCGAGGCGGATGTCGATCCAGAACGGCGGGTCCGTGTCCACGATGGAGCGGTTGAACAGATCGATGCCCACCTGCGCGAACGCCAGCCCGAGCGTCGTGCCCACGAGAACGAGCAGGAACGACTCGGCCAGGAGCTGCCCGACGACGCGGCGCCGGCTCGCGCCGAGCGCGGTCCGCACGGCGATCTCCTTCGCGCGGACGGCGGTCCGCGCGAGCAGCAGGTTGGCCACGTTGGCGCACGCGATGAGCATCACGCCAAACACGGCGCCCAGCATCGTGTAGAGCGTGTTGACGACCTCCGGGCCGAAGAACCGATCGATGTACGGCCACACGCGCGCCGTCATGTTCCTGTTGGTGTCCGGGTACAGCTCCGCCTGTCGGTTCGCCAGCCCGGCGAACTCGGCCTGCGCCTGGTCCAGCGTGACGCCGGGCTTGAGCCGCCCGACCGGCGTGAGGTACTGGCCCTCGCCGCGCTTCAGCCGGAGCACGTCCTGTTGGAGCGGCACCCAGATCCCGTTGGTCGAGGGATACTCGAAGCCCTCCGGCATCACGCCGATGATCGCGGCGGGGCGGCCGTTGACTCGCAGGGGGCGGCCGACGATGTCCGGGTCGCTCCGGAACCGGTCCCGCCACGTCTGGTGGCCGAGGATGGCGACCCACGGCGCGCCAGGCTGGTCGTCGGCCTCGACGAACAGGCGGCCCAGGAGCGGCTGGACGCGCGGCACCGCGAACGCGGCGGCGCTCATGAACGCGCCGTCGTAGCGCTCCGGGCGCCCCTCGCTGCCGCTCACGTTGATCGTGCCCTCGTAGTACGCGCCGAACGGCTCGAGCGACCGCTGCGCCTCGCGCCAGTCCGCGAAGTCGTGCGGCGACACGCTCATCCGGTCGGCGTCCGGACTGGTCGTGTCGGCACGGGTGACCGCCACGATGCGGTCGCTCTCCTCGAAGGGCAGCCCGCGCCAGAACGCCCCCTGGACGATGCTGAACATCACCGTCGTGAGGCCGATGCCGAGCGTCAGGGCCAGCGCGGCGATGGCGGTGAGGCCGGGCTGCTTGGCGAGCAGGCGGGCGCCGTGGCGCAGGTCGGACGCGAGGGACATGGGTTCGGGCTCACCAGCCATCTACGCACGGGGCGGGGGGGCGGTTCCACCCGGGACCCGGGGTCGACCGGCGACAGCACGGCCTCGAGCAGCGGCCGCATCTGGGACAGCTGCTTGACGCGAATGACGAGATTCCACGCTCGCTCGAACTTCTTCCACCCAGCGCTGTAAAAGAAGTGCTTCAGGGCGTGCTTGACGGAGGCGTGCGCGGAGGCGGCTCGAGCGATGCGGTCCCAGCGATAGAACGTCCGGTAGGCCCAGTCGTAGCCGCGTTCGAGCTCCGCGGCCGACAGCCGGCTCGGACGGTAGACGACGTGCCGCGTGTCGTACAGATCCCAGTCCCGCGTGGTGATCCGATCCTGCGCGGCCATCTCCGCGAACGTCGCCGTGCCCGGGTAGGGCGTGAGGATGTGAAACGTGGCCGTCGTGATCCCGCTCTGAACCGCCCAGTCGACGGTGCGGGCGAAGACGTCCCGGTCGTCGCCGTCCAGCCCGAACACGAAGCTCCCGTTGATCATGATGCCGAGGTCGTCCAGCCGTCTGACGACGTTCCGATAGCTCCGACCGAGATTCTGTCGCTTGCCGGCGCCCGCGAGACCGCTCGCCGAGAGCGTCTCGAAGGCGACGAACAGGCTCCGCAGTCCCGCGGCCGCCGCCTCCTCGATCACGTCATCACGGAGAATCGAATCGACCGTGGCGGCCGCCTGGAAGATGCGCCCCATGCCCCGCATGCCTCGGAAGAGCGCCCGCGCGAAGCGCGGATGGCCCAGCAGCTGATCGTCCAGGAAGTAGAGGTGACGGCCGGGCAGGCGGGCAATCTCGGCGAGGGCGGCGTCGACGCGCTGCGTGTAGAAGGAGCGCCCTCCGGAGAAGAAGGCGTCCTTGTAGCAGAACGCGCAATGATGCGGGCATCCGCGCGAGACGACGATGGAGTTCGGCACGAGATACAGCCGCCGCTGGATCAGGTCGCGGCGGATGGGTGGCAGGTCCTGAAGGGTACGCGTGGTTGCCACGTACCGGCGAAGGGGACGGCCGGCATGGAGGTCGCTCAGGAACCTAGGAAACGTGTCTTCGCCCGGGCCGAGGAAGATCGTGTCGGCGTGCGGCGCGGCCTCGTCCGGGAGCGACGTGACGTGCAGGCCACCGAGCGCGACGTAAACGCCCCGGGTCCGATAGTGATCGGCTATCCGGTAGGCGCGGTAGGCGTTCGTGATGTAGACCTGGATGACGACGAGGTCGGGCGCATCGCGGAAGTCGAGCGGCTGGACGTGCTCGTCCTGGATGCAGATCTCCGTATCCGGGTCGAGGTACGCGGCGAGGGTCGCGAGGCCCAGCGGCGGAAAGAGCGAGTACTTGATCGGGCGCCAGTGGGGGCTGGTCGCCTCCGTCAAGGCGGGCAGAATGAGCTTTACGCGCCTCGGAGCAGATCGTCTGGAGTTCAGATTGGCCCTCCTCTCCGGCTTGGCCAACGGCCTCTGGCCAGCCTCCGGACTTGCCCCGGCTACGAGCCAAGCAAGACGCCAGTCTTTGTATCGCAAAGTTATTTTTAGTGACAAGTTGTCTCAACGAAGGCGTTGACGCGGACGTGCGCGCGTGCCGCCCGTCGCCAAGCTGCTCGTAGACCTCGGCGCGGCCTGCGCCCCGTATCAAGACGAGACCTTGCGGAACCTGCCGTGCCGTCGGCTCCAGTGCGATGAGATTTGGTCCTTCGTCAGCGCCAAGGACACGAACGTCCCGGCCGAGAAGGCGGACAAGTTCGGGATCGGTTCCGTGTGGACCTGGACGGCGGTCGATGCTGACACAAAGCTCGTGCCGTCGTTTCTGGTCGGGACCCGGGACCTCGGGCCTGCCTTCACCTTCATTTCGGATCTGGCGAGTCGCCTTCGGAACCGCGTGCAACTCACCACGGACGGTCACAAGCCTTACCTCTCGGCTTGATTCATCAGACCCTTCGCGTGACGCCAGCGATGGAAGCTGGTATCGCCGACCATGTCTGGTCGATTGAGGAAATTGTAGGGCTTTTGTGAAGGACCTGCCAGGCACTGGATTTCCGGACCAATTTGTTGACATAATGAGAGTCGCATGCAGCCTGACTTCCTCTTTGCTATGCCGTCGTGGCTCTCTGGCGCCTCCAGAACTCTTGACCTCGCTGGCCAGTTTGACGAGTACAACGAGAGCCCAACCGAAAAGGCCGCCGACGCGAAGGCGCTTTTTTGCGACTGGCGCATCGTCGGAGAATCTCTTCTCGATGCAATGAGGACGTTCCGACGTGAGCCGCAAGCATCGCCATCGCCACAGACAGAGTAACCCCGCCAGAGTGGTGGCTGAGCCAAACGCCCTCGACACGCGACAGCCCCCTGCGCGGCGCGTCGGCGCCTCAATCTCTGCGTTTCAAGGTCCGCTCCCGCCGCCGGAGATGTTGGAACGCTACAACCGAATTGTTCCAAACGGAGCAGACCGAATCGTCGCGATGGCGGAAAGCTAACTGCGGCATCGCCAAGGCCTTGAAAACACAGTCGTCAACGGCAACGTCACTTCGCAGAAACGCGGGCAAGCCTTCGCCTTCATCCTGGGCTTCGTCGCTATCGTTGGCGGGATCGCTCTGATCGCCATTGACAAGAACACCTCTGGACTTGCGGCAATTGTCACAGCCTTTGTAGCCCTCGCCAGTGTATTCGTCTATGGTCGCTGGGAACAAGAACGCGAAAGAGAGCGGAAGCGGCGCGCCGCGAGAGAAGAAGCAGAAAACCCTCGGCTGCCGTTTGATCCAAACTGACCCACTACCCGCCGCGCCGAGCGTCTCGAACGTGTTGGCGGTGACGCGAGCGGCGCCGACGCGGACGGGATCGCCGTCGCCGGTCAGGTTCACCTGGCCGGTGCCCCACGCGGCCACCGACACGAGCGTCCGGCAGCGCTCGCGGTAATCGATCACCTCGGCGGGGGACACCCACGTCTTGTGGAACGCGTCCCACCGCCCGGAAACGCCTGGATGCCTGGCATGCTGCCTTAGTTAGACGGCGCCGGCGCCAACCGGGTTGGAAGGGCGGACTCCAGCCGATCATCCTTCGTCGGTCATCGCCCGGAACGCGGCGCTGGTGCCGCGCAGCTCGTCGTAGGACCCGATCGCCTCGACGCGACCCTCTCGAAGGAAGATCAACCGGTCGCAGCCGCGAACCGTGCTGAGCCGATGGGCGATCACGATCGTCGTCACCGAGCCGTGCAGCGCGTCGATGGCGAGCGTCACCTCGCGCTCGGTCTGGCTGTCCAGCGCCGAGGTGGCCTCGTCGAAGACGAGCACGCGCGGGTCCCGGTAGAGCGCCCGGGCGATCACGACTCTCTGGCGCTGGCCTCCCGACAGGCGGATGCCGCGCTCGCCGACCGGCGTGTCGAGGCCCGCGGGCAATCCGGCCACCACCTCGTCGAGCTGCGCCGAGCGGACGGCGCGCAGGAGCCGCGCCTCGTCCACCTCGGCGTCGGGGATGCCGAACGCGATGTTCCGGCGGATCGTGTCGTCGAACAGCGCGAAGGTCTGCGGGACGTAGCCGATCTGCCGCTGCCACCACCGCGAGCGTCCGGCCAGGTCGACGCCGTCCACCAGGATGCGGCCGCTCGTCGGCTCGAGCAGGCCCAGCAGCAGGTCCACCAGCGTGCTCTTGCCCGCGCCGGTCTGGCCGACGATGCCAATCGACTCGCCGCGGCGAATGTCGAGCGACACGTCGTGGAGCACGGGCGCGGCGCCTGTGTCGTAAGCGTACGAGACGGTTTCGAACCGGATCGCGTCCGAGAACACACGTTCGTCGGGAGGTTGCCCGGCCTCGCGCGCCGCCGCCCGCAGCGCTTCAATCGTCCGCATGTCATCGTGCACGTCTTCCAGGTACGGCCGCCCCACGCGGATCTGGCCCAGGTCGCGGCCGATGCGGTTGGCCGACGGCACGAGGCGGAACCCGGCGTAGCCGTACAGCCCGAGCAGCGAGACGATCGCCGAACCCGGCTGCCCCCGCAGCGTGAGCAGCAAGACGACGAGGAGCAGCGCCACGACGAAGACCGTCTCGACGGAGAGCCGCACCGCTTCCTGCAGCGTCGTCCGGCGGCGGCGCGCGCGCGCGAGCCGGGCGAGCACGGCGGAGAAACGCTGGTGGAAGAACGCCTCGCGCGCCGCGATCTTCACTTCCTTCATGGCGCCGAGGCTCTGCTGCAGCGCCTGCAGCATCGTCTCTTCGCCGGCCTGCTCGTCGCGGCCGATGCGCGCGAACACGGGCGCCGTGAGCCGCGTCGGCACGAGGATCAGCAGCCCGGTTGCCGCGGCCGCCACGAGCGTGGCGAGCGGCGCGGTCGCCGCCAGCACCACGACGATGGCGCCCACGGTCAGCGCCTCGGCCAGCGTGTGCATCGCCGCCGACGCGACGAGCGTGTAGGCGACCTCGGTGGACTGCGACACGCGCTGGATGAGGCCGGCCGAGTTGCGCCGGAAGTGGAACGACCACGGGGCGGTGAAATAGCCGAGCAGCAGCCGTTCGGAGACGTGCACAATCGAGTCGTGGACGACGCGCTCTTGCACCCAGGCGGCGAAGGCCAGCAGGGCGTTGCGGAACAGATAGAACCCGATCAGAAGGAGCGTGAGCGCGACGATGGTCGCCTGCGCGCCGGGAGAGCCGAGCCATCCGTGGACCGTCGAGAATACCGGCAGGCTCGCCACGCGGCCGGGCTCCATGACGATCGTGAGCAGGCCGAAGACCGCGCCCGCGCCGACCGCCTCGACCGCGGCCGCCAAGGCGGCGATCGGCACGAGGATCGCCCAGCGCCAGCGCAGCGGGGGGTCGAGCAGGCGCAGGCAGAGGTCGAGGTCGCGCATGACGGGTCCGCGGCGAGTATACGGCAGGACGACGCGCGGCGGCCGGCGCTCGAGGCCGCGCGCGGCCGCGCACCGGGACGCCGGCCTGACGAACGTCACCGGCGAGCACTACGCGGGCGGGCACTGGCTGGGCACGTTCGCCGTGTACCTCGTCACGCGCCGCGGCGTCGCGGCGCCGTAGGGTGAGCCGCGGAACCGGGCTCGAGCGTGAAAACGTCAAAGGGTGGTATGCGCCGCCGACGCCGGACTCTCCTGATTGTCGTCGCCGCGTTCGCGGCGGCCGTGGCCTGGTTCGTGCTCCCGACGGCGGCGTTTCATTTCCTGCCGCCGGGTGTGACCGGCGAGGCCGATCGGCTGGCCGGGCTGCTGGGGGTGACCGGGGGCGGGACCGTGGCGGAAATCGGGGCCGGCGCCGGCGCCCTGAGCGTGGAGATGGCGCGGCGCGTGGGGCCCTTCGGGAAGGTCTACGCGACGGAGCTGAGCGCCGATCGACGCCGCGACATACAGGCCCGTGTCACCCGCGCGGGACTCGGCAACGTCGTCGTCGTGGAAGGGCTCGTGGCCGATGCGAATCTGCCGGAGGCCTGCTGCGACGCCGCGTTCATGCGCGACGTCTACCATCACCTGAGCGACGTGAAGGCTCTCAATGCCAGCCTGCGCCGCGCGATGCGGCCCGGCGGCCGCCTTGCCGTGATCGACTTCGCGCCCGGTGCGTTCTTCCATCTGCCCGGCCGGCCGGAGGGCACCGCGGCGGATCGGAGGGGCCACGGTGTGTCGCCCCGCGCGGTCACGGCGGAACTCACCAGGGCGGGTTTCGTGCTCGAACGGGAAATCGACGACTGGGGCGGGCGGTTGTTCCTGCTGCTGTTTCGGGCGACGGACTAGCGCCCATCGCCGTACAGGAAGACGGGGCCGGCGGATCGAGGCTCCGCCGACCCCGTCACGATCCTCCACTACATCAGCCGGGCGAAACCCGCCTTCAGCTCCGCCAGCCACTTCATCAGGTCGTCGTACCGGTCGAAGGCTTCCTTCCCCGGACGCTGCTCCGCGCCGCCGATCATCCGCGACAGGTTGCCGAACTGATCGATCAGCATGCCGGGCGGGTAGACCAGGCTGGCCGTCACGAGCTGGTCGAGCAGGGCCTGGAGCCTCGTGGCCTTCGCCGGGTCTGAAGACCCGGCGCTACGGGCCGCGTCGAGCGCCTTCCGCACGTCGTCGGCGAGGCGCCGCGCCTCGGCCTGCCCGGCGTGCACCTTCACCTGCAGGTCGTACAGCTCCTGCAGGTCGGCCGTCGTAATGCCCTCGGCCGCCACGCGCGGGTCGAGCCTCACCTCGAGCAAGCGGGTCTGTGTCCAGGTGCCTGCGCTCATGCGCGCCTGGTAGCGGCCCGGGACGACCAGCGGACCGCCGGGTCCGGTTCTCAGATCCCAGGTGAACCGGTGCATGCCCGGCGTCGTGTTCACCGACGTCGAGCCGCCGCCGCCGAAGCGGCCACCCGCGCGCATGCCCTGGCCGGCGGCGCCGGCACCGCGGCCGCCGCTCGTGAAGGTCCGCACCACGGCGTCGCGCGCGTCGAGGATCTCGAGCGTCACGTCGCCGGGCGGCGCCGCGGCGAAGTAGTAGTCGAGGTATGCGCCACTCACCGGGTACTCCGGCTCGTCGGGCGCCGCGCCGGTCGCCGGGTAGCGCATGCGGTACGCGGCCCGCGGCTGGAAGAGATAGGCGTTCGTGCCCGGCGTCCAGGCCGCCTGCCCGTCGGCGCCGGAAATAGGGGAAATAGGGTCAGACCCTATTTCCGGAGAACCGTTTGCGGAAATAGGGTCTGACCCTATTTCCGACTCGCTCGACGACATCTGGCGCGCGGCGATCTGCTGCAGCGGCGACACGTTGTCCATGATCCAGAACGACCGTCCCATCGTCGAGATGACGAGGTCCTTGCGGTGCACGCGGATGTCGGTGACCGGCGTCCCCGGCAGGTTCTGCTGCAGCGTCTGCCAGTGGCCGCCGTTGTCGAACGACACGAAGGCGCCGAACTCCGTGCCGGCGTAGAGCAGACCTTCGCGGTCCGGGTCCTCGCGCACGACGCGCGTCGGGTAGTCGTTGGGGATGCCGTTGGTCCCGCTTGTCAGCTTCGTCCACGTCTCGCCGTAGTCGTTGGTCACGTAGATGTACGGCTTCAGATCGTGCTCCCGCAGGAAGCGGTAGACGGCGACGTAGGCGGAGCCCTTCCGGTGCGGCGAGTCCTCGATGTTCTGGACGCGGCCGCCGGGCGACAGGTCCTTCGGCGTGACGTTCTTCCAGGTCTTGCCGTTGTCGCGCGACACGTGGACGGGGCCGTCGTTCGCGCCGACCCACAGCACGCCCCGCTCGAGACGCGACTCGACCATCGAGTAAATGCTGCTGTACACCTCCTCGCCCGTCACGTCACGCGTGATCGGATTGCCGGGCGAGATCTGGTACTCGGGCTCGCGCGCCGTCAGGTCCGGGCTGATCACCTCCCACGTCACGCCTTCGTCCGACGTCCGGTGCACGACGTGCGACGCCTGGTAGACCACCTTCGGGTCGTGCGGCGAGATGGCGATGACCGTCTGGCGCGGGAAGCGGTACTTGACGTCGTCGGGGTCGTGGCCGTACCGGTTCTGCGGGTAGATCCAGGTGTTGCGCTCCTGGCCGGTCCTGACGTTCATGCGGCCGACTTCGCCCTTGCACGCGCCCCACAGCACCGAACCGTCCGGCACCGCGTGGATCTGGCCCGTTTCGCACCCCGGCCCCTGCGTCCACGCCTGCGCCGGGTGGTCGTAGCCGAACGCGTGGGGCGGGAGGCTCGGCACGACGACCGTCGAGTTGTCCTGCTGCGGACCGTAGAGGCGGTACGGGAACTGGTCGTCCACGGCCACCATGTACAGCTCGGCGGTCGGCTGGTTGAGAATCGTGGACCAGCTCTTCCCGCCGTCGATCGTCACGTTCGCGCCGCCGTCGTTGCACTGCACCGCGACGTCCGGATTGTCCGGGTTGAACCAGATGCCGTGGTTGTCGCCGTGCGGCACGGCCACCTGCGTGAACGTCTTGCCGCCGTCGGTGGACTTGTGCAGCCTGAGCTCGTTCACCCAGACCTCGTTCTCGTTCTTCGGGTTGACGTCCACGTAGTGGAAGTAGAACGGCCGCGCGCGCAGCCGCTGGTCGTTGCTGACGAGCGTCCAGGTCGCGCCGGCGTCGGTCGTCCGGTAGAGGCCGCCTTCCTCGCCCGGCGCCTCGACCATCGCATAGACGATGCGCGGATTGCTGCGCGCGATGCTGATGTCGATCTTCCCGACCAGGTTCTGCGGCAGGCCAGCCGAGAGCTTCGTCCACGTCTCGCCGCCGTCGGTCGACTTGTAGATGCCCCCCTCGGTCGCGGGCCCGCCGCTGATGATGTCCCAGCCCTTGCGGAAGCCGCGATACATCCCGGCGTACAGCTCGTTCGGGTTCGAGAAGTTCATGGCGACGACGCGCCCGCCGGTCTCGGCGTTGACGAAGAGCGTCTTCTTCCAGGTCTTGCCGCCGTCGGTCGTCTTGAACACCCCGCGTTCGTCGTTGGGGCCGTAGGGGCTCCCGAGCGCGGCGACCCACGCGATGTCGGGATTCGACGGGTGGACTTCGACGGCGCCGATCTGCCCGGCGTTCCTGAGCCCCATGAACCGCCAGGTCTTGCCGGCGTCGGCGGACTTGTACACGCCGCGGCCGATGATCACGTTGCTGCGGATGGCCGCGCTCCCCGTGCCGGCGTAGACGACGTTCGGGTTCGACTCGGAGACGGCGATCGACCCGATCGAGCCGGTCTCGATCTGGCCGTCGCTCACCGGCGTCCACAGGTGGCCGCAGTTCTCGGTCTTCCAGACGCCGCCGCCCGTGCCACCCATGTAGAAGGTGCAGGGCTGGCCGCGCACGCCGGTGATGGCCGTCACGCGGCCGCCGCGCGTCGGCCCGACGTTGCGCCAGTTCAGGTCCTGATAGAGCGCAGGATCGACGATGGCGTTGGCGTCGCGCTGAGGCGCGGGCGCCGCCGCCGGCCGCTGACCGGCCGCGGCGACGAGCGCGGCGGCCGCTGACGCCGCGACCACCGCGCGGAGCAGGAACTTCTGGGCACGGTCGAGCTTTCTCATGGCAGGCACTCCCTGTACCCGGCCTCGGCCGGGGGCTTGCGGAATATCGGGATCGATGCAGGAGACCGGGCGGCGCGGGCCCTGCGCTCGCGGGCAGGCCCGGCCGCAAAGGGGAAGTATACCGAAACACGGCGGGACTCGGGTCTCGGTACTCGATACTCGGTACTCGGTGTTCGATTCCAGCCGAATCCGCCAGGTTCCCCCGCGCAGGGGTATGATGGCGCCCGCCGGTCTCCAATCGGCCTCTGGCCTCTGGCCTCCAAGGATGAACCCGATGACCTGGATTGCCGACCCCGAGATCTGGATCGCGCTCGTGACGCTCACGGTCCTCGAGATCGTCCTGGGCGTGGACAATGTCATCTTCATCTCCATCCTGTCCGGCAAGCTGCCGGCGGCGGAGCAGCCGAAGGCGCGGCGACTCGGCCTCTTGGGGGCGATGCTGATGCGGATCGCGCTGTTGTTCTCGATCGCCTGGATGATGCGCCTGACGACCCCGTTCTTCGCCCTGTTCGCGCACGACGTCTCCGGCCGCGACCTGATCCTGATCGCCGGCGGCCTCTTCCTCCTGGCCAAGAGCACGCACGAAATCCACGACAAGCTCGAGGGCGAGGAGGCCCGCCGCGCGGTCAGCGCGCGGGTGTCGTTCGCCGGGGTCATCGCGCAGATCATGTTGCTCGACGTCGTGTTCTCGCTCGATTCGGTGATCACGGCCGTGGGCATGGCGAACCATCTGGCCGTGATGGTGGCGGCGGTCGTGCTGGCGGTGGCGGTGATGATGGTGTCGGCCGAGCCCGTCTCGCGGTTCGTGGATCGGCATCCGACGGTGCGGATGCTGGCGCTCAGCTTCCTGCTGCTCATCGGCCTGGCGCTCGTGGCCGACGGCCTCGGCCAGCACATCCCGAAGGGCTATATCTATTTCGCGATGGGCTTCTCGGTCTTCGTCGAGATGATCAACCTGCGGCTGCGCGCGAAGGGGGAGCCGGTGCATCTCAGGCGGGCGCACAAGGAGAACTGACGCTCGCCGGCGTCAGGCTTCCGGCGACAGCGCGCGCGAGCTCCTCATCGGGGTGCTTGCGTCATGTTCTCGGCGCGGGCGCGCATGGCTGCGCGGAGCAGCCGCGCCTCGTGTGGCGTGAACCGGAGGCTGCCTCTCGCGGCTCGCTGTCAGTCGAGCTGGCCGGGCCGGGCCTGCATGATGCCGGAGAACGCGTGCCCCTGCGGCAGGACCAGATGGGCAATTTCGTGAGCGAGCGTGTAGGCGAAGATCCGCTGTTCGACAGCCTCCGCTCCGACCAGCGCCTGCTCGCCGACCCCGGGCTGCTGGCCCTGGAGCTTCGAGCCCTCCCGCCATCACAGGCCGTCGTGCTGGACGAGGTTCAGCGCGCGCCGTCGCTGCTGAACGAGGTCCACCGCGCCATCGAGTCGGGCCGCCGCCGTTTCGTGCTGCTGGGATCCCGCGCGCGCCGTCTCAAGACCGCGAGCACGAATCTGCTCGCCGGTCGTGCCACCGTGCAGACGATGTTGCCCCTGGTCCCCGCCGAGCTGGGGCCCGACTTCGACCTGGCGCGCATTCTGCGTTTCGGCAGTATCCCCGTCGTCTGGCAGGCCGACGATCCGCGTGCGGCCCTCGAGGCCTACGTCCAGCTCTACGTGCGCGAGGAGGTTCGAGCCGAGGCGCTCGTCCGCAACCTGCCGGGCTTTCTGCGATTCCTCCCCGTGGCCGGGCTCTTCCACGGACAGGTCGTCAACACGTCAGGACTCGCGCGGGACGCGGCCACGGCGCGCAAGACGGTGGAGGGCTACCTGGGGATTCTCCAGGACACGCTGCTCGCGACGCTCGTGCCGGCATTCGAAGCCGGCCTGCGCGTGCGCGAACGCCGGCACCCGAAGCTCTATTGGGTGGATCCGGGCCTCGCGCGAGCCGCCAAGCAGCAGCTCGGCCCCGTCGCCGCCGAAGAGCGCGGTCCCTTGCTCGAAGGCTGGATCCTCACCGTGCTCCGGGCGCACAACGAGGGGACGGATCTCTTCGAGCACGTTTCGTACTGGGCCCCCGTCCAGGCGAGGCAGACCGAGGTGGACTTCCTGCTGCGCCGGGGGCGGGACTACCTGGCCCTCGAAGTGAAGGCCCAGTCCCGGTTCTCGCCCAGGCATCTGTCAGGTCTGCGCGCCATCGCGGATCTTCCGCGCGTCGCGCGGCGCGTGCTCGTGTGTCTCGGCGACCGGCCGCTGCGGACCGAAGACGGCATCGACGTCTGGCCGCTCGAACGGTTCCTGGATGCGGTCGCCAGCGGCACGCTCTGGCCATGACGCGCAATGACGCGCGACGTGACTCCCCAAGCTCCGCCGTAGAATGGGCGTCTCACCCGCTGGTTTGACATGTCTCGCACATGTGAGCATGCTGATGACATGTCCAAGATGATCCAGCTCCGGAACGTGCCCGACGACCTTCATCGACGCCTCAAGGTCCGGGCGGCGCTCGAGGGGCTCTCGCTCTCCGATTATCTGATCGCGGAGGCCAGGCGCGCGGCCGAGCGGCCCACGCTGCAGGAGCTGAGGGACCGTCTGCACGCCCGAGGCGCCGCGAAGCTCAGGACGTCGCCGGCCAGGGCCGTCCGCCGCGAGCGGGACGGCCGGTGATCGTCGTGGACGCGTCGATTGCGCTCGAGGTGCTGCTCGGCACAGAGACCGGGCGACGCGCCGAGGCGCGCCTCTTCGAGCGCCGCGAGACGCTGCACGCGCCGCACCTCCTCGATCTCGAAGTCGCGCAGGTGCTGCGGCGGTACTGCGTCTCCGGCGACGTGACGCCAGCCCGCGCCGGGGCCGCGCTCGACGATCTGCGCGACCTGCCGGTCACCCGGTACCCCCACCTCGTCCTGTTGGCCAGGATCTGGGAGCTTCGCCACAACCTGACGGCGTACGACGCGGCGTACGTCGCGCTCGCGGAAGCCCTGGACGCGCCGCTGGCCTCGTGCGACGCGAGCGTGGCGGCGGCGCCGGGTCATCACGTCAAGGTCGAGCTGTTCTAAGCCGCCGGTTGCCGTGCGGTTGCCTGGTGGGACTGTACGAGACCTATGCCGGCACGACCGTCGCGATCGTCGACGGCCGGGGCTCGCACTGCTGCGAGCCCGGACACGAAATCGGCCGGACACTGAAGCCCGACGATCCCTCGCTGGGCTAGATCAGCCCTCGTCCT
>Ga0326597_10008264_pt1 | contig 14070 bp, 8 predicted proteins | sample RVTome_12_FD_203789 | JGI IMG/M metagenome (GOLD analysis project Ga0326597, IMG submission 203789) | Soil microbial communities from uranium-contaminated site in the Upper Colorado River Basin, Wyoming, United States - RVT100D185 | ecosystem: Environmental > Terrestrial > Soil > Contaminated >... | reverse complement strand
CTGTACCTAAACCACCGCGCCACCTCCCGACTCTACCGAACGACCGGAATCACAGCGACTTGCGGCACTTCTGATGCACAGGATGGATGAGCCCCACAATCCAATTGCAGCTACATATGGCCACCTTTGCTGGTCGGGTTTGCCGTCACCAGTCCTGCGTGTTCGGATAACTGCTCGACGAAAACCGCGTTCTCAAAGAACAGCTCGAATCCAGCGGTAGGCGGCCGCGCCTAACCGACGATCAGCGTCGCCGACCCACAGCCAAAGGGCAGCGGCTCGGGCACGATCGCCAAGACACTCAAGGAGCGCGGGATCCGTCAAACCCTCGCCGGATCGACCCGCGGTCTGGTGACTCACTGCAGCCTGGTGGTGATAGCCCTGCGGAGATTGACGGCAGAGCGACGACTCGAAGGTGCAGTTGAATCTATTCCGCAGGTGTATCCTGGACGCATTGAATCAAAGCGCGATGGGGTCACTGGTCATCCCGGGAGGGTGCCAATGAAGCTACGACGAACGCCACTCCGCTGGAGCGGAGTCTCAGTTCTTCTCTCGTTGATTCCGGCCACCGCGCTAGCTCAGACGAACATGGCCCTCGACTTCGACGGCGTGGACGACTATGTGGAGGTCGGTGATCCGGTGAATCTGACCGGTCCGCTCACTCTCGAGGCGTGGGTGTTCGCACGCTCCGCGACGAACAGCAGACGGATCCTCAGCAATCGCTTTGGCGCCGGGTACGAGATGGATGTGGACGACAGCGGCCCGACCATCCAGCTTCGGCTGTCCTTCGACGGTATTTCGCGGGGGTCGGCCGATTTCGAGCCGTTTATGAACACGTGGACACACGTGGCCGCCACCTGGGGGGGGCCGGAGAAGGAACAAACCTCTACATCAACGGAGTACGCTCCGGGGGAGACGCGTTTGCGGGGACACTCAGTCCGTCGACGGCCACCCTCCGATTTGGCCAAACGGGCTTTTCGACGGGCTTCTTCGACGGCCGCATCGACGAGATCCGGATCTGGAGCGCCCAGGTGGACGAATCGACGCTCCGAATCTGGATGACGAGAGCGTTGACCCCGATTCATCCGAACTTCGCGGCGCTGGAAGGCTACTGGCGTTTTGAGGAGGGCGCGGGTCAGTCTGCGGCCAGCGAGGTCGGTTCACCGGCCTTGGAGGGCCGACTCGGGGACTCCGCCTCGGAGGAGGACTCCGACCCGGCGTGGGTGGCCTCGGGCGCCACGCCGGTGCAGCCCACGACATGGGGGCGGATGAAGTCGCTCTACGGAAATTGATTGAAGCTCCTCGGTCCGTAACCTCCCCGTAGTGTCCGGAAATAGGATCGACGTGTCGATGTGGCGCGCCGACGGTCACTCATCCAGGGTGTGTCACTACGTTCGAGTTTTCGGACACTGCGCCCTCCGTTCTCGTCCAGAAGGACGAGCAACGCCGATTCGGGCACTCGAGAACCTGGCCGACCTACCGCGATCGATTCGACTGAGCCCGTACGCTGCCACAGTGTTACTCTATCTTGTCCGCTTTACTCACGGCCGTGCTGCGCGTCGGTCGTGAACTCGGGCCCGACGTTCGCCAGGAGGGGCTGTGACCACCAACGAGACGACCCGGCTGGATGCGCTTCAGAAGTACCACATTCTGGACACCGATCCTGAGGAAGCGTTCGACGACCTGACGTTGCTCGCCTCGCAAATCTGCGGTACGCCGATCGCCCTCATCAGCTTGGTAGACGAGGATCGCCAGTGGTTCAAGTCGCGCGTCGGGCTCGCGGCCGAGGAGACTTCGCGCAGCATCTCCTTCTGTACGCATGCCATACAGCAGCCGGGGCTGTTCCTTGTTCCCGATGCGCTCGACGACGAGCGTTTTCGTGAGAATCCGCTCGTGATCGACGACCCACACATCCGCTTCTACGCCGGCGCTCCACTGCTGACGCGTGACGGCGACGCGCTCGGCACATTGTGCGTCATCGATCGCCGCCCCCGCACGCTGACGGCGGAGCAGCTCGAGGCGCTGGCAGCGCTCCGGCGGCAGGTCGAGGCACAGCTGGAACTTCGTCGCAACCTGATCGAACTGCGCCATGCACTCGAGGGCGTCGAGCGGCTGGGGTCGCTCGTTCCCTTCTCTTCCACGTGCGAGCTCAACATCGTCATTCCCGCCGATGTCGAGAGTATGGCGATTGTGCGCGACCGAGTGAACGAGCTGCTCGAGAGCAAGAACTGGTCAGAAGAGGAGATAGACAACGTCGATCTGGCACTGGACGAGGCGCTTACCAACGCAATCCGGCACGGCTGCAAGAACGACCCGACCAAGGAGGTGCAGTGCCTCGTGAGCTTCGATGACTCCGGAGAACTCTCTCTCGTTATCCGCGATCCCGGATCAGGCTTCGATCCCTCCGTCGTGCCCGATCCTCGCGAACCGAGAAACCTCCTGAAGTTGGGCGGTCGTGGCGTGTTACTGATCAATCGCCTGATGGACATCGTCGAGTACTCCGACGAAGGCCGACAGCTGTCGATGCGAAAGCGCCGGGAAGCGACCAACGACGCGTAGACGCTGCCGAGGTGGCTCGAATTTGCTCGTCATAGACAGCTTGAATGGAGGCTCCATGAAATGGCAGGTCGCTCTCGTATTCTTCTTCCTGGCCAACTCGATCCGGAGGCACAGAGTGTGGGGGCGTCCAGGTCAGGCGCCGACTGGGTGGACTGCTCAGCCACTTTCAGAACAGGGCCCCGTGAACACGTCGATCGTATTTTCTGACACTACGTGGTCGAAATCGCTATCCGTCGCTGGCCCTGGGGCGGCGATGAGCGCTATGCTCGCGCCATGCGTGCACGGATCCTCGTCGGACTCGTAGGCTTCATTCTCCCGGTCGGGTCCGCGAGCGCACAACCAGGCCATCCCATCCAGGCCATCGGCCGAGTCGCAGATCCAAGCGCAGCCGTGCGACTCGACCACGACTGGGAGTTCTTGTTCCTGTCGATCATGCCAAGCGAGTCCGCGGCTCGAGGATCGCCACCACCATCGTCTCCCCCCCTCCAAGCCAGGGGCTGGGCCCCCATCGCGAATCTGGATCCCGCCGACTTCACTGCCGACCTCGAATACTGGGTGCGCTGTCCGCTGCCCCCGGATCTCCAGCCGCCGGCCGCGTTCGCTGTCAGCGGTCGGTCCGCGGCGTTCGCGTGCTACGTGGATGGAGAGCTCGTCGGAGCCTACGAGGAACACCAAGAACCAGCAGCCGGCGAGGGCCTGCACTGGTGGTTCGCGCCCCTTCCGTCCGACGCGGCAGGACGAACGCTCTACCTCTGGCGGCCGCATCAAGCTCCAGAGCTCGAGCTGAACTCGTCGATGATCGTTCCCACGTCGAACGACACCACAGCCGCATCGTGGCTGACCGCCTTGCAGACGGATGTCCACCGCACCGAGCTGCGAGCCGATCTCGGCTACCTGGCCTTGGGCACGATCCTCGTCGCCATCGGCGTGGCCGCCCTGACCCTGGCCTCGTGGCGAAGCGAGCGCAGGGACGCGGCGCTGCTCCTGTTGGGGATGATGTCGGTGATCATGGGGCCGCGCTTCCTGCTCGGCACTTCAACGATACGATTCTTGCTGGGGGGCGTCCCCGCGTTCGTGCTTCCCGCTCTGGCCTATGCACACGGCGCGGTGGCGTTCGGCTTCTTCCGGCACTACCTCGGCCGCGGCTGGCATTCGACGATTCGTTGGATCGCCTGGGGCTACCTCGTCTTCGCCTGTATCGCCGTCACGGCTCTCGTGCTGCACCCACACTCCGACCCGCTCGGCAAGGTCAACAACGTCGTGGTGATCCTCTCGCTCGCGGCAATCCTCGTGAGCATCCTCACGCCCGACGCCCGCGACCAGCCAGGGTGGCGCGTCCTCGTGGTCGGCGGCAGCGCCGCGGTCCTGTTCGTCACGCTCGAGAACCTGCGTGGCCTGGGCCTGCCCCTGCGGTTCGACATCGAGTGGATGGGCCATTTCGTCTTGTACCTCACCTTGGGTTACCTGACAGCCAACCGCTTCTTCACCAACGAGCAGCACCTGGCCGGCATTCGCCAGGAGCTCGAGACCGCCCGGCAGATCCAGATGTCGATCCTGCCGCGGGAGACGCCGGAGATCGCGGGTCTACGCGTGGCCACGCGCTACGTTCCCGCGAGCGCCGTGGCCGGGGATCTCTTCGACTTCGCGCGCGCAGACGGATCGGGTCTGGGTATTCTGGTCGCGGACGTTGCCGGCCACGGTGTGCCGGCCGCCCTGATCGCCTCGATGGTCAAGGTGGCCTTCCAGGCCCAGAGCGAGCACGCAAACGACCCCGCCCGCGTGCTGTCGGGGATGAATACGATTCTCTCGGGGGAGTTCGAGGGATCTTTCGTCACCGCAGCCTATGCCTGGATCGACACGACCGCCCATGTGCTCCAGTACTCTGGTGCGTCTCACCCCCCGCTGCTGGTGCAGCCACGAGCAACGCAAACACGCGGTGAACTGCCTCCCGCCCTCGGCGCGGCGAAGACCATGCGCCCCGCAGCCGACATCGTCCCACTCGCCTCCGAGGGACTCATGCTCGGTCCATTTCCCGAAGCGACCTACCAGACCACGACGCGTCCCCTTCGGCCCGGCGATCGCCTGCTGCTCTATACCGACGGCATCATCGAGGCGATGGACTCAGCCCGAGAGCCGTGGGGCGAAGAGCGCCTGCGAGGCCTGATGGAAACCACGGACGGACACGGGCCCGAGGGACTCGCAGACGCAATCCTGGCTGCAGTCGCCGATTGGACGGGAACACGTCCCGGTCAGGCCCTCGACGACGACCTCACCGTCGTGGTGATCGACATCGGAGAGTCAACCTGAGCGTTCGATTCGCACCGAGTGCAAAGCCCAGAATGCAAACAGAGAGACGCGGGCCCCACGCCATCTTCGCATGCTGCCCGTCGCTGTACTCGTCCACCGAATTCAAGCGATGCTCCGGATCTCGGTGGACCAATGCACACCCGCCTCAACTCCCGCCCTCGAGATTGTAGATCTGCCAGAGTTCGCGCCGATCCATCCGCAGCACCGGATGCAACGCCATCCTCCCGGCGGCCCCCACCGAGCCTTCCAGGAAGCGCAGTTCCTCGAGCTTGGCCCGGGTATCCTCGCCGACATCGAGTTCGAGGCCGGCTTCACGCGCCAGCAGGATCCCCTTCGCACGGATGGAGAGTTCGAGCTGAATGCGCAGGAGGCAGAGAATGTCTCCCAGGACGGGCCCGGCCATGGCATGCCGCAGAGAATGCAGATAGCGCCCGACGGGCGACTGTGGCAACTCACTCGACATGACCATTTCCAGCAGCTGCGCTTCGGTGTCGAATCCACTGCCGAGCCAGGCGCGCGTCGCGCGCTCGCTGTAGCTGAACACCGCGAGCAAGAAGAGCGGCGAAGCGAACAGCACGATGGCGGCGTTCAGGACGTCGGGCAGCAGTAGATGGTTGTAGAGGGAGTGGACGATGACCGCGAGGACGAGCCCCGGCAGCGCGGCGAGGGCCACGGAGCGGTCATGCTGTTCGCTCAGCTCCTTGGTCAAGACGGCGGCGGCCGCGGTCGTCGAGCCATGCAGGATCGCGGTGCCGAAGCCGCGGACGATCCACAGCCAAGGTCCGGCGTCCGGCAGCGAAACCAGATAGAGGATGTTCTCGAGGAAGGCGAAGCCGGCGCCGATGGCAAAGCCGTGAATCGCCGCATCGACGAGGAAACCGACGCGGGCCCGCGAGATGAGAAACGCGATGGGGACGAGCTTCAGCAACTCTTCGATGAGGGGAGCGGCATAGCGCGTGTAGAGACTGCGGTCGATGCCGAGCTGCGCGTACAGGAGCCGGTTGCCGAGGTAGGCCACGGCCGCGACGGACAGGCCGATGCCCAGGGACGTGGCGATCCGCTTCCACGGAATCAGCTTGTAGCTGTCCAGCGTCCGCAGAAGGACGAGGAAGGACAGAACGGGGAGGAGGGCGAAGCTGGCGAGCACGTTGGACGAAGGATCAGAGAATCTTCAGCGAGAGCATGAGTTCTTCCTTCGGCTTCGTGCCCTCTTCGATTCCGAACGCCCACCCTACGGAGGCCGTCAGATCGAGATGGGACAGGAAGTGCATCTGCAGGTCGAGTTGCCCCCCCACGTTCATGACTTCGCGCCGGAGCATGGAGTCGTCCAGATTGGTCACGAGTCCGCCGCTGAAGAGGCTGGCGCGCACCCAGCTCGCATAGAACGCAGGCCTGCCCAGGCTTGCAAAGCGGAGCGGCGGCAGATTCCAGTCGACCATGGCCTTCACGAAGTTGGTGCCGCCGATCTCGTTGAGTTCGAATCCGGGAAAGCTCGACCACCCACGGTAGCGCTTGGGATGTTGATGGTCGAGCCAGTTGTTTCCAAAGCCGCCGAAGAAGAAGTTGGCGAAAGGCTCGTCGTGTTCGGCCGGCGCCCAGCCACCGGCCGACCGCAGCCAGACGCTGGAATGGGCGAACAGCGGCAGGCCCAGATCCAGTGTGGCCACCGAGTTGGCGAAGCTGCGGCCGTTGACGTGGTTGTCGGCGAGTGCGAGGGAGGCCGTGCTGCCTCTCTCGTAGTCGACGGCGCCGATGGAGAAGCTGCGGTTACGCCAATCGAGTCTCACGCTGCCCGTCAGCAGTTTGTCGAAGGAGGACGAGACGTTCTGATAGTCGGGCAGCCGCTCGAGATTTCCGAAGTGAGCGACATGGGTCTGAAAGTCGAGTTCACGCGGGAGATCGTGGACGAGCGTACGCGAATAGCCCAACCCGCCGGACCAACCCTTGCGGCTCGACTTGGTCGGGCCGAAGAGATCGTAGAAATCGGCGTCGTTCCACTTGAAGGAGGCACTCCAGTCGTAGCGCTCGTAGCCGGCTTGTGCGTGGATACGTTCGTCCTCCGGCAGTCCTTCGCTCGGGCTGTAGCTGGCAGCCAGATGGAACTTGTGGAGCGAGATGGGATCGGAGAGATCGGCGCGTAGTCCGACGGCCGTGTAGTCCTTGTAGCCCTCGACGATGGGAACCAGCGATTCCAGCTCGACGGAGCGGAGCGCTCGATAGTCACCCTTGTAGGTCTGGAGCGATTCGAGTGCCACATCCGCGGGAGAGCCCGCGCGCCATTCTCCGAGCTGAGGGTACTTCTCCCTGAGCGCGGCCCCGAACAAGCGGATGGGATTGATGTCTTCCAACGGCGTCGCCGAAATCCACGTGGGAACGAATCCCTCGCCCGAATACCGGAAGACGATCATCTCGTCGTTTGCGGTCGCGATGGGGCGGAAGAAACCAGTCTCGGTATTGCTCAGCGCCTCGAGTTCGCCGCTCTCGAGGCGATAGCGGAAGATGTTGGAGACACCGGTGAGATAGCTGCTGCCGACTAGCGCCGTGCCGTTCGGCGTGAAGCTGAACGATCCGGGCGTCGTCGTGCCGAAGTCGAAGCGCGCCGTGGGGGTCGTGCTTCCCGCGAGGAGCGAGTCTCGTGAAACGACGGTCACTTCTCCCTTGCCGCCGATGTCCACGATTCCATAGCAGATCTGCGATCCGTCGGGTGACAGGTCGAGATCGTAGACGGTGCTCCCATAGCCAAAGGTGACGATCTGATTCCATTCCTCGTACGGCGCCGGAATGCGCACGATGGTCGCCCATCCGTTGTCGTGCCGGACTCCCCAGAGCGAGGCATCGCTACGATCGAAGGCCAGCTCGCCGACGCGCGCGTCCTTCAGCAGCATCCGGCTCTTACGGCTCTCGAGGTCGTATTCGACGATGTCACGGAAGGCCGAGTGATCCCGAGTATAGAACAGCCGTCTGCCTTCTGGATCGTGCGCGAGCGACGTCACCGAGTACATCAGCGGATCCTTGACGTCGAGAAGCCTGTGGATTTCGCCGCTGTCGACGTCGATGGCCGCGAGATGGGCGATCTTTCCGGGATAGTTCAAGGCGGCATAGAGCTGGCGCCGCTCGCCGTCGTAGTACGCTCGCGACACCGATCCGAGGGCACGCGCGCTGATGTCCCGATGCTCGGTGATGGGGTAGACGCGCAGGCTGTCGAGACTCTCGGTCTGCCATCGTGTCTCGAACTCGCCCCATTCCTCCCACATCTCATCGAGCGAGCGGCCGTACACGCGCTCGAATTGGGCGGCGTAGTGCCCGCGTGAGCCTCGGTCCCGCTTCACCCAGTCGATCAGTTTCTCGGGCGTGTGCTCGTACGCGAGCCAACTCATGAAACGCGTGCCGTAGAGATAGGAATTCATCTCGATCTGGAAGTTCGCCGAGGTGCCCTCGGCGACGAGCCCAAGCGGATCGTAGAAGCGTGTGCCGTCGCGCACCATCGAGCGGAAGACCATTTCGTCATAGGAGCCCTGGGCGCGGCCCAGGCCGCCGGCCATCCAGGTCTCCACGAAGACGGCGATACCCTCGTGAAACCAACGCGGGGCGCTGCTGCGCGGCGACGTCAGATAGTTGTACACGATGCTCTCGGGATGCTCGGCCTTCGCGGAGACCTTGCCTCGGAAGAGCCCGCGGAAGAAGCCATCCCACCCGGCGGTGCGGTCGAAGTTCACGACGTGGACGAGCTCGTGATTCATCAGCGTGTTCATGCGCTCGTTCGATGGATAGGTCTCGTAGGCCAGGCTCATGGGCGCGATGGTCACCGCGACGCCGTTGCGCGGGACCGCGCCGGCGCCGGCATTCCCGTAGTCGGCGAAGTCGGTGAGGATCACCGTGATCTTCTCGTCGCTCTCGTAGCCGAAGAGCTTGCGCTGGGTCGCCAGAGAATTGTGGAAGCAGCGCGCCACATGGGGGGCAAGGTAGCTCTGCAGCGGCTGAAGATAGACCAGTCGAAGCTCGTTCGTTTCGAGCGTGCTGAGCTGAGCGGCGGCGACGGAGGGCAGAAGGAGGAGCGCGGCGATCAGTGAGTGAAGTTTGAGCATCGGAGCTTCTGTGGGAGGAGCGAGAATGGGGGACCCGCCGTGCGGCGGATCCCCCTTTGATCCTGGAGGCGTCGAACCCGGGAGCTTCGACTAGTTGATGTAGCTCTGGATGTTGCCGCGAGCCAGTGCGCTGCGGAACTCTCCGTTGGCCAACGCCTGCCGGAAGCTCGCATTGGCGAGCGCCGCGCTGAAGTTACCGCGGGCCATCGCCTGATGAACCTCGGGCCGGGCCATCGCCGCGGCGAAATTCGGCTGTGCCAGGACGCGGGCGAAGTCGGGCTTTGCCAGCGCGGCCGAGAACTGCGGATTGGCCAGGGCGTCGCGGAAGGCCGGCTTTCCCAGCGCGTCGACGAAGGCCGGCTTGGCCAGGGCGTCGCGGAAGGAAGGCTTCGCGAGCGCACGGGCGAAGTTCGGATGCGCCATGACGGCGCGCATCGCGGGCGACGCCAGGGCGGTTTGGAATTGCGGATTGGCAAGGGCCTGCATCACGTCCGGCCGCGCGAGCGCTGCGTGGAACTGCGAGCTCGCCATCAGGGCACGGAAGTTCGGGCTGGCCAGGGCCTGTCGGAACTGAGCGTTGCCCATGGCGGACTTGAAGTGCGGGCTCGCGAGGGCGGCGGCAAAGTCCGGCTTTGCCAGCGCAGCTTGGAAGTCCGGGCTGGCGAGAGCTTGGCGGACGCTGGCGTTCGCAAGGGCAGCCTTGAACGCGGGGCTCGCGAACACCTGCTCGAACGCGGGCTTCCCGAGGGCGGCCTGGAAGTTCGCGCTCGCCATGGCGGTGCGGAACTCTGGACTGGCCAGGGCGTCACGGAAGGAGGCCTTCGCCAGCAGGGCGCGGAACTGATCGCTGGCCATCGCGTCGCGGAACTGGGCTTGGCCCATGGCGTCGCGGAAGGAAGGGCTCGCCAGGGCGGCGGCGAAGTTCCCGCTCGCCAGGGCCGTGTGGAAGTCGGCGGCGGCCATCGCCTGCTGGATCTCGGGCTTCGCCATGGCATCGCGGAAGTCGGGGCTGGCGAGGGCCTGGTTCAGCTCGGGGCTGGCCAACGCGGCCTGAATCTCGGGGCGGGCCAGGGCCTGGTGCAGTTCGGCGCTGGCCAGGGCGGTGCGGAAGTCATCGCGGGCCAGGGCGACCTGGAATTCAGGGTTCGCGAGGGCGGCCGTGAAGTCGGGGCTCGCCAGAGCGTCCTGGAAGGCGGGATTCGCCAGGGCGGCCTGGAAGTCTGGGCTCGCCAGCGCGGCCTGGAAATCGGTCTTGGCCAGGGCGGCCTGGAACTGCGAGTTCGCCATGGCGGCCGCGAAGTCGGGGTTCGCCAGGGCGGCCGAGAACTGGGGATTGGCCATGGCCGTCTTGAAGGCCTCGTCCGTCACCAGACGCTGAGCGACGTCGCTCTGCAGCCATTCCTGAAACTCGGGGTTATCGAGGACGACCTCGGAGGCCGAGATCTGTGAATCGTGATGTCGCTCGGCCACGCCAATCGTGCCTTCCGTTCCGCTCTCGTTCGGCGGGTAGCCGGCGATCGCAAAATACAGGGCAGCACCGACGGCCACGACGGCGATTGTGATGAGGATGGTCTTGTTCGGCATTTTCTTTCCTCCAGGGCCCGTCTTAGGACGGGGGTAGGTTCCGGGCTCTCATCCGCAAGTACACTGCTGCACGCGGAAAGTTGGAGAGATCCGGGGGGTCATTGGCCGGAATTCGGGCCGCCGACCAGGGGAATCGAGGCCTCTCGGCCCTCCGAGCGAACGCGCAGGAGCGTGGGGGCCTCGGGATCGATCTCGAGTTCCAGGAGCGCGGGCGCGTCCGCGCTCCACAGGAGCTCGATCAGGGTGCCACCGTCCGAATCCGCCCAGCGCAGCTCTCCAAGCGTCTCGCCGTTCAAGCGGATGCTCTGGCTGTGGGTGATTTCGGTTGGTAGAAGGGTTCCAACGGTGTTTCCGCCGTCGAGGCCGGGCAGCGGGACCCGCAGCAGCCCGACGCCGACGACGAACATGGCCGCGGCTCCGGCGACGAAGATCGCAAAGTCTCTTCGCCGGCTGGAGATGGAGCCGCGCCGGGCGTGGCGGAGGCCGGAAGGGGACGTGTCCCGAATCACCTCGAGGATCGCGGGGCGGAGCCCCTCGGGGGAGTCTTCCTCGGGCATGGCCCTGAGATGCTGGTCGAGCTGGACGAGCTGTATCTGGAAGCTACGCAGCGCCGGATCGCGGCTGAGAGCGGTGTCGAGTTCGACCCGCTCCTCCTCGGTACATTCGCCATCGAAGGCGCGGTGCACGAGTTCCATCATGCGCGGATCCATCAGACGATCTCCCCAGTCGGGAGCAACAGGCTCGCGAGGCGCTGGCGTGCCGTATAGAGTCGCGATTTGACCGTCTTCTCCGGAATGTCGAGAATTTCGGCCATCTCGCGATAGCTGCGATCGAGATAGTGGCGCAGGATGATCACGACGCGATCGTTCGCGGGAATCCTGCGCAGAGCCGCGCGCACGTGAAGCCTCAACTCGGCCTTCTCGAATTCTTCCGCCGGTCCTAGCGTCGCGTCGACCAAGCCATCGTCGAGCTCCATGCGGCCGCTCTTCTTCCGGATCTCGTTCAGGCACTCGTTGACGCCAATGCGATAGATCCAGCTATAGAAGCGCCGGCTGGGATCGAAGGCCTTCACCGACAGGAATGCTTTCACGAAGGTGGCCTGCGTCGCGTCGCGCGCGTCGTCGGCGTCTCCGAGCATCCGAAAGGACAGGTTGTAGATCACTCTCTCGTGCCTCTCGATCAGGCCGGCGAAGGCGAGTCGGTCGCCGCGTTGGGCGCGGCGGGTGAGCTGCGCGTCGGAAGAATCGACGTTCTTGAGAAGTACAGCCGTGGCCGCCGAAAGTTTGTCTTCTTTTCTACTAGGGGAATTCATGGGGTCCGCCGGCTGAATGGTCTCGCCAGGCTGTCGATCGAGCTGAGAATCTGCGTGAACCCATCAACAGTAGCTCAGCAGGAGCGTCGCCAGGAAGGGGTTACGGATTATTCGCCGGCCAATTCCTGGCCGCTGGCAGCGGCGGAGCGGGGGTCTTGCAGAGCGATGAAAAAACATAAGTGCCTACCAGAACGGCCGAATCAGCCCGCCACGGCTCCCTGCCGGCATCTCGCGCTGAACACAGACAGGGCGCGACTCGCCCGATCGATCTTCCGGTACACCGGCACGCCGGCCCGCTCCAGCATGAGGACGCTGGGATCATACAGCCGCCCGGAATCGATGCAGACGATCATGGGCTTCTCGATCTCACGGTAGATGCGGCTGAGTTCGGCGGGCAGCGAACGCAGCGCGAAGATGTTCTCCTCGTGACGCCCGGTGGGGTCGGGGACCAGCACGTCGAGGACTGGCGTCGCCGGCACGGCCGAGACGATCAGCATGTCCACGGCGTCGGAGTCGGCCACCGTGCGCACCGCCTCCGCGAAGGCTTTCGTCCCCGTCATCGGGGTGCAGTCGACGGGATTTCCGGTGTGGGCGATGGAGGGCAGGATCCGGTCCAGCTGCTTCGTCAGCTCGGCCGGAAACCGAGCCAGCTCGAGATCCCACAGATGATCGGAGACGGCGCCGGCCTCGAACCCCGCGTTGGTGATGACGCCCACGCGATTGCCCTCGGTCTTGCGCTGGCTGAGCATGGTCAGCGCCTTCGTGTAGTCCTCGAACATGTTGAGCGTTTCGCAGACGACGGCCCCGGCCTCGCTCAGCAGGCTCTTGGCAACCCGATAGTCGCCGGCGACGGAAGCCGTGTGGGATGCGGCGGCGCGAGCGCCGACATCGGTCTTGCCGGCCTTGTAGACGACGACAGTTTTGTCTTCCGCGTTTGCCTGGCGCACGAGCCGCAGAAAGCGCTCGCCCTCCGTGGGTTGGAAGCCCTCGATGTAGAAGGCAAACACCGAGATTCCGGGCTCGTGCGCGAGGTAGTACTCGAGGAAGTCACCGGCGCAGAGATCCATCTCGTTGCCGTAGGAGATCGACGCGCGCGGAAAGATGATTCCGTCGAGATTCGAATTCATGCTGACGAGATAGGCGCCGGACTGGCTGATCAGCACCAGCGAGGAACCGGGCGCGTCGGAGAAGGGCAGCTTGTAGGTGGGAAGGAAGAACGTGTTGTACTGATGCTTCGAGACGATGCCGAGGCAGTTGCCGCCGACGAGAACCGGACCGCCGTCCTCTCGTTCCCTCGACTCGGTCAGCGTCTTCTGGATGCGTCGTGAGAGATCGTCTCTGCCGCTCTCGGCGAAGCCTCCCGGGATCAAGATGATGGAGCGCGCCTTCTGCTCGCGCGTCAGCTCCTCGATGGCGTCGGTCGCGGCCTCGGCGGGGATCGAGACGACGGCGAGATCCACGCATTCTGGCAGCGCGGCCGCCGACGCATGACAGGGAATGCCACAGATGGCCGAGGCCTTCGGGTGGATCGCATAGAGATGCCCGTAGTCCAAGCCGTCGGAGTTCTTGAGATTCTGCAGGATGATCCGGCCCGCGTTGACCCCCGAGGCCGATGCGCCGTAGACGGCGGCCGAGCGCGGGCGGAGCAGGTTGCCGATTGTCGCGATCGGCCTGGCCGGGCGCCGCTCGACCTCGCCGGCGTGGAGCCGGCCGAGGGCGTCGAGGGCGACCAGCCGTCCGTTCGAACCCACCATCGGGTTGAGTTCGAGCTCGTCGAGAACGGGCCGGCCGCGCTCGTCCTTCAGGGCGGCCAGCTCGGCGAGGCCGGCGAGCGTGCACGCCAGCGCCTTCGCCTCGATGGGGGCCTCGCGATGCAGCCGTGAAGGCCGAAGGGCCAGCTTGCCCAGCGTCGTCCGACCGATGGCACGGACGGCCGCGTCTGCATCGAAATCGTGAGCCGAGAAGAGGAGATGGGACTCCCCGGCCGAGAGCTCGCCGTACCACTCGGTCAGGAGGCCACCCAGGCCGAACATCAAGGCGGGCCCGAAGGCCGCGTCGCGCCGGAGGCTCAGCAGATACTCGGCTCCGGGCTGATCCGTCGCGAATTGGACGGCCTCGACCAACAACACGCCCCGGAGTTCGGCTTCGGGAGCGGCTCTGTGGACACCCGCGAGCATGGCATCGATGGCAGGGCGCAATCGATCGAGATCGGCCGGAAGCCGCCGA
>Ga0326597_10008263_pt1 | contig 14070 bp, 11 predicted proteins | sample RVTome_12_FD_203789 | JGI IMG/M metagenome (GOLD analysis project Ga0326597, IMG submission 203789) | Soil microbial communities from uranium-contaminated site in the Upper Colorado River Basin, Wyoming, United States - RVT100D185 | ecosystem: Environmental > Terrestrial > Soil > Contaminated >... | reverse complement strand
CCTTGCAAGCGAGATGCCGACGGAGCTTGAGGCCAACAGGGGGGTCCTGCTACGCTAGACCTGCCTCTCCCTGGATCGCACGACCACGTCCATGCTCGAAACCCCACCAAGGCTTCTCTTCTTCGGTGCCGCGCTCTACCTGCTGCTGACGCTCGGCAGTCCTCAGGCCCGCGGCGGCGAAGGCTGGGATCAGATCGCCACCTTCGGCTCGACCGGCAGCGCGCTTGAGCAGTTCCTCTTCCCCTACGACCTCGTCGTCCGCAACGACTTGTTGTATGTCGCCGACAGCAACAACAATCGCGTGCAGGTGTTCGACCTGGAGGGCCAGTTCCAGTTCGCCTTCGGGGAGACGGGAGTGGGCGACGGGCAGTTCCGGCGCGATCGGGGTATCGGCGCGAGCTGGGCCGACGGGGCCTCGGCGACCCTCTTCATCTCCGACGCCAAGAACGATCGCGTCCAGGAATTCACCGCGGCGGGGGTTCATCTGCGCAGCTGGGGTGCGATCGGCGACGGACCGACCGAGTTCTTCCGCCCACGCGGCCTGACCGGCGCTGCCGACTCGAGCATCGTCATCGGCGATGCGGACAACGACCGCGTGAAGGTCTACCGGCCCGACCTCTCCATCCGTGCCATCTTCGGCGGTCGCGGCAGCGCCAACGGGAAATTCTGGAGTCCCCATGACCTGGAAGTCTCCACTGACGGCACGATCTATGTGGTCGATACCTTCAACCACCGCGTGCAGTGCTTCAGCCTCGATGGACAGTTCCTCGGGAAATTCGGCGAGTATGGCGCCGGCGATGGAGAATTCGTCCACCCCAAAGCCATCACGATCGATGCAGAAGGAAACCTGTTCGTGGCCGATACTGGGGACAGTCAGTTCGACGTCGAGCGCATCCAGAAATTCAGCCCCACGGGCGAGTGGTTGACCACCTTCGGCAGCCCAGGCAGTGGCCAGGGGCAACTGCGATTCGTCACCGGCCTGGATTTCGACACGATGGGGCGACTGTTCGTCGCCGACGCATACAACGACCGGATCACCGTATGGGCAACACGAACGGTCGCTGTCCCTCCACCCAGCCTCTCGTCGTTCAAGGCTCGCTTCGGAGGCTGAGCCCGGGCAGTGGGTGAGAGCGCTTCACTCACTGACCTTGCGACTGTGCGCCTGTGGAAATCTGGGACAGCCAGGCGGGCGAGACGGTCGAAGAGAAAAGGTGAAGCGTGCGACGCATGAGAGCCTCACATGAGTACGATTCTACCCTCGAAAACGCTCTACTGACGGGCAATTCCGCCCATTCCTTTGGAGGTCCACGATGTCCAATCCACCTGGTTCGTTCTGTTGGTTCGAATGCGGCAGCACCGACGCCGACGCGGCCAAGGCTTTTTACACGCAGCTCTTCGGCTGGTCTGCAGTCGACGTCCCCATGCCCGGCATGGAGGGTCCGCCCTACACGCTGTTGAAGGTCGGTGACGCGGATATTGCCGGCCTCTACCAGCTGACGGATCCCCAGTTCGAGGGCGTCCCTTCGCATTGGATGACCTATGTGGGCGTCGACGATGCCGACGGCACAGCAAAGCGCGCCGAGACCCTTGGAGGCGCGGTCGTGCAGGGGCCGATGGATGTGGCGGGCGTCGGCCGCATCGCCTTCCTTCGCGATCCCGGCGGCGCCAACATCGCCGTGTTTCAGCCTGGCGAGCACCGCGGCACGAATCCAGAAAAGACCAATCTCGGCTGGAGTGAGCTGCACACGCCCGACACCGCGGCCGCGAAGACCTTCTATTGCGCGCTGTTCGACTGGGGCGCGAAGGAGGACGCGTCTGGGCAGTACACGGAGTTTCAAGTGAAAGGCCACTCGATCGGCGGAATGATGGAGATTCCAGCTGCGCAGCGCGCCTTCCGACCTGCAAATTGGCTTCCGTACGCGATGGTCGACGACTGCGACGCGACGCTGGCGAGAGCAGAAAAACTCGGGGCGAACGTGATGGTGCCCGCGAGAACCCTCGAACATGTCGGACGCTTCGGTGTCCTCCAAGACCCCACGGGCGCAGCGATCGCCGTGATCAAGTTGGAGCATCACGCCAAGGCGGGTTGATCGCCTCTCGGCGGGCCGCGAGTCGGCTCGGTCACGGAGTCGCGCTGGTTGCGCCACGGCAGCCTGACTACGCTTGGGAGGCGGATTGCGCCAGCCTTCCAACGTCATCTCCGGGGAGTCCAGCCGTGCGATTCGCACTCCTTCTGCTTCCGTTTCTCTTCGCCATGGCGCCGAATAGCGTCGCACAGGACGAGATGTCGTGCCCGGCAGCAATCGGCCGGATCGGGTCTCGCACATGGGCAACTTCGCCGAGTCGATGACGGTCCAGCAGCTCACCGACCTGATCGCGTTCATCGAGTGGATCGATGCGAAGCGAAAGTGATAGGATCGTGGGGAGAGACCATGGCCACCTCGATCCGAAACCCGATCCTAATCGCCGTCGTTGGCCTTTTCGCCTGCGTCTGCCGCGCGCGAAAAACGGCCGGATCAGAGTTGGTGCTTCGGATTTGAACAGGGCTGATCTCGCAAGAGAGCCACGAATTCCAGACCCGTGCGGCAGGAATCGGCGCTGAAGTAGCGGTACGCGCTGCCCGTCATGCGATCTTCCGAACCGTTGATGTAGAGAATCAGCCACGTGTTCTCGGCCCGTGTGTCGCGCTCGAGTTCGGCGACGTTTCCCGTCACCTTACCGAAGAGGTTGCCCGCGTCTTCGTCGATCACGAGGAGATCGCGGCCCGTCTGGAAGATTCGAAAACAGTCACTGTAGTCGACAATGTACGAGCAGCCACCCTCGCCGACGACGGTGAGCTGCAGAGCCCAATGGCCGGCGAAATCGGCGTCCTGGCCCCGACGCGTCGCGATGACGGTGCGCCGCTCCTGGCAGCCGTCGCCATCGATCTGAACGATGCCCTGGAGCCTGCTGTAGCTTTTCGAAAGGTCGAAAATCACGGATTCCCCGTCGGCGAGCGTTCCGCTCGCAATCAGAACGCCGTCCACGGCGGTTCCCTGCAGGGAATGGTCGGCGAACTCGAGAGTCACGGCCGCGCCGTCCTGGAAGATCGTGACTTCTTCGATGAGCATGTCACTCGGCTGGCCGCCGAGACAGACAGCCTTCTGGACGACGGTCGAGACGAGGGTCCAGTCGCCGGAAAAATCGTTGGGCGTGGGACTGCCGGCAGGATCGTCGCCACAGCCAACCGCAAGAAGACAGAGAAAAATCGGGGCAAATCTCGTGAATAGGCTTTTCATTCTGGCACTCCCCGCGCTACCGACGCGGGTGCTGGGCGTGGATCAAGATCGAACGGGAAGCGATTCGGCTCGCTCGGGAACCGGCCGCCAGGCTCGCCGAACTACAGTTCAGATGAGCAATCTGCGCACCCATTATAGGGCAAGTGGGCCCCAGGAGTCGAATGCGGCGGGGCTAGTATCTATAGACCAATCCGCCGAAGAGCTCCGACCGATCATAGGCGAAGAGATCCGTGTTGTTCCCACGATCTTCGCGGCTCCAGTTGAGGAGCAGACCGAGGCCCGGTCGCACTGAATAGAATGCGTTGAGCTCGATGGCCGTCCGATCCTTCTTTCGAAGTGGATTCGCGGTGTTGTAGTTCACGCGCGCAATGTCGTAGTTCTTGTACGAGCCACGCAGATCCGCCGAAAGAGAATGACCCGATGCGTGCTTCCAGCCGAGGCCGGCTCGGTAACGCCGCTCCGAGTTGTCCCAATAGGCACCGAACAGATCTTCCGTCTTTGTCCAACCAAACGACAGGCGCGCCTGGATGCCCACGCTCGCACGGCGACGCAACTCGATTTCCAGCGGCCAGCTGCGATACTGGGCCGGCTCGGTCACGATTTCCGTGCCCGCCCGGTCGCGGCTGAACTTTTCGTCGTAGTCGACGCGCTCCAAGGCCGCGCGAACGCTCAACTCGAAGGCGGGACGCGGCTTCCAAACGAGCCTTGCACCACCCTCCCACCGATTCTGGTCCAACGAGTAGATATCACTTTGCTCGACATAGTCCTCGTCGTAGTTGCGGCGTGCCCAGGCGGCGTCGATGTGGGTCGAGACGCTGCGGCTCCACTCGGTCAGCAATGCCGAACCGAGCCGGCCCTCCGCGTAGTCGAATCGATCGCTCAGATTGGTCGAGCCCGCGGTCTGGAACTCCTCGAAGTCTCCACGCCCAAAGAAGGTGTCATTCTTCGTCAGCAAGTCTTGCGTCAGGGTCAACTCGACATCTCGCGCGCGGCCCCGGCGACCGAAATCCCAGCGCTCGCGCGTCTCGACGGCGTGGCGGCGCTCATCGAGGATGGGATCCTCGAAGAATCGACCGACGAACTCATAGCGGGCTCGCAGATCGAACGGAAGGCCATGGCGGTTGCGATATTCGGCGGTTACATCGGCGGGCCAGAAAGTTTTTCCTTCGGGCGCGACACCGGTCTTCGGGGCAAGATAGGCGTTGCTCTCGTAGCCAGCGCCGCCCAGGGCGAAATCGAACGACACCTCGCCTCGCATCGCCACGTCGCGATGCTCCGGTTCCCCGCCGCGCACCACGAAGCGGATGAGTGCGGCCTGCGGCTCGTCGCCGCCCAAGTAGATTCGCGCCTCCGTGGCCGACCGAGTTTCGACACTCATGCGGTCGAGATCGCCGAGGAGCACCCTGTCCGGCAGGATGACGCCCGTGGCCGCATCGGAGAGGTAGAAAAAGCCATCGAAACGCGCGTGACGAAGGAACCGGCGCGACGCCCCGCCGATCGCCATGCCGTAACGGAAGGCAATACGGTCGGAAGGAGTACTGACGATCGCTCGCATCTGGATCTGCAGCTCGGTGGCTCCAGCGCAGTCGAAGACGAGAGTATCACCCAGGTCGAGACGCTCCCAACGCAGGTCCTTTCGCGCGTCGCTGACCGACCCCGTGGTGATCGCCAACTGATAGAGGGGGCCGGCTGCGCGCGAGCGGATCGAGCGCCAGGGCTCCGCGACCGCCGAGTCCACGCCCAGACCGCCGATGATGGCGGCCATGAGGATTGTCAGTGCTACACGTTTCACGGTCCTTGTCTCCCCGTCAGAGTTGCCAACTTGTCGTTCGAACCGACATGATCCGGCCGTAGCCGTAGCACGTCTTCGTAGGCCGCGATCGCCTCCGGCACGCGGCCGAGTCCCTCGAGCGCGAGGGCGCGATTGTAATGTGCCTTGTAGTCGGTGGGCTCGGCGGCGAGAAGCCGAGCCCAGACCACGAGCGATGCGGCAAACTCGTCGTTTCGCTGGCGCGAAAGCGCCAGATTGAAGAGCGCCGAGTGGTTCACATCCGAATCTTCCGTCAGGTGCAGTATTCGCTCCCATTCCTCTGCCGCGCGCTCATAGAGACGACGATCCATGAGCTGACGAGCGAGACGCTCGCGAGCGTCGAGCCGGTCGGGTTCCAGATCGAGCGCCTGGCGCAGGGATCGCTCGGCCGACTTCCATTTGTTTCGCGCCGCCTCAGCCTGAGCGCGAATCAGCAGGGCTTCGACATTCAGCGGGTCGTGCCGCAGGAGATCGCCCAGGCGCTCCGCGGCGAGCTTGGGCTCGCCCTCGGAGAGCAGCACACGGGCGTGGAGCAGCTCCGCCGCTGGCGTCGTCGCCGCTTCGGGCTCGAGCTCGTTCCACAGTCCCCTCGCGATGGACGAGCGGCCACGCCGGAGTTCGACGTCGATCAGCGCGAGCGCGACGTCGCTCTCCGCCCCGCTGGTTTCGACGAGTTCGAAACCCAGGTTGTGGGCCTCGTTCCAGCGGCCAGCCGCGACGGCCCGCTCGAAGCGCTGGCGCTTGCGCGGCGCGAACCAGGGAGCCGAGGCATCGAGGGCCGCATCCCAGTCGGTACTGTCCTGGTCGCGGAGCCGGAGCCCCACGCTGACGCTCCACAGCAAGAAGCTGCCCGGGAGCGGTGCGTCCTGGAGTTCCACTTCCCGCAGGCGGAGTGGGTAAGGCATGGTCGGCGTCAGATCGGCCGGCGCATGTGGTGCGGAGCCCGGCGCGCTCAGGACATCGAGCCAGGCCTGAAACGCAGGGTCGGAGTCCAGAGTTCGGGCCGCGCCCGGCGCCCAGGCGCGCGGTGACTGTCCGCGCAGCCAAGAGGCGAGGATCGACGCGCGGGGCTCCTCGAAGGCCCGTTCCGCGATTTCGCGCACGCTTCCGGGCTCCTTCTCCACCCGATCGAGGAGGAGACCCATTTCGCGCAACGCGGCGAATTCGGGATCGTCGACCGACAGCCAATCCCCCGCTTCGAAGCTCGCCAGGGCTCGAAGCCGGCGACTCCTGGGATCCTCACTCGAATCGGACACGAGCTGAGCACGCGCGGGGATGGGGCCCCCCCGCAGCCACTCGACCTCGGCGACCAGGAGCGGCCGCGAACGCTGCAGACGCGGCAACAGGGCGTTGATGGAATCGAGAGAGCTGGCACTCGGTGCAGCGAGCGTTGCCGCGGCAAGCTGCAGACGGCTCTCGACCCATCCTGCCGACGCTGAACGGCTCTCCGGACTCAGCGCCAGCGCCTGGCCGTACGCCGCCGCAGCCCGACCGGGCAAGGCCGCCGCGAGACACGCCATGCCGAGCGCCCGGCGGTAGCTGACGAGAGTCGGCTCGAAGCGGATCGCCGCCTCGAGATGGGCGATGGCCTCATCGGGTCGTCCCGCGCCCAGCGTGAGTTCTCCGAGCTCTCCCCAGGCACGGCCGTAGGATGGCTGTCGCTGCACTACCGTTCGGAGAGTCGCGATGGCCGCGTCGCGGTGGCCCAGATCGCGCTGGACGAGGGCGAGATTGTAGTGTCCACGTGCGTATTCGGGCAGGCGCTCGACGGCGTCGTGCAAAAGCTCCTCGGCGCGAGACAGCTCACCGCGCTCGCGGTGAATCAGAGCCATGTTGTTCAACGCGAAGGGCGCAACCGTGGGATCCGCAGTCGCCAGACGATACAGTTCCAGGGCCTCACTCGGTTCTCCCCGCTCCGCGGCCAGCTTCGCCTCCGCGAAGCGTTGATTCGTGGTCGAGAGGGAGAAGGAGGCTTCGGACCACTCGATGCCCGCCTCTTCGTCAGTGTCGTCGGCAGCGAGCGCGCCGGAGGACGGACGGACGGCGACCGTCTCGATCTGGAGAGTCAACTGCTGTCGCCACTGATCGAAGATCAACGGCGCGGTGGCCAGGGCGAACAAAACCAGCCAGGACATCGAGACGGCGGCGCGTTCGAGGAAACCCGCGGACGGGGGCGGTTCCACCGGCTGCGCCTTCCCATTCGCCAGTTGAATCGCGAGCCCAGGTCTGGCGTTCACCTCGAGCACGAGCGGTCCTCCTTCAGCATCGATCACGATGTCGACGCCGAGATAGTCGATTTCGGCGAAGGCTCTGGCTGCCCTTCTTGCCTGTTCGAGGCACTCGGCCCACTGGGGAACTTGCAGGTCGTCGAGCTCGACGCCAGTGTCGGGGTGGACGTGAATTCGCTCGCCGCGGTGGATGGCACGGCTCACGCGCCCGCTTTCCAGATCCACGCCGAGGCCGATTCCGCCCTCGTGCAGATTGGCCTTGCCGTCGGACTGGTCGGTGGGCACGCGCAGCATCGCCTGGATCGGCTCGCCTCGATTCAACACGACGCGAAGGTCAGAAAGACCGTGCGCATAGAGCCGCGCCTGGAAACCGTGGGGCACGATGCGCGTCTCGACCAGAACGGCGTCCTCGGCCTCGTCGAGGCTGAAGGCCCCAATGAGGATCTCGGTGGCGTGGTCGATGATCTCTTCGACGTCCAAGCGACGTCCACCCGCCGAGCGCCAGCCCGCGGCGTCGCGCTCGAGAACCAGGATGCCACGCCCTCCCCAGCCTCGAGATGGCTTGATGACGAGTTCCGTCCGCTCGGCGAGGCATGCGCGAAGGGTGGCCATTGCGGCGCGCGACGGGATCACACAGATCGTGGTCGGAGTCGCAATCCCGTGGGCCTCGAGCCGTGACTTCGTCTGCAGCTTGTCATCCAAGGGCCGGAACTTGCCCGGACGGTAGTCGGCGAAGACATGGTCCAGGTTGCGCCGGTTGATGCCCAACACGTCGAGCGAGAGAATTCGCGGCCACGGCAGTCGACTCATGACGCGGCCCTCCGCAGCGCCCGGAAGCGCCAGAGTTCGCGCAGGCGCAGGCCACGGTACTGGCCGAGCATGATCATCTCGGCCACGACCACGAGGAGGATCTCAGGGTAGGTGACTGCCAAGAGTTTGAACAACGGTTGTCCGAGAATCAGGGCGGAGCCGGCGGCGAGAAACATCGTCTGCCCCAAGAGCGCAAGCGCGGATCGAGTCCCATTGTCGAGTGCCTCGACCGTGAAGCGTTCGACCGCCATGGCGAGCGCGGCGAGTGGCAGGATCAGCGCGGCGCGGCCACTACGAATCCCAAATCGCTCCAGAAAGATCGCGAACACAAGCATGATCATGACCATGGCCGTGATCATCACTCCGGCTCGAGCGACCCGCAAAAGGCGCAGCCGGGACAGCGCCAAGCGAAGCAGGACGCCGAAGACGAGCGTCGCCGCCAGGAGCGCGACCGACACTGCCCACCCTACCTGTGTCACGCACAAGCCGAGCAGTACGGGAAGGAAAACACCGATGCTATCGAGGCCGATGACCTGTCGACAGAAGACCGTGAACAGAAGAGCAAATGGAGCCAGCAACAAGAGCGAGAAGTGTTCGCGTCGCATGAGAGGAAGCCGAGATACCTCTCTGTTTTTCCCCTCCGCCTGCGCCCATGCCGACGGAATCGCCTCCGTCGGCGAGCGAAATCCGTAGTCGAATGCGAGGCCTGGCGTGTGTCGAATGAGAGGAAGATCACCGTCGTACAGTCGGAGATAGTGCGCCGGCAGCTCTTCGACATGATCATTCAGGGGGTCATAGGGAACCCATTGTTCACCGAAGCGCAGCTCGACCCAGATATGGCTGGTCCGCTTGCTTCGGGTGTTCCCCATGAGAACTCCGCCGACCAGGCGCGTCGGCACGCCCGCCGTCCGTAGCAAGGCCACCATCGCACGCGACTTCCCGCCGCAGCTCGATTCTCCGAGGCGCAAGGCCGTCAGGGCATCGGTGGTCCCGCTGAATCCAGCGGCGAGGATGTCGTCCTGACAGTATCGGTGTGCGCGGCGGGCGAGCTCCACAGGTCCAATTCCAGCCGACGCGAGGGCAGACCGCCAGGCCGCTGGCGTGCGCGGCGGCTCGGTTCCCGCCGGCATGCCCGCGATCTGCCCCAGCAGCTCGCGAATCTCGGCGTGGCCGGCGGGAATCCAACGCGTCGAATCTGCCGCGACGGTCTCCACCGCACCCCATCGGAGATCTTCCGCTAAGTCGAATTCGACGGCGCTGGACCTCAGAGTCGCCTCGTAGCGAATCTTCCCCGGGAGGTCCTGGCGATCGCCCTCGGCGAGCAGGCGACGGCCCTCCGGCGACTCGTCCAGCCGCAGCCGCAGCGATCCTGCGGAGAAGGTCTCACTGACGATTTCCAACCGGGAATTCGAGGCCGGAACGAACATCTCCAGATCGAAGTCTCCGGCAGACGCGGAGATCTCGATCCACTGCTCCAGTTGATACTCGGTCTCCTGGCCGAGACGAAGAGACTGGATGCCGCCGGCGGCCACGCGTAGCGCGAGTACGCCGAGGCTGACGAGCAGCAGACTCCAATAAATCCTGGCGCTGATCATGGCAGAAACCCGTCGTCCGGCGCGTCAGAGGGTCCACGCGCCCTCGTGGCGGGACCGACAGTGCCGGCGGGGCAGAGATTATGCCATCCCGGCGTGAGAATCACGCCGCACACGCCGGAGGATGGCATGGGCACTGTACCGTGGATCAAAACCGGCCCGAGTCAGGACTTCCCCTAGGCTCCCGCTGACCGACTCCGCTCAGCCTGGCCCGTCCGTCGGCCCGTGCTTTTCCCGCCAACTCCGGCTTTGTTCGGGCCCCGGCCATGCCCGGGATCACAGGCAGCGAGGGACTCCATGAGTTCGTCGACGGTGGACTTGACGCGACCGAAATCCAGCACCTTGACGAAATCGAATTCACGTCCGTGTCGGCACACGAAGAGGTTGGCAGGTTTGATGTCGCCGTGGATCAAGCAAGAAGGTCCGCTGGAAGCCCGATCCGGCGACTGTTTCATGGTGTCTCATCGCGGTCGCGCGGCGAGTGTCACCAGCGTCCCATCCAGGGGCAAACCGTGAATCGCGCGGGCTTTCATTCAATTCTTTCGGCGCTGGAGGCTGCGAAAGCCCCGAAATCTTCCTATTTTCACGGGCTGACCTGCCTGTGGACGCGCCTCATTCGAGGCCCACCAGGCCTCCCAGTATCGGCGCGGACCGCGCAAAACATCAGAATAGGAACGTCGCTCCATGCACTCGACCAAGAACCCCGCCCCACGCCCCCTGAATCCCCTCCTCGTCAACGAGGCCCGGGCGGCCGCGTTAAAAAAAGAGGCCGTCAATCTCCCCTCCTGGGACCTGAATTTCAATCAGATCTGGGATCTGGAACTGCTCCTGAATGGCGCCTTCAGCCCTCTCAAGGGCTATCTCGACCAGGCCGACTACGATGGCGTCTGCGCCAAGATGCGCCTGGCCGACGGCACGCTGTGGCCCATGCCCATCACGCTCGACGTGACGCAGCAGTTCGGCGACTCGCTTTCCGAGGGCGATCGCGTCGCGCTGCGGCACCCCGAAGGCATGCTCCTGGCCGTTTTGACCGTCGGTTCGGTGTGGACTCCGGATCGCGCCGCCGAGGCTCAGAGCGTCCTGGGGACCACGGATGAGTCCCATCCGGGCGTCTTCCAGTTGATGCAGAGTTCCAATCCTGTCTACGTGGGCGGCGCCCTCGAAGGGGTCGAGCTGCCCCCCCACCACACCTTCCGCCATCTGCGCCACACGCCCGAAGAACTGCGGGCCAAGTTCGCACGCCTGGGCTGGGAACGCGTCGTCGCCTTCCAGACCCGCAATCCGCTGCACCGTGCCCACGTGGAGATGATGCGCAGCGCCGCGGCGCAGATCAACGGCAACCTCCTGTTGCACCCGGTCGTCGGCCGCACGAGTCCCGGCGACGTGGACTACTTCACGCGCGTCCGCTGCTACGAGGCCGTCATCAACAAGCTGCCCCCGGAGACGGGCGCGCTCAGCCTGCTGCCACTGGCCATGCGCATGGGCGGCCCGAGGGAGGCCGTATGGCACGCCATCATCCGCAAGAACTACGGCTGCACCCACTTCATCGTCGGCCGCGATCACGCGGGGCCGCGTAACGCCAAGGGCGACCCCTTCTACGGCCCCTACGACGCGCAGGAGCTCCTGACGCAGCATGCGGAGGAGATTGGCATCGGTGTCGTGCTCTTCGAGATGATGGTCTATGTCGAGGAGCTCGGCGAGTACGTCGCCGAATCCAAGGCACCCGCCGGCAGCCGAGTTCTCAACATCTCCGGCACCGAGTTGCGCCGCCGCCTCCAGGAGGGCTCGGATGTGCCCGAGTGGTTCTCCTATCCCGAGGTCATCGAAGAGCTCCGCCACCGCCACCCGGCACGCGAACAGCAGGGCTTCACGGTATTGTTCACGGGACTCTCTGGCTCCGGAAAGTCGACGGTCGCCAACATCCTCATGGCCAAGCTCATGGAGGTTCAGAAGCGACCCGTGACGCTGCTCGACGGCGACATCGTCCGCAAGAATCTCTCGAGTGAGTTGGGCTTCTCGAAGGAGCATCGCGACCTGAACATCCAGCGGATCGGCTTCGTGGCCAGCGAGATCGCGAAGAATCGCGGTGCAGCCATCTGCGCGCCCATCGCCCCCTACGCCGCCGTGCGCAAGCAGGTCCGCGAGGCCAACGAGAAGGTCGGCGGCTTCATCGAGGTCTACGTGGACTGTCCGGTCGAGGAGTGTGAGAAGCGCGACCGCAAGGGCCTGTACGCAAAGGCTCGCGCCGGCCTCATCAAGGGCTTCACGGGAATCGACGATCCCTACGAAGCGCCCGAAAACGCCGAGGTCGTGATCGACACCACGAAGTTGTCGCCCGAGCAGTCGGCGCGCGAGATCCTTCTCTACCTCGAGAACGAGGGCTACATCGCGCCGCTGGAGAGCTAGATGGTCACGGCCACCGATCTCGATCGCATACGGGAAGGCCTCCGCATCGCGGGGGCCATCCTCATGAAATACTCCGAGGAAGGTTTCTCGACCGAGCGCAAGGATGAGCGCAACGATCCGGTCACCGAGGCCGACCTCGAATGCGACGAGGCGTTGCGCACGTTTCTCCCGCAGCCGGGTGACGGCTGGCTCTCCGAAGAAACGGCCGATGACGACTCGCGTCTCGCCTGCTCGCGCGTCTGGGTCGTCGATCCCCTCGATGGCACGCGGGAATTCGTGGAGCACATCCCCGAGTGGTGCGTCTCCATCGGCCTGGTCGAGGCTGGTGAGCCCGTCGCAGGTGGTATCTACAATCCCAAGACGGAGCAGATGATCGTCGGTGCCGTCGGCTCCGGCGTAACGCTGAACGGAGAACCTGTCACGGCCACAGATCGCGGCGACCTCGCCGGCGCCGTCGTGCTCGCCAGCCGCTCGGAGGTCAAGCGTGGCGAGTGGAATCGCTTCGAGGGCGAGAACTTCACCGTCAAACCGACGGGTTCGGTCGCTTTCAAGTTAGGTCTGGTAGCCGTGGGTGAAGTCGACGCCACATGGACTCTCGTCCCGAAGAGTGAATGGGATGTGGCCGCGGGCATGGCCCTCATCCGTGCCGCGGGCGGCGAGGCGCTGGGATTGAACTGGAAGCTTCCGCCCCTCAACCAGCCGCGGCCGAAGCTGACCGGCCTCATCGCGAGTGGCGCGAAACTGATGGGTCCGATTCGAGAGTTGTTGAGCGGGCCGGACGGCAACGCCCCGCAGACACCGTCGTCTAGAAGCTGACGCCGAAGCGGCCCTTGAGCGCGAGCGCGAAGACCATCGACAGCACGAAGTAGACGATCATCCAGGCAGGGATCCCCGCCTGACTCTGAAGTTTCCAACCGAACAGATCCAGCGATGCCTCGGGATATTCGATTTCGATCGCGTGGATCGGACTGTCGGCAGGGATGACGGACTCGCCGGGGAAGAGAAGCTGGTGGGTGAAACTGGCCTGCTGGCGCGCGGGCGACCGGCGCCCTGGAGCGCCGGTGACGAAGACCTGCTTGCTCACGGCCTTGTCCCCCGCCCAGATTTCGATCGCGTGTTCCCCCGCGCCGCTGGCCGAAATACGCCAGGCCAGTTCGCGCTGGCTGGGAATCCAGACCGACGCCGTCTCCACGGAAAGCCCCTCGGGCACCGAGAGCGTCACTTCGGGTTTGCCGTTGGAGTTCTGGATGCCGTGCCCCTGCTCCCAATTCTCCACCAACTTGGCCTTTACGAGCACCGATTGCCCAGGACGAAGTCCATCCCAACCATAGTGGGATTGCAGCTGGGCGATGACCAGGGCGAACGGAATGATCATTACGAGCAACGGCACCATGTTCAGGGCGACGTACACCGCGTTGTATCGCAGAATCTCGCCCTGCGCGCGCAGAATCGCGCGCAGGTCATCGTTGAACAGACGGATCTCGTAGAAGCAGGCGTGAATGTGGCGCTTCGTTCGGTCGATGGCCGCCTGATTCGAGACCTTCTTGTACACGAACAGGACGCCGACGGAGGCAATCAGCGCAAGCACAGCGAGCGGCACCCACGCCGGCAGTGCGCCGAACGGCTTCAAGAGGCCCACGAAGATGGGGCCGAGAAGATCGTTGAGCAGACCCATGCGTGCTAGGAAATGTAGCCGAGGCCGCGGAGACGCTTCTTGATTTCTTCTTCGGAACCCGCGTCCTCGAGCTTCGCCAGCTCCTTCTCCAGAGCGTGCGTGATGAACTCCTCGGGCGAGGAGTAGCCGGCGATGGCGGCGTATTTCTTCACCTTGTCGAGGATCTCGTTGCTCAACTTCACATTCTTACCGAACATCGTCTCTCTCCTCGAGAATCGAACCAGACTCGCTGGATCATCCGCACTAACGGCGAGCAGTTTCTCCTGAAGCC
>Ga0326597_10008262_pt1 | contig 14072 bp, 18 predicted proteins | sample RVTome_12_FD_203789 | JGI IMG/M metagenome (GOLD analysis project Ga0326597, IMG submission 203789) | Soil microbial communities from uranium-contaminated site in the Upper Colorado River Basin, Wyoming, United States - RVT100D185 | ecosystem: Environmental > Terrestrial > Soil > Contaminated >... | reverse complement strand
TGTTTGACCGGTACGTGGACGCCAACTTGCCGATCGCCGACGCGTACCACACGGTCTTGATGGAACAACTCGAAACAGACCAAATCATCACGTTCGACCGCGATTTCGACCGCGTGCCTGGCATCCGGCGCGTGGAGCCGAGCTAGGCTATTTGATGCAGCCGGTGGAGCTGAGTCCGCGCGGGAAGGCGATCGTGATGGCCGGGACGATGCTGGGGATGCTCGTCGCGGCGATCGACCAGACGGTGGTGAGCACGGCGCTGCCGCGGATCATCGGCGAGCTTGGCGGGCTGAGCTTGTTCTCGTGGGTGTTCACGTCGTACATGCTGACGTCGACGATCACGGTGCCGCTGGTGGGCAAGTTCGGCGACATGTACGGGCGGAAGCCGTTCTTCATGGCGGGCATCCTGGTCTTTACGATCGCGTCGGCGCTGGCCGGGTTGTCGCAGAACATGACGGAGCTGATCATCTTCCGCGGGCTGCAGGGCGTGGGCGCGGGCGCGATCACGGCGAACGCCTTCGCGATCATCGGCGACATCTTTTCGCCGCTGGAGCGCGGCAAATATCAGGGGCTGTTCTCGGCGGTGTTCGGCCTCGCGAGCATCATCGGGCCGGCGGTGGGCGGCACGATCACCGACCACCTAAGCTGGCGCTGGGTGTTCTACGTGAACATCCCGGTCGGCGTCGTCGCGCAGGCCGTGATCTGGTACGGCTTCCCGTGGGTGCACGACCGGCACACGCAGCACCGGATCGACTACCTGGGCATCGCGACGATGACGGGGGCGGTGGTGCCGCTGCTGCTCGCGCTGGTGTGGGCGGGCGATCTGTACGACTGGCAGTCGGCGCAGATCGGGGCGCTGTTCACGATCGCGGGCGCGTCGCTGTTCGCGTTCCTCTGGGTGGAGCGGCGAGCGGAGGAGCCGATCGTGCCGCTGGGGCTGTTCGGGAGCCGCGTGTTCGTGGTCGCGAGCGCGATCACGTTCCTGACGGGGATCGGGATGTTCGGGACGGTGGCGTTCATGCCGCTGTTCATCCAGGGCGTGCTGGGCGCGTCGGCGACGAACTCGGGGATCGTGACGCTGCCGATGATGCTGGGGATGGTGGTGTCGAGCACGCTGGCGGGGCAGATCGTGTCGCGGACGGGGCGCTACAAGTTCCTCGTGATCGCGAGCGGGCTGGTGATGACGATCGGGATGTTCCTGATGGGACGCATGTCGGCGGAGACGCCGTACTCGACGGCGGTGATCAACATGATCGTCGTCGGGAGCGGCGTGGGGATCGGGATGCCGGTGCTGGGCCTCGCCGTGCAAAACGCGGTGCCGCAGCGCATGCTAGGCGTGGCGACGTCATCGACGCAGTTCTTCCGGCAGATCGGCGGGACGATCGGCGTGGCGGTCTTCGGCACGCTGCTGACGACGCAGGTGCGCGCCGACTTGCGCGCGGAGCTGCCGGCGCAAGTGCAATCGGCGTCGCCGGAGCTGCTGAGCCAGCTCGAGGACCCGCAGGCGCTGCTCAGTCCGGCGCGGCTCGACCAGCTCCACGCGGGCTTCGCGACGTTCGGCGCGCAGGCGGACGCGCTCTTCGACCAGACGGTGGCCGCGATGCAGACGGTGCTGGGCAGCGCCATCGCGGACACGTTCTTCGTCGCGATGTTCGTCGCGGCGGCGGCGTTCGCGCTGACGTTCTTCCTGCCCGAGGCGCCGCTGCGGGCGACGGTGGTCGAGACGCCCGAGCGGGAGGCCGCGCCGGCCGGCGCTCGGGGGGCGGCCGAGCCGCCTGTCGCCGGGGGCGGCGAAGACTAGCGCGGGCGCGGGCGATAGGTCTTCCTTCCCCCGCCAGAGGCGGGCAGGCACCCGTCGGCTCGGAGAAGTTGCAGGGTGCTGAAAGACAGATGTCTGCCGTCCCCACCCGCCCGCCCAGAAAAGTTTAGAAGACTTGGGGGGACACCCCCCAGGCCCCCCGACCCGCCTGCGGCGGGCAGGCAGGGGGCTCTGCCCCCTGTACCCCCGGGGACGGGAGATTTTCAGCACCCTGTCAGAGACTGGGGGACCCTTCGCTTCGCTCGAGGGCAGGCACCCCCCGAACCCCCGGCCCTCCGCTTCGCTCAAGGGCAGGCTCCGGGGCTCTGCCCCTCTGCACTACCCCGGCACGGTGGCAGTGGGCGTGTCATGCGCGGAAGGCGGACCATCCTGGCGAAACCCTACGCTACAATAGATGTAGAGCCCCGCCGTCCGGCGGGGGCGACGCCCGTTCGTTCAGCGCCGCCGTAGAGGAGGCAGGCATGAACGCATGGGAATACAAAGTCGTCTACGTGGATTATCGGGGCAGGATTAGCGCGGAAGGGGCGGAGTTCATCCGCCAGAGCGGAGAGCATCGCACCGGGTTCGTTCGCCGGTACCTCGAGGTCCTCGGCCAAGAGGGCTGGGAACTGACCGGCATCCACCCCTTGTTGCGCCCAGAGAGCGGCTACTTCATTCTGAAGCGGCCCCGCGCAGCGGGCGCCGCAACGAGCGAAGGTTAGCTGGCGAAACAGGCGCTGAGGACGGGCCCGTCCTGAGCTAACGCGCAGGACGGCCGGCCTCCGGCAACGAGGGCCGCTCCCCTGCCGTGGCGGCGGGGCTCGTTACGATCTTGTTATGTCGGCGCATCCGGGCGAGTGGTTCAGGGTTGGTGGGTCTGGGAGGAGTTTTCTGTCCGCGGGTTGGAACCCGCGGCTACCCGCGTTCGAAACGCGAAGCTGGCGGATTCATCTGGCAGCAATTTGAAACGTACGCATCCGGCCGGGGGCTTGGCTTTCGGCGGGGAGTGATCTATAAGGATGGTACGGGCCTGCGGCGGCCGTCGGGAGAAGGCGGCGAGGCAGGCGCGACAGTCCGGACTGGTTGCTGGCTATGCCGTCGATGTTCCCGCTGTCGTTCGACGCGAGCGCGCTGGAATCCAGCCGCTGGCCGCTGATCCTCATCGGCGTCGTCGTGCTCCTGCGCGTCCTGCTGCCCAGGTCTTCGGTGCGGACGATCGAGCTGTGGCGCGAGGTCGTCATCGTCGTCTCAGCCTACTTCTGCTACTTCCTGGTGCGGGGCTTCGTCGCGGGGCACGAGTTCGAGGCGTTCGACCGCGCCGCCGATCTGATCTCGCTGGAACGGGCGATGGGCATCTTCTGGGAGGTGGACCTGCAGGGCCACGTCCAGGACTTCGGGCTGTTGGTGAACCTGGCGAACTGGACGTACGTCTGGGGCCACTGGCCGGTGATCATCCTGGTCGCGGTGTGGCTCTTCCTCCGGCATCGAGACGATTACTACCTCTACCGCAACGCGTTCCTCATCTCGGGCGCCGTCGGGCTGGTGATCTTCAGCACGCTGCCGGTCGCGCCGCCGCGCTTCATGCCGGCGTGGGGCTTCGTCGATACGGCGCAGGCGTACCACTCGGGGCCAAGCGCGACGCTGCTGGTGAACGAGTACGCGGCGATGCCCAGCCTGCACTTCGGCTGGAACCTGCTCGTCGGCACGGCGATCGTGCGCAACGGCGAGTGGCTCTGGTTCAAGGCGTTCGGCGCAATCCTGCCGCCGGCGATGTTCCTGAGCATCGTCCTGACCGGCAACCACTACATCATCGATGGCGTCGCGGGCGGGGCGGTCTGCCTGCTGGCGCTGGCGGCGGCGGTCCAGCTGCGCGACCGCCTGCAGGACCGCGATCGGCCCGACCTCCCGCGCGCCTCCGGCCTCACCCCGGCCTAACGGTCGGGCGTTCAGTTGGACGCTCCTACACGGCACGCGAACGGATCCCTAGCGTCCTAATTTCTCCGCCAAGCGCCGGAACGCCAGCGACGCCTCGCGGTCGAGCGGCTTACCGTGGCCGAAGCAGGCTACTTCGAAGTCGAGCGCTGCAAGCTTGCGAAAGGACGCGCGCGCCTGCTGCGTATCGACGTTGAAGACGCCGACCATGAGCCGTCCCTGCGGACCGGCGACGGCGGCGTCGCCGGAGAAGAGCAGCCGGCGTCCCGGCAGGTAGACGGCGATGCTGCCCGCGGTGTGGCCGGGCACGTGGACGGCCTGCGCGCGGCCGTCGAGGTCGATCTCATCGCCATCCTCCAGCTCTCGATCGACGGGGCCCGGCGGCGGCTCCACAAAGCCCGCCATGATTTGCTCGAAGGGCTCACGCTCGAGGTCGGAGAGGACGGGCAGCGGCTGCGGGACCTCGCCGCGGACGACGGGCGCGTCGAGCGCGTGGACGAGCACCTGCGCGCCGGTACGGTCGACGAGCTCGGCAAGGGCGCCGCGGTGGTCGGCGTGCGAGTGCGTGACGACGATCTGCTCGAGGTCTTGCGGCCGGCGGCCGATCGTTTCGATCTCCTGGAGGACGCGCGCGGCGTGATCGGCGTAGCCGGTATCGATGAGCGTGAGGTGGTCGCGCTCGTGGTAGAGGTACGCGTACACCGTGCCGAGATCGATCGCGTGGACGCCGGGGACGATCTCGGTCACCCTTCGCTCCGCTCAAGGGGAGGCAGGCGGCGCTCCACGTAGACGCGGAACTCGCGGGAGGCGTCGCGGTCGAGGGGCTTGCCGTGGCCGAAGCAGGCTACCTCGAAGTCGAGCGCGGCGAGCCTGCGGAAGGAGTCCCTGACCTGCGAGGCGTCCTCGTTGAACATGCCGAGCGGGCCGGACGGCGGGGCGACGCCGAGTACGCTGTTCGCGGCGTCGCCAGCGAAGAGGAGGCGTCGCGCCGGGAGGTAGAGGGCGATGCTGCCGGCCGTGTGGCCGGGCACGTGGACGACGGTCGCGCCGCCGTCGAGGTCGATCTCGTCGCCGTCCTGGAGCTCGCGGTCGACGCGGGCGGGCTTCGCCGGCTGGCCGCCGCGCGAGCGCAACCAGAAGGGCAGTGCAGGCGGCGCCGGCGCGGGCGCGTCGCCGCGGACGACCGGCGCATCGAGGGCGTGGACGAGGACCTGCGCATCGGTGCGGTCGACGACATCGGCGAGGGCGCCGGCGTGGTCGCGGTGATGGTGGGTGACGACGACCTGGCGGAGGTCCTCGGGCCGGCGACCGAGGGCCTCGATGGCGCGCCAGATGCGGCCGGCGCTGCCGGCGAGGCCGGTATCGATGAGCGTCAGCCTATCGGCCTCCAGGTAGAGGTAGGCCCGGCCGATGCCCAGCCCCTCGATCGTGTGGACCCCCGCGATGACCTCCATGCGCGACCTCCGGCCCCAGTATGATTCGCTCAGGGATGGTGGGTTTGTTTTCTAGTTCTGCGGGATGAATCCCGCAGCTTCTCAACTCCCACCCGAAGCCGCGGGTTTCAATCCGCGGCAACTGATACCCACCACTGCGAAGAGCCACCCCAGTATGGGCCGGTCGACGCGGCAGGGGCCAGCCGTAAACAGAGGCCTGCCCTCGGCCGAACATACCCACGGATGGCCGAGGGCCCGCGCTGAGAGGAAAGGAGCCGCCGAGATGGCGATCGTAACGATCCCGCACAACCCGGAGCTGACGAAGGAGCAGGCGATCGAGGCGTTCCAGCGCCACTTCGCCGGGAGCTATGAGGTCTATCCGACCAAGCTGCGCAAGCGCGACCTGGTGGTGAAGAAGAGCAACTGGTCGGGGGTGGGCGTGCGGCTGAAGCAGGAGAAGGAGAAGACCTGCTTCGTCTTCACTGCGATGATGCCGAACGTGATCATGCAGGTGCTCTTCGGCGGTCTGTTCTCGTACGCGATCCTGCGCTCCGAGTGGAAGCGGCTGGAGGCGGAGGTGACGGAGTTCATCGATAGCGCGCCGGAGTTCCACCCGGCGGCCGCGAAGCCGAAGGCGAAGCGCGCGCCGAAGGCGGAGCAGCAGGCGGCGTAAGCGATAATTGCCGGCCACACGGCAGGAACGGCCTCGCGGTAGCGGGGCCGTTGTGGATCCTACTAGCACCCGCTGGCGATGGTGCGAGCAGAAGAGAAGTTTTCCTTCCCACCCGCCCACCCAGGGAGGTATTTGGATCTGGGGGACACCCCCAGACCCCCGGCAGCGGGGCTCCGCCCCTCTGCACTCCCCGTTCTCAGCCCGATCGTGCGGGCGGACGTGGCGACCTGAAGGTCGCCGCTACGGCGACAAGGGCACCACGTTTCGCGGTCGGAAGGACGTGGCGACCCCGCCTACGGCGGGCAGGCTAAAGGGCGCCGCTACGGCACCAGGCGGTAGTGGGTCAGTTTGAATAGCGAAGACTTCAGTCACTCACACGCTTGCGGGCGCTGCGATGGTCACGGTGCCAGGACGAGCCAGGACCTCAATGAGCGGATTATCATCCAGGTCCCCATTCCAGTAGCGCTTGGCAAGGTTGCGAAGCTCATCAAGTTGCTTATCGATAGGGGCAAGAGGCTGACGGGAAGTCAGGTGCGATATATCGCCAGAGAATAGCTCCTCACCATCCAGGGTACACGCGTAGATGTGGGGCCTATCCTCCACGAGGGAAGCAAATCGTTGAATATCATGGAGGGTCTTGCAGAGAAATATCGACCCCCAACGACTCGGAAGGTGCGGGAAGTTGGCCTCGCGTTCCCCCTCGAAGATGATCTCGCGCAGCGGCATTGCCAGCGTCGAGCCCTTACCGCGTCTCCTCAGGTAGTCATCGAGCATGAGAGCCTTCAGCGTTGCCAGTCCGTCCTTGAGTGCCGAGTAGACAGCGAGATACAGGTAATCGAACTCCTGTGAGCGGAAGCGACACTCCAACGCCGTGCCGATTTCGAGCGGCTTGCGCGAGGCATGGTAGTATTCTGCCGCCATATGTGACATACTATAGCCATGCCCAAGCGCTCAAGCAAGCGCCCGCGAGACGTGAACGCCCTAGCGCGCGCCATTGTAGACGAGGCGACCGGCACCACGAAGGCTGAGCCGGACACGCGCAACCCTCATGCGGTGGCGCTAGGCCGCATGGGCGGGCTCAAGGGCGGGAAGGCACGGGCCGCTAAGCTGTCAGCTAGAAAGCGCTCGCAGATCGCGAAGAAGGCGGCGGCGGCACGTTGGTCGGCACGCGATCGCTAGGGCACGGCTACAGCGATTTGCTGCTGCTGCTTGACCAACGCTGCGCCCAGGTGATTCTCAATCATCTTGAACGAAGGCGTATTCATGAGACTGTGCATATAGCAGTGATGCACGGTAAGTACGAGGTCCTGGAAGGTGGAATCCTTCTCCAAGATTTCCACCTTTAGCCCCATCTTGATGCATTCATCGCGCGTGATGTGCCTGTTATGGGTCTTGTTGCCCCGGTAGTCAGTTAGCGCCTTGACGATGCTCTTTGCCTTTTCTGCTCGGCCACGCCCTCCCTTGAACATCACGGTCTGTAGCTGATCTCGAACGAAGTCATTCGACCACTGGATCGCGTTCTCGCACTGACTGAGAAACGTGGGGCTATACTGGGCTATGATCGCCTGCCATATGGCCGTGCGGCTAGGGTCCCTCTTCACCTCTCGGCAGGCTCGCTTGAACTCCTGAATCACCCCGAAGGCAGGCATGCCGTTCATCTGCGGGTCGATTGGCCCCAGGTTTGAATGCGTCGCGAGAACGATACTCTTGCACGAGCAAGCGATCATCGTTCCAGCGGACATAGCCAACTGAGGAACGATCGCCCGTATGTCATCACCGAACATGCGATGCAAGTAGTCGACTATCGACTGAGTCGCTCCGATACTGCCACCCGGAGTATGGAGGATGAGGTCCAGCCCCTTTGTCCGATCCAGTTGGTGAACGGTCATCATGAAGCCGTTCTTGTCCTCGTCCTCGATGCCCGACTGGACGATATCCGGCTTCGAGAGAAATCCAGAGTAGTAGGCTATGACATTCCTATTGGTGAACTGGTGCAGGGCGACGAGATACTTTCGCCTAACGACGTCTACGGCAGCCTTGCTTGCAGCGTCGTGCAGCGCCGCAAGCTGGCGAATTTCGCCAAAGACCTCATTCCAGTTGGGCATTAGAGCCTAGATAGGCTCTTCGTAGGCCCCGTACGTCACCACGGTTTGGATGATTCGGGGTTGACCTATCCGCCGAGGGGTCGGGACGCTGGTAGGAGGTGAGGGGGCAGTTGGCAGAGGGAACAGCTCTTCGTACTGCCCTTCGAGGGGAGACGGCTTGTCTCGGGTTCCAGACTTCTTCTTGTCGACCATGGGCGGCCCTCCTGAGCCGACAGTATACGAAAAAGTTGCGAATTACTGCAACTGGCCTATTGACAGTGCCTGTGCGGTCAAGCATCATGGACAGTATGAACAAGCTGTCCCCCGAGCGCCATCCAGTGTGACGAGATATGGGCCTTCGTCTACTCGAAGGCGCGGAACGTCCCCAAGGAATACGAAGGCGTGTTCGGCGTGGGCGACGTGTGGACGTGGGTAGGCATCGACGCTGACACCAAGCTCGTCGCCTCATGGATGGTAGGCGGGCGCACGGCTGAGGCAGCCAAGATGTTCATGGAGGACCTGGCCCGCCGCCTAGCCCACCGCGTCCAGCTGACAACAGACGGCCACGCCAACTACCTCAAGGCTGTCAGAGACGCCTTCAACGATGAGATCGACTACGCCATGCTGGTGAAGCTCTACGGTGCTGACCCTGAGCAAGAGAAGCGCTACAGTCCCGCTACGTGCGTCGGCGCTGAGAAGCGCAAGATCACCGCCAAGCCCGCCTCGAAGCACATCAGCACGAGCTACGTCGAGCGCCAGAACCTCACGATGCGAATGTCCATGCGGCGCTTCACGCGCCTGACTAACGCCTTCTCCAAGAAGCTCGCCAACCTAGAGGCGGCGCTGGCCCTTCACTACGTGTACTACAACTTCGTGCGCCGCCATCAGGCGCTCGGCACCACTCCGGCGGTCGCCGCTGGCATCGCCCTCCGAGAGTGGACAATCGATGACATCGTGGCCTTGCTCGAAGCCCGTGAGATTTTACAAACGTCAAACTGACCCACTCCCGGCATCTACCGTCGGGTGCCCGTATGGTACCATGCCCCTCGCCGCCAAGCGGCGCTGAGGAGGCCATCGATGGACTTTCGCTTTACGCCGGACGAGGAGGCCTTTCGCGAGGAGGTGCGCGCGCTGCTGCGCGAGGAGCTGCCGTCGAGCTGGGATGGGACGGGCCAGTACGGCGAGGACGGCGAGGGCGTGTCGACTTGGGAGCTGAACCGCCGGATCACGAAGCGGCTCGCCGAGCGCAGGTGGCTGGCGATGGCCTGGCCCGAGGAGTACGGCGGCCTCGGCGCGTCGCACATGCAGCAGCTCATCTATAACGAGGAGATGTCGTACCAGGGCTCGCCGGGGGGCGGCGGGATGGGGGTGGCGTGGGTCGGCCCGGCGATCATGCTCTACGGCACGGAGGAGCAGAAGCAGCGCTTCCTGCCCAAGATCACGTCGGGCGAGGACATCTGGTGCACGCTCTACTCGGAGCCCGGCGCCGGCTCCGACCTGGCGGCGCTGCAGACGCGCGCGGTGCAGGACGGCGACGACTTCGTGATCAACGGCCAGAAGATCTGGACGTCCGTCGCGAAGCGGTCGAACTGGGGATGGCTGGCGGCGCGCACCGACCCGGAGGCGCCGAAGCACAAGGGCATCAGCACGTTCGTGGTGCCGATGGACGCGCCGGGGATCACGATCCGGCCGCTGATCAACATGGCCGGCCAGGCGGGCTTCAACGAGGTCTTCTTCGAAAATGTGCGCATCCCCAAGGAGTACCTGGTCGGCGAGCTGAACCGCGGCTGGTACCACGTGGCGGTCGCGCTCGACTTCGAGCGGTCGGGCATCCAGTCGTACGCGGGGAGCCGGCGCACGCTGGAGCGGCTCTACGAGTTCGCGCGCGAGGAGCCGGAGGTGCTGCGACACAAGCCGCAGATGCGCTGGCGGCTCGCGGACCGCGCCGTCGAGCTGGCGGCGGGGACGTACATCGCGTATCGCATCCCGTGGATGCAGTCGCGCGGGCTGATCCCGAACCACGAGGCGTCGATCAGCAAGCTGTACGGGTCGGAGCTGGTGCAGCGTGTCGCGCACACGGGCGTGCAGCTCTTCGGGCTGTTCGGCGGGCTGGAGCCGGGGTCGCCGTGGGCGCCGCTCAAGGGCCAGCTGGAGCGCCAGTACCTGAGCGCCGTCGCGAGCACGATCGCGGCTGGGACGAGCGAGGTGCAGCGGAGCATCGTCGCGACGCGCGGGCTGGGGTTGCCGAGAGAGTAGAGGCGAGATGCGGGAGGCGGGACGCGGGAGGGTCGAGGCTAGACCTCCCGACGCACGGCCTCTCCGGCTTCGAGCAGGGTGCTGAAGCCCGTCCCGCTTCTAGCTTCCAGCATCCAGCTTCTACAGCATGACCGTTCCCTCTGACCTCCGTCTCCTCCCGAAAGCCGAGCTGCACATCCACCTCGAGGGGTCGGTGCGGCCTGCGACGCTGGAGGAGTTCGCGGCGCGCGAAGGCGTGAGCATCGCGAAGACGTTCGACAGCCTCAACAGCTTCGTCGAGGTGTACATGGCGGCGACCAGAGTGATGACGCGCCCGGGCGACTATACACGGCTCGTGAACGAGTACTGCGAAGACGCCGCGCGCAACGGCGTGCGCTACGCGGAGCTGGAGGTCTCCCCTGCCCTGGGCCGCCATACCGTGGACGCGTTCCACGAGGCGGCGGAGGCGGCGTCGAAGCAGCGCGACGTCGTCGTGCGACTGGTCCTGGGCCTGGGCCGCGTGATGCCGCCGGAGGTCAAGCTGGCGGCGCTGGATGCGCTGCGGGGCGTGCCGGGCATCGTCGCGCTGGGGCTGGGCGGGCCGGAGGAGGGCTTTCCGGCGGCGCCGTTCGCGGACGTGTTCGCGGAGGCGCGGCGGCGGGGGCTGCGCTCGGCGCCGCACGCGGGAGAGAACGCGGGGCCGGCCTCCGTCCGCGAGGTGATCGACGCGCTGGGGGCGGAGCGCATCCAGCACGGCGTGCGGTCGATCGAGGACCTGGCGCTGGTCGCGCTGCTCGTGGAGCGCGGCATCGGGCTCGCGGTCTGCCCGACGTCGAACCTGCTGCTAGGCGTCGTCCCGTCATTAGACGAGCACCCGCTGCGACAGCTCTGGGACGCGGGCGTCGTCGTCTCGGTGAACACGGACGACCCGGGCTTCTTCGGCTGCGACCTGACGGGCGAGTACGCGATCGCGGGGCGGCTGCTCGGTCTCGATCGCGCGGGCTACGCGCGGCTGGCGCGCAACTCGGTCGAGAGCTCGTTCGCGCCGGAGGCGGTGAAGTCAGAGCTGCGCGACGCGATCGATGCGTGGCCGGCGCGGGGGTAGCCGGGGGGATCTAGTCGGCCGGATCGCTGTCGGGGTGGCGGAAACCCATCAGGTTGGAGAGGGCGGTCACGATCTGCTCGATCCTGTAGGGGCCCTGCGTCTGGCGGGCGAGCACGGCGGGCAGGTTGACGGTGTAGCGGTTGCGTCGGCCCTCCTTGACGCGCTTGACGCAATCCTCCTCTTCAAGCTGGCGCAGGATCGTCAAGGCGGCCCGTTCCGTGATGCCGACGGCGCGGGCGATCTCGCGCAGGGTAGAGCGGGGGTTCTCGAAAATGTGGACGAGCACCACCGCGTGGTTGGTCAGCAGCCCCCATTTCGCCATGCTCGTTCGCCTCCTGCCTCAGCCCTCTCGCGCCCGGCGCAGTCCAGCCGCGACCTCGGCCACGATGACGGCGATCTGCTCGATCGAGTAGCCGCCCTCGGTCTGCTGGGCGAGGACGCCGGCGACGTTCACCGCGTACCGGTTACGGCGCCCCTCCTTCGTCCGCGACACCAGATCCTCGGCCTCCATCATCCTCAGGCAGGAGAGGGCCGCTCGTTCGGTGATTCCCACCGCGTCCGCGATCTCACGGAGGGTGGACTGAGGATGCTGGAAGACGTGAAAGAGCACCAGCGCATGGTTCGTCAAAAATCCCCATTTTGCCATGGCTCCATCCTTTGGCGGGGCTTGACAAAGAAGAAACCAGGAAGTATGATACTGGTATCAGGAATCCAGTAGTGTGCTGGTGGTATAAAAGCTCCAGCGTCTGGTATCCAGTATCGGACTTCTAGTTACCCGATCAGAGGCCGTTCGTCAAGTCCCCAGGGCGAATTTCCCCATCGGGTTGCCAGCCTGGAGCGGCCGGTAGGTGAGGAAGGGCTGGAGGCCGGCGGGGGGGCCGGGCCGCTCTGGCTGGCGGCCACTGCGGGAGAGGGGAGGCGACATGGATGTTAGTCCTGGACCGCAAAATCTACGAGGGCTTTTGGATTGACGACCGGATCTTCGTGAAAGTACTGGCCATCGGACGGCACAGGGTGAAGCTCGGCATCGAAGCGCCGGCGGAGCTTCCCGTGCTCCGGGAGGAGCTGCGGGAGCAACGCGAAGGCGCAGGCGTCGAGAGCAGGAACGGCGAGCAACCTATTACTAAGCGATCCCTCCGGCCGGCGCGCGGGCGAAACTAAGGCGGGGACGTCCGCGCGCCGCCGGTTCGATCAGCGGGCGGTCCTTTCGAGGGCCGCCCGCTCGTTTATGTCCCGGAACGGAGCGCTAATCGAAGAGGGCGGGCTGGCCGGCGGGCGCGCGGCCGTGCGGGGCGATGCCGAGGTGCTCGTAGGCGGTGCGCGTCGCGACGCGGCCGCGAGGCGTCCGGTGCAGGAAGCCGAGCTGGAGCAGGAACGGCTCGTAGACGTCCATGATCGTGTCGGCTTCCTCGGAGATGGCGGCGGCGATCGTGTCGAGGCCGACCGGGCCGCCGTTGAACTTATCGATGATCGTGCGCAGCACCTTGTGGTCAACCTCGTCCAGGCCGAGGTGGTCGATCTCGAGGCGGGCCAGCGCCTCGCCCGCCACCGCCGTCGTGATCACACCGTCGGCCATCACCTGCGCGTAGTCGCGGACGCGGCGCAGCAGCCGGTTCGCAACGCGGGGCGTGCCGCGCGAGCGGCGCGCGATCTCCTGCTTGCCGCCTTCCTCCAGCTCGACCTCCAGGATGCGCGCGGACCGCTCGACGATGAGGGCGAGGGCCTCGACATCGTAGAAGTCGAGGCGGTAGACGGCGCCGAAGCGGTCGCGCAGCGGCGGGCTCATCATTGCGTAGCGTGTCGTCGCCGCGACGAGCGTGAAGCGGGGCAGGGCGAGGCGGACGCTGCGCGCGCCCGGCCCCTTGCCGAGCACGAGGTCGAGCGCCCAGTCCTCCATCGCGGGGTAGAGGATCTCCTCGACCGCGCGGGCGAGGCGGTGGACTTCGTCGATGAAGAGCACGTCCTCGTGCTGGAGGTTGGTCAGGATGGCGGCGAGGTCGCCCGGACGCTCGATGGCGGGGCCGGAGGTGGTGCGGATGCTGACGCCCATTTCGGCGGCGACGATGTTGGCGAGGGTGGTCTTGCCGAGGCCGGGCGGGCCGTAGAGGAGGAGGTGGTCGAGCGGCTCGCCGCGCCCCTGGGCGGCGGCGATGGCGATGCGCAGGTTGGCCTTGAGCTTCTCCTGGCCGACGTACTCGTCGAGGCGGCGGGGCCGGAGGGAGGTCTCGAGGACGGCGTCCTCGTCCTTGCGCGCGCCCGCGACGATCCGGTCGGCTGCGGTCATCTATTGTTTGAATGGCGAACCAGCGACGGAGGCGCGTTCGCTATCGCTACTCGACCATGGGCAGGCCGGGCCGAATGATCCTGCCTTCGGGTCACTGTTTCGCCATACCCTCCGCTACCCGACCATTGTAGCAGCATGGGGCGGTAGGCACCGCCGAGGGGATAGCGAGCGCCTAGCGCGCGGACAAAGCGCACGCCCACCTTAGCGACTGTGCGCCGGCAGCGCCGCCCTCACTCAGCGGCCGGAAGGGGTGTCCGCTGCGGCGGGGGATTTAGCTTGAGCGCGTCTACCTGCCGGATCAGGTCATCGAGAGTGGATACGCCCCAATCGGCTGGCGAGACCGGGCCTGTTGTGGGAAGCAGGTTCGTACCGTCCAACTGGAATCCTCCCGGTTCGCCAAACGGTACCCATCGCCCGGGAGTTCCCGGTCTGAGGAACAGTACGTAGGTGCTTCCTTTCTGTAGACGCAGAGAACGCTCTATGGCGTACCTGGCTTGACCACTAGTGATGCCTTCTACGGCATATGTT
>Ga0326597_10008261_pt1 | contig 14072 bp, 13 predicted proteins | sample RVTome_12_FD_203789 | JGI IMG/M metagenome (GOLD analysis project Ga0326597, IMG submission 203789) | Soil microbial communities from uranium-contaminated site in the Upper Colorado River Basin, Wyoming, United States - RVT100D185 | ecosystem: Environmental > Terrestrial > Soil > Contaminated >... | reverse complement strand
ATGCCGTGCGCTCGGGCGAGCTCGCCGCCTCCGTGCGGCGCCTGTACGACGAAATCAACTGGGACTACGCCGTGGTCGAGCGGCTGAACCGCGAGGACCTGACCACCACCCTGATTCCGTTCAACCTCGGCAAAGTCGTGCTCGAGGGCGACGCCGTGCACAACCTGCCCTTGCAGGCGGGCGACGTGGTCACCGTGTTCAGCAAGAGCGACGTGCGCGCGCCGTCCCAGCGCCGCGCCGTGGTGGTGCAGCTCGAGGGCGAGTTCAACCACGCGGGCGTGTACCAGGCGATACAGGGCGAGACCTTGCGGCAGTTGATTCTGAGAGTAGGAGGGTTGACTCCCCAGGCGTATCTGTTCGGAGCCGAGTTCACCCGGGAGTCGACGAAGAAGGCCCAGGAGGAGCGGCTGCGCCAGGCCCTGATCCAGTTCGAGCAGGATCTACAGCGCGCGGCGGCCGCGCGGGCGCGAAACGTGACGAGTAGTGAGGATGCGCAGTCGCTGAAGGCCGAGGCCGAGGCTCAACAGTCGGTGCTGGCGCGGCTGAAGCGCTTGCAGCCCACGGGAAGGATCGTTCTGGAGCTGCCGGAGGAGCCGGTGCTCGCCGATCTACCGGAGCTGCCCCTGGAGGACGGGGACAGGATCCTGGTCCCCCACAGGCCGGCGATGGTGAGCGTCTTCGGCTCGGTCTATAACGAGACTGCCTTCGTGCACCGGCCGGAGAAGACCGCGCTGGATTACGTAGAGCTGGCGGGTGGGCCGAAGAAAGAGGCGGATGCGCGGAACATGTTCGTCCTGCGGGCTGACGGGTCGGTGATTGCGAACAAGGCGGGGTGGTTTTCGCCGGGGAGGCTTTCGGGAGTGAAGCTGCAGCCGGGGGATGCGATTGTCGTGCCGGAGGATCTGTACCGGACGACGCTGACGAAGGATCTGAAGGATTGGACGCAGATCTTCTACCAGTTCGGGTTGGGGGCGGCGGCTTTGAAGGTGATTGGGGATTAAGTGTGGAGGACACGCCAGCCGCGCCTGGAACCCAGGACGACGACGAGATCAGCCTGCTGGATCTCGCGCTCGTCTTAGCGGAGAACTGGCGGACGCTTGTGTTCGTTCCGCTCGCCGCCGGTCTCTTGGCCCTTGGCATCAGCTTCCTGATTCCGCCGACCTATACGGCGGTTACGCGAATCCTTCCGCCGGTGCAACAGCAAAGCACCTCGGCTGCCCTCGCCGCTCAACTCGGCGCCCTCGCTGGGCTCGTCGGACCAGCGGCAGGGATCAAGAATCCAGCAGACCAATACGTGGCGCTAATCAAGAGCCGGAGCGTCGTCGACGCAATGATCGAGCGGTTCAATTTGAAGGACCTTTACGACGCCCGGTATCTCGAGGACGCACGCAAGGAGCTCGATAAGCGGACCACGATTTCCGCAGGCGCGAAGGACGGCCTTATTTCCGTTGAGGTTGATGACAACAATCCTGAGCGCGCGGCCGCGATGGCTAACGCGTTCGTCGATGAGCTGCGCAACCTCACCAAGTCGCTCGCGATTACAGAAGCCGGGCAGCGCCGCCTCTTTTTCGAGGAACAGCTTGCCCAAGCAAAGGACAATCTCACGAAAGCCGAAATTGCCTTGCAAGCGAGCGGCGTGAGCGAGGCCACGCTGCGGACCGTGCCACAGTCCGCCTTGGAGTCACTTGCACGCTTAAAGGCGCAAATCACCGCTCAGGAGATCAAGCTCGCATCCATGCGGACATTTATGACCGACGCCAATCCGGAGTTCCGCCTTGCGATCAGGGAACTGGCCGCTCTGAGGGACGAGCTCAATAAAGCCGAACAAAGCAGCCCGCTCAAGTCGCTCAACAATGGAGCCGAGTACATCACCAAGTATCGTGATTTCAAGTACCACGAGACCCTCTTCGAGCTCATGGCGAAACAGTACGAACTTGCGAGGCTGGACGAGGCGCGCGAGGGCGCAGTTATCCAGGTCGTCGATCTCGCTGTAACCCCCGAACGACGTTCCAAACCCAGGAGTACCCTCATCGCGGCAATTACGGCCCTAGGTGCGTTCCTCCTCGTTATTCTCATCGTCTTCGTACGTCAAGGCCTGCGCAATGCAGCCAACGACGCGAGGACGGCTCACGACCTTGACAGGCTTAGGAAGCTTCTTCGTTTTCGCAATGTGTAATCTGCAGGCTTCGAAAATCGCCGAATCTGGCCGGGCCAATTTCGAGCGTCGTTCGGGTTGGCAATAAGGCGATGGCGGTGGCCCAGTTGGCCTCAGCCGCCGTTACCTACTGCGGCATCAGGAAAGGCACCGATCATTACTCTCGCCTAGTGCAGCCTGCCGAGGCGAAGTAGCCCGGATGCTCAAGCCGCCCATCGCGGACATGTGCGCTGCCGCATGCGTTCATTGACCGAGTACGCGTTGCTCATCGCCGCACGGCTTCTTTCGGCCGGCGCGGGGTACGTTGTCCTCGCCTACTCAGCGAACAAGCTGCAGCCCGGGGTATTTGGCGAGTTGGCCTTCTACCAGTCCCTCCAGTTCCTGGCCACCGTCCTCTTCGACGCCGGCATAGTTCAGGCCGCTACAAGACGCGCGGCGGGTGCGCCGAACTTGCTGCAGGTCGCGAAAGAGTACCAGTCCATTAGGACGCTTCTGCATGCATTGGCTGCCCTGCTCATATTTGGCGTCGCATCCTTGCGCACCTCCGCTTCAGATCCGTTGCTCGCGGTTGGTTGCGCCATCGCCGTTTTCTCTAATTTATTGAATACGGATTGGCTGCTTATTGCCGCTGGACTCCGTAAGAAGTGGGCCCAGAAGGCAACGATTGTGGGCCTATCCAATGTCATATTCACTGTATTTCTTTTTGCTTTGCTGGAAGGGCCGAGTGCAGTTCTCTTAGGGCAAGCGACCGCAAATGGCGCAGGAGCAGTCTTTCTCGCTGTAAATCGATTGCTTTCCCTCGGATGGCCGAGGCTTCCTAGCAGTCAGCAACTCCGCGACGCGGCGGCTCTGTCGTCGGCAAACATAGCTACCCACACGGCCTACAGTCTTCCCCTACTTGTGGCGGCCGCGTTTGCTCCACCCTTGGTTGCAGGTAGCTTCGCCTGCATGTTTAGGATTTTCTCGGCATCGGCGCTGTTTGTCCCAATTACGACTGATTTTGCAGCCGCGCGCATGATTGCCGAGCGCAGAGGTAGCACATCCCAAGAAGCCAAGCCCGCACGCGGTCTCGCGTTTCTGTTGGCATCTTGCCTGCTTGCCGTGCTCCCTTTTCTACTTGCCCCAAATGACGTACTGCTCCGCGCATTTGGAGCGGCGATCGATCTGCAAAAGTATGGGATATCAAGCTCGGATTTCCTGATGTACAAGCTGGTCCTGCTTCTGTATTGCCTGGACTTCGGCGCTCAGCGCTATGCGTTCGTCCTGGCCGATAATCGCGCGTTGCTTCTTGCAACAGGTGGAGGCCTCTTGCTCTGCGGCCTTGCGACCATCTGGACGCTGAACGCAGACTTTGCGAGCGCCACGAGTTGGTTCATACCCCTGCTCATGTTCCAGAGTTTTACAGCACTGTTGGCCGCAGGACTAGCCGTTCGCAATCCTCGTCGCTCGACGGTCCGCCCGGAATACAGCAGACGTGGCGATGGCCCCCATTGACCCCAGTGCAGGTTCGTTTGGAGCAGGAGGAAAGTCTTCTTCCCCCCTTGTATCCATCATCTCCGTCAATTACGGCAATGCTCGCCTACTCGCGGAATGTGTTGCACTCAGTATTGCCACTCTAGGAGACCTGGGGTTCGAATACCTGCTGGTCGACAACGTTTCGCCGGATGATTCTTATGAATTCCTGAAGACACACTTTCGCAATGATCCAAGGGTGCGCGTGGTGCAGACCGCGCGAAACGGCGGGTTTGGATCTGGTTGCAACTATGGGGCCCGTCTGGCGCGGTCCCCGGTACTTTGGTTTCTGAATTCTGACGCCTGGATTGTGCGGCTCGAGGGCCTGACAGAGGCGCTTCAATACCTCACTCGTCCCGAAACCGGGTTGATAGGAACGGCTGTCGCCCTGCACGATGGAACTCGGGTGCCTCAATCGGGTGGGCAGCTGTCGTTCACGTATCTCGCCCTCTCCTCATTTCGCCTGGGAAAGCTATTCAGAATGCTGCCTGCCCCTGTTGCGCGAGCGGCCAGTAGCGCAGGCGTCTTCGCGCCCAGACCTCTGCGCGGATACTTGAATAGCTTCAGTCATGCTGACAAAGCGAATATCTTCGTTGCGGGTTCCGCGGGGGGAGGATCGTTCTTGATCGGAAGGCAGACCTTTCACCTCTTGCACGGGTTTGACGAGAACTTCTTTCTCTACGATGAAGACGCGGACTTGTGCGCACGGGCTATCGATGCTGGATACAGGATTTACGTCCACCCAAAGATTGCGGTCCGGATGTTTCCAAGTGCCACTACCTCCAAGATGCCGTCATTGGAGTTGAAGCGCATAAAGAAGAGGAGCCGAGTCTTGCTAATAACAAAGCATTTTTCCGGGTGGCGTCGTCAGGTACTTCGGATTGTCACTTCGATCACCTGGCGGCTGCTGTAGGAGACGTGCATACGATATGGTCGCCACGATCCGGCATTGCCGCGTTTCTTGGTTAAGCTGCCATGTGGCAACGACCAACTCCCTTGCCCGCAAACTCGGAGCGGCAAGGTCCGTCGAATGACCCCCCGAACGCCTCCAACTAAACGACGGGGGGCTGTTCGAGTCGTCCTGCAAGGGGGCCTAGGGAACCAGTTATTCCAGTTCTTCCTGGGCCTATTAGAGGCGCATCACCAATGTTTCAGGGAACTGAGGCTGTTCGCCACGCTTCTGGGCCGATATTCTTCTCCGCGCACACTTGAGATCGCCAACCTGATTGACATCGGACCCGGATCTTTGCCGGTTCACGTATGTCCGATCGACCCGCTGTCGAGTCTCCGAATTCCCAAAGTCGCCTCTAAGTTCATTGCGGCGGATGTCCGGCTTCGGATTCCCGGTTTTGGGACTTTGTTGGATGGCTACTATCAGGAGCCTCGGTACTTCATGGAGTTCGATGCCGCCTTGGTAGCGGACACCCTCTCACAATGGCGTGCAAGGCTGAAGCATCAAGGCCTGCTCGTAGAAAGGGACATGGACGCCGTCGTCCACCTGCGGCTCCGCGATTTCTTCGGCACGCAAGAAGCGACGACGCACTTCGTACGCGACTCTCTCAGTTCGTTGGGGCACAAAGCGGATATCGTCACGGATGATGAGGACATCGTAGCCGATGTTCTGCGGCATGCCGGCTCTCCCGCAAGTCTCCAACTGGCACCTACGCGCGAGATGACAGCCTGGGATGTACTTAGAATATTGACCCACTATAGCCGTATTCGTACCAACGGTTCATCGCTGGCGTTCTGGGCGGCCGTCCTCGGTCGCATTGAGTTCGAGTCGTCGAACAGCGCGCACGTTGAATTGTGGAGATACCTCTTGAGACAGCCATAGTGAATGCCGCTCCTTACCGACCGGATTATGCGAGTTAAGACTGGAGGCTTTACGTTGATGTTGCGGCAATAGCTTCAATTCGGGCTTCCTGCATCCACCTATGGGCGAAACCGAGATTTCGACCTGCAAGCTCTGCGGCAATGCCAAGGGCAATCGCGAGCACATAGCCACGGAGATGTTCTTCGGTCTCGGTGGCAGCTTCCGCTACCTTGAATGCGGAGCTTGCATGTCGTTGCAGCTGCTCGACATCCCATCCGACGTGGGCCGCTACTACCCGTCGAATTATTACTCCCTGGCAGGCGAGTCGCAATTGAAGCGCATGCTCAAGGGGATACGTGCGCGGCATGCCATGGTGAAGCCATCGGTCTTGGGTGCCTTGCTCACACGCGCGTTCGGGCCAGCGAATCTAGCATGGCTGTCCAAACTGAATATCGGACTGAATAAGCCGATCCTGGATGTCGGATGCGGGTCCGGCGAGATCCTCCGCGAGCTTGCCACAATTGGCTTCACGGATCTCACGGGCATCGATCCTCACGCTCGCGAAGAGACTCGCCCGCGGATAATCCGTGCGTCGGTTGAGGATGCGCCGCGGCGTGAGTACAAACTGGTCATGATGCATCACGCACTCGAGCACTGCCCGGATCCCGTCTCGGTGCTACGGACCACCCGGCGGCTGGTCCAAAAGGATGGCCACGTTCTGATCCGCATTCCTCTTGCGGGGAAACTAGCGTGGCGAAAGTACGGTACCTCGTGGGTTCAGCTTGACGCTCCGAGGCACATTGTCCTCTTCTCGGAACAAGCCTTTCGAGATGCCGCCGAGAGATGCGGTTTCGTCGTGTCCGAGACAGTCTTTGATTCCGCCCCGTCTCAATTCCTGGCGAGTGAGCAGTACCTTAGAGGGATTCCCTTGGTTAAGCAGACGAAGCCTTCTCAAGATCAGTTGAAGCACTACGCCTCACTGACACAAGACCTAAATCGAATCGGTGATGGGGATCAAGCCTGCTTCTTCCTCAAACCTAGATGATGCTTCATAGGACCTTCCTTCTAAAGGCCGCCATCGTATTTCTGTCCATGGCGTGGCCCCTGGATATCCTCCTGTTTCGTCGATCTGGTTATTTACTCTTTGGTGTATTCCTACTCCTCTACTTGTCGCTAGGTGCAGCGTCAATTCCCAGGTTCATCCAGCTCTACTTGTTGGTATTCGGTGTCGCGTTTGCCCTGCAGTCCGCACTATTGTCATTGGATTGGTCAACCGCACTTCTCGCGATGTCAGCTTACGTCGCTGTCCCCTTGGTGACAGGGTCGATCTCGCTTAATCACCGCAAGTTGCTCGAAGTGCTCGGAATCTTTAAGACTATCGCGGTCATATACTTTATTGGTCTCTTGCTGCAGTTTGCAGGAATTACAAACGAAATTCTTGTATTCCAACTAACGGAAACATATGGAGCAGTTCATCAGCGCTTTACGTCTTTCTCCGGGAATCCGCTGCTGCTTGGGATGTACTCCTTTCTCGCGATTACAGTCTGCCTAGTTGAGTATCAGTACACAAAATCCACATCCCGTCGCCTATGGCTGCTTGCGATCTTATTGATGGCCACAACTTGCCTATACTTTTCGTATGCACGTCGCTACTACGTTCTCGCACTCTTGATAGGAGCTTATTTCATCCTAAATCGAAGCAAGCCAAGAACATACTTCGCGTATGCAGTCCTTGTGGGTCTTGTCTCGGCGCTGCTGGTGATGGTACTAGGTAGCGCCACAGTCCTTGAACGTCTTCATACAAGTCTTGATTTTATTGAGGACCCGGGAAACGTCAGCCGTGTACTACTGTGGTTAAGTGCAATGAACATCATTGCAGAGCATCCATTGCTAGGGCTAGGAATTGGCTCTGAAGGTTCCGTAGGCAAATCCAACGAGGAGCTCCTTGCTCGTTTGGAGGAAGGCACGGTTGCTGAGATGTATTACCTAAAGGTTGGTGTGGAATTTGGTATTTTTGTGGCAGCCTTCTTTGTTTACTGGATGTCGCATTTAGTTTCTAAGTCATCTAGCGCCTCGCTTGCCCGCATGCACCTATTCAGGACAGTGCCTCTGCTTGGCGCAATCGAGTCAGTAATGGGCGGAGCACTAGGATCCCCGTTTTTTGCGTTTCCCTTCTGGCTTGTTGTCACTCAAATGCTTAGACAAGGGCACGAGCGCGACGTAAAGGCCGTGGGGACTTTGCACCCGCAATCTGATAGCCCTCCCGACTCACCGACTAGTGTGAGAAGTGGCGTCTAGATTTTTTGCGCTGCCCACGCTGTGCTGCGCAAGACTTGACATACGAGCATCTGCCGCGTCATTCGGCAAAGGGTGTCACTTGGCACTCAAGTCATGCCCGTGGCTCGATGATCAGTGCGTCATCTTGTTTATGGATATCCGCTACCGTTCTAGATCCGATGAAGCTGGTAAGTTCCTCGATTGCTGGATAGTTCGGATCCAAACCAAAGCACCGCGCATCATCAATGAGAATTACGTGCCGTTCAGTTGACGACAATATGTGCGCAAGTTCATCGTATATCGGAGTATCCAATGCCCCTTTCTCGGTAATACCACCGGAGTAATGCCCATCAAGCCAGAAGAGTGCTGGTGCAGTCAGTCGAGAAACTATACGTCCAAGTTCTATTGCACTGTCACCGTGGAGTATCTGTATATGGGGGTATTTGGCGAAGCGGCGCTTAGCCTTCTCAAATAGAGACTTGCTGACTTCGATCGAATAGATCCTATCGAAGGTGTCCCTCATGGCCTCCACCATGTCACCGTAGTAGGTGCCTGTTTCGACAAGAATCCGTAACTGATGCTTCGACGCGTACTTCTTTATGTTCCGTTGCTTGACTGGATGCGGGGCAGGGCCGGTTCCATCCCATCGCTTGGCAGCCAGCGACTGGCGCATCCGGTATATCTGGTTGCGAAAGGGATAGTTGAGCTGGAACCACTTGGCTAAGGAGCTCATGCTAAACCTTGGCCTTCGGGGAATATGACGTCAGCGTACGCCGAAGAGACTTTGGCCCATGTGTAATGTTGTCGCGCATACTCCAACATCGCACTCGCGTTTCTTACCAAATCAGAGTCGCACAATGATGAGACTAGGTTGGCAAGCTCTTTCGGTGTTGCCCAATAGGCTGCCTGATTGTTGGTCGTGAAGCGGTTGTAGTTCACATCGTAAGCTAGCACGGCCAATCCCAATGACATCGCTTCGACCAGGGACGGATTGGTCCCGCCCGCAGTGTGCCCATGCACGTATGCCTTGGCACCTTCGCGAATCTCGTCCAGCAGCTGCCGATCATAGACCGGATCTAGCAAGTCAATATTAGGTCGCCCTGAATGGCGAGCCCTCAGCTCGCGGGAGTACTTGGATACATTCCAGTTTCCGACAACAACGATATTGACAGACTGGTTCGTCGCAAAGGCTCCCAGCAGCTCCTCGACGCTGTTATCCGGCTCTATCCGGCAGACGGCAACATAGTAGGAGCCTGCCGCAAAACGTGATCCACGCTGTTCTGCAACGGCGTCGAATGTCAATCGCGGACTGGCATCGCCGCCATAAGGAATTCTGCAAGCGATGCGTCCGTAGGTTTCCTGGATGTAATCCGCGATACCCTGGTTGTCCGCAACTACCACGTTACTGAACCGCACCGCCGCGCGCTCGGAGAGACGTAGGAATGCCCTGGCTAGGTAGCCCCACTTGCGGCGCTTCCATTCGAGACCGTCTATGTTCGTAACGATCCGCGCGTGTGGTGCGACCGCTCGAATCAGCGGAAGCATCAAGCCGCCGGATACGCCAAGCACCAGGATTGCGCGGGATGTCCTCGCAGCCCTGCACAGGGATACCGCGTCGTAAATGACGGATTGCCAGCCATTGGCTGACCACGCCACGTAACGCAAGTCTGCGCCCAGGTAGCGCGCCGGGAGTGCTTGCCGTTCCCTGCTCGTGCAGAACACCTGGATGCTGTACCGGTTCCTAAACTCCCGGACCAAATTCTCTGCGACAGTCTCGAACCCGCCGTATTCGGCGGGCAGCCCTACGATTCCTACAATGGTCAGGTCGTACACAAGTAATTGTCGTCGCCTTAGACGACACCCAGAACTAGTTGCGCCGCGGCCAGCTTCGCCTCAATCCCCCTCATTGGGCAACTACGCATTGGCACGCTTTCTAGCTATTAGAATCGTCGAGCAGTACGAGAAACCCAATCCCTGAAGTACGTGGCCCATCACGGTATTGATCGCTCTCGCGGCAGCCGTGATGACTGGGCCGTCAATGAATGCGGGAGGCGAAACGGACGCTTCACCGAAAAACTCCCTTCGTCCAATGCCGTGAAGCACTTTCCCCGCAACGTTTCTCGCCAGCAATACTGGATCCCGCTGGATGACCATCTCACATACATCCAATCCGCAGGACTTACATAACGTTGCCAATCCCGATCGCGAAAACCACCACTTGTGGTGGGGGGGATAGTCGCTCTTGTCGTGAAATCGGCGCTCAATCGTCGGTCCTGCAATGCTGATCCGACCGCCAGGCACCAGCATCAATTCGGCTAGCGCGAGAGTGTCCTCCGGCGCGTCTAGATGCTCCAGCACATCGATGCAGATGACGTCGTCAAATGGGCCCGCTTTGGACACAAGCTCCAGCGACTGATGCAGTCTTCCCTGCAATGCAAACAAGGAACGCCCCACTTCCAGCGCGTCCTCGTTTACGTCATACCCGTACACGTCTGCGCCTTGCTTCCGAAGCTCATCCAGGAAGAATCCGTTGAAGCAACCCACCTCCGCGACTTTTCTTCCTGACCACGCTTGGCGCAATAGCCACTGGTGCGCCCACCTGAGCTGCTTTCCATACAAGTATTGGCGCCGCGCATACTTCTCGGACCCGCTCCCGTACTCGAATTCGGGAGCGGGCGCGCCAACTCGGGCACCGAAATGCGTAGACCCACAGCGGGCGCACGCAAGCGCATCGAAGTGCTCGGAGAACTGCTTCCGCGCCAAGGGACTGCCGCAGATACACGCCGCCCGGGCACTCACTCCATGACTCCGTGTGCTCTCAGGTGCGCCACAAGTGCCGGACGGAAGCTAATTGCGGGAATCTCCACGATCTCCATTGCCAGGTACCGCTTGATCCACTCAGCCACATGATCCAACGTCTCCGTCGAGTAATGCGGATACTCGGCGCGCGGAAGCACGTGGATAGTATGAGCGCCAAGACTCGATACAGCACCCACGTCGGACGCGATGCACAGCAGCCCGCGCGAAACGGCCTCAAGAACCGCAGATGGCAGGCCCTCTCGAAATGACGTCAAGAGCAGAACACCGTCCGCCCGATAGCTTTCCCAGTCGACTCTTCCCACCCACCCATGGAACGTCACGCCCGAAACGCTCGGTCGGCGGCCCTGACTACAGCCAAACACATTCATGGTGGCACCAGGAAACGCGGAACTATGCAGGCGCTCGAATAGCGTCAGCGCAAGCGCGAGATTCTTTCTAGGCACGTCCTGCCCGACCCACAGGAATCGTGGGGTGCCCACCGGCATACGAGGAATGCGGACAGCAGGCACGGGATCGAGTATCTCAGGGACTATGGGGACAGACATGCGTGGCAGCGCGGATCGAAGCCAATGCTGCGCGTCACTAGTTCTGGCCATGGCAATCACCCGATGCACGCCGGGGCGTCGGAGTTGCCGAGTCTTGATGCGAATTGCATACCGTTCTATGCGATTGCGAAGCCATTCGCGCATCCTGGCGAGCAGGTCGAACGTTTCGATTGCGCCGGCCGGCGCGTGGCCGCCGCCCCCGACAGGCCCCCAAACGATCGTACGTGCGTGTCGAAAATACGGCTTAACTGGCAGCCAAGGCAGCGCCCCGTTTTGGACCCATATGACATCCGACCCTGGGCAATGCTTACCAAGCCAGCTACCGACACGAGAGTGCCAGATGAATTGGGGGATGAAGTCAGAGTAACGGTATAGATTGGCTTGCTTCTTGATCGGCGATGGAATGGTCACCACTTCCAGTCCGGGAACCATTCCTGTCAGATCACTGGCCCGCGTGTTCTGCTCAAGATCAGCGATAACGGCCAAATCAAACCCGAGCGACGCAGCAAAACGAATGAACTCGAAGCCAGATCTGTACTCGGATCCGAATCTACTCGATGCATAGAACGCGACAATCACCCGCACTCGACGCCGGATGCTTGCCGAAGTCGGTCGATTGGAAACTTGTTTTGTTGGCTGCATGTTTGGCGAAGCGAACCTGACAGCACCCCCTCGATTCTGGGATTGCCCCCAGTAAATGCACTACAGAGTTCAGACCTTCATCCCTATTCCTAGAATTGTGCCATCCCCGCGACTATGCCTGATGCCGCCGATATTCTTCGGCGCTGGCAGCGTTTCCGATGATTAGCTAAACTCATTCAAGGCTGGACGCCGCCGGCCGCGGGGGTGCCTTCCGCGATCGTCTGCAAGAATCCAGCGATTCAGCATCCGCTTGCCAACGATCGAGTCATACCCCCTCGACGCCTTCCTCTCCCGGCAGCTCGCCCGCGGCCGCCTCTGGTTCACCCGCGAAGGCGCGCTCCGTACCCTCACCGCGGCGCTCAGCCAACTGATCCGCAAAGGCCGCACCGCCAACCCGCGCCACGGCTTCTACCTGATTCTGCGCCCCCAAGACGAAGGCGCGCCGAACCCCGCGCAATGGATCGACCCGCTGATGAAGCACAAGAGCGGCGACTACCGCGTCTCGCGCCTCACCGCGGCGAGGCAACACGGCGCAGCCACCCAAGCAAGCCAGTTCCAGGTGATCGTCCCGAGGCAACTGCGCGACTTGGCGATCGGCCGCCAGCGGCTGGCGTTCGTCGCCCGGGCGCAAAGCGTCTTCACCCGGTCGAACCGCACCGAATGGCTCGTGGAGACGAAGACGAAAACAAGCGTCGCAATAGCCGCGGGCATCGAGCTCACGCTTCCCGACTGCGCGCGTTACTTCCACAAGGCGGGCGGCATCAGCGCGGTGGCCCAGGTCCTCCGCGACCTGGGTGCGAAGGCGCTCGCTGGGAAATCGCCGCCAATCGCCCAGCGCGGATCAACTCCCGATCCCGGGCGGCATCGAATCGCTGCGTGACCCGCCCCGCGCGGCTAGACGCCCGTGCATTTCCCGGGAGGTGACCACCCTCGATTTCAAGCTGAGCCCGCCCAAGCGCTCGCCACTGGAAAGCCCCTCCATCAACTGAGCCCTTGCTTCATGAGCCATCGCACGAAGGGGTGCTTGACGTCCATTTGATAAGCTCGCGAGATGACTACTCATTCGGTTCTTGTGACTGGTGGTGCCGGATACATAGGCTCGCACATGGTCAAACTGCTCCGGAAGAATCAGTTCGCAGTTACGGTGTTCGATAACCTAAGCACCGGTCATCGAAATGCCGTCGGTGGAGCTCATTTCATCGAGGGGGATTTGCGGAATCCTGCAGACCTGAGAGCCGCTCTCGCCAGTCGACACTACGACGTCGTGATGCATTTCGCCGCGTGCTACGACGTAGGCGAATCAGTGCGCGATCCCGCGAAGTACAACGAGAATAACACCACTGGCTCCGTGAACTTGCTCGAGGCTATGCGTCACTCGTGCATTTCCAAGCTGGTGTTCTCGTCGACGTGTGCCACATACGGTAATCCGGTTTCCTTACCGATGACGGAGAGACATGCTCTCAATCCAGTGAATCCGTACGGCGCCTCCAAGCTCGCAGCGGAGCGCGCGATGGAACAATTCGGTGGAGAGCATGGGATAAGTACCATCTCCCTGCGGTACTTCAATGCAGCTGGCTGTGATCCAGAAGGTGAACTCGGCGAACGGCACGAGCCGGAAACTCATCTGATCCCGCTCGTCCTGCGCGAAGCCCTTCGCTTACGCGCAGGCGGGGATTCTGAGGCTACGGAACTGCTGCTGTATGGAACGGACTTCGATACACCGGACGGCACGTGCGTTCGGGATTTCGTGCACGTCTCGGACCTTTGCGCTGCACATCTGCTGGCGATGCAGCGCCTGATGGACAAAACCAGTGGTAGTCCATTCGAGGCGTTCAATCTCGGCACGGGGCAAGGTCATTCGGTAAAGGAGGTCATTGCTACATGTCGTGGGGTAACTGGAGCAGACATCCGATACCGCGTCGCCCCGCGTCGCCCGGGTGACACCTCACGACTTATCGCCAGTGCGGATCGCGCCAGATCAGTGCTTGACTGGAAGCCGGAGCACACGAGCCTTACGGATATCGTCGCCACCGCATGGAATTGGCTGCGCCGTTGCGAGTCGGGCTCTCGACGATAGTCCATCATCATCCCTGCGTGACCCCCCTCGACCCCTTCCTCTCCCGCCAGCTCTCCCGCGGCCGCATCTACTTCACCCGCGAAGACGCGCTCCGCACCCTCACCCCGGAATCCCTCACGGCGGCGCTCAGCCAACTGATCCGCAAGGGCCGCATCGCCAACCCGCGCCACGGCTTCTACCTGATCCTGCGCCCCGAGGACGCCGGCGCGCCGGACCCCGCGCAATGGATCC
>Ga0326597_10008260_pt1 | contig 14073 bp, 10 predicted proteins | sample RVTome_12_FD_203789 | JGI IMG/M metagenome (GOLD analysis project Ga0326597, IMG submission 203789) | Soil microbial communities from uranium-contaminated site in the Upper Colorado River Basin, Wyoming, United States - RVT100D185 | ecosystem: Environmental > Terrestrial > Soil > Contaminated >... | reverse complement strand
GCGAACGACAGCCCGCAGAAATCCATTTGCAGGCGTCGCGCAGCGTCCGAATTCAAGCCGTGTTCCACGTGGTGCTCTACCAGCCCGAGATTCCGCCCAACACCGGCAACATTATCAGACTTTGCGCCAACACGGGTGCGGCCCTGCACCTCATCGAGCCATTGGGCTTCACGCTGGACGCACCGCGCCTGCGGCGCGCGGGTCTGGACTACCGGGAGTGGGCGCGCGTGACGACGTGGCCTGGCCTGGAGCGCTTCATTACCGGCATCGCCCCGGCGCGCCTGTTCGCGCTCAGCAGCCACGCAGCGCGCTCTCACGCTGACGTATGCTACCGTCCGGATGACGCGTTCCTGTTCGGCCCCGAGACCCGCGGCTTGCCCGCGCGGATCCTCGATCGGCTACCGCCCGAGCGCCTGCTGCGCATTCCCATGCAGCCGGGCAACCGCAGCCTCAATCTGTCCAACGCGGTAGCGGTGGTGTGCTACGAAGCCTGGCGCCAGCAGGGCTTCGCCGGCGCGCAGAACTCGTGAACGGACCGCGGCCGGCGCCCGCCGCGCCGGGCTCAGTCGTGCACATCCTCCTCGGCAATCTTGATGATCATCTCCTTGAGCGCCGAGCGGTGCGGTTCGGTCAGGTTCGCCCAGGCCTTCGCGGTCTCGATCGCCTCGGGCTCCAGACCGTCCATGACCTCCGTGCCGTACATCAACCATGCGGGACTCACATCCAGCACGTCCGCGATACGGTCGATGTTGCGCGGATGACGGCACTTGCCCGTCTCGATGCGCTGCACCACGGCCTGGCTGGTGCCCACATGCCGGGCGAGTTCATGCTGGGTCCAGCCGCGGCGCAAACGGCTGCGGGTCAGTCGCGCCCCAAGGTTGTCGGAATCGATTCGATCGCGCGGGAATCGGCTGATCATGTGTCACCTCGGTCTGATGGTCGTAGGCCATTGCAGCACATGCGCCACGCGGTTTTTTTGAACTGGTCCACACTTGGCGGCCAAGGATCGCGGCGCCGGTGAGCGCCACCACGCTGTTCGCCACCTCGCCCGCGCCGCTGGCCCCGCTGCTCGCGAACGAACTGACCGCGCTCGGGGCCGCGCGCGTGCGGGTGCGCGGCGCCGGCGTGGAGTTCAGCGGCGATCTTGCGCTGGCCTACCGCGCGTGCCTGTGGAGCCGGCTCGCGAGCCGCGTGCTGCTGCCGCTGGCACGCATCGACGCAGTGGACGGCGATGCGCTGTACGCGGCGGCACGGGCGATCGCCTGGGAGGATCATCTGCGGCTGGACACCTCGTTCGCCGTCGACTGCACCGTGCGCCAGGCGCGCATCACCCACAGCCACTTCGCGGCGCTGCGCGTGAAGGACGCGATCGTGGACCGCTTCCGCGACCTGCTGGGCGATCGGCCCGACGTGGATACGCGCAGCCCCGACATCCGCGTCCACCTGCACCTGCGCGGCGGCGAGGGGCGGCTTGCGCTGGACCTGTCGGGAGACAGCTTGCATCGCCGCTCGTATCGCACGCAGGCGGGGACGGCCCCGGTGCGCGAGACCCTGGCCGCGGCGGTGCTGGCGCTGGCGGGGTGGCCCGACCGCGAGCGCTTCGATGAGTTCCTGGACCCGCTGTGCGGTTCCGGCACGCTGCTGATCGAGGCTGCGATGATGCTGGGCGACGTGGCCCCTGGCCTCGCGCGCGAGCGCTTTGGCTTCCTCGCCTGGGGTGGCCACGACCAGGCGATATGGGCACGCTTGCTGGACGAGGCGCACGCGCGACGTGAACGCGCACTGGCCCACATGACGGTGCTGCGCGGCAGCGATAGCGATCCTGGCGCCGTGGATGCGGCTCGCGGCAACGCTGCGCGCGCCGGCGTCGCGGCGCACGTGCACATCGAGGTGCGCGATCTTGAAAGCTACCGGGACCACGCGAACTCCCGCACGCGCGGACTGCTCGCATCGAACCCGCCCTACGGCACCCGTCTGCACGACGCGGACGCGCAGCGTTGCCGCGAGCTGCTGCGCGCGCTGGCCGAGGGGCCCTTGCACGCGTGGACCTTCGTGCTGCTGCTGCGCGAGGATTCGCCCTGGCCGCGCGAGGATCAAGGCCACTGCGTCGCGGTGACGAACGGTGCGCTGGCGTGTCGCATTCACGTGCTGGGCGCACACGAGGGTCGCGGCGAGACCGTCCCTGGCCAGCCCGCCGCGCCGCCGGTGGACGTGCACGCGCTCGCGAACAGGATCGCGAAGAACCAGCGCCGGCTCGCCGCATGGCAGCGACGCGACGCGGTTGGCAACTACCGCGTCTACGACGCGGATCTGCCCGATTTCGCGTTCGCGGTCGATCTCTACGACTGCGGCCGCGACGGCCGCTGGGCGCACGTGCAGGAGTACGCGGCGCCGGCCCACATCGATCCGGCGCTGGCCGCGGCGCGCCGCGAGGCCGCACTGGCGGGGCTGCCCGCGATGCTGGGGGTGGCGCCCGCGCACGTCGTCTTCAAGACCCGCGAGCGCCAGCGCGGCGCGCTGCAGTACGCGCGTCAGGCCCGCCGTGAGCAGTTCCTGGAGGTGGACGAGGACGGCGCGCGCCTGCTGATCAACCTGCACGACCATCTGGACACAGGACTGTTCCTGGACCACCGTCCGGTGCGGCGCTGGCTGCGCGAGAATGCCCGCGGCGCGCGCTTCCTGAACCTGTTCGCCTACACCGGCGCGGCTACGGTGCAGGCGGCGCGCGGCGGCGCCCGCGAGAGCGTCAGCGTGGATCTGTCCGCGGTCTACCTGGCCTGGGCGCAGCGCAACCTCGCGCGCAACGGGTTCAGCGCGCCACACCACCGCGTGGAACGCGGCGAGTGCATGCAGTGGCTGCGCGCTGCGCAAGCGCGCGAGGCCGGCGCCTTCGACCTCGTGTTCGTGGATCCGCCCACGTTTTCCAACTCCAAGCGCATGACGGGCACCTTCGACGTGCAGCGCGACCACGTGGCGCTGCTGGCAGCGGCAGCGGCCCTGCTCGCGCCGGGCGGCACGCTGGTGTTCTCCACCAACCGCCGGGGCTTCCGCCTGGACACGGACGCGCTCGCGCCGCTCGAGGTGCGGGACTGGACGCGTCCCAGCATTCCGCCCGACTTCTCGCGGCCCGCGGCACCGCACCGGTGCTGGATGCTGCGCCACCGCGGCGGCTGATTCGACGCCGGCGCGGCGCCGAGACGGCAGGCGGGTGGCGACAGCCGGCACGGCATCGCCCTCGCTCGGGACGCGAAAACCGATATCACTCGCGACGCCGGGCACCCATTTCCGCGAGCACGTTTCGCGTCACCAGATCCGGCTCCTCGATCGCCTGCAGCATGCGCTCGCGCACCGCCTCGCGCAGCGCGACGGCGGCCGACCAACGCGATTGCTCCTCGTCCACCCGCGGCGCAGCCATCGCGTCGAGGAAGCGAACCTGCACCGGATGCCGCCGCGGGTAGAACTCGTCGCCGCGCAGCACGTGGCGGGTCCCGGTGAGCGCGATCGGGAACACGGGCACCGCGCCGGCCACGGCGGCCTCGAAGGCACCGAGCTGGAACGGCAGCAGCCCCGACATGCGGTGGAAGGTCCCTTCCGGAAAGTACAGCAGGCGGCCCGCCGCGCTCAGCGCATCGATGACGCGACGCGAATCCTCCACGCTGCGCTCGCGCGCGAAGCGCTCCACGTAGCGCACGTCCAGGGCATCGAGGAACAGGCGCGCGAACGCGTTGCGCGTGAGTTCACGCTTGGCCACGAAGGATACGGGCCACTCCAGCACTGCGGTCAGCACCACCCCGTCCAGAAAACTCTGGTGGTTGGTGACGATCACCCCCGCATCAGCGGCGCCCGGCGCGGTGCCGGACACGACCACGCGGATCCCCGCGAGCGCCAGGAAGGCGCGCGCGGCCAGATGCGCGCAACGCCAGCGCCGCTCGCGCCCGCGCAGCATCAGCACCGCCGGCCAGCACCACGCCACGGTCACGCCCAGCATGAGCGCGAACCAGCCCGCGTAGAGCGCGCCGCTCGCGCTGCGCACGCTGCGGCGCAGCGTCGGCAGCAGCGATCCCGCGGCCAGCCGCAGTACCTGCACCCACGGCGCGTGCACACGGTGCGCGAGCGCGCCACGGGCATGCAGATCGGCCAGCGCGGCGCGACGGATCTTGCCGCTGGAGGTCTTGAGCACGCTCTGCGGGGGTGCCAGCACCACCTCGTCGGGTGCCAGTTCCAGGTGCTCCAGCGACAGCGCCTCGATGCGCGCGCGCATCGCCGCGCGGGCCGCGGGATCCTGTTCGCGAGTCTCGGCCAGCACCACCAGACGCTCGGTCCCGTTCACCGCGTCCAGGCCGCCGAACACGGCCACGCAGCCGCGCCGCACGCCAGCCACCTCGCCCACGGCGTGCTCCAGCGCGTGCGGGTGCAGATTGCGCCCGGCGCGGATCACCACATCCTTGTCTCGCCCGGTGATGTACAGCTCGCCGCCGGCCATGTAGCCGCGATCCCCGGAGCGCACCCAGCCGTCGTGGAACAGCGCGCGGGTGGCGTCGGGATTGCGGTGGTAGCCGGCGGTGACGCCGGGTCCGCGAAACTCCACCTCACCCTCCACGCGCTCGGGCGGCTCGCGCCCGGCCTGGTCCACCACGCGCACTTCGAAGTCCGGGATGGGTACGCCACTGGAGACCAGGCGCAGCGTGCCGTCGCCTTGCATGGGCCGCGCCACGCCGTCGCGATACAGCGCGCTACGCGAGACGCTGTCGATGCGCGCGCCGCGCCCCGGCGGGGTGAACGCAACGCCCAGGGTCGCCTCGGCGAGTCCGTACACCGGAGTCATGGCCGTGGCACGCAAGCCCCACCGCTCGAAGCGCCCGCAGAAGCGCTCGATGGTGTCCGCGCTGACCGGCTCGGCGCCGTTGAACGCAAGGCGCCACGACGACAGATCCACGCCTTGCATGGACTCGTCAGCAATGCGCCGCTGGCACAGCTCATAGGCGAAGTTGGGCCCGCCCGAGATGGTGCCGCCGAAGCGGTGGATCGCCTGCAGCCAGCGTTCAGGACGCGCCAGGAAGGCCAGCGGTGACATCAACACCAGCGGGGAGCCCACCACCAGCGATCCCAGCCAGGCGCCGATAAGTCCCATGTCGTGATACAGCGGCAGCCAGCTCACGAACACATCGTCGGGACCCACATCCAGTGCCACGCGCATGGAGCGCAGGCTGGCGAGGATGTTGGCGTGCGTGAGCACCACGCCCTTGGGGTTCCCGGTACTGCCCGAGGTGTACTGCAGAAAGGCAACCTGCTCGGGAACGATGCGCGGACGCGCCGTCATCGCGCCCTGCATCGCCAGGTCTGACGGCGTCACCAGTTGATCGAGGCCGGCGACGCGCGCCGTGAGCAGGCGCGACACGCGCTTCACGTCGTCGAAGGTGATCAGCATGCGCGTGCGCGCGTTGGACAGGATGCGCGCGTGACGCTGGAAGTGTTCCTCGATCTGTTTCGCGCGTGCCGGCGGATAGATCGGTACCGGGGTCGCCCCCGCGAGCAGTATCGCGAGGAAGCTGTGCAGATACTCGACGCCGGTAGGCAGCATGATGGCCACGCTGTCGCCCGGCGACAGCCCGCGTGCCACCAGACCGCCCGCGAGCAGCGAGGCGCGCTCGAACAGTGCTCCATAGGTGACGGCGACGCTCCGATCCTGCTCGTCGCACAGGTGCACGTGCACGCGATCGGGATGCTCCCGCACGTGCCACTCGAGCGCATCGATGAGCGTCGCGGTGTCTTGCGGCGCCGCGCTGCCGGCCGAGGCCCGAACCGGGCGCGCGCGCGGCCCGGCATCCTGCGGCGACGCGCGTACACCGCTGGCGGCGTGCAGCGCGCGCAACAGATCGCGGGGCGTTTCCGCCTCTGCGATGACGCTGTCCGGCAGGCGCAGTGCAAAAGAGGACTCCACCCGCGCCAGCAGTTCCACGCGCGTCAGGCTGTCCAGGCCCAGGTCCTCGTCCAGCCGGCTGTCCAGGCTCAGTCCACTGGCCGCCGACTCGCGCCCGAGTTCCACCAGCATCGCGCGAACGCACTCGCTCAGGCGGTCCTGCTCCACCTCCTGCGGCGAGCCGTCGCGGCCGGCGTCCGCCGCCGTCATCGCGATGCCCGTGCGGCGGCTGGCCGGGCACCGGGCATCCGGCGCACGCGGATCGCCCGCCCGCGGCTGCGCGTCGATCGCGACGCATGGCCCACGCCAGGCACGCGCACGCGATGCAGGTCGCACCGCGGCGGGGCGCGGCAGGCGTCGAGGCGTTGTAGGTGCGGGTCGCGGGTCACGGTTTGTCACTCGGGCAGCGGGCCCGGATACTTCGATTATCGACCATGCAACGAGGATTGGCAGTGTACGAGTCCCGCAGCGCGCCGCCGCATGAACAGCGTGTCATCGCCTGCGTGCAGGCCGACCGGACGCGCCTGGAGCGGCGCCCGGTACCGAGTCCCGGCGCTGGCGAGCTGCTGCTCAGGCTGCGTGCCGTGGGGCTGTGCGGAACGGACCTGTTCAAGCTGCACACCGGCGCGGTCTCGCCCGGGCTGGTGCTGGGACACGAACTGGTTGGCGAGGTGTGCGCGCTGGGCAACGCGGTGAGCGGCTTCGCCCTCGGCGACCGGGTCGCGGTGCCGCACCATGTGCCCTGCGGTGACTGCGCCGCCTGCCGGCGCGGCAATGAAACCCTGTGCGCGACCTTCCGCGAGAACCTGCTCGAGCCCGGTGGCTTCGCGCACTATGTCCTGGTGCGTGAGCGCGCGGTACGCTCGGCGGCGCGCCTCGTGCCACCGTGGATGCATGACGACACCGCCGTGTGGATGGAACCGGCCGCGTGCGTGCTGCGGGGCGTGTGGCGCGCGCTACTGCCGCCCGATCCGCTGGTGGTGGTGCAGGGTGCCGGCGGCATGGGCATGCTGCATCTGCTGGTGCTCAAGGCGGAGCGTGCCGATGCACGCGTGGTGATGGTGGATCCTATGTCGTCGCGCCTCGTGCTGGCGCGGGCCCACGGCGCCGATGCCTGCGCCCAACCCGCCCAGGCCGCGCACGCGGTGGGCCAGCTGGGCGACGCAGCAGGCGCCGACGTGGTGTTCGATACCGTGGGCGGCGCGCTGGCGCTGGACGCGGCGCTGGCCCTCACCCGTGAGGGTGGCAGCGTGGTGCTGTTCGCGCATGCGGGTGAAGGCGAGCGCGCCGCGTTCGACATCAACTCCTTGTTCAAGCATGAGCGCCGCCTGCTGGGCAGCTATTCCGGAGGCCCCGCGGAGCAGGCCCGCGTGTTCGAACTCATGTGCGACAGGAGGCTGGACCCGGCCGCGCTCGTCACCCACCGTCTGCCGCTGGAGGACTTCGGCGAGGGTGTTCGGCTCGCACGCACCCGCGCCGCCATCAAGGTGGTGTTCACCGGCCCCGGCGCAGCGCCGTGAACATGGCACCAGAGCGGCACATGCATGCCGCGGTGCTGCTCGGTCCCGAGCGACTGGAGGTGCGCCGCGTGCCGGTACCGCGGCCGGCGGCGGGCGAGGTCCTGGTGCGGATACGCGCCGCGACCACCTGCGGCACCGATGTCAAGGTGTTCCGCCGTGGCGGGCACCCGCGCATGCTGCAGGTCCCCACGCTGTTCGGTCACGAGATGGCGGGCACCGTGGAGCAGGTGGGCACCGGCGTGAGCGGCGTCGCGCCGGGCGACGCGGTGGTGATCGCCAACTCCGCTGCCTGCGGACAGTGCCGGCGTTGCCGGCAGGGTCGCGAGAACCTGTGCCCGCGGATCGAATACCTGAACGGGGCCTTCGCGCAGTACGTACTGGTGCCGCCGCGCTTCGTGACACGCTCGCTGCACCGCATCCCGCCGGGACTCGCGTTCGAGCGCGCCGCGCTGGCAGAGCCGCTGGCGTGCGTGCTGCACGGGCTGGACGCCTGCGCGCTGAGCCCTGGCCACGACGCCGAGGTGGTGGTCTACGGCGCCGGGCCCATCGGGCTGTTGTTCGTGGCCGCGCTGGCCCGCGAGCGGCACCGGGTGCTGCTCGCCGACCCCAATCCCGGGCGCCTCGCGGTCGGCACGCGCATGGGTGCGGCGGCAACCCTGTGCATCGCCCGCGGCGGCGGTCAGGCCGCGGCGGTGCGCGCGGCGACGCGCGATGGCGAAGGCGCCGACGTCGCGGTGGACTGCACCGGGATGCCCGAGGTGTGGCTGGACGCGATCGGCACGGTGCGCTCGGGCGGACTGGTGAACCTGTTCGGAGGCTGCGCCCCCGGCACCAGCGTGCCGCTGGACACCCAACGCCTCCACTACGAGGAGATCACGATCAAGGGTGTTTACCACCACCACCCTGCCACTTTCGCCCGCGCGCTGGAATTGCTGGGCGACCCCGGCTTTCCAGCCGGCGAACTGCTCAGTGCGACGCGGCCCATCGCGGCACTGGAAGATGCCCTGCGCAGCATGATGCGCAAGGAGACGCTGAAGGTCGTGATCACACCGCACTGAAGACGCGGGTAGTCGCGTCGCAGTCAGTCGGCCTCGGTCCTGGAGCGGCGCGCGAGCAGCGCACGCACCGCGGCCCCGGGTTCCACGCCCTGGAACAGCACCCGGTGCACCTGCTGCGCGATTGGCATCTCCACGCCCTGGCGCTGCGCCAGGGCGCATACCTCACGGGCGTTGCCAAGACCCTCGACGACCTGGCCTACCCGCGCGGCCGCGTCCTGGACGCTGGCGCCGCGTGCGAGCGCGATGCCGAAGCGGCGATTGCGCGACTGGTCGTCGGTGCAGGTGAGCAGGAGATCGCCCAGCCCGGCCAGCCCCACGAAGGTCTCGGACCGCCCGCCCAGCGCAACGCCCAGCCGCGTGACCTCGGCCAGTCCGCGCGTGATCAGTGCGGCGCGGGTGTTGGCGCCCAGACCGAGCCCGTCGGCAATGCCGGCGGCGATGGCCAGCACGTTCTTCACCGCCCCGCCCAGTTGCACCCCGACCAGGTCGTCGCTGGTGTAGACGCGAAACGCGTCGCGGTGGAAGCGCGCCGCGAGGCGACGGACGTAGGCGTCCGGGTGTCCGGCCACGGTCACGGCGGTGGGCAGGCCGCGCGCGACCTCTGCGGCGAAGGTGGGCCCCGAGAGCAGTGCACGTGCACAGCCGGTGCCCAGCACGTCGGCGACGATGTCCGACAGGAAGCGCCCGCTGCCGGGCTCCAGGCCCTTGGTCGCCCAGGCCACGGCATCGAGCCCGGGACGCGCGGCGGCGACCGCCGCGACCACGTCGCGGAACGCGTGGCTGGGCACCGCCAGCAGCACATCGTCGGCATCGCGCAATGCGGCATCCAGCGCGACGCTGATCCGCAGCTCGCTCGGCAGCGCCACGCCCGGGAGATAGCGCTGGTTGCAGCGCGCGTGGTCGAGGCTGTGCAGCGCCTGCGGATCCCGGCCCCACAAGCGTACCGCTGCCCCGTTGCGCGCCAGCAGCACGGCCAGTGCCGTGCCCCAGGACCCGGCACCGATCACGGCGATAGGCCCCTGGCGGCGCAAGCTACGCGACCTGACCTACTCTGGGTCCGCAGTGCCGCCAGCCGTGGGCGAGGCGGCCGCCGCGAGCCGCTCGGCGCGCTGCTGCTCGTACAGGGCATCGAAATTCACCGGCGCCAGCACGAACGGCGGAAATCCGCCGCGCGACACCAGCGCGGAGATCAGCTCGCGGGCGTAGGGGTAGAGGATGGCAGGACAGTAGGCGCCCACCACCGACTCCAGTTCCTGGCGCGTCAGTCCCACGATCGCGAAGATGCCCGCCTGGTGGACCTCGGCCAGGAACGCGGTACGCTCGGCCACGTTCACGGTGAGCGTGATGGCCAGCGTGACCTCGAACTCACCCGGTTCGATCTGCACGACCGCGGTACGCAGGTTCACGTCCGTGTCGGGCCGCCATTCGGTTGCGAAGATGGCCGGCGTGTTGGGCGTCTCGAACGAGACATCCTTCACATACAGCTTGCGGATGCTGAACTCTCCGCTGGGCGGCCGCGGGGCGAAGTCCATTCCCCCGGGCAGGCGCGGCTTGTCGGCCATGCTGGAACTCCTGAACGTGTTGCTGGTGGGCGCCAGGCTACTTGCGGGCGAGCGGCAGGCTCGCGCCTTCCCACGACATCAGCCCGCCGGCGAGCGTGTTGACCCGCTCGAACCCGTGGCGTTTGAGCGCGCTCGCGGCGCGCGCCGAGAGCTGGCCGCTGCGGCACACCGTGATCACGGGCCGATCCTTGAACTTGCCCAGCTTCGCGAGCTGGGAGTCGATCTGACCCTCGGGGACGTTGATCGCGTTGATAATGTGCCCCTGCCGGTACTCGCCGTCGCTGCGCACGTCGATGACCACCGCGTCCTCGCTGTTGATCAGCCGGGTGACGTCGGCGGGCGCAAGGCGGGCGACACCCGGCGCGCGACCTGCCAACATCGTCCACACGAGCCCGGCGACGATACCGATGAACGACATCACGAGCAGCGGATGATTGCGGAAGAACTCGATGGCTTGCGGCATGGTGCGGGGGCCGGAGGCGGGGAAAACGAGCGCGCGAGGGTAGCTTGAAGGCCGCGCTCAGGCAACGCGCGGCCGCGACGGTGCTGCTGGCGCTGGGCCTGGCGTGCGCGGCACACGCGCAGCCCGCTGCACCCGCGCAACGCGAAGAGGCTGCCGCGCAGCGCGAGCTGGCCCGCGTGCGCGAGGTGATCCGCACGCTGGAGGAGCAGCTGCGTGCGGCCCAGGCCGACCGCACGCAGGCATCGCGGGCGCTGGAGGAACACGAGCGCGCGATCGCCGCCATCGCGGCGGAACAGCGCACCCTGGACGCGACGGCAAGCGTACTGGACGAGCAACTCGCCGCGCTGGACTCGACGCGGCGTGAACTGGAAGCACGCGCGGCGGTGGAACGCGAGGCGCTGGGCCAGCATCTGCGCGTGGCCTACGCCCTGGGGCGCGAGGACCGTCTGAAGCTGCTGCTGCAGCGTCGCGACCCTGCCGTCATCTCGCGCCTGCTGCGTTACCACGGCTACTTCTCCACGCAGCGGCGTGAGCGCGTCGCCGCGCTGGAAGTCACGATGTCCAGGCTGCGCGCCGCGCAGGACGCCATGGCGGCGGAATCACACCGACTCGCCGCGGTGCGCGAGCAGCAGGCGGCACGCCGCGAGGCGCTGGCCGCGGAACGCGCCCGCCGCGCCGAGGCCATCGCGGCGCTGGATGCCGAGATGAGCGACAACCGCACGCGCCTCGCGTCGCTGCAGCGCGATCACCAACGCCTGGCCGATCTGATCAAGAAGCTGCGCGAGGCGCTCAGCGACATCGCACCCGAGCAGGAGCCGCCACGCTCCTTCAAGACGTTACAGGGGCGGCTGCCGTGGCCGGTGAGCGGGCCGATCGCGCGTCGCTTCGGCACGCCTCGCCCCGAAGCGGATCTGGCATGGCAAGGCGTGGTGCTGGAGGCGGCCCGCGGCCAGCCGGTACGCGCGGTGGCCCACGGCCGGGTCGTGTTCGCGAACTGGCTGCGCGGATTCGGACAGCTCGTCATCCTGGACCACGGCGCGGGCTACATGAGCCTGTACGGGCACAACGAGTCGCTGCTGCGCGAACCGGGAGAATGGGTGAACCCGGGCGACCCGGTCGCAACCGTGGGCGACAGCGGCGGGCACGAGCGCATGGGACTGTACTTCGAGATCCGCCACGAGGGCCGGCCACAGGATCCTGCGCGCTGGTGCAACCGCAACGCCCGCTTCAGCGCCTCCTTGTAGCCTGCTGCACAGCCCGAGTAAGCTTTCCGCGGGCGCGCAGTCGTTCCACCATGCGCCAGGTCGGGCGCGCCGCGCGTAAGATGTGGATCCCGCGACGCTACGCGATGCTCGCACAGTCGATGCCCCGATGACGCCGTGGCCAGCACCCGGGCCGGCCGGCACGGTGGCGGCTGCCGGTCCCGATACAGGGCACGATGTGCCCGGAGGCTCCCATGAAACGTTGGCTTCGTAGCCTGCCCATCCTGATGCTCGGCCTGGCCTTCGGTGTGCTGCTCAGCAGCGGACAGGGCGTACTGGCGCAACGCAGCGGCGAAAGCTCGCTGCCGCTCGAGGATCTGCGCACGTTCACGGAGATCTTCGCCAAGATCAAGAACGACTACGTCGAGCCGATCGATGACAAGGCGCTGCTGGAGAGTGCCATCCGCGGCATGCTGGCGGGCCTGGATCCGCACTCGGCCTACCTGGTGCCGGACGACTACAAGCAGTTGCAACAAGGCACCAGCGGCGAGTTCGGTGGTCTGGGCATCGAGGTCGGCATGGAGGACGGGTTCGTCAAGGTCATCGCACCCATCGATGACACCCCGGCCGCACGCGCCGGCATCGAGGCCGGAGATCTGATCATCCGCCTCGACGATACGCCCGTTAAGGGGCTGTCGCTGGGCGACGCGGTCAAGCTCATGCGCGGCAAACCGGGCAGCAGCATCGATCTCACGGTGGTGCGCGAGGGGCGCGACAAGCCCTTCAAGGTGACCATCACGCGTGACGTGATCAAGGTGCGCAGCGTGAAGAGCCGCGTGCTGGAGGAAGGCTACGGCTACGTGCGCATCACCCAGTTCCAGACGCGCACCGGTGAGAACCTGCGCGAGGCGATCACCGAACTGCGCCAGGCCGGCGGCGGCAAGCTGCATGGGCTGGTGCTGGATCTGCGCAACAATCCGGGGGGCGTGCTCAGCGCGGCGGTGTCCGTCTCCGACGCGTTCCTCACCGACGGTCTGATCGTGTACACGGACGGTCGCCTGGACGATGCGAAGCTCAAGTTCAACGCCAAGCCCACCGACGTCCTGGACGGCGCGCCCATCATCGTGCTGGTCAACGGCGGGTCTGCCTCCGCATCGGAGATCGTGGCCGGCGCGCTACAGGACCACAAGCGCGCGATCATCATGGGCGAGAAGACCTTCGGCAAAGGCTCGGTGCAGACCATCCTGCCGATGGAGAACGGGTCCGCGCTCAAGCTCACCACGGCCCGGTACTACACGCCCAAGGGCACTTCCATACAGGCCGAGGGCATCACACCCGACATCGCGGTGGGCCGGCTGCAGATCGCCAAGGCCGAGGAAGCATCCAGCGCCGGACGCGTGAAGGAACGCGACCTGCCCAAGCACCTGCGCGGTGCGAGCGAGACCACCGCGGAGCCCACGCCGGCCGACACCGGCTCCGGGGCCGGCGCGCCGGCCGACACGGGGGCGGCCGCGGACGCGGAATCGCTGGCCAGCCAGGACTACGTGCTGTTCGAGGCACTGAATCTTCTCAAGGGCCTGAACATCTTGCGCAAGACGGCGTCCTGACGGCCATTGAAAGCGACGCGACCGTTGCCGCCGCCGCGGCGTTGTTGCGCGAGCGTGCGTATGGCGGCTGCGCTGCTGCTCGCACTGCTGGTCGGCGGCAACGCAGGCGCGCAACGGCCCGCGCCCACCGCCGCGATCGTCATCGATGACATCGGCAACCTGCGCGAGGAAGGGCTGCGGGCGCTGGAACTGCCTGGCCCCTTGACCTACGCGGTACTGCCGCACACGCCCCACGCACCGACCCTGGCCCGTCTTGCGCACGCGCTGGACAAGGAAGTGCTGGTCCATCTGCCGATGGAGGCGACAACGCGCAGGTCGCTGGGACCGGGCGCGCTGACGTCCGCGCTGGAACGCGCGGCCTTTCAGCAGCGTGTGTCCGAGGCATTCGCGTCGGTACCCCATGCACGGGGAGTCAGCAACCACATGGGCAGCAAGCTCACCGCCATGCAGCGGCCCATGGCGTGGTTGATGGAACTGATCGCGGCGCGCCGGGGCTGGCTGTTCCTGGACAGCCGCACGACCGCGGACACGGTCGCCGAGGCGAGCGCGCGCTCCGCCGGCGTGCAGACCACCTCGCGCGACGTGTTCCTGGACAACGAAGTGGATGTCGCCGCGATCCGCGCGCAGCTGCGTGAACTGCTGGCCACGGCGCAGCGCGATGGCACGGCGGTCGGCATCGCGCACCCCTACCCCGAGACGCTGTGGGTGCTGGCGCAGGAACTGCCCGCCTTCGCCGCGTCA
>Ga0326597_10008259_pt1 | contig 14074 bp, 12 predicted proteins | sample RVTome_12_FD_203789 | JGI IMG/M metagenome (GOLD analysis project Ga0326597, IMG submission 203789) | Soil microbial communities from uranium-contaminated site in the Upper Colorado River Basin, Wyoming, United States - RVT100D185 | ecosystem: Environmental > Terrestrial > Soil > Contaminated >... | reverse complement strand
GGAGGCGAGGCGGCGCCAGAGGATCGCGGATTCGGCGCGCGCGTCGCGGGCTCCACCGAGGAGGAGATCTACGCATCGCTCGGCCTTGCCTGGGTTCCTCCGGAGCTGCGTGAGAATCGGGGCGAGATCGAGGCGGCCCTGGCGGATGAGCTGCCGCACCTCGTGACGCTGGACGACATGCGGGGTGACCTCCAGATGCACTCCACATGGAGCGACGGTCGCGCGTCTCTCGAGGAGATGGTCCGAGCCTGCCGCGCGCGCGGCTACGAGTACATGGCTGTCACCGATCACACCCAGGCGATGGCCATGGTGGGCGGGCTCACTCCCGAGCGGGCCCGCGCACAGTGGGCCGAACTCGACGAAGTCAGGGGGCGCATGCCGGAGATACTGGTCCTGCGCAGCGCGGAGGTGGACATCCTCAAGGACGGGTCGCTCGACTTTCCGGGCGAAATTCTCGAGGAGCTCGATCTCGTGCTGATCTCCGTGCATTCCTTCATGGATCAGGACCGCAAGACGATGACGGATCGGGTGCTCCGCGCCATGGCGCACCCGACCGTCGATATATTGGCACACCCCACGGGCCGGATCATCAATCGCCGGGAGCCGTACGAGCTCGACGTGGAGGCCGTTCTTGAGGCCGCGGCGGAGCTGTCCGTGGCGATCGAGCTCAATGCCAGCCCGAACCGATTGGATCTCGATGACGTACACGTCCGCCGAGCGAAGGAGTTGGGAGTCCCCGTGGTGATCAGCACCGACGCGCACGGCCCGGAAGGGCTCGAAGACATGCGATACGGCGTCTCCCAGGCGCGGCGCGGATGGCTGGAACCCACCGACGTGTTGAACGCCGGTTCCCGATCGGACTTCGAGGCCTGGCTCCGCAGGCGCGACGCGTGAGCCTTACGCCTTGACGCCCCTGGTGCTGGATGTCGCGATCCTGGTGGTCGGCATCGGTGTGCTCTACTTCGGAGCGGACTGGCTGGTTCGTGGCGCCGCCCGCATGGCCGCGTCGCTCGGAATCAGCCCCATCGTGGTCGGACTCACGGTGGTGTCGCTCGGTACCTCGGCCCCGGAGCTGGTCGTGTGCGTGGTCGCGGCCCTCGAGGGGCGGCCCGCACTCGCGACCGGCAACGTGCTGGGCTCGAACCTCGCGAACATGGGACTGATTCTGGGCATGACCGCCCTGATCACGCCGCTCGCCGTCCAGCCACGCGTGGTGTCACGCGAGATGCCGATCATGCTCGCGATCACGGTTGGTCTGTACGCGCTGCTCTGGGACTTGAACCTGGGCCGCGTCGATGGCTTGATCCTGCTCGGCGTGCTGGGCCTGTATCTGGTATCCGCGTTTCGAACCGTGGGCGAGGAGCCGGAGATGCTGGGCGACGTCGGAGATCTTCTCGCGGCCGAGGAGGAAAAGATCCCCCTCCGCTTCCGCGATTTCATGCTCGTGGTCGCCGGGTCGCTGGGACTGGTGCTGGGCGGATACTCGATCGTGGAGGGGGCCGTGGGCGTGGGCACGGCGCTCGGGATCTCCGAGGTGGTGATCGGGCTGACGGTCGTCGCCATCGGCACATCGCTGCCCGAGCTCGCCACTTCGGTGGTCGCCGCCATCCGGAAGGAGGCCGACATCGCTGTCGGTAACGTCATCGGGTCGAACATCTTCAATCTCGCGGGCATTCTTGGCATCACCGCGCTGGTGGCGCCCATTCCGATCGAGCGGACGGTGCTCACACACGAGCTGGTCGTCGTCACGCTGATGTCCCTGGCTCTGTTCCCGCTCGTCCGCATGGGCTGGCGCCTGCGGCGGTGGGAGGGCGCCATCCTGATCACGGGCTATCTCGGGGCGTTCGTTTTTTTGATCTGAAGCGCCCGGCGTTGCGCACCGGTGCGACCGGGCGCGACTATGGAGCATGAGCCGAGACGTCGATGTGGTTTTCGAGGCGATCGAGCGCTGGGAGATCTCCCAGCTGATCGACGCCGGCACCGCGAATGCGCTGCGCCTTGAGACACAGGAATCCGCGGAGATCGGGACCCGCCGCCTCGTGCAATATGTGCTCGCCGGCACGGCGGCCGCGGTAGCGCTGATCGCTGGTGGGGTCTTCCTCAGCTGGAGCTGGCCCCTCCTGGGCGAGCCTGCGCGCGCCTCGGTTCTCGGCGCCGCCGCGATGGCCGTTCTCCTCGGTGGCGCTTACATCGAGAAGGGACATCGCTGGCTCCCCGTGGCGTATCTCATGCAGACCGCGGGGCTCTCGCTTCTGCTCACGACGTTCATGTATTCGAAGCGCGCCTGGGGTGACGTGTCCGTGGGTGGTATGATCGCCGGGGGCCTGGCGCTGGCGATTCCAGTGGTCTTCGCGCCCCGGGCGATCCGCACGAGCACGGTGATGCCGGCCGTGCACCTGGCGTTCGCGCTGGCGTTCCTGGCCGTCTTCCTGGACCGCGCGACGCCGCTCTCGCCCGACGCGGTGGTCTGGGTGCTCGACGCCGCGCTGCTCGGTGCGTTGCTCGTGCTCACCCGCATGCTGCGAGACGACCCTGAGGGCGACGAGCATCCCTGGCTCCTGAACGCGTTCGTGACGGCGATCTCGGCGGGCTTCGTCCTGATCGGGCTCACCGCTGTGGGGCCGTTCGACCTCGAGGACGCGGCGATTCTACCGCTGGATATCTGGCTGCTCATCGCGGTCGTTCTGACGGTCCGGGCCATCGGCATGGACGCGTTCGGGGACCGGCGCGCCTGGCTGGCACAGCTCCTGTCGTACCAGGTCATCCTCGGAATACCGTTCGGATTCTACACCGCGCTCGAGATGCTCGACGGCCCGCCGGAGCTCGCATTCCTGCTCGTGGGCGGGGAGGGCGTGGCCGCGTTCGGATACGCGAATCGACGTGGACTGCGGCCCGTTCTGGGCGCCGCCGCCCTCGCGTTCGTCGCGGGGGTGTGGTACTGGGGGGTGGAGCGAGGGGGCGCGCTCGGCGCCGTGTTCGCGCTGGCCCTGACCGCAGCCGCTCTGTTCTGGATCTCGGGTCGAACGGGAACGCCGGACGACTGAAGCGTGCCCGAACCCGGCTGCGCCGCGGAGGACGTCGGACGGCGGACCTACTACCTTTCTTCCCCGATTCCGTAACCGTACCGCAGGAGCTTCCAGGACATGCTACCCATCGATCTCACCGGAAAGCGTGCTTTCGTCGCGGGCGTTGCCGACGACCGGGGGTACGGGTGGGCGATCGTGCGCGCGCTCGCGCGGGCCGGCGCTTCCGTGTGCGTGGGCACGTGGCCTCCGGCGCTCCGCATCTTCACCAAGAGCCTGGAGCGCGGGAAGCTCGACACGTCCCTTCCGGACGGCGGCGTGATCGAGCTCGAGCGCATCTACGCGCTGGACGCGGTCTACGACACTCGGGAGCAGGTTCCCGACGAGATCAGCTCGGACAAGCGCTACGTGGAGCTCGACGAGTACACCATCCAGGAGATCGCCGACCGGATGCGCGCGGACTTCGGGGACAAGCCCCTCGACATCGTCGTGCATTCGCTCGCGAACGGCCCCGAGGTGCAGAAGGCCCTCATCGACACCAGCCGGGAAGGGTACCTGGCAGCCGTGAGCGCGAGCGCGTACTCGATGGTGAGCCTCGTCCAGCGCTTCGGACCGCTCATGCGTGACGGCGGTGCCGTGGTCTCCCTCTCGTATCTGGCGGCCGAGCGGGTGATCCCGGGCTACGGCGGCGGGATGAGCTCGGCCAAGGCCGCGCTGGAGGGAGACACGCGTACGCTCGCGTACGAGGCAGGGCGGCGTCACGGCATCCGGGTGAACACCATCAGCGCGGGACCGCTGGCGAGCCGAGCCGCGAAGGCCATCGGCTCCATCGACCGCATGGTCGAATACTACGAGGCGAACGCCGCGCTGGCCGAGTGCAATACCGCGGACGAGGTCGGGTGGGCCGCCGCGTTCCTCTGCTCTCCCCTGGCCTCCGGCATCACCGGTGAGACGCTGCACGTGGACAAGGGCTATCACGCGATGGGCATGCAGGCCGAGGATCGGCTCGGCGAAGGATGACACGAGGGTGACCCTCGGGAGGCTTCTGCCGGACATCCGGGTCGCGCCGCCGGGCCCGAAGTCGCGCGAGGCTGCGCGCAGGCTGCGTGCGGTCGAATCCCATGACGTGACCCACGTGACCGAGCAGTGGCCGGTCTTCTGGGAGGAGGCCAGCGGCGGCAACGTCCGCGACGTCGACGGGAACGTGCTCCTCGATCTGACAGGAGCGTTCGGGGTCGCCCTCCTCGGGCATCGACCCGATCCGGTGGTGGCAGCGGTCGGGCGTCAGGCGTGTATGCTGCTGCACGGCATGGGCGACATCCACCCACCCCGCATCAAGCTCGACCTCCTCGAGCGGCTCGCGGCCGTCGCGCCATGGCCGGACAGCCGCACGGTGCTCTCGTCGACCGGCTCCGAGTCCGTCGAGACGGCGCTCAAGACCGCCCAGGTCGCGACCGGACGCCCCGGAATCCTCGCGTTCGAGGGGTCCTATCACGGGCTCACGCTCGGGGCGCTGGCCGCGACCGATCGGGACCACTTCCGGGGGCGGTTCCTGGACCGTCTGTACGGGGGCGTGCGATTCGTCCCGTTCCCCGAGGTGACGGACGGGAGCGGGCGCGGCAGGGAGGCGACGGGCGGGTCGGCCGACGGCGATGGGGCGTCCGAGCGGGTGCTCGCGTTCGTCGCCGACGCGCTCGACCAGGGCGCGCCGAACGGTGACGCTATCGGCGCGGTCCTCGTCGAGCCGATGCAGGGGCGCGGCGGTGCGCGCGTTCCTCCCGATGGCTTCATGGCCGAGCTGTCCCGCCTGGCGCACGCCGCCGGAGCGCTCGTGATCGCCGACGAGGTGTTCACCGGCTCGGGCCGCTGCGGGAGCATGTTCGCATCGCCGACTGTCGGCCTCGATCCCGACCTCGTCTGTCTCGGCAAGGCGTTGGGCGGAGGCGTGCCGATCTCCGCGTGTATGGGGCGGGCGGATGTGATGGACCGGTGGCCCGAGAGTACCGGCGAGGCGATCCACACCAGCACGTTTCTGGGACATCCTCTCGGGTGCGCAGCGGCGCTCGCGGTGCTCGACACGTACGATCGCGACGGCGTGCACGCGCGTGTGAGGAAAGCCGGCGAGGACTGGACGCGGCGCCTCCGAGAGCGGGTCGCCGGGGATTCCCGCGTGCGCGACGTGCGCGGGTTGGGACTGCTGCTCGGCATCGAGCTCGGGGACGTCTCTGGAGGGCCGGGGGGAGCGGGAGACGGAGGCCGCGTGGCCGAGGCGCTGCTCGCGGCCGGTCTGCTCGTCCTGCCAGCCGGTCCGTCGGGCAACGTCGTCGAGGTCACGCCGTCGGTATACCTGACCGCGGACCAAGTGGCGCATTCGGTCGAGGCGCTCGCCGTCGCCATCGAGGGACTCGGGTGAAGCGTGTGGCGTTCATCGTCGTCGCCGTCGCGGTCGCGTGGACGGTGGCGGTGCTTCTCCGTCCCCGCGCGGGCGGCCTCGATCCGGTCCCGCCGGACGAGTCCGCTTCCGGAACCGGGGCCCCCGAAGCCATGGTCTCGCGCCTGCCGGTCCTGTTGGTACCAGGTTGGCTCGACACGGAGCGGGACATGGCCGCGCTGCGCATCAGCCTGATCCGCGCGGGGTGGGCGCCCGAGAGCGTGCGTGCAGTGTCGTTCGACGACCCGGCCGGAAGCAATCGCGATCACGCCGAGGAGCTGCACACGGTGGCCCGCGCCCTCTTGCGGGAGACCGGCACGGATGCCCTGGACATTGTCGCGTACTCGATGGGCGGGCTCGCGACCCGCTGGTACCTCCTGCGGGACGACGCCGTCGCCGTGCGGCGGATGGCCTTTCTCGCGACGCCGCATCGGGGCACGCTGGCCGCTCATCTCGCCTGGGGCGACGGTCGGGAGGAAATGATGCCGGAGAGCCCGTTCCTGGACACCCTGAACGCGAGAGCTCTCGTGCCGGCCGGCGTGGAAGTCATGACCGTGCGGACGAGTTTCGACACGCATGTCATCCCCGGGGAAAGCGCGACGCTGCCTGGCGTTCCCGACGTCGAGGTATGCTGTCCCACGCATCCGGGCATTCTCACCCACGCCGAGGTGTTCGCCATCGTGAGGCGCTTCCTCGAGACGGGGGAGGTCAGGGGTTGACCATCCTGACACGCCGTTCTTAAGATTCGTGCTCTCCGAAAACGGAGAGGTTACGCCCCCATCGTCTAGTGGCCTAGGATATCGCCCTCTCACGGCGAAGACCGGGGTTCGAGTCCCCGTGGGGGTATTGGTCGCTTAGCTCAGCTGGTAGAGCGCTACGTTCACATCGTAGATGTCGCAGGTTCGAGTCCTGCAGCGACCATGGCCCAATCCGGAAGTACTTACGCCCCAGTCGCTTACGCGGTTGGGGCGTTCGTAGGTGTGGAACCTGTGGAACCGGTGAAAACTTAAGTCGTTGGGAGACAACGGCTTTGTGGGTGTGTGCCACGGTCTGGTGGTCCCGCGAGGACTCGAAGCCGCGACAGGAGTGGGGCGAGCCCCGGGGCGGCCACCGTACATCCGGCGACCTCCGGGGCGCGACAAGGGCTGTTCGTCCAGCCCGACGGGCTGGCGGCAGTACCTGGGACGCTCCGCATTCGGCCCGCGGACTGCGACGAGCGGGGCGAGAACTGTCCGCATCAGCCGACCAGAGAGCGCAGCAGGCCATCTCCACGAAAATATCCGTGCAGGATCCACGGTCTCCGCCACCATCCCCGCGGCCGCGGCGTGAAGGAAACGACCCTTCCGGATGCGCGAAGAGACGAGGTCGTTCAGCCAGGGCCGGGACAGCCACCGCTGCGCGGCGGCATATCCCGCGTAGCGTGGACGTAACGATGCCTCCACGTCCGCCCCATACGCGGTCAAGGCATCCGGATCTCCGTGGGCCCCGGCGGTGATGGCGGCAGCGGCCATCTCGCCGGTCTCCATCGCTTTCCCTATGCCCTCGCCCGGATAAGGCCCGATCACGCCCCCCCCGAGGCGCCCGAGCACTAGGCACTCATCCCGGTGTACAGGATCTGATGGTGCTTCAACCACATGTACGTCGAAGAACGAGCGGTTCGTGCGGCCTCCGCCGCCGGCCACTGAGACGACGGAGCGACGCGGCTGCAGTCCCCTACTCGGCGTGATTCGCGGACGCTAGATTCCTTACCAAGCTCCGACAACGCGGCCGCTGGCCGGACGACCCGGAGCCACTCGAACCGGACCGACCGATGCGGGGGCACCGCTCCCGAGCCGTAGCCACTGCCCTGACGCTCCTCCTGCTGGGAGCCGTCGGGGTTTCGTCGTTCCGTCACGACCCGACCGCGCCGGCGCCCTCCGACCTAGGGACGCTTCCTGGGTCGATCGCCGCCGCCGAGACGAGTGATGACCTCAGCCCCCTGCGAGGCTTTGGCGGCCCGCTCGTCGACGAGCGGTCCCAGGCCGGTGAGCGCGGCGGGGCACGGACGGGCACGCCGCGCGCGGCCGCACGTCGTCTCGCTCGGCGCCGCGCCGGCCTAGCCCGTACGCGTCCTATTCGCCTCGCCTCGGTCGGTGCACGCCTCCTCGGCCTCTCGGCAGCCCCCGCGAACGCTCCTCCCCGGTCGTAGCCGCCGGCCGCGCCGCCCCCCGGGGCGCAGCGCGACCGAGCCTTCCTCCCGCCGCGCGCGACTCGCGTGCCCGGCAAACGACCCGTTCGCACCCCGAGCTCGGGGTGAGGCTGCATGTCCATGTCCACGTACTCTTCGCTCGCCGCCCTGGCACCGTGCAACGGGCAATGAGCGCAGCATCGGAGTCCCTTACGAGCGGAGGCGCCGGATCCGACCGGCTCACGCGCCAGCTCGGGAAGTGGAGCGCGATCGGGATCGTCGTCGGCACGACGATCGGGAGCGGGATCTTCCGCGTCCCGAGCGTCGTGGCCGCGGAGACCGGCTCGGTACCGGGGATCGTGGGGGTCTGGATCGTGGGGGGCGTCCTCTCTCTCTTCGGGGCGCTCACGCTCGCAGAGCTGGCGACGTTGCACCCGCGCTCGGGTGGCATCTACGTCTTCCTGCGCGAGGCGTACGGGCCACGCGTGGCATTCCTCTTCGGTTGGACGCAGCTCGTGCTGATCCGGCCCAGCGCGCTCGGCGCAATCGCCTTGATCTTCGCGGAGTACCTGCGCGACTTCGCGGCGCTGTCGCCGGGGGGCGTACGGTTCGTGGCGGCGTGGGCGATCGTCGCCGTCGGCGCGGTGAACATGCGCTCGGTGCGCTGGGGCGCCGCGTTCGAGAACGCTACGACAGGGGTGAAGGTGCTCGCGCTCGGCGCGCTCGCGCTGCTCGTGCTCGCGGGCGCCGGGATGGTGGGCGGAGCGGCGGGAGGTGAGGTCGCGGGCTCGCTGGGCGCGGGGCCGGGGGGGCCGGTCGAGCTGGCGCGCTGGAGCGCGTACGGCGTGGCGCTCGTCGCCGCCCTGTGGGCGTACGACGGCTGGGCCGACCTCACCTTCATGGCGGGAGAGGTGCGCGATCCGGAGCGGACGTTTCCGCGGGCGCTCGGCGTCGGCGTCTTCGTCGTGATCACCGTCTACCTGCTCGTGAACGCGGCGTATCTGCGCGTACTCGACGTGCCGACCATGGCGGCGTCGAGCCTCGTGGCTTCCGACGCGGCGGAGCGCGTCGCGGGCCCGGGCGCGTCGCTTCTGGTTTCGGGATTGGTCGTGATCTCCACGCTCGGAGCGCTCAACGGCGCGATGATGACGGGGCCCCGCATCTTCTTCGCGATGGCGCTCGACGGGCTCATGCCCAGGTCGATCGCCGCCGTGCACAGAACGTACGCGACCCCGTGGGCGTCGGTGGCGCTCGCGACGCTGCTCGGTGTCGGCTACGTGTCGCTTCGCTCCTTCGAGCAGCTCGCTGGCGGTTTCGTCCTCGGCATCTGGCCCTTTTACGCGCTCGCGGTCGGTGCGGTAATCCTCGATCGCCGACGCCATCCGCACCGCCCGCGTCCGTATCGCGTGCCGTTCTACCCAGCCGTGCCGGTGCTCTTCCTCGCGACCGCGGTGGGCCTGCTCCTGGCTGCGCTGGTCGAGACCCCGGGCTTGACGCTCTTCGGCTTCGGGCTGATCGCACTCGGAGTCCCCGCCTACGAGGTCGCGCGGCGCACGTCGGATCCGGCGTCGCCTCGAACTCGACCCGCATGAGGAGATCCTGACATGGCCGCACATCAGCAGTGGGGCACGCGCGTCGGCCTGGTGCTGGCGATGGCGGGCAACGCAGTGGGGCTGGGCAACTTCCTGCGCTTCCCAGCGCAGGCGGCCCAGAACGGCGGCGGCGCGTTCCTGATCCCGTACCTGATCTCGTTCGCGCTCATGGGCATCCCGCTCCTCTGGGTCGAGTGGGCGATCGGTCGTCACGGCGGGCAGTTCGGGCACCACTCGGCACCCGGGATGCTCGACCGGCTCGGGCCGCAACGGTGGCTCAAGTACGTCGGCGTGTTCGGGCTGTTCACGAACCTCACCATCGCCGCCTACTACTGCTACATCGAGTCGTGGACGCTGGCGTACGTCTGGCACTCCACCGTCGGCACCTTCCGGGAGATCGCACCGACCGAGTTCTTCCCGGCCTATCTCGGCGTGGAGGAGGGTTCGATGTTCGCGGTGCCGAGGCAAGCGCTCTTTTGGTTCCTGCTCACGCTCGCGCTCAACCTCTGGCTCCTGTCGCGTGGCCTGGCACGAGGTATCGAACTGGCGGCCAAGATCGGGATGCCGCTGCTCTTCATCTTCGGCGCGGTGCTCGCGGTTCGCGGCCTCCTGCTCGAGCCAGGCGACCTGGGCGTGGTGCAGAGCCCTTTCGAGGGGCTGAACTTCGTCTGGGAGCCGCAGCTCGGCGGCCTTGTCGACCCGAGCACGTGGCTCGCCGCCGCCGGCCAGATCTTCTTCACGCTCTCCGTCGGCATGGGCTCGATCCACTGCTATGCGGCGTATCTGAAGCGTGACCAGGACATCGCCCTGAACGCGGCCTCCGCCGGCTGGGTGAACGAGTTCGTCGAGGTGATCCTCGGCGGCTCGATCCTGATCCCGATCGCGACCGCTTACCTCGGCCTCGAGGCCGTTCAGGCCGCGACCGCGGGCGGGAGCGGCTTCGGCCTCGGCTTCCTCACGCTGCCCACCCTATTCGGCAACTGGGGGTGGTTCGCCCCGATCGCGGGCGCGCTCTGGTTCGGCCTCCTCTTCTTCGCGGGCATCACCTCGTCGCTCGCGATGGGTCAGCCGATCGTCGCGTTCCTCGAGGACGAGCTGCAGGTTCCGCGTAACCGCGCCACGCTCGCGTTCGGCGCCACGACGTTCGCGCTCGGCTTCGTTTGCGTCTGGCTCTACCCGGGCGGCGCGTTCGACGAGTTCGACTTCTGGAGCGGCACGTTCGCGCTGGTCGCATTCGCACTGGGCGAGTCGATCATCTTCGCGTGGATCTTCGGGATGAAGCGAGGATGGGAGGAGATCACCCGCGGCGCCGATTTCGCGGTGCCGCGCTTCTTTCGCTTCGTGATCCAGTACGTCACCCCGCTCTTCATCCTCATCGTCTTCATCGGCGCGCTCATCGAGCCCGTGGGCGGGTGGGGCGAGGCGGTGGGCTCCCTATTCTCCGGGGAAGGCTGGCCATTCGCGCCTTCGAGCGTCATCGGGCGCATCCTGCACATCGGCGAAGCCGATTACCGCTGGTTCGACGACACCGGAGGGCTCACGCGCGCCGCGGTACAGGACGGCACCCGACTGCTGCTCACCCTCGTGTTCATCGCGTGCGGCCTCCTCGTCTGGAAGACCTGGGAGCTCAAGGAGCGGAGTACCTCATGACGACCAGTGCCTGGATCATGCTCGCGGTCACCTGGTCGGTGATCGTGTACTTCACGGTTACGTTCTTCCTCGCGGTCCTGCGCAAGCCGCCGCGCGACGGAGACTGAGATGGCCGATACGCAAACGGCCGGAGCGCTGCGAGGCATTCGCCGAGGTCCGGTCATGCGGGAGCTCGGTGTTCTCTGGTGGGCGGTGGCCCTCGTGGCCACATTCGTCGGGCCGTTCGCGTCTCCATCGTCGAGGGGGCCCGGTGAGGAGCACGCGCCTGCTTTAGTCGATGTGCTGGACCTTCCGTCCGTCGCCCACCCGACTTTCGGCCCGACGAAGACGCCCGGGCCAGCACGGACTGGGCACGGAAGGCCCTCGGCTCCTCGATCTGCGTCCAGCCGAATGGACTACGCCTCCGTCGTCCGCCCTTTCCGCGGACCCGACGTCCCCATCGGAGCCCGCCTGCTTGGACAACCGGCGCACCCCGCCAACGCGCCTCCCAGGGTCTGAGAAGACCGCCCTCGATTCGAGCGTCCAACGCTCGAATTGGCTTTCTCCTTTTCACCCTGTGGGAGGGTGTACCATGGACGTTCCTACCCCCGGAGGGTGGATCGCCGCCTTCCTCGATCCGCTCGCAATCCTATTCGTTCTCGGCTCGCTGGCCGCACTTTGGATGCTTTGGTGCGTTCTGAGAGACGACTCCGACCTTACCCGTCCTGGTGGGGAGGTCGCCGGTTCCGACGCGACGGATTCGGACCGGCCAGCGGAGCCGCCGCCCGAATCGCTACCACCGTCGGGCATGGCCCGTCCCCCCGATCGGCGTGGACGCAGACGCGGCGCCGCGTGAGAGCAACCCGGTCATACGACCCTCAGGCTCGTTCGCCGCCGCGCGTACGGCTGGACTGGCTCGGGTCGAACGAGTCGCTTCCGCATACGATCCCGAGGAAAAGCGCTCCGAGGCCGTTGGCCCCGGAGCGCCTTCTCATGCGCCCGGCTGGATGTACACGGCTACAGGGATCATCCGAGTCGTCGCTGCGTTCGCCTTCGGCATCCTCGACTAATGGTTCTAGCCGTGCGTTCCCGCCGACGCTGCCGCAGCCAGATCTCTGATCTGCGCCGTGTCCAGCGGCGTCTATCCTTGCCGTGAGGTCGGGCCAGACCCCTGAAGCCCACCCCTCGAGAAACGCGTCGTACCCGTCCGCGAACGCACGCACGAATTCGTAGGCTTCCGGGCTGTGCGCGGTCATGTGGTAGGTGACCCGGATACGGGTCCCTTCGCCGTCGGGCGCCGCGGCCACGTCGACGAGGACCGCACGATGGCTCGGCACCACGTAGACGTACGCCGCGGTTCGGGCGTCGGCGTCGACGTGGGCAACCACCCATGTCGAAGCGCCTTCTTCCTTTCCGACCTCGAAGACGAGCCCGGGGGTGATGTCGGGGCGCGCTCCTGTGGGGTAGGTCGGTGACCATCCGTCCACCCAGCGCCGTTCTCCTTCCGGCGTGAATGCCTCCTTCACGGGGAGCGGGACGCGAACCGTGCCGCGGCACTCGATGCGTTTCCTCATGATGTTTCCATGGCTGGGCCGGACCAGGCCGGCTCGGTCGGGATGATGCGCGAGGCGAGTACCGCTTCCTGCGGTGGTGGGGCTCAAGACCCGGTCGAACATCAGGGCTGTCGTTGAAACGTATGAGCAAGTCTTCATATATTGATCGATCGCGGATCCAAAGAGAGGACGATCGTGACCGACTTCCTGACCGAAGACACCACTGCGGACGACGCGCTCTGCGAAGTGAGCCTCGTCGACGACGAGGCCGTGCGGGAAGCATGGGCCCGCAGGGCTCCGGAGGGCGATATAGGGCGGCTGGCCGAGACCTTCCAGGTGCTCGCGAGCCCGACCCGGCTCCGGATCATCGAAGCGCTCGCTGGCGGAGAGCTGTGCGTGTGCGACCTGGCGGCGTTGACCGGGGTCAGCCAGTCGGCCGTGAGCCATCACCTCCGGATGATGCGCGCCCTCCGCCTCGTACGGTATCGCAAGGAGGCCCGGATGGCCTATTACCGGCTCGACGACGACCACATCGGGGTGCTGTTCGGCACCGGCCTCGAGCACGTCCGTGAATAGACCCGACGCGCCCGCGGCGACGCCCGACCCTCGAGCCGCGCCCCGGGCCGACACCGGAGGGGCCGATCAGCTCCTCCTGAGCGTTCCGGACATGGATTGCCCGGGATGCCTGTCGACGATCCGCACCCAGCTCTGCCGGGTCCCCGGAGTCGTTTCGGTGGAAGGAAGCCCGTTGCGCCGGGAGCTCGACATCGCATTCGATGCCTCAGTGGCGGAGCCCGATGCGCTCCGGTCCGAGGTGGAGCGCCTGGGTTACGCGGCCGAGCCGAGGCGCCCCGCCGGGGTCCGCGCTCCGGTGACGACCACGCGGGCGACGTGGGCGGGAAAGCAGGCACGCATCGCGTACGCTTCAGCTGGCCTGTTCGCGATCGCGGGCGCGTTCCACGTCGTGGGGATCGCGCCGCTCGTGGTCGCGACGCCCCTGCGGGATCTCCTCCTGCCCGACCTGCTCTTCGTCGCTTCCGCGCTGCTGGGTGGTTGGAACTTCTTCCCGAAGGGAGTGCGGGCCGCCCGAGCACTCGCGCTCGACATGAACTTCCTTATGACCGTGGCGATCCTGGGCGCGGTCGGGATCGGGGAATACGCCGAGGCCGCGGCGATCGCGTTCCTGTTCGCGGTGGCCGAGCTGCTCGAGCGGTACGCGGTGGACCGGGCGCGCGCGTCCGTGGAGGCCCTCATGCGGCTGGCGCCGGACACGGCTCGGGTGCGGAGGGGGGATGCCGAGATCGAGGTCACGGTCGACAGGCTCGTGCCGGGGGACGTGGTCGTCGTCCGGCCCGGCGATCGGATTCCAGCTGACGGAACCGTCGTGGAAGGCGCCTCGGCGGTGGACCAGTCGCCGGTCACGGGCGAGTCGATGCCGGTCGAGAAAGCGCTCGGTGCGGGCGTGTATGCCGGCACGATCAACCGCGAGGGCTTTCTGGCCGTCCGCGTCGACAAGCCGGCGTCCGAGAGCACGCTGGCTCGCATCATCCGGCTGGTCGAGCAGGCAGAGGCACGGAAGACGCGTACGGAGCGGTTCGTAGAGCGGTTCGCGCGCGTGTACACGCCGGCCGTGACGCTCGCGGCCGTGCTCACCGTCGCGATCCCGGTGCTCGCCATGG
>Ga0326597_10008258_pt1 | contig 14074 bp, 11 predicted proteins | sample RVTome_12_FD_203789 | JGI IMG/M metagenome (GOLD analysis project Ga0326597, IMG submission 203789) | Soil microbial communities from uranium-contaminated site in the Upper Colorado River Basin, Wyoming, United States - RVT100D185 | ecosystem: Environmental > Terrestrial > Soil > Contaminated >... | reverse complement strand
CTCGCGATCATCGCCCTGCCGGACGCCGAGGTTGCGCAGCGCGTGCTCGAGCTGATGCTGCGGCTCTATCCCGGCAAGGACGTCCTGGTTCGCGCGCAGGACGAGCGCCAGGCCGAGGATCTGATCAAGGCCGGTGCCCGCGGCGTGGTGCTGGACGGTCTGACGACGGCGCTCGATCTCGCCGAACGGGCGGTGCTCATGTATGAATCAGGTACCGTTCAGCCTGCGGCGACATCCACCAAGCCTGCCGAATAGCTCATGACAGAGGCCTCATCCGCCGCCCTGCCCTGCGGCCGGCCCGGCTCGCGCGACGGCCCGGCGCACCACGCCGGCGGCGCGCAACCGGTGATCGCATGAGTCGTGTTGGCATTGCACTGGAGCGGTTGTCGCGGCATTGGGTGCCGGTCCTCGCCGTCCTGTTCGCGCTGCTGTTCCTTCCGTTTCTCGACGCGCGACCGTTCCGCTTCGAGGAAGGCCGCCGCGTCGCCCAGGCGCTGGCGATACTGGACGGCGGGACGTGGTGGCGGCTTGAGACCTTCGGTGTGCCCTATGTCAACAAGCCACCGCTTCTGCCATGGCTGATCGCCGGATTCTCCCATCTCACCGGCGGCGCCAACGAATGGGCGGCGCGGCTGCCCGCCGTGATCTCGATCGCGATCGCCGGTTTCGCGGCTGGGCTGATGGCACAGCGCGGCGCGGCTTCGCGCCCGCAAATTGCGGCGCTCGCCGCCGCTGTCTGCTTTCTCGTCACCCAGGCCGTGCTGCTCCGCGTCCGGATCGCCGAGACCGACGGCCTCGCCACCGCGTTCGGCGCGGTGGCGTTCCTGGTGTGGGCGCTGGCGCGCATGGACGGCCGTACCGGCCTTGCAAGCTGGCTCGCGGTCGCCGCATCGTTCGCCGTGGCGGCGTTCGCCAAGGGCCCGATCCCGCTCCTGTTCCCTCTGACAGCGATGGTTCTGATCGAGCTCTGCGAACGCCGCTGGCGCGACCTCGCCGCGCTCGGCGCCGCCGTCTTCGCGGCGCTCATGCCGCTCGTCTTATGGGCCGCGGTCAATGCCGAGGACGCATCCTCGGCGCACTTCGCGAGCGAGATGCGCCTCGACCCGGCCGGCAGCTGGCTCGTCGGTCTCCGGTCCGGCCCGGTCGTGCTGGCCAATGCGCTGCTGCAGGCCTCACCCGCCATCATCGCGGCGTCGATCTGGATCGCGGTCACCCGGAGCTGGCGAAGGGAACCGTCCGGCTGGCTGGCATGGGCGCTGTTTCTCTACGCTGTTCCGATGTTCGTCGTGGTGGCGCTGTGGCCCGGTTCGAGCGGTCGCTACACCATGCCATCGGCATGGCCTTTCTCTGTCATGGCGGGTTTGCTCGCGGCACGCTACTGGCCGTCCCGATGGGTGGTCGCCAGCGTGGCCGGGCTGGTCGTGGCGCTGGTCATGGAGCAGACGATACTGCTGGCCATCGAAGGGCGCACGGCAAGTCAGAGAGCTGCGCGTGCCGAGGCCCGGGAGCTCGAGGCCGCGTTCGCGGAGCTGCCGGACGGGCGCGCGCTGCTGCTGACGCCGAACCGGCACTACATGTACAACCGCTTCGTCTATGCTGGGCGCAATCTGCGCCGCATCGGCCAGTCGGAGGCCGCCTGTCCGCCGGACGCGCGCTTTCTCGTGGCGGAGGGCGAATTCCGCGCGGCAGCCGAGGCCGCGAAACTGTGGTCCAAAATGCGCGACATCGGCGCGGGCGAGGTAAGCCTCTATGCGCGCTCGCCAGCCGCCCCGTCCGGCTGCGCCAGTCGTTGAATTGCCCTGTCATGTCATGTCGGCTTGACTGGGCCTGCGGCAATGGCTCGCCGGGCCACGCCGTTCGATCGGAGGTTGTCATGAACAGGAAAATTGCGGTTCTCGGCGTCGGCGCCAACGGAAGCTGCACGGTGGCCGATCTGGTGCGCGGCGGGCTCGACGTGGTGGCGATCGACCAGTGGCCGGCGCATGTCGAGGCCATGCGCGCCGACGGGCTCAGGATCGAAATGACCGGGGAAGTGGTGCACGTGCCCGAAATAAGGGCGTTCCATCTGTGCGACGTGGCGACGTTCACGGAGCGGTTCGACATCGTTTTCCTGATGACCAAGGCCTACGACGCGCGCTGGATGGCCGAGCTGATCAGGCCCTATCTCGCCGAGGACGGACTGCTGATCGGGGCGCAGAACTCGATGACGGCGGAAGACCTTGCCGGCATTGTCGGACGCGAGCGCACCGTCGGCTGCGTGGTCGAGCTTTCCTCCGAAGTGTTCACGCCAGGTGTGGTGGTGCGCAACACGCCGCCCAGGGGAACCTGGTTCGCGCTCGGCGCACTCGACGCGGCGATGAACGCGCGGCTCGCCGAGGTCGAGGAGATTCTTCGCCACGTGGGCAAGGTGTCGATTTCCGACGACATCCTGTCCGCGAAATGGATGAAGGTGATCGTCAACACCATGACCATGGCGACCAAGTCGATGATGGGCATGACGTCAGGCGAAATATTCCAGATTCCGGGCGTGCGCGAGCTGATGCTGCGCGCCGGCGAGGAAGCGCTCGCGGCCGGACAGGCGCAGGGCTACAAAACGATCCCGATCATCGGGCTCAAGCCCGAGGATGCCCGCAAGTCGAACCGCTTCCTCGAGCTCCTGCTCGACAAGATGACCGCCGATGTCGGCCCGACGGCACGCAACGCCATGTATCAGGACCACCTCAAGGGCCGGCGCACGGAGATCGACCTGATCAACGGGCTCGTGGTCGATGCGAGCCGCCGCCACGGCCTGTCGGCGCCGGTGAACGAGGTGCTGGTGCGCATCAACCGCCAGATCACGGCGGGTGAGCTCGCGCCGGACGCGGCCAATCTGGAGCGCGCGCTCGCGGCCCTGAAGGAGCTGGAGGTGGCATGACGAGCGCGGCGGCGCGCGCCGCGCTCCCGAAAAACCCCGATCCGCTCAGGCGAAGTGACCGGGCCCCAGATTGAGCAGCCTGAGCGCGTTCAGGCCGCAGATCTTCTCGCGGTCCTGCTCGCTCAGCCCATCGATCTGATAGACGTGCTCGACCGGGTCGTATTCGCCCATGTCGGCGGGATAGTCGGTGCCGATGGCGACATGGTCGACGCCGTACTTCCTGATCAGATAATCGAGCTGGTCGAGTGAGAACACGATCGAGTCGAAATAGAATTTCCTGAGATAGGTGCTGGGCTTCTCGAAAATCTTGACGCGGCAGTCCTCGCGCGCGCCGTAGGCGTGGTCCATGCGCGCGCCATAGGCGGCGGGGAAGGCGCCGCCATGGGAGAGATAGAACTTGATCTTCGGGTAGCGCGCGAGAACGCCGTCGAAGATCAGGTAGTGCATGGCAACCGTGGTATCGAGCGGGTTGCCGATGACGTTCAGGGCATAGTGCTGCGACAGCCGGGGGCTGAAGAACGACGAGGGATGGATGAAGATCAGGATGTCGAGCTCCTCGCAGCGCTTCCAGAACGGCTCGAGGCGTTCTGCCGACAGCTCCTCGTCACCCACCCTGGCGACGATCTGGATGCCGTTGAAGCCGAGCTCGTGGTGCAGGCGCTCAAGCTCCTTCAGCGCGAGGTCGGTGTCCTGCAGCGGAACCGTACCGAGGCCGGTCAGCCGCTTGGGATGCTTCTTCACCGCTGCGGCGATGGCGTCGTTGATGATCTGGCTCGACTCGGCGCCGAGACTCGGCTCGGCCATGTAGTAGCACTGGGTCGGCGAGCAGGACACCGCCATCACGTCGAGCTGCATCTGCTCCATGTCGGCGATGCGCTTGTCGATGTCGGTGAATTCGGTTTCGCGGTCCGCCTGCTGGCGCTTGTTGACCTCGCGGGTGAGCGGACTCGCGATCGCGGTCTGGGGATGGAAGTCCTTGGCGAGATGCGGCATGACCAGCTTTTCCGATGCGGGCACGCGATAGTGGTTGTGCAGATCGACCGTCAGGGTCTTGGGGCGCGGCCGGTTGCCGCTGAGGTGTTCACGGCCGGCGGTCGGTCCGTAGGGCCGCATTGGAGTGTCATGGGTCGGCATGGGCAGCATCCTTCCTGTCGGCGCGGACGTACGGCGTCCGCGCGTGCAAGCGTTCTTGGAGATCCGGTGCTTGCGTGCGACCCAGTTTCTAGTCGATCGGCCGAGGCCGGTCCATCGCCCGAACGGCGCGAAATGCCGTGGCTGGCCGGTGCGGTCTGTCCGCAAAAGCGCTAGAATAGCAGGGAGTTCAGATTTCTGAGTAATTCGCGCAGAAAAACGCCGTCGTTCTGGAAAAAGTCCCAGACGACAAACGCGACCATGCCGACAGTCAGAACCATTCCACGCATGACGCGCATTTTATCGGCGCGGCGTGACCGGTCCGTTAACACTTTTCCGATTTTCCCCGGTATTGTGGGATTTGGCGAATTCGGTAAACAAGTGATTTCCGGGCGGCGGGGCCTGAACGGACGCTGCAGCGCCCGGCCGCGGGCGGGCTCAGAGACGGCCGGCCGGGACATTCACCCGTGCGCGCGGCCGCGCGCCGCCGGCGCGGCCCACGGCTTTCGCCCGGCCGGAACTGGGAGGTGTCGTGGCGACAATCGCTGAGCCCGGTCTCGAACGTCGTCTCGCCGCCGCGATCGAGGGCGAGGTGCTGTTCGACCGCTTCTCGCGCGGACGCTACGCCACCGACGCATCGATCTATCAGATGATGCCGGCGGGCGTGGTGGTCCCGCGCGGCGCGGCGGATCTGGCGGCCGCGCTTGAAATCGCGCGCGCCGAGCGGGTGCCGGTGCTGGCGCGCGGCGGCGGCACCTCGCAGAGCGGACAGACGGTCAACCGCGCGCTCGTCATCGACTGCAGCAAGTGGCTGAACCGCATCGTCGAGCTCGATGCCGGCAGCCGCCGCGCGGTGGTCGAGCCCGGAATCGTGCTCGACGCGCTCAACCGCGCGCTCAGGCCGCTCGGGCTCTGGTTCCCGGTCGACGTCTCAACCGCCTCGCGCGCCACAATCGGCGGCATGGCGGGCAATAATTCCTGCGGTGCGCGATCGATCCGCTACGGCATGATGCGCGACAACGTGGCCGCCATCGACGCGCTTCTGGCAGACGGCACGGCGATGCGCTTTGAGGAGGTCAAGATCGTCCAGCCGGGCCAGCCCGGCGCCAACGAACCCTCGCTCACGGCCGACATGCTGGCGCTCGGCCGGCGCGAGGCCGACGAGATCGCCGCCCGGCTCCCGAAGGTGCTGCGCCGCGTCGGCGGCTACAATATCGATGCCCTCGCCGCGCGCGCAGGGCCGGTCAACCTCGCCCAACTGCTGGTCGGCTCGGAAGGCACGCTGGCCCTGTCGACGCGCATCGAGCTCAAGCTCAGCGAGCTGCCGCGCAACAGGATGCTCGGGGTCTGTCATTTCGGCTCGTTCCGCGCCGCCATGGACGCGGCGCAGCATCTCGTCGCCCTCGAGCCCATCGGCATCGAGCTCATCGACGACACCATGATCCGTCTCGCCCGCGATATTGCGCTGTTCCGCCCCACGATCGAGGAATTCGTGCGCGGCGACCCGCGGGCGCTCCTCCTCGTCGAGTTCGCCGCCGACGCGCCGGACGAGAGCGCGGGACGGCTTGCGCGGCTGGCCGAGCTGATGGGCGATCTCGGCTTCGACTGGCGCCATGACGGCGCCCGGTGGGGCGGCGTGACCGAGGTTCGCGATGCCGGCCTGCAGGCGCGCATCGCCAATGTGCGCGCCTCCGGACTGAACATCATGATGTCGATGAAGGAGGAGGGAAAGCCGGTTTCCTTCGTCGAGGACTGCGCCGTCGAGCTCGCCGATCTCGGCGACTACACCGACCGGCTGACCGCCATCTTCGCCAGGCACGGAACCAGCGGCACCTGGTACGCCCATGCCTCGGTCGGCTGCCTGCATGTGCGCCCGATCCTCAACATGAAGACCGAGGCGGGCGTCAGGACGATGCGCGCCATCGCGGAGGAGACCTTCGAGATGGTGCGCGCCTACAAGGGCTCGCATTCGGGCGAGCACGGCGACGGCATCGTGCGCTCGGAGTTCAACGAGGCGATGTTCGGCCAGCGCATGACGCGGGCATTCGAGGAGGTCAAGGACCGCTTCGACCCCGGCGGCCTGCTCAATCCGGGCAAGATCGTGCGTCCTCCGCGCATGGATGACCGCAGCCTGATGCGCTACCCGCCGGACTACGCGGCAGGCGAAATCGCCACCGTGCTCGACTGGTCGGACTGGCCGGGCGCCGGCGGCGGCTTCCAGGGCGCTGTCGAGATGTGCAACAACAACGGCGCCTGCCGCAAACTCGACGGCGGGGTGATGTGCCCGTCCTACCGGGTCACCCGCAATGAGGCCGACGTAACGCGCGGCCGCGCCAACACGCTGCGCCTCGCGATCACCGGACAGCTCGGCCCTGGTGCCTTCACCTCGGACGACATGCTGGCGACGCTCAAGCTCTGCGTCTCGTGCAAGGCGTGCCGGCGCGAGTGCCCGACCGGCGTCGACATGGCGCGCATGAAGATCGAGGTCCTGGCGGCGCGGGCGCGCGGGCGCGGCATCGGCCTGCACGATCGGCTCGTTGCCTACCTGCCGCGCTACGCGCCCCTGGCGGCGCGCTGGGCCGGGCTCGCCAACCTGCGCGACCGATTGCCCGGCGCCGCGTCGCTCAGCGAGAAGCTGGCCGGGTTCAGCGCCCGGCGCCCCCTGCCGCGCTGGCGCCGCGATGTGTTCGACCGGAACGCCAGCGCCGGCCCGCCCGGGGGGTCGGAGGTACTGCTTTTCGCGGATACCTTCAACAGTCATTTCGAGCCGGAAAATCTCAGCGCCGCGATGACGGTGCTGGCCGCCGCCGGCTATCGCGTCTCGGTCGCCGGCGCGCGGCTGGGCGCGCGCGGGCTGTGCTGCGGGCGAACCTTCCTTGCCGCGGGCCTCGCCGGGGAGGCTCGCAGGGAGGCCGGGCGCGTGCTCGACGCGCTGGCGCCCGCGCTTGCGCGCGGCGTGCCGATCGTCGGGCTCGAGCCGAGCTGCGTCTTCACGTTCCGCGACGAGTACCCGGCGATGCTGGGACGCGAGCGCGCCCGGGCGATGGCCGAGAGCAGTTTTCTGCTCGAGGAGTTCCTGGCGCGGCAGGCGGATGACGGCCGGCTCGCCCTGCCGCTGCGGCCGGTCGGCCCGCGCGCCCTGGTGCATGGCCATTGCCACCAGAAATCATTCGCCGCAATGGACGCGGTCACGCGCACGCTCAATCTCGTTCCCGATCTCGAGGTCGAGCATGTCGAGACGAGCTGCTGCGGCATGGCCGGCGCCTTCGGTTATGGCGCGGACACCTATGACGTCTCGATGGCGATGGCCGAGCTGTCGCTTCTGCCCCGCGTCAGGCGCGCGGACTCCGAGACGCTGATCGTGGCCGACGGAACGTCATGCCGGCAGCAGATCGCGGATGGAAGCGGTCGCCGGGCGCTGCATGTGGCGCGCGTTCTCGAGCGCGCGCTGCCGGAGGTTCATCAATAGCTAAGGCAAATTGGACCCATCAATTCGTCCGAATTTCCGATCTGGGCCATCAGCAAGCCATGCGGCGCGCCGGACCAACAACCCGACAGTCGACTCGATCCACTGCCGCTCTATTGACGAAAATTCGCTACCCATAGCCTTTGCCTTGCGCGCTTCGCGCCCGCCCTTCGAGCTGGTTAGCTCACTCAGCTTGTTGAGGACTTTCCTATCAACGTTGTAGCGCTGCGCAGCGCGTTTTCGTCTAGCTGCCTGTTTTCCACTGCCACCCTCAATAACCGTCAGACAGAAGTATGCCATTGCAGCTAGGCTGTCGCGACCGTGGCGATACAGCCAGTATCGGTAGACTAGCGCTTCAACGTCCGCGTCCATCGTGGCTTTTTCGGTGGGAGGTTCAGGATAGGTGCGATAGGCGCGCATCTCGACGCCCGCCCCTCTAGCCGACAGGCTAACCGGGCTCAGTTCTAGGTTGGCATAGTTGCCGGGCGGGGGGGATCTGTCGACAACCTCCGACGTCGAGTAGATGAGCCTGAACCCACTCAATTCTGGACGGAGGGCGTCCCACGTTTCCCAAACTCGAATGAATGGCTCAATCGCGGCGCGGGCCTCCTGCACGTTGCTGTAGTGGCCCTTAAAGGCGAAGCGCACCGTTCCGTCCGCGATTCGACCAGTGAACTCCGATGTCTCGAATTCCTCTGATTCGGCTTCGTCGAAGGTCACGCCCTCGGCGTGTTCGATGCGGTAGACTAGAGCCTCAACATGTGGATCGTTCATACGGGAGGCATCTAATCAATCTGGTTCCGCGAAATGTGAGTCCACAGCCTAGTCAGCTTCCAGCTCGTGCACGCTGAACAGCCTGCCCGCGTCGGTCCACACGCGGCGCGGCTGCCAGCCCGCCGAGGCGGCAAGGCGCTGAAATCCGGCGATCGTGTATTTGTGCGAGTTCTCGGTGTGGATGGTCTCTCCGCGGCGCAGCGAAAACCGGCGGCCGAGAAGCTCGACGGTCTGGTCGCGCTTGCTCACGAGGTGCATCTCGACCCGGCTTTCGGCCTCGTTGAACCATGCCTTATGACGGAACGCGCCAAGGTCGAACGAGCTTCCTAACGTGCGGTTGATGCGCGCCAGCAGGTTCAGGTTGAACGCCGCGGTCACGCCGGACGCATCGTTATAGGCGCGCGCCAGCGTCGCCTCGTCCTTGAGGAGATCGACACCGACGATCAGCCGGCCGCCGGGCACGAGAACGGCGCGGAAGTTGCGCAAGAGTGCGAGCGCTTCGCGGTGCTGCAGATTGCCGATCGTCGAGCCGGGAAAGAACCCGATCTTGCGGCACGGGCGAAGCTCTTCGGGAAACGTCAGGCCATGCGAGAAATCGTCCAGGACAGGGCGGACATCGAGGTCGGGGAACCGCGCCTCGAGGCGTCGGCGCGCATGCTCGAGTGCGCTTTGCGACACGTCGACGGGTACATAGGCCCTGAGGCGCGGCATGGCTCGCAGCAGGATCTCGGTCTTGGTGCTCGAGCCCGAGCCGAATTCCACGAGCACACCGCCGGCGTCCGCGCCGTCGGCGAATTCCGCGGCGTGTCGCTTGAGGATCGCCGTCTCGGTGCGGGTCGGATAGTACTCGCTCAGCGTGCAGATGCGCTCGAACAGCTCGCTGCCGCGCCGGTCGTAGAAATAGCGGCAGGGCAGCGTCTTCGGCGAGGCGGAGAGGCCATCGAGAACCGCGGCGGCGAATTCGGCGTCCTCGCCCGCCGGAAGGCCGGGGGCCGGGCGCTCGCTGCGGCTTGCCGAGGCCCGCATCAGGCCGCGTCCGCCGCCAGCCGCAATCCGGTGAACTGCCAGCGCTGGCGGGGATAGAAGAAGTTGCGGTAGGTCGGCCGCGAATGGCCGGCGGGGGTCGCCGAGGAGGCGCCGCGCAGTACCTGCTGGCTCACCATGAACTTGCCGTTGTATTCGCCGAGCGCGCCCTCGGGCGCGCGATAGCCCGGATAGGGCAGATACGCGCTTTGCGTCCATTGCCAGCGCGCGCCATAGAGATCGCGAAGATCGAAGCCGGCGGTCGCGGCGTGCTCCCACTCGAACTCGCTCGGAAGCCGGCGCGAGGCCCAGCGCGCGAACGCGTCGGCCTCATAGTAGCTGATATGGCAGACCGGGGCTGCCGGGTCGACCGGCCTCAGGCCGGCAAGCGACATCTGGTGCCATGCGCCGTCGCGCTCTTCCCAGTAGAGCGGCGCCTGCCAGCCTTCGCGCGCGACGGTTGACCAGCCGTCCGACAACCAGAGCAGCGGATTGCGGTAGCCGCCATCGGCGATGAATTCGAGCCACCGGGCGTTGCTGACGAGCCGGTCGGCGAGCCGGTAAGGCTGCAGCAGAACCGGGTGCGCCGGTCTTTCGTTGTCCCAGGCAAAGCCGTCGCTGTCATGGCCGACATTGCGGATGCCGCCGGGACAGGAGACCCAGACCGGGTCGCCGGTGTCGCCGCCGTCCCGGCGCTGCGCAGGCTCGCCATAGGCGGGACGCAGCGGATTGGCCGCGAACAGGGCCAGGATATCGGTCAGCATCAGTTCCTGGTGCTGCTGCTCGTGATTGATGCCGATCTCGACGAGACGGGCGATTTCGCCTGCTTCGAGCCCGTCATTCCGGGACAGTTGCCCGAGCGCCGCGTCGACATGGGCGCGGTAGTCGATCACCCGGTCCAGTGAAGGCCGCGTCAGCATGCCGCGGAACGGGCGCGGCTGGCGCGGGCCGGCGCTCTCGTAATACGAGTTGAAGCAGTAGGCGAAGTTGTCGTCGAACACGCGGTAGCCCGGCGCGTGCGGCACGAGAATGAAGGTCTCGAAAAACCAGGTCACGTGCGCCAGATGCCATTTGGTCGGGCTGGCATCCTCCATCGGCTGCACGGTCATATCCTCCGCCGAGAGCGGCCGAGCAATATCCAGCGAGTGCTGCCGGGTGCGGAACAATCCGCAAGCGAGCGACGCGTCGCGGCCGCCGCCTGAGCCGGGGAGCGGGGTGAGGCTGGCAGCCTGTCGTTTGGCCATGATGCGCTCCTCGTCTGACGCGCGTGCCGCGCTGGCTGGCGAAACCGGCAAGGTTGTGCCGCGTTTGGCACCCTTCAACCAATCACGAAACTGTTGGTTCCGGACCAGCCCGTCAAGAAATTGGGGCGGCTGGCCCGACCGGCCGGCGCGCGGCATGGGCAAGGCCGGCGCGCCACGCTCGCCGCACCGGCCCCGGGATCGGCCCTTGAAGGCCCGCGCATTTGTTTCGGAAGCACGCCGCCGGCGTCCTCAGCCTTCCTGTCCCTGGGTCGGCTCGGGGTTTGTCCTCCTACTCTTCCTCCTACTCTTCCTCTTGCTCTTGCTCTTCCTCTTGCTCTTGCTCTTCCTCTTGCTCTTGCTCTTCCTCCTCCTCCTCCTCCTCTTCCTCAACCGGCGGTGGAGGAGGCGGCGGCAGGGGATCCTCGCCTTGCGGCACTTTCAGCGCTTCGGAGGCGTGGGTCTGCAGGCGGAAGGTATCCGTGCGGTGGCGCTGGATCAGCGGCTTCGGAGTGCCGAAATAGACCCGCGCACCGGCGAATATGTGACCGTAGTCGCGGTTGCCGACGGCGGCATCGAGAAACCACGCAACGCCCGGATGGGCGAGGTAGCCCGGCTGGTACTCGACATCGAAGCTGACGACGCCGTCGCGCTCCGGGTCCCATTGACCCTCGACCGCGAACATCAGGTCGTCATGAGCGTACCATTCGATCTGCGCCTTGGCGAACGCGCCCTCCTCGATATCCTCGCCGAGCTGCGCGCCGACGGCGCCGCCGAGCGAAACATTACCGAAATAGCGCTCGCCCTCGACGCCCAGATGCAGCACGTGCGTCTGGTTGTCGAAGGTATCGTCGGGGTCGACCGTGGCCCAGTTGACGAAGCCGCCGATCAGGCCCACCGACGGATCGCGCCGGAAATAGTGGAACCCGGCCGCTCCCTGGAAGCCCTCTTCGGTGGCGCCTGCCGCGCCGTCGAGGCGAAAGCCGGTCGCGTAGCTGAGCGGGGCGGTGTAGGAGCCCTCGATCAGGAACGCGCCGTCATCGTCGCGCGCACCGCCCTTGCCGCTCAGCTCCCAGTTCGGCGCGGACACCGCCGGCGCGGAAGCCGTCAACGGAGCGACCGGCACCGGCGCAGCGGTCAGATCGGCGGCGAAAGCCGGTGCGGCGGCAAAAACACTGCCGGCGGCGAGCGCAATCGCCCGCGCCAGCAACGATAGCGGCAGCCGGGCTCGCGCGCGCTCCGGCCTCGGCCCAGACTGACGCCGCGCCATGACGCCCCCACTCAACCGACGGACGGTGGTCCGTCCTTGTCAATTCTGGAGACATTGTAGTGCCGGGCCACGCGGACGTCCGCACCTGACCGCGTGAGCTCGGCGGAGATTCAGGAATTGTGGCGATTCGGCAACGTCCGGTGCTCGCCGCAGTCCTCCCGTCGGGCGCCGCCGGCGGGCCGACGGTCACAGCAGGCCCGTCTCTTCTCGGTCGCATCGGATATGGCCGTAGCCGGCGTAGGGCTCAAGCAGGGCGCGCGCGCTACCTTCGGTCAGGCCACCCGAGACATAGAGAACGCCGCTGCCGGCGACGTGGCACTCCCACGAATGATAGGTCTTGTTGGGGCCGATGCGGATGATCTTCTGAGACCACGCGATCCGGTCTGGCGCCCCAGCCGCGTCGTACACTCGATCGGCCGCGGCCGGTCCGGCGACCGGCGCAGCGGCGGCGCGCGCGACATCCGCCGCACCGGGCAACTGGGCACACACGCTCAGCGCAAGGGCGGCGGCAATCGTTCTCAGAGCATCCTTCATGACTGTCTCCCGCGTCGGCAGGTCTGATCTGCAGCAACTATGAAGCAGTCGTGCGGCCGTCAACGGCGCGGAAGCTCTCGGACATTGCACATCTGCGTGACGAGGGGGTATTGCCGAGCGGGCGCCCCGCCGCCGTGCGGCGGTCGCCTCAGGCGGGCGCGTCCACCGTGCCCAACCGTTCTGCCTGGGCGCGATATTCACTCACGCTCAGCGGGCCATTGAAAATCTCCCAGCAGATGCCGTTCGGATCGTGGAAGAAAATCGTATAGCTTCCGCTGCCCTGCTCCAGCCCGCCGCCCTCGGCACCCTGGATGAAGGGACCGTTGACCCTGATACCGCTGGCCGAAAGCCTGTCGCGCCACTGATCGACGGACTGGCGGCTGTCGGTTTCCATGGCAATGTGGTCGAGCCCGCGCTTCTCGAGCTGCGAATCGCCCGTGGGCAGCGCCTCGCCGTCCTCGAACACGGCGAGGCTGTGGTGATAGACGCCGTCCAGGCTGACGAAGGCGACGCGGCCGCGCTCAAGCCGGCCGATGCTCGTCAGCCTGCCGCCCAGCAGGGACAGGAATTCCATTTCCTCGTCTATGTCGCGCACATGGATGCCGACATGGCGGATGGCGAGGGGTGTCATGACCTGCTCCTTTCCGTTTGCGCGGACGCCGCTTGAACGAGGCTCGATCGCCCGCGGCAGCCGGCGGCCTGTCACAGATCCGGCTCGGGCGCGGAGGCGCTCGGCTTGGAGATGTTCATCATCCAGCAATAAAACTCCATCCGGTTGCCATCCGGGTCGCAGAAGTAGAAGGCATGGCTGCCGCTACCGCCGAGGAATCCCTTGCCGTCCTCGGCTTCATGGCCGTGCACATAGGGCCCGGCAACGATCTCCACGCCGCAGGAGCGCACGTGGTCGATGGCGTTCAGCCAATCCTCGCGCTCGGGCACCTCGAAGGCGATGTGGTGCAGCCCGCCGATCTTGCGCTTGGCTGAATCGGTGCGGTCGAGCGTCGACTTGTCGACGTTCTTCAGGGTCTCGAACAGCACGATGTTGTGGTGCATCTCGTCGATGCGCATGAAGCACACGCCGACCCCGAAATCGGGCGGTCCCCACCGCCCCGTGACCTTGAGGCCGACAACCCTGCGGTACCAGTCGATCGACTGATCGAGGTCGGTCACATGGATGCCGACATGTCCGATGCGGCCCAGGCCAAGTCCCATCGTTCCCTCCAAGTCCACTCAACCGGGCGCGGGGGCGCGCCCGGTCGTGCCGCCACGAGCTGCAAGCCTAACCCACATGTCGCCGGCGACAAACGGTCGGCTTCGCCCAAATCGAAGCGTCTCGCCCCGGCGACGCGCCCCACGCGGGGCCGCGCACCCTTTCCTCGCGGCCGGTCGATCTGCCAGTATCGCGCAACGGCAAAATCGGTGAAGCTCGCGCGGCGCGAATGGGCTGACGGGGAAGGGACATGGCGGGAGTCAGGATCACGGTCGCCTGTTCGCCAAGCGATCGCTCGCGGCCGGTGCTGTCGGGCGAGGTGGCGATCGAGGGCTGCGCGGCGGAGCTGTTCACGCGGCCGGCGGGCGAGCTGCTGGCCGGCGTGGTGAGCGAGATGGCCTTCGACGTGACCGAGATGTCGATGTCGAGCCACATCGTGCTCTGCGCGCGCGAGACACCGCACTATGTCGCGATTCCGGCGTTCCATTCGCGTGTGTTCCGGCACTCCTCG
>Ga0326597_10008257_pt1 | contig 14075 bp, 14 predicted proteins | sample RVTome_12_FD_203789 | JGI IMG/M metagenome (GOLD analysis project Ga0326597, IMG submission 203789) | Soil microbial communities from uranium-contaminated site in the Upper Colorado River Basin, Wyoming, United States - RVT100D185 | ecosystem: Environmental > Terrestrial > Soil > Contaminated >... | reverse complement strand
GGGTTTCCTCCGCGCGCACGGCATCCACTGAAGAGAGGTTGATCGTGGCTTCCGTTCTGGAAAAGGCGAAGCGCCTGGTCGTCAAGGTCGGCTCGAGCCTGGTGACCGACAGCGGCCGCGGGCTGGATCTCGGCGCGCTGTCGCGCTGGGCGGGCGAGATCGCGCGCCTGCGCGAGTCCGGACGGCAGGTCGTCCTGGTGTCGAGCGGCGCGATTGCCGCGGGCATGCAGCAGCTTGGCTGGGAGCGGCGGCCGCATGCGCTGCACGACCTGCAGGCGGCGGCGGCCGTCGGCCAGATGGGCCTGATCCAAGCCTACGAGACCTGTTTCCGCACGCATCAGCTGAAGACGGCCCAGATCCTGCTGACGCACGAGGATCTCGCGGACCGCAAGCGCTACCTGAACGCCCGCTCGACCTTGCGCACGCTGCTCGGCCTGGGCGTGGTCCCGATCATCAACGAGAACGACACCGTCGCGATCGACGAGATCCGTTTCGGCGACAACGACACGCTGGCGGCGCTGGTCACGAACCTGATCGAGGCCGATGCGCTGGTGATCCTCACCGACCAGGCCGGCCTCCACGACCGCGATCCGCGCCGGGACGCGGGCGCGAAGCTGATCGCAAAGGCGCGCGCGGACGATCCCGCCCTGGCGCAGCTCGCCGGCGGCGCCGGCAGCGGCATCGCGCTGGGCGGCATGTTGACGAAGGTGCTTGCCGCGAAGCGCGCGGCGCGCAGCGGCGCTCACACGATCATCGCCTCGGGGCACGAAAAGGACGTGCTGGCGCGGCTCGCGCGCGGCGAGTCCATCGGCACCCTGCTCGTCGCCGAGCGAGCGACGCTGGCCGCGCGCAAGCAATGGCTCGCCGATCACCTGCAAGTGCGCGGCAGCCTCGTGCTCGATGCCGGCGCGGTAAAAGCGCTGACCGCGCAGGGCAAGAGCCTGCTGCCCATCGGCGTGTTCGAGGTAGCGGGCGAATTCGAGCGCGGCGAGGTGGTCAGCTGCCTCGACGAGTCGCGGCGCGAAATCGCGCGCGGCCTCGTCAACTACAATGCCGCGGACACGCGCCGCATCCTGCGCGCGCCGTCCGCCGACATCGAGACCCGGCTCGGCTACGTGGACGAGCCGGAGCTGATCCACCGGGACAACCTGGTCCTGCTTTAAGCGGGACTGAGTTGCGGCGGAGACTCGCCGCCAGGCGGTTCGCGGCCGCCATCCGCCGGCAGCCGCAAGATCAGTCCATCGGTTCCAAGCGCGGACCGTATTTCAGGCGCCGCAGCACGTCGTCCGCGCTGCGCGGCGGACGGCTCCGCGAGTCGCCCGCGCAGACGTAGTCCTGGACCAGCACGCCGTGATGGTTGTTGCGCTCGCGGTTCTCGATGCGATTCCACCGCGGGTTTCGCGCGCGTGTCCAGCGGCCGCCGACATGGCCGAGCGCATAGACCTTCAGCTGCCGCTCGGTGCAGCGGATGCCTTCGAAGGTAACGTTGGTGGCGCCGCCCGCGGTCCGGACGACGAGCGTATAGCGGACGACTTCGTCCTCGCCGAGGGACACCGATTTCGCGTCGATGTAGAAACGGTGCGGGCTTGCGCCTCCGCCCTCGAACGGCAGCAGGTTCTCGTTCCCGGGATAGGCCGGAAGCTTCGCCTCGATTTCCTTCCAGGGCTTGGTGTCATCGTCGAATGCGGGATCAAAGTCGCGCCATTGCGCGCCCGCCGGAGCCGCCAGCGCCACGAGCGCGGCGGCCGCAACAAGCACCGCGACTGTTCCTTTTCGGTTCCCGCGCATCGTCTGCCCGCGCCAGCTTAACAAGCGGGGCTCGTGGTCCGCAATGGCTTCCTAGCCCGCCAGGTCGCGCGCGAGGGAATCGCGCACGGGGGCTTCGACGCTCGAGGTGACGAACGTGTACTCTGGATGATCGACGCCGACCGCCAGCTTCGCGCCCTGCTTCATCGCCTGCGCCATGGCGCGGTCGAGCTCGAACCGCAGGAAATGGACGGACGACGTCTTCTCGGCGGTCTCGCGCTCGAGGTCCTCGTCGGCCACGGCGTAGACGCGCGCATGCCCCTCGACCTGCACCCATACCCGGTCCTCGATGCCGATCAGGCGCGCCAGCATGCGCTGGCGCTCGGCCATGTCCGGGTACTCGATCATCAGCGTCGCCTTCCAGTTGCCGCCGTCCGGCACCAGAGGGTTGTAGGCGTTGAGCTCGTCCTCGATGCCGTCGTCTTCGAAGATGCGCTCGACGCGCAGCATCTCCTGGACCTGGTAGCGGATCGTGAGCTCGTCCTCGAAAATCAGCGTGACGTGCTCGCCCAGGGCAAGCGTGCGGTGCTTCTTGTGCGCCATCACGCGCGCGCGGAATTCCGGCCGCGCCTTGGCATAGGCTTCGAGGCTCATCAGGCTGTCGCGGGTGATCTTGGCCATAAATTCGTGAATGGTGAGTGGTGAGTAGTGAGTGGAACAACGCGTGCCGCAGTGAGGACAGGACGCTTCAGTCCACTCACCACTCACTACTCACGCTCTCTTACAATCCATAAGCAATGCGGATCAGCGTGATCGGGTGCTGCTTCTGCGCCTTCGTCTCGCCCATGCCCTGCTGGATGTGGCGGCCCGCGATCGCGCAGTCGGAGCTCACGTAATCGGGAGCGGCGTCGGCCATCTGGCGGAACACGGGGCGGCCGATCTTCATCGAGTTCTCGAAGTACTCCGCCTTCACGCCCCAGGTGCCGTCGTGCCCGGCGCAGCGCTCCACGGTGGTGACGCGGGTGCCCGGTATCATCTCGAGCAGCTCGCGCGTCTTCTGCCCCATGTTCTGCACGCGCAGATGGCAGGGCACGTGATAGGACACCGCGCCGAGCGGCTTGCTGAACCCGGTCTTCAGCAGGCCGTCCTTGTGGCGCAGCACCAGGTACTCGAAGGGATCAAACATGGCCTCCGCCACCGCCTCGACGTCGGCATCGCCGGGAAACATCAGCGGCAGCTCCTGCTTGAACATGAGCGTGCAGGACGGCACCGCGGTGAGAATTGCGTAGCCCTCGCGCGCCAGCTTGGCCAGCACGGGGATATTGATCGCCTTGTTCCGCGCCACCGCCTCGAGATCGCCGAGCTCCAGCTTGGGCATGCCGCAGCAGGTTTCCCGTTCGACAAGCGTCGCGGAAATCTCGTTGTGTTCGAGCACCTTGAGCAGGTCGTGCCCGATACCGGGTTCGTTGTAATTGACGTAGCACGTCGAATAGACCGCCACCTTGCCCGGCGTATTCTTGCCGTCGCGCGCCGGAAACCCGGCGTTGGGGCGCGCGGCGCCGCGGAACTTTGCGACGGAGTACTCGGGCAGCACGCGGTCCTTGTGGACGCCCAGCACTTGCTGCATGAGCCCCCGCACGGCGCCCGACTTGTTGGCGGCATTCACGATCTGGACCACGACCGGAATGGCGGCGAGCTTGCCCAGCGCATCCGTGCTGGAGAGCAGCCGGTCGCGAAACGGCGCGCCCTCGCGGCGGAACCGCGCCGCCTTGGCGCGCAGCATGAGGTGCGGGAAGTCGACGTTCCAGGTGTGCGGCGGCACGTACGGACACTTGGTCATGTAGCACATGTCGCACAGGTAGCACTGGTCGACGACCTTCGCGAAATCCCGCTTGGCAACGCCGTCGACCTCCATCGTCGGGCTCCCGTCGACCAGGTCGAAAAGCGTCGGGAAGGCCGTGCACAGGTTGACGCAGCGACGGCAGCCGTGACAGATTTCGAAGACGCGCTCGAGCTCCTGCCCGAGTTTCTTTTCGTCATAGAAATCCGCCGATCGCCAGTCGATCGGATGCCGGGTTGGAGCCTCGAGGCTCCCTTCACGCATAGTCATGATCGGGGGAAGAGTGGGGAGAGTGGCGAGAGGCGCGCGCCAAACAAGAGGAGCGAGGATTGACGCCTCGCTCCTCTCGCCTCCCGCCTCCCCGGCGGTTAGTCGGCCAGCGCGTCCAGCGCCTTCTGGAAGCGGTTGGCGTGGGAGCGCTCCGCCTTGGCGAGCGTCTCGAACCAGTCCGCGATCTCGCCGAAGCCCTCGCTGCGCGCGGTCTTGGCCATGCCCGGGTACATGTCCGTGTACTCGTGGGTCTCGCCGGCGATCGCAGCCTTCAGGTTGTCGCGGGTCTTGCCGAACGGCAGGTCGGTCGCCGGATCGCCGCAAGTCTCCATGTATTCCAGGTGGCCATGCGCGTGGCCCGTTTCGCCTTCCGCCGTGGAGCGGAAAACCACGGCGACGTCGTTCTGGCCCTCGACGTCCGCCTTCGCTGCGAAGTACAGGTAGCGGCGATTCGCCTGGGATTCACCTGCAAACGCTGCCTTCAGGTTGTCGTGGGTCTTGGAACCCTTGAGCTGCATAATACCTCCTTGTTATCAAATACATAATTAACACAAACGACGTTAGCGGACACTCACTGTCCGATGGCTGCCGTCCATAATTAGACTAAGTCTAACCTGTGAATCGAGTATAGGCAGGCACCCCGCCCCGTGTCAACAACGCCGCGAACGCGGCACTCAAGGCAACCGGCCGGATGCGTACCGGGAGACCAGCATGAGCCCGATCGGGGCCACCCACCTTGATGCCGATCAAGCCCCGGCGTCGAAACCCGCCACGGCGGTTGCGCCGGCCGGTTAGGCGCGCGACGCCCTCAACGAACGAGCGTCGCCTCGATTTCGGAAAACGTGCGCGCGATCTCGCTGGTCTGGATCGACGCGCCGAGCTGCCGGGCGATCTGGGTGGCGGAAAACAACCCCCTCACCACGGACCGGTTGCCGTCGTCGTGATCGACGACGATCGCATGCTGGCGGCCGGCCTTCTTCAGGGTCGCGACGATGTGCCCGACCTTCGCCGCCCTCACGTCCGGCATCGCGAGCGCTTCGAGGCGCTCCTGGGGTGTCATGATGTCTCGCACCAGCACCTCCCCCCGCCGCAACCCGCGCTCCGACGCGACCAGCACCGGCTTCTCGCCCAGCACGTCCGTGGCCGTGATCAGGCCGACAACCTTGCGGTCCTGGTCGACCACCAGCAGGAGCCGCACGCCGCGCTGGATCATGCGCCGGTGCGCCTCGTCCGCCGTATCGCCGGGCAGTATGATCACCGCGGTGACCCGCGTGAAGTCCGTCATCACGCTGGTCGCATCATCGTCGAGCGTGACCTTGTCGGGAACCGACTGCGTCGGCTGGGCGTAGCCCACGCCGGGTCGCAGCATTTCGGGAGGCAACGGCCCGTAGTCGCGCAGCATGAACTCAGCCCCGCTCGGCGACGTCCGCCGCCTCGCGGCGCGGGCGGCGCGGCCTGAACCCGCCCTGCCGTTGGAGAAGCGGTGCAAGCTCCTCCAGCGCCTTGCGGTAAACGGCGCGCTTGAACTCGATGACGGACTCCACAGGCACCCAGTACTCGCTCCAGCGCCACGCATCGAACTCGGGCTTGCTGGAGGCGCGCAGGTGCACGTCGGTATCGCGGCCGATCAGTCTCAACAGATACCAGATCTGTTTCTGGCCGCGATAGTTGCCGCGCCATTCGCGCCTGAGCCAGCGCACCGGCACCTCGTAGCGCAGCCAGTCCCGGGTGCGACCGAGCAGGTGGACATGACGCGGCTCGAGCCCCACTTCCTCCTTGAGTTCCCGGAACATGGCCGCTTCGGGCGCCTCGCCCTGCTTGATGCCGCCCTGCGGAAACTGCCACGCGTGCTCCCGCACCCGCTTGCCCCAGAAAACGTCGTTTTTCCAATTACATAGAACAATGCCGACGTTGGGGCGGTAACCATCGCGATCGACCATGCGAGACCCCGTTCATTCATGACGTTGACGCGATTTTTTCACAGTTCGGACTCAAACAAAAGCGCATCAACTGGCAGGCTTCCTTCGGACAGCGTTTCATTCCCGACGCGACGCATAGAGGCGCGCGTCGTCGCAGCGGTTCATCTTGCGCAACCCGCGAACGAAGCGGCGAAATTCCAGCCCGTACTCCGACTCGAGCGCCACGGCACGCGCCTCCAACTCCGCCCAGGCTGGGTCTCCCGGGGGATCGCGGAACGCGAAGACCGCGACGTTTCCCGGCTTCTCCGCCGGCAGGCACAGCGTGCCGGCCGGGAACGCCCACTCGATGCGCCCGAGATACTCGTCGAACTGGCGGTCCGACCCCCAGAGATTCACGGACAGGATGCCACGGGCATTCAGGCGGCGCCGGCACGCCAGGAAGAATTCCCGGGAAGAGAGCTGCGGCACGAGCGCATCGCCGTCGTAGCCGTCCAAAAGAATCGCGTCATAGCCCGGGCCGTCGGCCGCCATGAATTGGGCCCCATCGCAGACCCGGATCAGGAACCGCCCGTCGCCCGCCGGGACGTGGAAGAAACGCCGCGCGATCGACACCACGTCCGGGTTGCTTTCCAGCACCTCGATCGACGCCTGCGGCATGCGGTGGTAGACGAACTTGGCCAGCGAACCGCCGCCCAGCCCGACCATCAGCACGCGCGCCGGTCCTGAATGGAACAGCAGGAAGCCCATCATCGAGCGCGTGTAGGCCAGCTCGAGGTCGTTCGGGCGCGCCAGACGCATCGAGCTCTGGATGGTGTCGCTGCCGATGTGGAGCGAGCGCACGCCGTGCTTTTCGGTGACGAACACCGAGCCCGCATCGGCAACGGATTTGCGCCAGCGCCAGCGCGAAAAGAAATTCATGCCGCGGTGGACCGCGAACCGGTTGGTAGAATAGCGATTTCCCGGATTTTAGCAGCCATGCGCGTCACCCAATTCCTGCTGTCCACCCTCAAGGAAACGCCCGCCGACGCCGAGGTCGCGAGCCACCGGCTGATGCTGCGCGCGGGCATGATCCGGCAGCTGGCGCGGGGCATCTACACCTGGACGCCGCTCGGGCTGCGCGTGCTGCGCAAGGTGGAGGCGATCGTGCGCGAGGAGATGAACCGGGCGGGCGCAATCGAGCTTTCGATGCCCGCGGTCCAGCCCGCCGAATTGTGGCAGGAGTCGGGCCGCTGGAACGAGTTCGGGCCCGAGCTGCTCAGGTTCAAGGACCGCCACCAGCGCGATTTCTGCCTGGGGCCGACGCACGAGGAAGTCGTGAGCGACCTCGTCCGGCAGGAGGTGAGAAGCTACCGCCAGCTGCCGCTCAACCTCTACCAGATCCAGACCAAGTTCCGCGACGAGATCCGGCCTCGCTTCGGCGTGATGCGGGCGCGTGAATTCGTGATGAAGGACGCCTATTCGTTCCACGCCGACGCCTCGAGCCTCGAGGCCACCTACCGTGCGATGCACGACTGCTATGCCCGGATATTCTCCCGGCTGGGGCTGCGCTTTCGCGCGGTTGCCGCCGATACCGGCGCGATCGGCGGCACGGGCTCGCACGAATTCCACGTGCTCGCCGATTCCGGAGAGGACGCCATCGCGTACTGCCCGGCATCCGACTACGCGGCCAACGTCGAGCTCGCGGAAGCCGTCGCCCCGGCGGCGTCGCGCCCGCAACCCGCCGCCCCGCTCGCGCGCGTGCCCACTCCTGACGTCAGGACCATCGCCGCGCTGTGCGCCTTTCTCAAGCTGCCGCCGGCCCGCACCGTCAAGGCGGTCGTCGTCGACGGCGCCGACGGTCCGCCGGTGCTGCTGCTGCTGCGCGGCGATCACGACCTGAATCTCGCGAAAGCCGCCAAGCTCGAGCCCGTCAGGAAGCCGGTCGCCTTTTCCTCCGCGGATGCGATCCGTGCCTGCTTCGGCGCGAGCCCCGGCTCGCTCGGGCCGATCGGCTTCAGGGGCACGGTCGTCGCCGACCGCGCCGTGGCGGCAATGGCCGATTTCGCCGTCGGCGCCAACCAGGATGGCCACCATTTCACCGGCGCGAATCCCGGTCGCGACTTCCCGGAACCGGTCTACGCCGACATCCGCAACGTCGTTGCGGGCGACGCAAGCCCCGACGGCAAGGGGCGCCTCGAGATTCTCCGCGGCATCGAGGTGGGGCATATCTTCCAGCTGCGCACCAAGTATTCGCGGGCGCTCAACCTGACGTTCCTCGACGAGTCCGGCAAGCCGCAGGTCATGGAGATGGGCTGCTACGGCATCGGCGTCTCGCGCGTGGTCGCCGCGGCGATCGAGCAGAACCACGACGAGCGCGGCATCCACTTCCCCAGGGCGATGGCGCCGTTTGAGCTCGCCCTGGTGCCCATAGGCCTGGGCAAAAGCGCCCCGGTGCGCGAAGCCGTCGAGGGCCTGTATCGCGACCTCGTCGGCGCCGGCATCGACGTGCTGCTCGACGACCGGGACGAGCGCCCGGGCGTCATGTTCGCCGACATGGAATTGATCGGAATCCCGTTCCGGGTGGTCGTCGGCGAGCGCGGGCTCAAGAACGGCCAGGTGGAATTCCAGGGGCGGCGTGATGCGAAAGCCGAAACCGTCGCCTTGCCAGACGCTGTTAAACTAGTAAAATCAAAGGTGTGCGGGGAATAATTCGCGTTGCCATTCGACTGGGGTTGACGCTCGCTGCGGCGGCGCCGGCCGCCGCGTGCGCCGGCACGCAGGTTTACGAGCCCCTGTCGGCCAGCGTCCAGGCCGCGCTCAACAAGTCCGTATCCGACCACGCCACGCCTTTCCTCGCGTTCGACGGCGAAACCGAAGCGCGCCAGTGGCTCGCCGCGATGTCCCGGCGCCTCGCCGCGCGCATGCCCGACCGCCGCCGGCGCGAGGAGTTTCTGGTGACGGTGCACTACGAGGCCAAGCGCGCCGGCCTCGATCCGCAGCTGGTGCTGGGGCTGATACAGGTGGAAAGCAATTTCCGCAAGTACGCCGTCTCGCGCGCGGGCGCGCGGGGATTCATGCAGGTGATGCCGTTCTGGATGAAGCTGATCGGCAGGCGCGACGACAATCTCTTTCACCTGCGCACGAACCTGCGCTACGGCTGCGTGATCCTGCGCCATTACCTCGATATCGAGAATGGCGACCTCTACCGCGCGCTCGGGCGCTACAACGGCAGCCTGGGCAAGCCCGAGTATCCGACGATGGTGCAGCAGGCGTGGATGCGGAACTGGCAATACCGCGCGCCTGCCGCGCAGGCGACGCGCGCGACGATGCTTCCCGAACGCTAATTCGCTGCGCGACCCGTCTCGCTTTCTCCGGCGCCGAGCCCGGCCCTGTTCTCGGTGCGGGATACGGCCTGGATGCGCCCGGCGACCGCCCCCGCCTGCGCGGGCGCGCCGGCCGACTGCTCGAACAGCGTCTCCAGCGACAGTTGCAGGTTGCCGCCGAAGCTGCCGGCCAGCGCCAGCGCGGCGCGATCGAGATCCTCTCCCGACTTCCGGCCCGGCGGGGCGGCGTCGGACCGGAACACGAAGAGACGGTAGACGTCGGCCACGCGGATTTCCGCCGCGTCCTTCGTCAGGATCCAGCCGTGCGCCGCCTTGCCCGTCCAGCCCGCCTGCGCCATCGCGTCGAGCAGCGCCTCGACCTGGTCGATCGGCAGCCTTGCCTCGGTATGGAGCCGGAACACGGTGACGAAATCTCCCGTCCGGTGCGCCGCCCACAGCATGCGCAGGATTTGAAGCGCGTCCAGGAAGGCCGTGCCCGCGACCGGCTCTGACCGAAACGTGCGCTCGCGCCACTCCGGCATGATGGCCGCGGCGATCGCGCCGAGCAGCACGACCACCCAGGACAGATAGATCCACAGCAGGAAGATCGGCACGCTCGCGAACGCGCCGTAGACCAGCTTGTGCGTCGGGAACTGGGTGATGTAGATGGCGAATCCGTGCTTCATGCCCTCGAACGCAAACGCCGCGAGAAAGCCCCCGGACAGCGCGTCGCGCACCAGCACGCGCCGGTTGGGGATGGTGATGTAAAGGATCGTGAAAGCCAGTCCGGTCAGCAGGATCGGCACCACCTTCAGCAGCGCGACCGTCGCGTACGGAATTTCCTTCACCAGCCCCAGCGACAGCGTCACGAGCCAGGACGTCAGCGACAGGCTCGCGCCGATCAGCAGCGGCCCGACGGTCAGCAGCGCCCAGTAGATGAACATGCGCTGCACCGTCGTGCGGGGCCGGGGCACGCGCCAGATCTGGTTGAGAGCCCGGTCTATCGTCAGCAGCACGATCATCGCCGTGACGAACAGGAACGCGATCCCGACCGCGGTCAGCCGTGCCGCGTTCTCGACGAACTGCTCCGCGTAGATCGTGATCGATTCCGCGGATTCCGGAAGCATGTTCTCGACCAGGAACACCTGGAGGTGCTGCATCATCTCGCGAAACACGGGATACGCCGACATCAGCGTCAGCGCCACCGTGATGATCGGCACGATCGCGAGCAGCGCGGTGAACGTGAGGCTCGACGCGATCTGCATGCAGCGTTCCTCGCGGAAGCGCCGCCACGCGAGACGCGCGAAGTCCTGGATGGGCGGAGTCTTTCGTAGCTTGAGCACGGGCAACCCGGCGCGAATCCCGCTCACTATAATACGCTTACGGCACGAGGGTTCTCCCGATGAAGGAAATACTGGTCCTCTATTACAGCCACACCGGCGCCGTGCGCGAAATGGCGCAGGTCATCGCTCGCGGCGTGGGCCAGGTCCGGGGCTGCGCGGCGCGCGTGCGCACCGTGCCCCGCGTTGTCGCATCGACCGGCGCGGCCGTGCCGGCGGCGCAGGAACCCGGCGCGCCCTTCGCGGAGCTGAAGGACCTCGAGGAATGCGTCGGGCTGGCGCTCGGGTCGCCGACGCGCTTCGGGAACATGGCGGCGCCCATGAAATATTTCTGGGACGGCACCGGGGAGCTTTGGCTGAAGGGCCGGCTCGCGGGCAAGCCCGCCGCGGTTTTCACGTCCACCGCAAGCCTTCACGGCGGCCAGGAGACGACGCTCGTCGCGATGATGCTGCCGCTGCTGCATCACGGCATGGTGATCGTGGGCCTGCCCTATACCGAGCCCGAATTGCTGACGACCGCTTCCGGCGGCACGCCGTATGGCGCGAGCCATCACGCCGGCGACGCCGGCGCGCGTCCCGTGACCGAGCACGAGCGCAGGCTCTGCCTCGCGCTCGGGCGGCGTCTCGCGGAGACCGCGCTCAAGCTCTCGGCATGAGTCCGGGAGCCGGGCACGGCGCCCGCCTCGCGTACCTCTCGGCCAGCGTCAGCCTGATCGCGCTGATCTTCCTCTGTCTCGCATGGGAACTGTGGCTCGCGCCGCTGCGGCCGGGCGGATCCTGGCTCGTCCTCAAGGTGCTCCCCCTGCTCGCGCCCCTGTTTGGCGTGCTGCGCGGGCGCCGCTACACCTACCAGTGGGCGTCGCTCCTCGTCCTCGCCTACCTCGCGGAAGGCGTGGTGCGCGCGTGGAGTGAAGCCGGGACGGCGGCGCAGCTCGCCGGCATCGAGATCGCGCTCGCCGCCGCGTTTTTCGCGAGCGCGATTGCGGGCGCGCGCGCCCGGTCACACGGTCGATGACGCGTTGTCGCCGAACGGCGACGGCGCGGCCGTGCACAAGTTCATGGACGCGCGGCGCGAATGGTACGAGAATAATCGCGCGCCATGAGCGCAAGTCACGACCGGGGGGTCGACTTGAATACTCGCTTGCACATCTTGCTGCCGCTGCTCGCGCTTGCCGCCGGTTGCGCCGCAAACGAGCCACGACCCGTGGCTCGCTCCGGCGGCGCCTACGTCGAGGAGATCACGAGCACCGTGCCGCGCGACTCGCTGCTGCAAACCCCGCACTGCCTCGTGCGCTGAAATCGGCCCGAGGCGGGTCCGACGGGCGCCCTGGAGGTCGTCTCGCGCGCGCCCGGCGCCCACGGGGACGCGCGAAACCGGCTGCGCGCCGCCAACGTCACGGCGCGCCACATCATCGGTGGATGAAATGAGGGCGCGCGCCGCGCCCTCGCGTCATGGATCCTCCATGCGCGCTCACAGTTGAGGATTGATCCGCTCCAGTTTCGTGTGCAGCTTGTTGAGCGCGTTGATGTAGGCCTTGGCGGAGGCGACGACGATGTCGGTGTCGGCGCCCTGCCCGTTGACGATGCGCCCGCCCTTCGACAGCCGCACCGTCACCTCGCCCTGCGAATCGGTGCCCGTGGTGATGTTGTTGACCGAGTAGAGCAGGAGCTCCGCCCCGCTCTTCACGATCGACTCGATCGCCTTGAACGCGGCGTCGACCGGGCCGCTGCCTTGCGCCTGCGCCGGCTTCTCCGCGCCGTCCTCCGACACGACGATCCGGGCGTACGGCTGCTCGCCGGTCTCCGAGTGCGCAGTGAGCGACACGAGGTGGTAGCGCTCGTTCTCCGCCTGCTCGAGATTTTCCTCGGTGATCAGCGCCTGGAGATCCTCGTCGAAGATCTCGCGCTTCTTGTCGGCGAGATCCTTGAAGCGCTTGAACGCCGCGTTGAGCGCCTCCTCCGACCCGATCTCGATGCCCAGCTCCTGCAGCCGGTTCTTGAAGGCATTGCGGCCCGAGAGCTTGCCGAGGGTCAGCCGGTTGGTGGCCCAGCCCACCGATTCCGCGCTCATGATCTCGTAGGTCTCGCGGTGCTTCAGCACGCCGTCCTGGTGGATGCCCGACTCGTGCGCGAACGCGTTCGCCCCCACGATCGCCTTGTTGGGCTGCACGGGATAGCCGGTGATGCCGGACACCAGCTTCGAGGCCGGCACGATCTGGGTGGCGTCGATCCGCGTGTCGCACGAGAAGACATCCTGGCGCGTGCGCACCGCCATCACGATTTCCTCGAGCGAGGCGTTGCCGGCGCGCTCGCCCAGGCCGTTCACCGTGCACTCGACCTGGCGGGCGCCGTTCAGCACGGCCGACAACGAGTTGGCAACCGCGAGCCCGAGATCGTTGTGGCAGTGCACCGACCACACGGCCTTGTCGGCGTTGGGAATGCGCTCCCGCAGCGCCCGGATCAGCCCGCCGAACTGGTCCGGCAGCGTGTAGCCCACGGTATCGGGAATGTTGATCGTCGTGGCGCCGGCCTGGATCACCCGCTCGAGGATGCGGCACAGAAAATCGATGTCCGACCGCCCGGCGTCCTCGGGGGAAAACTCGATGTTGTCGGTGTACTCGCGCGCCCAGCGCACCGCCCGGACGGCCTGCTCGATCACCTGCGACGGCTCCATGCGGAGCTTCTTCTCCATGTGTATCGGAGAGGTCGCGATGAATGTATGGAGCCGCGGGCGCGCCGCGACGCGCACCGCCTCGCCGCAGCGGCGCACGTCCTTCTCGTTGGCGCGCGCGAGCCCGCACACGGTGCTGTCCTTGATGGCGCGCGCCACCGCCTGCACGGCCGCGAAATCGCCCTCGCTCGACGCCGGAAAGCCCGCTTCGATGACGTCGACGCGCATGCGCTCGAGCTGGCGCGCGATGCGCAGCTTTTCTTCCTTCGTCATCGACGCGCCCGGGCTCTGCTCGCCGTCGCGCATCGTGGTGTCGAAAATGATCAAGTGTTCCTTCGCCATGGTCTTCTCCGATGTCTCGCGGCCCCCGCCCGGCTCAGGCAGGCGCGCGCGTCGCTAACAACTCGTTCCCGCTGCGGGCTTCGCCGCGGCGGACCGGTACAGCACTATGTGGGGTTGGAGTGTGCGCGCCTTACGGGCGCAGCAGCAGGCCGGCCAGCAGGATGCCGGCGGGAAGAAGGAGCGTCTTGGCCTGATTGCACGAATGCATAGGGGCAATATATAGGCACTCGCCGCCGTTTGCAAGGCGCGGCCTCACGCGCCCGGTGCCGGCGGAGGCGCGCTTCCGCCCGGCTTGGCGCGGAAAAACTGCGCGATCCAGATCACGTAACCCGAGCACGCGTATCCGGCGAACAGGATGAACAGCATTTCGGGGAGCGTCGAGGACAGCATGAACAGCGCGACGAGGCCGAACAGGAACGCCACCACCACCGAGAACGGCACGCTCTTCCGGAGGTTGATGTCCTTGCCGCTGTAGAACTTGAAGTTGCTCACCATGGTAAGCCCCGCAAACAGCGTCAGCCCCCAGGCCAGCCACTTCACGTCCTGGCCCTTGATCTGGTATTCGTTGAGCGCCCAGACCAGGCCCGCGACCACGCAGGCCGCCGCCGGGCTCGGCAGGCCCTGAAAAAACCGCTTGTCGGCGAC
>Ga0326597_10008256_pt1 | contig 14076 bp, 11 predicted proteins | sample RVTome_12_FD_203789 | JGI IMG/M metagenome (GOLD analysis project Ga0326597, IMG submission 203789) | Soil microbial communities from uranium-contaminated site in the Upper Colorado River Basin, Wyoming, United States - RVT100D185 | ecosystem: Environmental > Terrestrial > Soil > Contaminated >... | reverse complement strand
GCTCGCGTGGGTCGGCCGATTGGGACCTGGAGCGACCCGACGAGTTCCGCGTGTGCCTGCCGGGCGACCCGTTCACGTTCGGGTTCCGGCGCGTCCTCGTGAACGCGGAGCACCCCGGGGCGGCCGCACTGCTGATGGCCGGGACCGACGGCACGTCGCTCGGATGGCTCGGCCAGGAATGCGCGATGTGGACCGAGTTCCTTGACGCGATCGCCGAGGGACGACCGGCGACGGCCGATTTCTCGGATGGCGTCCGCGACAGCGCCGTGATCGATGCGCTGTACGCCGCGGCCGCGAGCGGCGCGCGGACACCGGTCGTCCTGCCGCCAGATCTCGGCTAGCGCGATCACGGCGTCGGCCGGCCGGGAACAGGCGGATCAGATCCCGAGGCGCCGCAGATAGTCGCGATTGGCACGCTGCCCTTCGAGCACCGACGCCGGCGTGTCCGACGGGCGGAGGAACTGGTCCTGCTCGATCACGAGCCAGCCTTCGTAGCCCTGGTCCTGGAGCGCTGCGATGACGGCGTCGATCCCCGAGTCACCCAGCCCGAGCTGACAGAACACACCACGGCGGAGCGCTTCGTCGAGGCCCTTCCCTTCTGCCTTGACGCCGTCCATGACTGCGGTGCGACAGTCCTTGATATGCACGTGCCGGATCAGCTCGTGGTAGTCGTGGACCGCCTGGACGGGATCGGCGCCGCCGAACCGGAAATGGCCCGTGTCGAGACACAACCCAAGCACCGACGGGTCGATCCGGTCCATGACGCGGGCGATCTCGTCGGCCGTCTCGATGTAGGTTCCGGCGTGGGGATGGACCACGGGCTCGAATCCCTCTGAGCGGCAGATCTGGGCGACGCCGTGCAGGTTGTCGATGAGCGTCTCGAAGCGGGCGGGCGACAGCCAGGCCTCGGGGTGCTCCTGGATCCTTCCCGAGAGCGCCCGGCGGTCCGGTTCGTCGAACTGATCGGACAACACCGCGAACGGCCGGGAGCCGGACGGCGAGCCTTCGGCCATCACTCGCAGGCTGTGGCGCAGCCAGGCTCGATCCTCGTCGACCTTGTCGGCTCGACTGAAATGCTGCGGCAGGAACGCGCCGACGAGCTCGAGACCGCGCGACGTCAGCCGCTCGTTCACCTGCAGCCCGTCACCGAGGAAACCGGGCGCTCCCAGCTCCGTGCCCTCGAACCCGATATCGACCATCCAGTCCAGCATGTCGTCGGGGGCGGGCATCCAGGCGTCGTCCTGCATGATCTCGTCGACACCGAACGAGACCGGAGCGCTGGCGATGCGCCATGTGGGGGTGGACATGAGATTCCTCCGACTGTGGGATGGCGCTAGGGCTTGATGACGATCTTCACGGCCTCGCCCGAGCGGAGCCGGGCGATCCCGGCCACCGTGTCGTCGAGCGGGATCGTCGCCGTGACCATCGGAGCCAGGTTGAGCTGGCCGCTCTCGACGAGCCGGATCGCGGCCGGGAACGTGAAGTTCGAGATGTACGAGCCGAGGATCGCCAGACCCTTGTCGACGATCTCGATCTGGTGGACCTCCGGGCGGGCATTCCCATTCATCCCGAAGATCACGATGCGGGCGCCCATGGCGGCGGCCTCGATCGCCTGCGGCAGCACACTGCCGACGGCGTCGACCACGACGTCGGCGCCGCCTGGCATGAGCTCGACGCGTCGGGCGGCCCACTCCTCCGGCGTCACGACGACGTCGGCGCCGACAGCGCGCCCGACCAGTGCCCGATGCGGGCTCGGCTCGATCGCGACGATCCGCGCCGCGCCGGATGCGCGAAGCACGGCGATGAACAGGCAGCCGATGGCACCGGCCCCGAAGACGACAGCCGACTCGCCCGGCCGGATGGCCGCGCGATTCGTCCCGTTCACCACGCACGCCAGCGGCTCGACGAGAGCGGCCAGCTCGGCCGGGACGTCCGGCGAGATGGGATACACGGTGTTGGCCGGAGTGGTGACGAACCGAGCCAACGCCCCGTCGCGGTGCACGCCGAGGGCCACGATGTCGATGCAGTTCGCCGGTCGCCCGGACCGGCAGGGATCGCAGGCGCCACACTTCGGATCGGGATCGACGACGACGCGCGCGCCGATGGCCGCGTCGCGCACGGCAGACCCCGCGGCCCGGATCCAGCCGACGAACTCGTGACCGATGATGACCGGCGGCGTCGACGGATGACCCGGCGGGACGTTGATGATCTGGACGTCTGAGCCGCACACCCCGCACGCCTCGACCTCCACGAGAACCTCGTCGGATGCCGGTGTGGGTTCGGGGACGTCGCGCACGACGAGCCGGCCTTCACCTTCGTAGACAGCAGCACGCATCAGGCAGGACCTCCAGTTCGGCGACGGATCTGCAGGGCGGGCGTCCCCCCGAGGGCCCTCACCCGAGACGCTCCCGGACGGGCCCGGCCAGGATCTCGATCGTCTCCTCGTCGATCGGTGCCGGCAGGTCGACGATGGCCTCCTCGGCCCCGGCCGCGCGCCAGGCGCGAAACAGCCGCAGCACGGCGTCCTGCGTGTCGGCGAGCGGCGAGCTGGCCGCCCATGCCCGGGCGTCGGCCGCGCTGCCGCCGTTCCTGGCGAGGATCGCCGCCAGCGCCTCCACGGCCGCCTCCCGCGTCGACCGGATGCACGCGGGCTGGACGCCGACCGTGCGCCGGATCGCCAGCGGATCACGTCCGATCTCGGCACAGTGCCGGTCGAGCACGGTGGACTTGTGCGCATACGTCGCGGGGTCCCCCTCGCCGTTCCAGATGTCCGCGTCGCGGGCCACGATCCGCAGCGTCCGCCGCTCGCCACTTCCGCCGATCAGCAATGGCATCCGCGCCTGCACCGGTGGTGGGTCGTTGCGCAGATCGTGGCCGCTGATCCAGCGACCCTCGTACGTGACGGACTCGCCGTCGAGCATCCCGCGGGCCACCCGGCTGGCCTCGTCGAACCGGCCGATCCGATCGCCCAGCGAGAGCACCTCGTACCCGAACGCTCGATGCTCGGGCTCGTGCCAGCCGGCACCCAGGCCGAGCATCGCCCGGCCGCCGCTGGCGTGGTCGAGCGCCGTCGCCATCTTCACCGTGAGTCCCACATTGCGGTAGCCCACCCCACAGACCATCACCCCCAGGGGCACACTCTGCGTCCGTGCCGCCCAGGCGCCAAGAGTCATCCAGCCCTCGAACACGGGCCCCTGCGCACCGAGGATCGGCCCGTCCGCGTCACCGAGGATCGGCATCAAGTGATCGTTGGCGAACAGGCTGGCGAACCCCGCCGCCTCGATCCGCTCGCCGGTCATCATCAGCTCGTGCCACGAGGCGGACTGGCCCCAGACCTGGAAACCGATGCGGATCGGCTCATCCGGATCGGGCCGCGGCCCGAGCAATCCGCTGCGGACGACCGGCGCTACGGGCCGGCCCGTCACCATGGGCGCCCATCCGGCACGCTGCGCGGCTCGACGGCCATCCCGGCGACCCCGTTCACTCCGACCCCCGCCGCCTGTATCGACGCCCACTGCTCAGCAGCAGCGAGAGAAGGCCGAACACGGCGAGCGTGACGACCAGGATGACGGTCGCCAGCGCGTTGACCTCCGGGGTGACCCCGAACTTGATCTGCGTATAGATGTAGAGCGGCAGGGTCAGTTGCGGCCCGATCGTGAAGAACGTGATGACGAACTCATCGATCGAGAGCGTGACGCTCAGCAGCGCCCCGGCGATGATCGCCGGCGCGATGAGCGGCAGGACGATGTACCGGAGGGTCTGCCGACTACTCGCCCCGAGGTCGGCGGCCGCCCATTCCAGGCGGCGGTCGAAACCCTGCAGGCGGGCGGCCACGATCAGGACGACGAAGGATGTCGTGAACACGAGATGGCCGGCGATCACCGTGTCCAACCCGAGCTTGAGGCCCACGGCGCGCCGCACGAAGATGAGCAGGCCGATCCCGATCAGCACGCCCGGGATCATGATCGGCAGGGTGAACAGGAGCCGGCTCGTGCCCGCGAATCGGCTGCCCCCACGGACGAGCGCGAAGGCGGCCATCGTCCCGATGACCGTGGCCAGGAACGCCACGATGACCGCCACCACGACCGAGTTGAACAGGGCCGTGTGGATGGCGCTGTCCGATAGCATCACCTCGTACCAGTGGGTGGTCAGTCCGGTGATCGGAAACCCCGGGGTGTCCGCCACTTCGAACGAGAACAGGATGAGGAACGCGATCGGAAGGTAGAGGAACGCCAGGATCGCGCCGGCCAGGACCGCCAGACCCCAGCGCGTCTGTCGGGCGAACGGGCTGACCGGCATGGTCTCGAGCGGACTGCTGCGCTTAGCCACGGGCCACCACGTCCTCGACCCGCAGGGACCGCCGGAAGACGATGAGCACGATGGTCACGAAGACCGCGATGACGATGGCGAGGGCCGACCCTTCGGGGATCTGCGCCTGTCGGAAGAAGTTCACGACCAGGTTCGCGATGAGGCTTCCCTGGGCTCCGCCGACCAGGGTCGGGGTCAGGAACTCGCCGAGGATCGGGATGAACACGAAGATGCAGGCGGTGATGATCCCGGTCCGGATCTGGGGCAGGAGGATGTGGCGGAACGCCTGGTCCGGCCGCGCCCCGAGGTCCTGCGCCGCGTTGAGTTGGGTGAAGTCGAATTTCTCGAGGGCCGCGTACAGGGCCAGCGCCGCGAACGGGAAGTAGACGTAGACGAGCACCACGAAGACCCCGAGGTCGTTGTAGACGAGCAGGGTCGTGGGCTCCTTGATGAGGCCGATGCCCATCAGGAACTGGTTGAGTGCCCCGCGCTCGCCGAGGATCGCCTGCCAGGCATAGACCCGCAGCAGGTAGCTCGTCCAGAACGGGACGATGACGGCCAGCAGGACCGCCCGCTGGAGGCGGCGGCTGGTGTAGCGGACAAGGAAATAGGTGAATGGCAAGGCGAGGGCCAGGCCGGCGCCGGTGACCGCGGCCGCCATCACGAGCGTCTTGGCGAACGTCCGGATGTACGTCGGTTGATTGAAGAACCTGGCGTAGTTGTTCAGATTCCAGTCCGCGACGACATCGAAGTTCGTGTTGGTGCGCCACAGGCTGAACACGAACATGATGGCCATCGGGACCAGGAACAGGAACGTGAGCATGAACATGCCCGGAAGGAACGGGACGGCCCGTTCCAGCCGAGCCCGAGCTCCGCGAGCGGACCCAGCCAGCGGGGCCTGATCGGCCCCGCTGTCGGTTTCCGATGCCATGCCGTTCAGCCGAGTCCCGGCCGTGGATCAGGCGCCGAAGACCTCGTTGAACGCGTCGATCGCGGCTTGCGTCGAGGTGCCCGGCCCCTTGAGCGACATGGTCGATACCGTTTCCGGCTTGTTGTACAGGAACCGATCCGCTCGTTCTTGCTGGCCCTGGTTGATCAGGACCTTGTAGGCCGCCTCGTTGAACAGCGGCCGGCCATAGAGGATGAAGTTCGCGGCGATGTACTCCGCCTGCTCGGCCTTCTCGAGGAAGGGCATGATCAGGTTCTCGTTCGCGCCGCCCTTGACGATCATCTCGGCGTCCATCCAGCCGATGGTCCCCTCCTTGGGCGTGAACACGTTGAGGTCCGGACCGCCCTGGTCCTTGACCCGCGTCTCTGTGCCGAGGTTGCCGGTCGCGATCCAGGCCTCCCCGCTCTTGAGGGCGGCGATCGTGTCGGTGGCCTGGTTCGCCAGCCGCAGGACGTTCGGCTTGAGCTGCTTGAGCAGCTCCTTTGCCTTCGCGATCTCGTCGGCGGTCATGCTGTATGGGTTCGCGACCCCGGCCAGCTTGCCCATGTACGCCATGATCTCGACCGGCTGGTCCTCGACGACCACCCGCTTGGCGTACTTCTTGTCGAGCAGCACTTCCCACGAATCCGGTGCCGGCGAGACGTGGGCCGGGTCGTAGTAGATCTGGATCGGCGACCATCCGAACGGGTAGCCGAGATACCCTGCCGGCGTGGTCCAGATCTTGAACTCCCGGGCGACCGGGAAGAGCTGCTTGGCGACCGCGAGCTCGTTGATGTCCCACGCCTCGATGAGGCCGGACTCGTAGTAGTGGGGGACCCACAGCGCATCGCCGGACACCATGTCGAGCTGACCACCGACCTCCTTGAGCTTCGTGTAGGCGTCGACGTTGTCGCTGAACAGGGTGATGTTCGTCTTGATCTTGTCGGTGGCTCCGATGACGTCGAGCTGGGCCGGGTACGAGTGGTCCCCCCAGGTCATCCAGTTGAACGTGCCGGTCGGGGCTGCCGCCGCGCTCGCCGAGGCCGCCGCGGTGGCCGCGCTGGTCGGCGCTGCCGAGCCGGCGGTCGTTGCGGCGCTGGAAGCGGAAGGTGAACTCGCCGTCGTCGAGCACGCGGCGGCGATGCCGCCCAGCCCGACGGCCGCTCCGGCCACCCCCATCACCTTGAGGAAGTGCCTTCGGCTGTATTCGCGCATCGGATCAGTCATGCCACGTTCCTTCCATCGTCCACGTGTCGGACCTGCCTCAGTCCTCGATCAGTGCGGCGTCGTCCGCGGGCCACCATACGCACACCTCCTCCCCCAGATCCTCCTCCCGTTGGGTCGATCGAACGTTCGTGCCATGCGGACGGACCGCCACGAGGTCGCCTGCATCCGTGGCCAGCGTGATCCGCGTGTGGTCGCCCAGGAAGGCGACGTTGACGATCCGGCCGGTGATCCCGGGGTCCACGGCGGATCCGTCGACCGGTCGCAGCACGAGGTACTCCGGTCGGACCATGAGCGTCGCCGGTCCGTCCGGCGAGCCGGTCGGTGCCGCCAGACGGCCGCGCCCCGCGATCCCGAAGGACGGTCGGCCGGCCTCCGTCGTCACCGAACCCGAGATGAAGTTCGTCTCGCCGACGAAGTTGGCCACGAACCGGTCGACGGGATGGTCGTAGACCTCACGCGGAGTGCCGGTCTGCATGACGGTGCCGCCCGACATGATGGCGATCCGGGTCCCCATCGAGAGGGCTTCCTCCTGGTCGTGGGTCACGAACACGAACGTGGTGCCGACCTGGCGATGGATCCGTGACAGCTCCGTCTGCATCTGCTTTCGGAGCTTGAGATCGAGCGCTCCGAGGGGCTCATCGAGCAGAAGGACGGCCGGCCGCTTGGCCAGCGCGCGCGCCAATGCGACCCGCTGCTGTTGCCCGCCGGACATCTCGGAGGGCATCCGCCGGGTGAAGCCGGCGAGCCCCACGAGGTCGAGGTACTCACCGGTCCGCTGGCTGATCTCGGAGGCCGACAGCTTCTCCATCCGCAGCCCGAAGGCGACGTTCTGGGCGACGGTCATGTGCGGGAACAGGGCGTAGTTCTGGAAGACCGTATTGACGTTCCGCTTGTGCGGCGGCAGGTCGTTGACCGTGCGGCCCTCGATGCGCAACTCGCCCGAGGACATGGGGATGAACCCGCCGATGAGATTGAGGGTGGTCGTCTTGCCGCAACCGGACGGTCCGAGCAGGCAGAAGAACTCGCCGGGCTCGATGTCCATCGAAACGTCGTCCAGGGCGACCGTGTCACCGTAGCGCTTGGTCACATGGCGCAACTCGATGGCGGGTGTCGACTCAGCCAATTCCGAGCCTCGTCGAGGCCATCAACGACGGGATCCGCCAGACGGCCACGACGACCGCCAGCCGATATCCCGGGGGCTGGATCGCGCTGATCGAGATCGACGCGGCCCGAGGCCCCGTCCTGACGGCAGGGGCATCAGACAGGAGGTGAGCATCAAAGCACCCTCTTGTGCAACCGTTTGTACGATGCTAGCGTCCGGTCCATGGCCCGTCAATACGGGGACCCGCGACTCCATCGAGGCCGCGCCTGATGGGACCCTCGAGCCCGCTTGCCAGAGCGGTCGATGTCGACCCGGTCAGGAATGCGACCGACCGCCAGGTCGCCGCCCGTTTCCAGAGCGCGTACGCGGCCGCCCTGCCGCGACTGCCGGTCGGGCGACAGGTGTTCCACGGCCTGCCGTTCGACCTCGGGCCCGGCTCGACCGCGCGACGCTGGATCCTGGTCGACACGCCGACGACGATCGAGCTGGGTGAGGGTGGGCCGGCCAGCCACGTCGTCGTCGCCCACCTGTGCGACGCCTGGCGCGACGATGCCGGCCGTCGGCCGGACGGGCTTGCGCTGGGTCACGTCGTCCCGGTCGGCGAGCCGCTCGCCCGGTACACCGTCGTGGACCGGTCGGGGCGCACGACGAGCCGGACCATCAGGCGCCGGTTCGAGGTGAACGACGGGATCCTCGGCTGGGGTTCGACCGCGTTCGCGGCGATCGCCCACCTCGCGACCGAGGTCGTCGACTGGCGCGGTCCACATCGGATCCAGGCACCCGGACGGTATGCGGCGGCCGGCCAGTCGGGGTCGCTGACGATCATGCCCGGAACCTACGGCACGAGCCAGACGGGCGTGTCCGATTTCGTTCCGAGCCCGACGGATGACGCACTCCTGTGGCTCCATGCGATCGAGCTGGAAGCGAGCGCCGAGCCGGTGGCGCTGCAGCTCGAATCGCTCGCCGAGGGCCGGCCCGGGAGCGACGTGATCGTCGCCGGCGTGACGTTGTTCCGCGGCTCGAGCAACCCGCTGGCCCACCGGCCCCGGTTCCAGGTTCGCATCGAGGGACTGGCCGGGCGTCCGCCTGACGTCGACCTCGGCACGGTCATCCGGACCCGCCCGGCGCCGGCCGCCCTCCCACCGGAAGGCAGCGCCGGCCCGATCGTGGGCTGGGGCACGCCGCGCGCCGACCACGATGCCATACCCTCGGGCGCCATCCTCGTCGACCTGGCCATCGCACCCGACGCCATCGTCGGCCTCGACGGCTGGAACGTCGCCGGGCGCGAGCTGCTCGGCGGGGTCGCCCGCCACCCTGCCGGGCGGCGATCGATCGAGGTCCTGCCCGAGCCGCGCGTGCCGGTCGACGTCGAGATCGTGGATCGGACGACGAACGAGCGGGTGCCCGCCCGGGTCCGCTTCACCGCGGCCGACGGTCGGTACCTCCCCCCGGTCGGCCACCGCGACGAGGTCAACCCGGCGTACTACGAGGACACCGGTGCGGATCTCGTCCTGGGGTCGTCCACCTACGCGTACGTCCCGGGTCGATTCGCGATCGAATTGCCGGTCGGCGCGGTCGAGGTCGAGGTCGTCGGTGGCTTCGATCGCCGGCCGCATCGCGCCCGGCTCGAGATCGATCCGTCGACGAACCGGCTCGAGCTCCCGCTCGACCGGACGATCGACCTCCACGCCGGGCGGTGGGTCACCGCCGACACGCACGTGCATTTCCTCGCCCCATCGACCGCCCTGCTCCAGGCGGCGGCCGAGGACATCGACCTCGTGAATCTGCTGGCGGCCCAGTGGGCCGACCTGTTCACGAACGTGACCGACCTCCCGTGGGGCTCGATGACCGACCCTTCGGGCCGCCGGATGGTGGTCGTCGGGACGGAGAACCGCCAGAACGTCCTGGGGCACCTCGCCCTGCTCGGTGCCCGCCAGCCGGTCCACCCACTGGCCAGCGGCGGTCCGCCCGAGGGAAGGATGGCCGATCAGCTGCGGGTCCTCCTCGCCGACTGGGCCGACGCCTGCCGGGCCGCCGGCGGGCTTGTCGTGGCGGCCCATTTCCCGTTGCCATACGCGGAGATCGCGGCCGACATCGTCGCGGGCAAGATCGACGCCCTCGAGACGCAGGCCCTCGCGCCGGGCCTCGACGACCCGTCGGTCGTCGAGTGGTACCGCTTCCTGAACCTTGGCTACCGGCTGCCGATCGTGGCCGGCACGGACAAGATGTCGGCCGAGATCCCGATCGGGGCGGTCCGGACGTACGGCCACCTGCTGACCGACGAGACACTCACGTTCGAGGCGTGGGCGAACGCCGTGCGGGCCGGCCGGACGTTCGTCACATCGGGTCCGATCCTGGAGCTGGGCGTGGAGGGGCACGAGCCGGGTGACGTCGTCAGCCTGCGCTCGGGCGGTCGGCTCGAGGTGACGGCACGGGCGCGAGCGGCCCAGCCGGTGATCACCGACCTGGAGCTGGTGGTCAACGGGCACGTCGTCGCCGCCACCGGCGCGACCGGATCGAGCGAGCTCGCCCTTCATGAGCGGATCGAGATCGCGGCCGGGGCCTGGATCGCGGCCCGGTCCCGGAGCGGGAGCGAGATCCAGTCGGCATTCACGACCTCGATGGCGGCGCACACGTCGCCCGTCTACGTCGAGGTCGACGATCGGCCCCTCGTCGCGACCGCTGGGGACGCCGAGGTCGTCGAGCAGATCATCGCCGGCGCGCGGACATGGGTCGCCGAGCTGGCCGCCGTGGTGGAGCCGGACGAACGGGCCCGGATGGTGCGCTTCTTCGATGCCACCCTGGAGACGTTCCGCCGCCGCCCGGGCGCACCTGGGCTGGACACGCCCGGGCGCTGACGATCGCCCCGGCTCGGCCGTCGGGCGGCCGTTCCGTCAGGACGCCGGTTCGAGCGGGATCGCGATGGGCCGCCCCGCCCAGTCGTCGACGATCCAGGCGTAGGCCGGGTCGTTGAGCTGGGTCACGGGCTTCGTGTCACCGGCGAGGAAGTTGAGGTAGTAGGCGTTCGTGCCCGGTGCGGTCGCGACGGTGTGGTAACCCTCGTGGACCAGGACCAGGTCGCCGTCGGCTGCCGCGATCGAAACGTCGAGATCGGTGTCGCGCGCGTAGAGCCGTTGGATCGCGAATCCGTCCTGCGGCGACAAGCGGTAGTAGTACGTCTCCTCGTGGTAGCTCGTGCCGAACCGTCCATCGTGCCGATGCGGCGGATAGCTCGACCAGTTGCCGCTCGGCGTCAGGATCTCGTAGGCGATGAGCCGCTCGGAGGGGAACGTCGGATCGATCGTGCAGGTCACCCCGCGGGTGACGTTCGCGCCGCCCCGGACGAAGCTCGGCAGCTCTGCCGGCGAGTAGACACGGGCGGGATAGAGGCCCGACGCCGGTGCCGACCCGATCGCGACCTCGAAGGCACCCGTGCCACCGATCGAGTACGTCGTCCCGGGTGGCAGGTACGCGACATGGGGCTTCTCCGTGAAGACGTCCCTCCGGGAGACGGGATGCGTCTCGCCACCGAACCCGAACCAGCCGGAGCCAGCGAGCGGGACGACCGCGATCTCGTTCCCGGCGGTGTCGCCCTCGACCGTCTCGCCCGGGGCGAGGGCGACGACACGAAATGACAGGTAGCGCCAACCGGCACTCTCCGGCGTGATCTCGAGGAGCGTCCCCGGACGGCTCCCGGGACGCACGTGGCGGACCACCTCCGGGCTCATGCCGACACCTCCGCCGTGACGTCATCCAGCCGGACCGGCTTGCCCTCACGCCAGCTTCGCCTCGCCGCGACGGCAAGCCGCAGCGTTTCGAGTGCGTCCTCTGGCCCCGGCGTAGGCGTACCGCCCTCCGTGAGCGTGCGGAAGAACGCCTCGAGCTCGAGCCTGAACGCGACCTCGAACCGGTCGGGGAAGTTCTCGTAGTGGTCGCCCTCGAAGCCGAACCGCCGTGAATAGGTCAGCTGCGTCTTGCGCGGCGCCTCGACGACCACCTTGCCGAGCGCGCCGGCCACCTCGGTCCGGATGTCATAGCCCCACGCGGAGCGACGCGACATCTCGACCACCCCGAGCGCTCCGTTCCGGAAACGGAGCATGGTGATGGCAGTGTCGATGTCACCGGCCTCGGCGAACCGCTCGTCGACCAGGACGCTCCCCCAGGCGGACACCTCCTCGACCTCCCCGACGAGGAACCGGGCGAGGTCGAAGTCGTGGACGCTCATGTCGAGGAACGACCCGCCGCTGTTCCGCAGGAAGTCGACCGACGGTGGGTACGTATCGCGCGAGTAGGCGCGGAACTGCTCGACGCGGCCGAGCTCGCCCGACTCGATGAGCTCCCTGGCGCGCACGTACCCGGGGTCGAAGCGGCGCATGAACCCCAGCTGGACGGGGATGCCCGTCTCGCGCCAGAGCAGGACGACGCGGTTCGTCTCGGCGAGGTCGAGGGCGATCGGCTTCTCGCTCCAGACCGCCTTGCCGGCGCGCAGGGCGGCCTCGATGAGGCTCGCGTGCGTGCTCGTCGGCGTGACGATGACGACGGCCTCGATGGCGGGGTCGTGGATCGCCTCCAGCGGGTCCGTCGTGGACCGCTCGGCCCGCGCGAGTTCCCGCCCGCGCTCGGCCGCGGCGCGGTCCTGGTCCGCGACCACGACGACCCGCACGTTGCGGATCCCGGCGAGGGTCCCGATGTGGGTCTGCCCCATGCGACCGAGACCGAGGAAGGCGACACCGATGCTGTTCGGGTCCCTGACCTTGAATGCGCTCATCCCATCACCTCGGCCCGGTCGGTCGTCGACCGTTCATCGGTCCCTGCCATGAAACGACGCGGCGGCGCGGGACAGCTCCCGCGCGACGCGCTCGGCGACACGCTCGGGCGACAGCCCGTGGCGGTCGAGGAGGAAGGCATTCGGGGCCGACTCGCCCCACGTGTCCTCGATGCCGATGCGCACAAGCCGGCGGGGTTCGCGCTCGGCCAGGATCTCGGCCACGAGGCCGCCCAGGCCACCGACGATCGTGTGCTCCTCGACGCTGACGACGAGGTCGACGGGGCGCGCCGCATCCGCGATCGCCGCCGCGTCGACCGGCTTCAGCGACGGGACGTGGAGCACAGCGGCGGAGATCCCCGAGGTCTCGAGCAGCGCCGCAGCCGCCAGGCAGCGGCCCGACTGCGGCCCGGTCGACACGATCAGCACGTCCGATCCGTCGCGCAGCGGGACGACGCGACCCGGCTCGAAACGGTACGTGGCGTCGAACAGATCCGGCGCGGGGTCGCGGACGAGTCGGAGGTAGACGGGGCCGGTCATCTCGGTCGCCCAGCGGACAGCCGCCGCGCACTCGGTCGCGTCGCCCGGGGCGAGGACGGTCATGCCGGGCATCGCCCGCATGATCGCGAGATCCTCGACGTCCTGGTGCGTCTTGCCGGTGAAGCCCGTCAGCAGGCCCGAGTACGCGGCGCCGATCTTGACGTTGGCGTGCGTTTGCGCGACGAGCATCCGGACCTGGTCGACCGCACGATGGGTGAAGAACACCGCGAACGACGAGAGCCACGGGACGTAGCCCATGGTCGCCAGTCCGGCGGCGACCCCGACCATGTTCTGTTCGGCGATCCCCATCTGCAGGAAGCGATCCGGGTACGCGTTGGCGAATCGGTCGGCACGGGTCGATGTCGCGAGGTCGCCGTCGAGGACGACCAGGTCGAGGTCCTCGGCCGCCAGGTCGCACAGGGTCTCGGCCCACACGTCACGCATCGGCCGCGTCACGACCCGGGTTCCTCGGCAGGCTCGCGTCCGAGCTGGAGTCCGGCAGCGACCGCCTCGTCGGCCGAGGCGACCCGCGAGTGCCACTCGAAGCGGCCCTCCATGAACGCCAGGCCGCGACCCTTCACGGTCGTTGCCAGGATGGCCGTCGGCTGCCGCCCGGTCGACGCCCGGCGGGCGTCGGCACACGCGGCGACGATCGCATCGACGTCGTGGCCATCGATCTCGAGCACACGCCAGCCGAAGGCTTCGAACGCGTCGCGCAGGCGCGCGCCCGCCCACGGGTCGCGCCGGTCGCCGCGGTGCTCCTCGCCGGGCGCCAGTGGCCAGCCGTACTGCTGGAGACCGTTGCAGTCGACGATCGCCGTGAGGGCGCCCAGCCCGTACTTCGCGGCGACCATCACGCTCTCCCAGACCATCCCCTCCTGCGCCTCGCCATCGCCGAGCATGACGAAGGTGTGAACGCCGAGGCCGCGCATCCGCGCCCCCAGGGCGATCCCGAGTCCGACCGCAAGGCCCTGCCCGAGTGAACCGGTCGACGCCTCCAGCCCCGGGAGTCGGGTCATGTCCGGATGACCCTGGAGCCGGCTGTCGCCGGTATCGAACGTCGCGAGCTCCTCGACCGGAAAGTAGCCCCGCAGTGCCATCACGACGTAGAGCCCGATCGCCGAGTGGCCCTTCGACAGGATGAATCGATCGCGATCCGGCCAGCCCGGCTCGTTCGGACGGATCCGCAGGACACGGAAGTAGAGG
>Ga0326597_10008255_pt1 | contig 14076 bp, 17 predicted proteins | sample RVTome_12_FD_203789 | JGI IMG/M metagenome (GOLD analysis project Ga0326597, IMG submission 203789) | Soil microbial communities from uranium-contaminated site in the Upper Colorado River Basin, Wyoming, United States - RVT100D185 | ecosystem: Environmental > Terrestrial > Soil > Contaminated >... | reverse complement strand
AGCCATCGGGGAGCGCCTTCAGGCTTGTGCAGAGATGACGGATGTCGTCCAGGATGTCGTGCCATCCGCCAAGCAGCCACCGCTGATTCGGCGTCAGATACAAGCCGTGAAGCACCAGGTTCTCCACTTCGCACCTCTCACGCGGCGGGCAGGTGCCGCCGCACGCTCCGGCTGAGGTCTTCAGCGATCGCATCGCGATCTTCGGCGGCTTCACGACATGGGCCGTCAGCCTTCGACATCGTCACCGCCTTCATGGTGTTGATCACGACCGCGCGCCGCTCGGCGAGCCCGCGCTCGGTCATGCCCGTCAACGTGACAATCCCGCTAGCGCTTGCCCTCCCTGGCGAACCGGGGCAGGCCCCGTGGCGCGTAGTAGCCGGCGCGAGCTCGAACCCGCGCCTCCGGGTTCGCCACGCGGACCGAGAGCGGACGCCATGCGCCGTCTCGCGCCGGGTTCGACGAGTTGTAGCCCAGCCGATAGAGGTGGCGCAGTTCGGCCCCGATGTCTTGATAGATTGAGATCACACTCGCCGGCTCATGGGCTGCGATTACCCACCCTCCGGTATCGTGAGCGAGTTGCGCCAGCCCGAAAGGGGGGGCCAACGACCGGCCCCGTTCGTCCGTCCGGAGAGACACGCCGTAGACGAGGACCCCACTGCGCCGCGCGTCCTCCAATACCTGATCGAAAGAGACGCGGCTGCTGGTGTCCCCACCGTCAGAAAGCACCACGAGCGCGGTCCTGTATTGACCGGGGCGGCGGTCGCGCTCGAGCCGTTCGAGATCCCGGATGCCGATGAGCACCGCTTCGAACAAGCCGGTCTGGCCTCCTGGCGCGATCTCGGCAATGGCGGCCCGCGCGGCAGCCCGGTCGGTTCCCAGCGGGAGGCGCCGATCCGCCTGCCGGCTGAACGCGATGATCTCCACCAGATCACCAGGCCGCAGCACATCGATAAAGGCCGCACCGGCCGCCTTTGCGAGATCCAGCTTCGACCCAGCCATACTGGCACTTCGATCGAGCAGCATGACGACGGCCAGCGGCAAGTGACCCTCTGGAGAGAAGAACAGGAGTTCCTGCGGTATGCCGTTCTCGAGGATCAGGAGGTCCTTCGGACGCAAGCCTGGAATGAGACCGCCGTTCCGGTCCTTGATGCATACGTCCAAGATGACCAGATCAACGCTGCTCGCGAAGCGGGCGTGCGTCGAGGCCACGGGACGACCGGCCGAGAGGGTCGGAGCGCTCCGGCGTTGAGTGACCGTCGGGAGTGCCTGGGCGGCCGGCTGCGTGTGGGGGTACGCTACGGTCAAGAGTACAACGAGTGGTGCCAGTCTGGAGAATGACTTCTGCATCGCGATGCGCTCGTGCGCAAGTCGCGTACCAGGCCCCCTGGTCAGGCCACCGGACGATTCCGAGGCTCCCTCCATCGGGTGGCCTCCGGTGGGTGATGGTGTCGTGACCCGTGCGGACGCTTTCAGGCAGTGGAGTGTGTCAAATCCCGCGGTTCGTGTTCGGCGAGGCTCTCTCGCAGCTGGGCCGTTACGGCACGGTGTTGTGTTTGCCGACCAGGCTCTTGGCGCGTGCCACCGCGAACTTGCCCGAAGGCGGATTCGGCTTTCATTTTCGATTGGCCTGAAAAATTCCTCGTCGACCCCCTGAGTCCTAGACGACCCGGGTTCTGGTCGATTCGCTAGCGGGGGCCACCCCGCGCAGCGCTCCTGGACGATCTCGTGCGGCTTACGCTGGAGTTGCAGGGGTGTTCGCGCACTGCATGTGAACGCGACAGCGGACGGGGAGGTCTGCCCGCTCGGCCACGCCACTCCAGAGTGCGCCGCCGCCACCAAAGCGTACGGCCGGCAAGCTGTTTGCAGAGTTGTGGAGCGGATGCGTCGAGTCACGAGACGGCGCCTTCCGTCGCCCAAGAAGCAGCAAGGAGGACCGCGATGAAACCGAAGAGCGTTGTTCGAACCGGGAACGAGGAAGCGCCACGCGAGGTGCGCTCCGGCGGAGGCCGTGCCGAGTTGGAGCGCCCCACTCATCATTTCGGCAACGTGCTTCACATTTTCGATTCCGACCCGAAGGTCAAGTTTCCCCGAGCCGCACACGACAAGGAACGCGAAAGAGATCGTGGCACGCGGCCCCGGTCAGACCCCGAGCATGCGTAGACAATTCGGTCTGAGATTCCGGACCAACATCGTTGTCATCCCTCTCTTCGTCGCGACGTTGACGATCTTCGTCTGGCTGGACTACCGCCACGAGGTGCAGGCCTTCACGACGGTCTGGCAAGTGGCGTCGTCTGCCGGTGAGCGGACGCCCGCCTCGGTCGCTCCAGCAGCAGGTTTCTCGACCATCGCCCGGCGTTCCTTATCCATCCATGCCCTGCACGGCGCAGTAACCATCGTTCTTCTCATCACGGCCACCAACGCCGCGCTGACAGTACTCGTCCTGAAGCCAGCTGCCATGCACGGCGTCTGAGCCGGGAGCGGAGGCCGTCGCCCGCTTCAGTTGTTCGGCCCGAAGGAACGAGTAGTACTATGGGGAGCTTTGCCCGCTGCCGGTCACCGACTGCGTCGCGTAGGATTTGTCGGCAATCGAACCTGGTCGCACGTCGCGCGGGCCACCGGCCTCGCCGCTGCAATCGCCCTCATCTCGGCGATGCACTATCTGACGGACCCGACGCACGTCTTCTCGCACGAATTCTACAAGCGCCTGTACTATGCGCCGATCATCCTCTCGGCCTACTTTTACGGGGCTCCAGGTGGCTTTGCGACGGCGGTCTTGAGTTCGGTGGCCTATCTGCCCTTTATCCAAGCCGTGTGGGCAGACAACCAGGTCTATGCCGCCAATCTCTACGTGGAAGTCATTGTCTTCTACCTGATTGGGTTGTCAGTCGGCTTCCTGGCGTCCGCCCAGCGCCGCCTGACCAGGCGCTACCATGCGGCGGCCTCGTCGCTGGAACACGCCAACAAGGATCTGGCCGATTCGTACGAGCAGCTCCTGCGGGCGAATCGGTTGTCCGCGCTCGGCGAGGTCGCGGCCGGCCTGACCCACGAAATCCGGAACCCGCTGGCCTCGGTCAAGGGGGCCTTGGAGATTATTCGATCCCGCGTGCAGACGGGCACTCCGGAAGCCGAGTTCAGCTCGCTGGCCTCCGCGGAGGTGTCGCGGCTTGAGGCACTGGTGGGAACCTTCCTCGACTACGCGAGGCCCAGCCGCCCGGAGCGCCGGAGGGTCCGCATGAACGAGCTAGTGGAGCGGGTGGTCGTTTTGCTCACGCCCGAAGCCGAAAAGGCCGATGTGACACTCGACGTATCAGGGGTCGGTGACAATACGGAAATCGACGCCGACCCGGCACAGCTCGAGCAGGTTCTGCTTAACGTCGTGCTCAACGCGATCCAGGCCAACCCTCTGGGATCGCGCGTCAGCATCGTCGAGGGTCGCGCGGAATCCTCGGTCGTGCTGGACGTCATCGACCAGGGACCGGGCATTCCCGACCACGACCGGTCCCGGATCTTCGAGCCCTTCTTCACCACGAAGAAGCGAGGAACGGGGCTCGGCTTGGCGATCACCCAGCGAATCATCTCGGCCCACGGCGGGACCATCGAGGCCCTGGCGGACGAGGTCGGCACCCACATGCGCATCTCGCTGCCGGTCGCTCACCTCACTGAATCCGGGCAGCAACCTTCCTAAAATGACGATGAAGCGACAAGGTCCACGGACCGTGCTCGTCATCGATGACGACGACAGCCTGCGCCGCGTGCTGGAGTACAACCTGCATGAAGCCGGCTACCGAGTCCTGACGGCCGCCGACGGCAGGCTCGGCCTGGAGCAGTTCCAGTCGCAGCCCGTCGACCTCGTCCTGACCGACGTCCGGATGCCGGAGATGGATGGCCACGAGCTGCTGACGCGGCTCAAGGCGATGCAGCCTGATCTGCCGGTCATTGTCTTGACGGCGCATGGCACGATCGACTCGGCCGTGGACGCCATCAAGCTGGGCGCCGCGGACTACCTGACGAAACCGTTCAGCCAAAACCAGTTGAAGGCGAGCGTCCAGAAAGCGCTCGACGTGGCGGCGCTCACGAAGGAAAACCGGTACCTCCGCGAGGTCGTGGCCGAGCGCTTCTCCTTCGCCAACATGATCGCCGCCTCGCGCACCATGCGGGCGGTGACCGATACCGCCGCGCGCGTGGCCCAGAGCGACACGACCGTCCTCCTTGAAGGGGAGAGCGGAACGGGTAAGGAACTGCTGGCCAAAGCCATCCACTTCCACAGCGACCGAAGACGGCAGCCCTTCGTGACGGTCAACTGCGCGGCGATCCCCGAGCATCTCCTGGAGTCGGAGCTCTTTGGACACCGCCGCGGATCGTTCACGGGTGCGGTCACGGACAAGCGGGGCAAGTTCGAGGCCGCCACCGGCGGGACGATCTTCCTCGACGAGGTCGGCGAGCTGCCGCTGTTGCTGCAGGTCAAGATCCTGCGCGTCCTGCAGGAACGTGAGATCGACAAAATCGGTGACACACGGCCCACCAGCGTCGACGTTCGCGTCATCGCCGCCACGAACCGGGACCTCGAGAAGATGCTTGCGGATGGCACGTTTCGTGACGACCTGTACTACCGGTTGGCGGTCGTCCCGCTCAGGGTCCCGCCACTGCGCGAGCGCACGGATGACATCCCGTTCCTGGTCGACCATTTCCTCGCGAAGCACACAGAGCGGCTCGGTCGGGCACGGCCTGCCGTCGACCAGGCCGTCTACTCCGCGTTCAACCACTACGGGTGGCCGGGCAACATTCGGGAGCTGGAGAACGTCGTGGAGCGGGCGCTCGTGCTCGACAAGGACGGCACGATAGGATTGGACAACTTGCCCGACCGGCTCCGTGCCCGCGAGCGCCGCATCGGCAATCTGCCACTGGAGCTACCCGATGAGGGGCTCTCACTCGAGGGCGTGGAACGCGACCTGATCGTGGCGGCTCTCGAAAAACACAACTGGAACCAGACCAAGACGGCGTCCTACCTCGACATCACGCGCAGCACGCTTCTCTACCGTATGCAGAAGTTCGGCCTCGAAAGACCAGCGACCACGAACGTGGAAACCGAGACGTGAACGGCGACCGCCGCCTGAAGGCGAGAGACTCCCACGTGCGGCGTGGCGGAGTGCGGCGCGGCCGTTTCCTGCCGAACGTGCACCAAGATAGGCGGCGGAAGGCAGACGGCCTTTCCGCCCGGCGGTCCCCCTCGCCGCGTGCCGCTTAGGATTGACCGCCTGTTTTCAAACAATCCCCCGCCAGGACTGGCGCACTACGATCAGTCCCCCAATCTGATCCAAAGACGTAGCCCAAGAATCGGCCCAAATCGGCTAGTCCGGGTGCGGTATTCGACTTGCATTCGGAATGCGCCGTAGAGGAGGTGCGCGGCTTTGGAACGTCAGCCCTGCACAGTGTGAGGCCGTCTTGGAGGCGTTGAATGCGTCTGGGTTCCTGCGACAGACACCAAACGGCCTGGATGTGCGCGGTGATACCGATCGCGAGCGCGAGACACCACAACAGCCAAGAGATAGAGGAGCTGCCGATGGAACTCAAGAAGATCACCGCGATCGTTCGAGCCGAGCAACTTGAAGAGGTGGAAAATCGGCTGAAAGGTCCCGACGTTCCCGGTATGACCGTGGACCACGTCAAAGGGTACGGCGAGTATGCCAACTTCTTTGCGAGGGATTGGATGTCCCGCCACGTCAGAATTGAGATCATCGCCGATGAGCCGAAGGCACGGCAGATCATCGACGGGATTGTTGAGGTCGTCCACACGGGGACGCGCGGCGACGGCATCGTGTATACGACGCCGGTCGAGCAGCTATATCGCATCCGAGATCGGCATAAGATCCGCTCGGCACGACCACAATGTCCTCGCTGCCGCGCCAGCGTCCGCCTGCGGCGTCGCAAACAGCGTGAGTCGGCGTCCTCGCGCCGCGCTCGTTAGAACCGGCAATTACGGAACGTGGCTGCGTACGTGACCTGACGGAGGCCTGATGAACCCGATCGTCCGCTTCGTGGCCGTCTGGACCGGATAGCTTCTCGTGTCCGCTGCTGTGGCTCTCACCGTTGTGGTCGTGCGCTCCGTCCCGTAGGGTTAGTGAAATGAAAGCATTACCGACGACACCGTCGGACGCCGTGCGCCGATTAGAGCTCGTACACTCGGAGTATATCGCCATCCAAGGAGGATAAATGAGATCAGTACTGTGTCTCACTGCGGCCACTGGGCTCGCGCTGGGAATGTCGCTTGGTGCACAGCAGACGTGGACCGGCCGAATCAGCGATAGCATGTGCGGAGCCAAGCACACGATGGCCGGCATGACCGACCGTGCATGCACCGAAATGTGCATCAAGGGCAAGGGAGCGTATGTGTTCGTGACCGGCGGGAACGTCTACCACATTGCCGACCAGAGCGACAAGGCGCTGGCAACGCATGCTGGCCACACGGTCGTCCTGAGCGGTGCGATGAAGGACGACACGGTGACAGCGTCCAAAATCGACATGCCAAAGAAATAGCCGGCTTGACGCCTCGTCACACGGTGGACGCACGTATTATTCTTGTCGCGCGGCGAGCAAGAACACGTTCGAGAAGGACCCGTTAGAAGCACGGGGGTTAGCCGGGGGTTAGCCGGGGCGCGCGTCGCACGCCGGCGACGACCACCACTCGCGCGAACGCAAGGGAGGAGAAACGGCTATGGGAGGCTTGGGCACGCTGCTGCTCTTTGCCGCGTTGTTCTATTTCATGATGCGCTTCGGGTGCGGCGCCCACATGGTGCATGGCCACGGGGGCGGTGGTACCGGTGAACATGCCAGTCATGGCGGCCACGCCGAGCACGGCGGGCGCGAGCACGGCACGTCCGCCAGGGATCCCGTGTGCGGCATGGACGTGGCGCGGGGGCAGGGCTACACGAAGATGCACGGAGGCCGCGACTATCGTCTTTGCTCCCGGGCGTGTCTGGACAAGTTCGACGCGAATCCGGACCAGTACGCGTCGGTTCAGGGAGGTATCCAATGAAGCACAGTCTTTCGTTGGTGGCGTTTGGCCACGCCACGAGCTTGTTTCTGGTTATCACGTTCGTGTTGTGCGTGGGATTTGACCTCGTCCTCCCGCACATGGCGATGTATCGAAGCTGGCAAGCCCTGCTGCCGGGGTTTACGTGGATCAGTTGGTCGAGTTTCCTGCTGGGTCTCGTGGAGAGCTACGGCTATGGCTGGTATGTCGCGCTGATCTGGGTGCCTCTGTACAACGTGTTCAACGCGCGGGGGACCCGATAGTGTCGCGTGCCCGGCGAAACCATTGGGTGCAGCCATATTGATGAGACGGTGGCGCGCCTCAACTGACGAGCGTCACTGATGACAGCGCACACCCATCCCTCTCGTCCTTTGCCCGTGTCTGGCACCGCTGCGGCTAGCCTCGAGTACACCTGTCCCATGCACCCGGAGGTGCGCCAGTCGCACCCAGGACGGTGTCCAACGTGTGGCATGGCGCTCGAGCGGGCCACGCCGCCCATTCCGGCGGTTCGCACGGACTGGACCTGTCCGATGCATCCCGAGATCGTGCGCGATGCGCCAGGGATCTGCCCGATCTGTGGGATGGCGCTCGAGCGTCGCACCATCAGCGCCGACGCCGACGAGGACAATCCTGAGCTGCGCGACTTGACGCGGCGGTTCTGGCTGGCCGCGGCCTTTACACTCCCGCTGGTCATCCTGGCCATGGGTGATCTGCTGCCGGGTCGGCCAGTCTCGGCCTGGCTGTCGATGCGGACGCGGATGTTCTGGGAGTTCGCGCTGGCCACGCCCGTGTGCCTCTGGTCCGCGTGGCCGTTCTACGTCCGTGCCGTCCGGTCCGTGATCAACCGCAGCCTGAATATGTTTACGCTCATCGGACTCGGGGTGAGCGTCGCGTTTGTCTACAGTGTCGTGGCGGCGCTCGCCCCCGGCATCTTTCCCGCCTCCTTCCGTGAGGGAGGCGAGGTCGCCGTCTACTTCGAAGCCGCGGGTGTCATCGTGACGCTCATTCTGCTCGGCCAGGTACTGGAATTGCGGGCACGCAGCCAAACGAGTACCGCGATCAAGGCTGCTCGGGATGGCGGCGACCTCAGCGCGGCGACTGCAGGAAGACGGGAGCGAGGAAGACGTCCCGCTCGACGTGGTGCAGGTTGGAGACCGTTTGCGGGTGCGCCCTGGTGAAAAGGTCCCCGTCGACGGGGTCGTCCTCGACGGGCACAGTGCGATCGATGAAGCGATGGTCACCGGCGAGCCCATGCCCGTGGAGAAGCAGGCCGGTGACCAGGTCATCGGCGCGACGATCAACGGCACGGGCGGGTTCGTGATGCGCGCGGAAAGAGTCGGCGCCGAGACGCTGCTGTCGCGGATCGTGGCCATGGTCGCCGAAGCGCAGCGCAGTCGCGCGCCGATTCAGAAGCCCGATCAAGGCGAGTACGTCAGAGGCGATCCAGACGCTGCACCGGGAGGGGGTGCGGCTCGTCATGCTGACCGGCGACAGTGAGACTACGGCCCAGGCGGTCGCGCGCTCACTGGGGATCGATGAGGTGATGGCGGGCGTCCTGCCGGACCAGAAGGCCGAGAAGGTGAAACACCTCCAAGCGGAAGGGCGGATCGTCGCCATGGCGGGCGACGGGGTTAACGACGCACCCGCGCTGGCGCAGGCGCAGGTGGGCATTGCGATGGGGACCGGCACCGATGTCGCGATGGAGAGCGCGGGCGTCACGCTCGTCAAGGGCGACCTCCGCGGCATCGCCCGCGCGCGGAGCCTCTCACGACGCACGATGCAGAACATCAAACAGAACTTGTTCTTCGCGTTTGTGTACAACGCGGCCGGTATACCCGTTGCCGCCGGGGTGCTCTATCCGGTGTTTGGCCTGCTGCTGAGTCCCATCATCGCGGCAGCCGCCATGAGCTTCAGTTCGCTCTCTGTTGTCGGCAATGCACTGCGCTTGCGCCGCGCGGTGGTGTAGTGATGAATCGAGTGGACCCCGTCTGCGGCATGCCCGTGACGGACGACGACGCCCTGCGGCTCGAACGCGAAGGCACCGAGCGCCTGTGGTTCTGCTCGGAGTTCTGCCGGCAGCAGTTCCTGAGGCACCCGCGCGCGTACGAGCCCGAGCCCGAGCGCCGGCCGCAGGCGGTGCTCTGGCCGACCCGACGCGTGGCGTACTTCTCCATGGAAGTGGCGTTAGCGAACGACATCCCGACATACGCCGGAGGCCTCGGCGTGCTGGCTGGCGACACCTTGCGCGCATGCGCCGATCTGGACGTGCCGGTTGTCGGGATCTCGCTGGTCCACCGCCGAGGGTACTTCCGCCAGGACATTCGCGACGACTGGCAGATCGAGCGCGACGCGACGTGGGATCCGGAACGCCTGCTGGGGGAGTCGGAATCGCGGGTTGGCGTGGACATCGAGGGGGCGGGCGGTCCAGGTTCGCGCCTGGCGGTATGACCTTGTGGGCACGACCGGCTTCACCGTTCCGGTACTGCTGCTGGACACGGACGTGTCCGAGAATCAGCCCGATGATCGCCGCATCACCGATCATCTCTATGGCGGCGACGATCGATATCGCCTCACGCAGGAGGTCGTGCTCGGCGTGGGCGGCGTTCGCCTGCTCCGGGCCTTGGGTTGTACGGGTATCCGGACCTTTCATCTCAACGAGGGTCACGCGGCCCTCGCCCCACTCGAGCTGCTCCGCACGGAGGATCAGACCGACGGCTGGCATTTCCATCCCGTGCGGAACCGGACCGTCTTTACGACGCACACACCGGTTGCGGCAGGACACGATCAGTTCGACCCGGCGCTGGCGTCCCGCGTGCTCGGGACGTTCGTAGGACGAGACGTCCTCGACATGCTCGGCGGGCGCGGCCGGCTCAACATGACGCACCTCGCGCTCAACCTGAGTCATTACGTCAACGGCGTGGCGCTGCGGCATCGCGAGGTATCCAGCGCACTCTTTCCGCGGTACGAGATTCACCAGATCACCAACGGGGTGCATGCCCGCACGTGGACAAGCCCCCCATTCACCGCGCTGTTCGATCGCTACATTCCCAGCTGGCGCGGCGACCCGCTCATGCTGCACAACGCCCTCGCGCTGCCCGCGGAGGACGTCTGGCAGGCCCACCAACGTGCCAAGGAGGCACTAATCGGCACCGTGTTCCAGCGAACGGGTCGTCACCTGCGCGGCGACGCCCTAACCCTGGGCTTCGCCCGCCGGGCGACGGCGTACAAGCGCCCTGAGTTGGTACTCAGTGATCTGTCGAAGCTGTGCGCCATCGCGAAGGCGCGCCCGCTGCTTGGCGCAACGGCCCATCGGATCTGGAATGCGGTTGGCGTCCGCGAGGGGCTGCTCGAGCAGCAGGTCAGCCTTGGCTGGGGCATTGTCGCGCTCGGGCTCGTCGCGATCTGTCGGTGGACGTTTCCCGGCAGCAACGGCCGGCAGCCGGCATCGCTCCTGCGGGTTCCGGTTCTCGTCGCCGTCGCCCTGACGGCGCTCTTGTGCTCGCTCTCGCCGGACCGAACGATCGGGGGGTTCACGTTCGTCCGGCCCTCCGCCCTTTTGTACGATCTGGCGCCGATGTTCCGGTCGTACGCGAGGTTCGGGGTCGTCGTGCAGCTCATGGCGGCGCTGCTGGCAGGCATCGGCGTGGATTACCTCCGCCGCGCCGGGACGAGACGCGCGCGGATCGTGTGTCTCGCCCTCGTGGCGATCGGCGCTTTCGAGTATGCCGTCGCGCCGCGAGCGCAGTGGCGTGACGTGTTGCCCACGGCGGCGCACCGCTGGGTCGCGCGGCAGCCGGGCCAGGTGCGCGCCCTCGACTGCATGCCGCTCAATCCGGAAACCGCATCAGTTCAGTGGTTGACCGGCCATCGCGTGACGTTCCTGGGAGGCTGGACGAGCGACTGCATGGAGCCGAACCTGTCGGGGAAGCTGGCGGCAGCGGGGTACACGCACCTCCTCGTACGGCGAGACACGGCCGACGAACATTGGGTCCTGTCGCACCCTGAGGTAGACGGATTGCGTGTCGCCGCGGCTTTCGACGATAGCCGGGTGTTCGCGGTCACGGCGCGATCGCCGACGATCTATACCGAAGGAATGAGGGGGTTCTACCCGCGCGAGCGCGACGCGGAGTGGACGTGGCGATGGATGGGGCACGACGCGGCCTGGACGATCGTGAACACACGGGCGCAGCTGATCGTCGCGACCCTCGGCATCGAGCTGTCGGCATTTCACCGTGCCCGCCGAATGGAGCTGCTGCTCGACGGACGGCACGTGCAGATGTTCGTCGTCGAGCCACCGCGTCGCATGTACTATACGCGCCCGCTTGCCGTTACCCCCGGCGCTCACGAGCTGGCGTTCCGTCCGGCTGAAGCGCCGACAGTGGCCGACGAGGCGATCGGCAACGGCGACCCTCGCGCGTTGTCCTTTGCGTTCGGCGCTTGGGCCTGGACCGTGCGGGGTGAGCAACCGTGACGCCGCCGTCGGCGTACCGGGAGTTCTGGGCCGGCCTGGGCGAGCGCTTTCCCGACCTGGACGGCGCGGCGTCGACGCGGTATTACGCCGACAACGAGCAACGCCTGTTCACCGAGCACTTGCCACCGCTCGCCGGCCTGCGAATCCTCAAGACCGACCTGTGGGACGAGGCGAAGAACACGCGCATTCTGGCGTGGGCGGCGCGCCGTGGGGCGCGCGCCTTTGGCATCGACATCTCGGCGCCGACCGCGATACTGGCGAAGGCGTCGTTCACGCACCACTCGAGTCCACTGCGAGCGGCGGTCGCCGACGTCCGGGAACTGCCCTTCGGCGACGCGAGCTTCGATGCGATCTACTCGATGGGAACGATCGAGCACTTCGATGAAACCGAGCGCGCCGTCGAAGAGATGGCTCGTGTCCTCAAACCTGGCGGGCGCGCCATCGTCGGGGTACCGAACCGACACGACCCCTTTCTCCGGCCGTTGCTCGCGACGGTGCTCCAGGCCCTGGGCTTATACGCCTATGGGTACGAAAAATCCTATTCACGCCGGGCGCTCAGGGCCATGCTCCAACGCGCCGGATTGACCGTTGTCGCGGAGACGGCGATCCTGTTCATCCCCGGCTGGCTCAGGATGCTCGACCTCGCGTGCCACGCGGGGTGCCGGCCGTTGGCTGCGGTGACGGGTGCCCTCGTGCGCCCGTTCGTGTTTTTCGATCGCTACGTTCCGGCTGTGCGGAGGCACGGTTACCTGCTGGCAACGGTCGTCATGAAGCCGGCACGCCGGGGGTAATTGAAGCGTCATGCGGCATTGATGAGCCAGGGTCGGAAATCAGTCACGCTGTCGGCGCCGGTGAGGTCAGCTCGACGCGGTAGCCGAGGCCGCGGAGTTCGCGGATCATCTTGCGCGCCCGCACTTTCTTCGCCTCGGCGCTGACGGCCGGCCCTCGTTCTTCGTACCGGACGTGCTGGTGCAGGATCTTCCAGATCAATCGACACAGCCGGTGGGTGATGGCGCCGATGGCCTGCGCATGTCCGAGCCGTGGCACGAGCCGGCGATACACCACGGCGAGGATGGTGCCGCGGGCCTTCACGGCGGCATTGGCGGCTTGGTTGAGGACGCGACGCATCTGGCGATTGCCTTTCGGGCAGCGATGGCTGTAGTTCACGCCCGCGCTCTCCTCGTTTGCCGGGGCAGGCGCCCATCCAGGAGGCGAGATGCTTGGGTGAGGGAAACGTGGCCGCGGTGGCGCCGACCTCCGCGATGATCTGCTGCGCCGAATCGACCCCGAGGCCGGGGACTTCGGCGAGGCGCTGCACCGCGTCGTGATGTTCCGCGAGCAGGTCGGCCATCTGCTGATCGAGCTGCCCGAGGTGATCCTCAGTCACGCGCAGCTCTTCCAGCGTGAGCTTCAGCAGCCGGCGGTAGACCGGATGCAGCGTCGGACACGCATGGAAGGCATCGCACAGCTGCGCCGGGGTGGCGCGCAAACGCCGGGCCGCGAGTGCTGCGAGGGAGGCGGGATCAGTCTCGCCATCCCGCCGTGTCTCATTGCTCGGCCGACCGTCTTCGGCGCCCCGAAATTCGGTCGGTGGTGTAGACTCTCCCGCCGTGCTCGACGCGTTCTCCTTCCGAATGCTCCTGGCGGCGCTGGTCGGCTGGCTCGACCAGCGGCAGCAAGACGCCGTGGCCTACCTGATGAAAGAAAACCGCATCCTGCGTGGACACGTCCGCGGCCGGATCCGCTTGACCGATGCCGAACGCCGGCGGTTGGCGAGGCACGGACACCGGCGGGGCCGTCGCCGCCTTCGTGAGGTGGCCACGGTCGTCACGCCCGACACGATTCTTCGATGGCATCGGCAGCTCATTGCGCGGAAATGGACGTACGTGAAGCGACGGGGCGGACGTCCGGGCGTGCTCGCTGAGATCCGGCGCCTGGTGGTGCGCATGGCGGAGCGAGAATCCCACGTGGGGCTACACGCGGATCGTCGGGGCGCTGAAGAACGTCGGCCATCGGGTGAGCCGGTCGACGATCGCCCGCATCCTGAAAGCGGACGGCATTCCGCCGGTGCCGGAGCGGCCCACGTCGTGGCGAACGTTCCTGCAGGCGCACTGGGGCGCGATCGCCGGCGCGGATTTCTTCACGACCGAAGTCTGGACGTGGCGCGGCCTCGTCACGTACTACACGGTGTTCGTCATCGACCTGGCCTCACGTCGTGTGCAGATCGTCGGCTCGACGCCATGTCCGCACGATCTGTTCATGCAGCAAGTTGTGCGCACGCTGACCGCTGCGGATGAGAGTACTCTCATCGACCATTGCGTGCTGGTCTGTGACCGAGACACGAAGTGGAGCGCCCCGGTGCGTGCGCGGCTGGGAGAGGCCGGCATCCGCGTGGTGCAGACCCCGTATCAGGCACCCAATGCGAATGCGTATGCCGAGCGCTTCGTGCGCTCGATTAAGGAAGAGTGTCTCAATCGTGTCATTCCGTTCGGTGAACGCCATCTCCGGCGGACGATTGCCGAGTACGTCGAGCACCCATCGCGAACGGAATCACCAAGGGATTCAGAACGAACTG